>Ga0105237_10001392_pt1 | contig 31950 bp, 33 predicted proteins | sample KBSC24metaG_FD_81520 | JGI IMG/M metagenome (GOLD analysis project Ga0105237, IMG submission 81520) | Corn rhizosphere microbial communities from Kellogg Biological Station, Michigan, USA - KBS C2-4 metaG | ecosystem: Host-associated > Plants > Roots > Rhizosphere > Soil | place: Michigan, USA... | reverse complement strand
GCGAAGGTAAAATCGCCGCTGGAAATGGTGGCCAGCGCACTCCGGGCCACTGGAGCTGACATGACCGTAGCGTTCGGGATCGCCAACAAAATCGGCGATATGGGCGAGCCGCTCTACCGTAAAGTCGAGCCGACCGGTTATTCCAACGCCGGCGCCGAATGGCTGAACTCCGCCGCGCTCCTGGAGCGCATGAACTTCGCACTGGCTCTCACAAGGAACAACCTGCCCGGAGTGAAGGTCGATCAACAAACGCTGGACGGCACGCCAGATGCCCTCGCGCGCGCGTTCCTTTATACCGCGGTCTCACCGCAAACCCGCCAGGCAATCGCTGCGAACAACGAACGCGCGTCTGTAGCGGGCTTGATATTAGGTTCACCCGAATTCCAAAGAAGGTAGCAGTCATGTCTCCATTAAATCGCCGGGTTTTTCTCAAGAGTTCCGCGCTGGCCATGTTCGGTATCGGCTCAGCGCCGCACTGGCTGGCCCGCGCAGCAGAGGTGGCTGAACGGCGCAAAAAGGTTCTCGTCGCCATCTTCCAACGCGGAGCAGTCGACGGTCTCAACGTCATCGTGCCCTACGGCGACCAACGCTACTACGATCTGCGGCCTAATATCGCCATTCCCAAAGCCGATGTCATCCAACTCGATGGACGCTTTGGTCTGCATCCGTCGCTACAGCCGCTCAAAGCAATCTACGACGCCAGGCGCCTGGCGATCATCGACGCCGTCGGTTCGCCCGATCCCACCAGATCGCACTTTGACGCCCAGGACTACATGGAGTCCGGGACTCCTGGTCTCAAAGCCACGAGGGACGGTTGGATGAACCGGGCGCTACCCGAAATCAAGGGTCCCGTGTCGCCGGTCCGAGCCGTCAGTTTAGGAAACAGTCTGGCACGCACCGTGAGAGGCCCAATAGGAGCGATCGCAGTAAACAATTTGGCCGAATTCCAGGTCAGAGACACCGCGTCGTCCATGACGTTCGAGAGCATGTACGACAAAACGCCGGATAAAGTACTAAACGGAACCGGCCGGGAAACATTCGAAGCGGTGAAGCTCCTGCAATCCATCCAAAATCAAAAATACACCCCGGCCAACGGAGCGCAATATCCGCAAGGCCGCTTCGGCCAGAGCATGGAACAGATCGCGAGAATGATCAAGGCGAATGTCGGCATGGAAGTAGCCTTCGCCGATATCGGAGGCTGGGACACGCACGTCAACGAAGCCCCGCAGCTAGCTAATCTCCTTCGCGACTTCAGCCAATCGCTGGCCGCCTTTCACCAGGATCTTGGAGAATACATGGACGACGTAGTATTAGTCACCATGTCAGAATTCGGCCGAACCGCCAAAGAGAACGGAAACCGGGGCACCGACCATGGCCACGCCAACTACATGCTGGTAATGGGAAGCCCCATCCAAGGCGGAAAGGTTTACGGAGACTGGCCAGGCCTGGAACATGAGCAACTCTACGAAGGAAGAGATCTCAACTTAACCACAGACTTCCGGGACGTCCTAAGCGAACTGGTAACCAAACACCTGGGAACGAGGGATGCCGAAAAGGTGTTCCCGGGCTACAAAAACAATCGGCGTTCACTAGCGCTCGTTAGCGGCTAAAGCACTTTTTGGATCGCCGCCGCCAGCACGTTCATATCGGTTTCCCCAATAAACGACTTCACGCGCTTGCCTGCCCGGTCATAAAGAAACAAAGCCGGCAAAGCGCCGCTCCACTTCGGGTCCATTGAGTCGATAAACTTGTCGTCGTTCTTCGCATTCTTAAGATAAGCAGGGAAAGCGATGTTCTTACTCTGCAGAAACTGCCGCGCAGCAGCTTCATTCTCCGGATCGTCCGCCGAAACAAACACAATCTTGAAACCCTTAGGCCCCAATCGCTTCTCCAGAGCAATCAGATCCGGCAACTCCTTCCGGCAAGGATCGCACCAGGTTGCCCAGAAATTCAAAAGCACAACCTTGCCCTTATTCGCTTCAATCACCTTGGGAAGCGAAGTCTCATCCACCGGAATCAACTTCGGGGCATCCGCGGCCACCAGCAAAGCTGCCAACAATAAAAAGCCCGCAATCACCTTCATCACGATTTCCGAACCCGCTTAATCGTGCACCCAAACGACCGCGCCTCTTTCATCGCCACCGGCCGGCCCGCAATCACCGCTTCCATCGCATCCCGTAACCCATGCACATGAACGCGAGCCACATTCGTGCTGTCATCAATGTACCCGTGATACAAAAGCGTGCCGCCCTGGTCGAAAACGAAAGTCTCCGGAGTAACCGTAGCCCCCAATCGATCTGCCAAAACATTGCCGGCGTCCTTGTAGACTTTGAACATCAGCCCATTCGCTTTGGCATGCTGTTCCACCTGGTCCGGAGACTCGTTGGAGTTCGCATTCACATAAATCAACTGCACATTCCGGCCGGAGTAATCCCGATAGAGTTCGTTCATCCGCTCGTTATACGAATTTGAAATCGGACACTGGACCGAAGTGAAAATCACGACGGTCAGCATGGCTTTTGACGGCGTGAACACCACTTGCTTATCGCCATCGCGCACCGTGATTTCAGAAATTTTAGATCCAACGGGAAAATCCGCGGCAGACAGCGTGAGCGCAGTTAAAATCAAGGAGGAAAAAAGCAAACGCATCGGGGGAACTCCTTTCTACTTCAGTATCAACCCTACTTGCCCAATTTCAGATTGATCACCGCCGACTTACGGCTGTCAAAGGAACTCAGCGTCTTCGCGCCGCTGCTCGCCCCCTGATGCTCCGCCTTCAATTCATAGTCGACGTTCGAACTCAGCCCATGAAAATGATACATCCCGTCGGCGCGTGTGACAAACGAACGAATCTGTAGCGTCTTCGTGTCCTTCAGTTGAACCACCGCGCCTTCCGCAGGCTTGTCGCCCGACTCCGTCACGGTTCCTTGTACTGACCGGGGCGAGGTATCGTCAGCAGCCCTCGTTTGCGAAAACACCGGCGCGACTGCCGCCAGTCCAATCGTCAATACCGCCAATACTGTAAACCGAATCATATACTCCTCGTTACTTCGCGGCTTCAAGTAAAAAACTCAATTCCCGGCTCTGCTCGCCTTCAATTGCCACCGTCTTCTGATCGAGCTTGAACCCTGCTGCTTTGACGTCCACCGAATACTTCATCGGTACAGCCGGCACGCGCACCGCAAACTCGCCCCGGAAATTCGTGACGGTCTTCAGCTTTTTAGGTTTCTCGCCCTCTTGGGGAGTGATAGTCACTTCGGCGCCTTCCAGCGCCAGTCCGGGAGGCCGAAAAACAGTCCCGGCGATCACCGCTTCCGGCATCTCCTGAACCTTCTTTTTAGATTTTGCCGAGGCGGAAAATCCAAAAAAAGCAACGAGCAGCACAGCGAGTGCTGCCAGCCTAAGTAAACGCCCGCAAGACGGAGCCTGGATCGCGGACTCGCACGGGCGTTTGCTTGCGAGTACTGAAGGCCCACAACCGGCCCTTTGCGGGCTAGTAAGGCTCGTCCTCTTCCTCTTCGTCCTCTTCGTCCTCGTCGTATTCGTCCTCGTCTTCTTCGTCGTCCTCATCCTCATCTTCGTCGTCCCCGTCACCTTCCGATGTGGGTTTGATTTCGATAGGGTCCGTGCTGATCACAGTCAGATGCGCGCCGCACTCCTCGCAGGTCAGCTCGTCGCCTTCATCCAGTTCATCTTCTTCCGCGTCGATTACGGCATCGCACAACGGACAGTTCACCATATGCGGTAATCCTCCAGAAAAATTTCCCTCAAACAAATAAGATTCAGCGCCGGACCAGCGCCGGAGCACTCAACTCGTCCTCGGCGCGTTCCATGTCCGCGAGCGGCGCCGTGACGAGCGTCTTGTCCATGTCTTTATCGGATTCGATCATGTATTTCAAGTACAGCGCCGCCAATTTAAGGCACCAGGCGTCCGAAATTGGCCGCCCGGCAGTTTTGCCAAGCGCCAGCAGGTCCGGAAGCATCAGAGCCACGACCTTTTCCTGAACTTCTTCGCCCTGGGAAATCTGGAATTTTACATCGACGGAGTCGCTATGACGGATAGAAATAGCCGTCTGCAACCACCGGAACTCCACCTGCCAAACGCGGCCGAAAGGATCGGGACCAGCCTCGAAATGCCTGAAGTTTTCGATCATTTGCCCCTATCGTACCAGACCTGTCAATCCAGTTCGATCCGCGTTTATTCACGCTTATTTGCGGTTAGAATTTCGCGCGCTCGGCAACGAGGGAAAGGAACTCGTCTCGAGTCTCTTTCTGCGCCCGGAACGCGCCCAGCATTGCACTGGTCACGGTTCCGGAATGCTGCTTTTCCACGCCGCGCATCATCATGCAGAAATGCCGCGCCTCGCAGATCACACCCACTCCCCGCGGCTCGAGCACTTGCTGAATCGTCTCCGCAATTTGCTGCGTAAGCCGTTCCTGAACCTGCAGCCGCCGTGCAAACATGTCCACAATCCGCGGAATCTTGCTCAGCCCGATCACTTTCTCGGTTGGCAGATAAGCGACGTGCATCTTGCCGTAAAACGGAAGCATATGGTGCTCGCACATACTGAAGAATTCAATATCCTTAACGATCAACATCTCGTCATACTTCACTTGGAACAACGCGCCGTTGACGATCTTGTCCACGTCCGTCTCGTAGCCGCTGGTCAGAAACCGCAGCGCTTTCTCGAAACGTTCCGGCGTCCTCACCAGCCCTTCCCTATGCGCATCCTCGCCGATCTCACCCAGAATGTCGCGCATCCGCGCCGCAATGGTTCCCTCGCTGGTTTTCTTCGGCGTCATCACCTTCACTAGGGCTTTATTTGGTTTCATGACTCTCTCAACTCAAAAAGATTCCGCTCCGTCTCCCTGATTCGCACTCCATCGAGGGCGGCGCGGAACGCCCACTGCTCTCGCAGACGCCGGTCAATCTCCCGCGATAGATTCTCCGTCGTAGGAACAACGTCTCGAAACACAGCAACGTCCTGATTCATGTCGCGATGGTCGAATGCCTGAATGATCTGCCGATCGACGTAAGCGTCGAGCGCGCCCAAATCCACCACTCGGCCTGTGGCCTCATCTACCGCGCCGCGAACACTCACTTCCAATGCGTAATTATGACCATGGCCGAACGGGTTATTGCACTTGCCGTACAACTCCTCGTTCTGCGCCGCCGTGAGATCCGGCGAGTGGAGCCGATGTGAAGCGACGAATTTGTAGCGCCGCGTCACCCGCGTCATCGCTCACCCCCGGAATAGTCCACATATAGATCGTTGGTCTCATACAGCCGAACCGTATGCAATCGCGCGTTCGGCAATTGAAGCTGAGGCTGAATCCGGGCCCAAATCTCTTTAGCGATGTTCTCCGGTGTCGGAACAACAGTGTCGAACGGCTTCACTTCATAATTTAGAAAACGGTGGTCCATCGGCTCAATCACTTCCCGCTGGATCACTTCCTTTAACCGCTTCAAATCGAAAATCATTCCCGTCTTCGGGTCCACTTCGCCTTCCAAAGTGACCTCGACGATGTAGTTATGGCCATGGCCATGGCTATCGGGCCGCTCTCCATAAAGAGCACGGTTTTCCTCCGCGGATAAGCCCTCGTTGTAACAGCGATGAGAAGCCGAAAACTCGGCGCGGCGTGTGATAAGCATTGCCATGAAGTTAGATGCAACCCCATCCCCCTCGGATACCAAAAGACGGCGGGGAGTGGAATACCTTAAAATTATCTCAGATGCAGAATCCTAAAGCCGACCGGGTGCTCCGTGCGCTCCTGTTCCTGTCCTTTGTAGCTTTCCTCTTTGTAATCAAGGACTCATTCCGTGAGCGCATAGTCGAGGCAGGCGACGACGCCCCGAATTTTACCGTGACCACCGATACCGGCCGAACCATCACGAGAACCGATTTCGGAGGACGCGTGCTGGTGCTGAACTTCTTCGCCAGTTGGTGCGAACCCTGTATCCAGGAGTTGCCGTCGCTGGATGAATTCGCCCGAGCCACCAAGGATTCCGGAGTAGTAGTGCTGGGCGTAAGCATCGACAAAAATGAAGGAGCCTACAAAGACTTCGTCAGGAAGTTCAGCCCGGCCTTCCCGACGGTGCGCGACCCCGAAGCCAACATACCCACCGAATTCGGAACGTTCATGTGGCCCGAAACGTACGTGATCGACCGCACGGGCAAAGTAGTCCGCAAGGAAATCGGCCCCAAGAACTGGATGGATCCGCAACTGGTCAATAGCATCCGAGCCATCTCATAAGCGCAGGATCCGGTTGGCAATCAAAGAAATCAAAGTCATCAGCAGAGCAAGAGCCGCGAGAAATAAGAGCACCATGGGAAGGATCACCGCGACTCCCCAGACGCCCCACAGATAGAGAGCAAAAACACCCCAGCCCGCAAACAACAAGCACCCAAGAAAGATCCGGCAAAGTGAAGCAAAGATCTGGACGAACGCTCAAAAGCGGAGAGCCGGGGCTTGAAAGTAAAAGGAACCGGCAACCGCTCGGAAACATCCTGACGCGAAACGGCTCCGCTACCAAACAGCAGCGCGGCAGCCTTTATAAATGCCGGTCGCATTCCGCAATCTCATCAGCCGCCCGGCGAAAGCGCCGATCAGTCTCAGGCGTCGTAGGCCGCCAATTCGTCCAGCGAGAAAGATTTTTCTGAAAGAGAAGCCGGGCCCACCCATAATGCCGGTTAGCCAGCAGCATCCGCCCATAAAGCTCATCCAGATCGGAAGCCGCTTCGGTAGCCTCCAAAGTAGGCCGAGGGACAGAAAGAAGGCGGTTCATCAAGGGCTGTCCCTTCTGAATCAAAGCCGCCGCTTCGTCAGACCGCCCGAGCCGAAACAACTCCTCGGCGGATCGGTCGATCTCAGCGAGTTGACTCACAGTCGAGCCATACCACGCGTCTGAAGTAGCGCCCCGCTTGGAAGAATCCGCACGAGAAGCGCACCCAACCAGGAGCAGGAACACCGAAATTGCAAAGACAACCACTACCTAAGCATATCGGTGTTTAATCCCCGCCCCTAGCGTCTCGGAGACAACCCCGCCGTAACCGAAAGCATAATGCTCCGCCCCGGAAGCAACGTGAGCACATCCCCCGGAGCCGCCAGATTCGAAGCCGTCGTAGCCGGTGTGATCCCCACGATATTGTGCTGATCGAAAACATTGTTAATACTCAGGCGGATCTTAGTCTCCTGAAAGCGCGACCGGTCCTTCAGCGTGTAATTGATAAACATATTCGTAATGTGGAAAGGATCGATCAACACCGCCTGGTTCGCAGTGCCGTTGTCGTTGTACAGCTCGCCAATGCGCTTGTCAAAAAATCCCACATCCCAACTGCGCCGCTGCCACGTCAACCCCAGAGTACCCGTATTCTTCGGAGCGTTCGCCACCCAGAGTCCCGACGTCACATACTTCGCGTTTCCCGCCGTGCCATTGAAATAAAGGCTCACTCCACCGCCAACAAGAAAAGTGCCCTCCACCTCGACGCCCTTGGTAATCGAATCGCCCGGGCGCGTGTACACTGCCTCCGTCGTAACCGGGTCGATATAGGAAGTGTAGGCGTTCTGGAAACGGCTGTAGTAGGCATCGGCATCGAGCACCAGCCGATTGATCTTCCACACCGAGCCAACCTGGTACGTTTTCACCGTAGTCGGTTTGGGAGTCGTCAGCACCGCTGCATTCTTCACATCAAACACGCTGCTCGGCGGAATCACGCTGCCCGTGCCGAATTGCGCATAAGCCGACCAATTGCTCTTCAGCTTATAATTCGCGGAGACCGAAGGCAGCCACGAGTTATACCCGGCGCGATGGCTTACAAACGCCGCGCCACCCAGATTGCCCACCGTCTTGCCGTTGTCCGCGAATTGATTCAACGCCATGTTGTAGTAAGCCGACTTAATACCCGCCATCAAGCTCAGCCGCCGCGTGACCCTGTATTCATACTCGGCAAACGGCTGCACCGACTGCGTGATAAACCGCTCATGAAAGTTCGGCGTAGAGTTCACCCAAGTGCGCGGATTGCTCAGAATCTGATACCTGTCCGTATACGCCCACTCGTACCAGGCCCCCGTCCGCAGCACACCCAGGCGCGACTCATGACTCAACGTCAGAATGTCGCCGGCCTTGGTATACCCGTTGAGTTTATCGACACCACTGGTGGCGGTGATTGCAGTCGTACTGTTGTCGTAGTTCTGCTTGTTCCAGTAGCGGTACATGTAAGCTTTCGTGTCGAACGTCCAACCATTGCCCAAATCGGACTTGAAGCCGATGTAAGCAAAATCCGATTGCACGTGGTAGAAATTCAGACCATAGTAAAACGGACTATTCGGATCGCCGCTCAACAGGAAGTTATCTCCGAACAGTGCCACCTGCGCGCGGGTTGGCCCCTTCGTGTTCGGCGTGTTCGTCCACAGATCGATGATTCCGCCGAACACCGTCACCGTCGTTCTATCGGAAAACTTGTACTGATACTTCAATGAACCGGCGTCGCGCTTTTGATAGTTGTACGTCTGGTATCCATCCGACTTCATCTGCTGAAGGTCAATAGTGAAACTCGATTTGCCGCCTTTGCCAAACTGTCCGGAATCAAAACCCAAATCGAGCAGAAGAGTGCCAAAAGAGCCGTACCCCACGGTCGCTCTCACATTCTGATCCGGCCGTATGTCGCGCGACATCAGGTTGATCGATCCGCCGAAGTTCGTCGGCCCAATCGTAGACGCCGACCCAGGACTCCGATCGAAATCCGTCGCGCCAATCCATTGCCCCGGAAAGAACGCCCACGAGTGATGTGTCGGAGAGTTGGTGTCCTCGAACGGTATGCCGTCGAAGGTCATCGTGTATTGGCCATCCGAAAATCCCCGGAAAAACGTCTTGGAATCGCCCAGGCCGACTCCGTTCGGACTCACGCTGAACGTACCGGGCGCCATTTGCGTGACATCGGTGAAGTCTCCCACCGGTGACATGAAGTTCGCCACAAACTGTCGAGTAATCACCGATCGCGCCGTATGGTCCTCCAGCGAGGCGCCAATGGGAGCGAGCTGTGCCGCCACCGAAGCTTCTCCCTCCACTGTTACCGCGGTACTGGCGTCGGCAACCTCGAGCGAAATCGGAATATCCTCCGATCCAGTTTCAGCCAGCCGTACAGCCGCGTGATGCGTAGTGGCAAACCCCGGGGCGGAAGCGTCAATCGTATAAACACCAGCCGGCAAACTGGCAGCGGCAAAGCGCCCATCCGAACCGCTAGTCGCCTTGTGAACCGCCCCGGACGACTCGTTCTTCACCGAAACCGAGGCGTTCTGGATCGCTTTACCTGTCTGATCCAGAACAGTTCCGGCAATAATCGCCGAGCCTTCACCAGACTGCGCAGCGGCAGACGCACTAATCAACAAAAGCAGACCAGCGGCGTAGAGGAACTCGCGCAAACAAACACCTCCAAAGGGATTTCGTATCGTAGCTGGCGTCCGATGCCAGTTTCATGACAGCCCGGTGAAGAAATAAATACATTCATCCGCGTCTGATAAAGTTCTGCAATGCAAAATATCCCACCACAAGTTTTTCGGCTTGCATTCCAAACCATTTTTCAATAGGATTTAGCAGTCATAAGGGGTAATAGGCAAACATGCAACGTAAGCAATTGTTTAGCGTCTTCCTGCTCATCGCCGCCCTCGTCGTGGCGCAAACCAATCGCGGCGGTATCAGCGGCAACGTCACCGATCAGTCGGGCTCGCTCGTCCCGAACGCATCGGTCGTCATCATCAACACCGGCACCGACGAAACCCGCCGGCTCACCACCAGTACGAAGGGTTCCTTCATGCTGGAGAACCTCGAGCCTGTCGCCTACCGGATCGAGGTCACGGCCCCCGGCTTCAAAAAGGCCGTTCTGGAAAACGTGAAGGTCGACACGTCTACGGTCGTGACCGCCGACGTTACCCTCCAGACAGGAGACGTCTCGACGGAGGTTACAGTCGCAGCGAACGCAGTGCGTGTGAACACCGAATCCGGAACGCTCGGGCAGACCATCACCTCGCGCATGCTGAACGACACGCCCCTGCCTACGCGCAGCGTGCTCGATCTCGCCATCACCGTCGGCAACATCAGCGGCGACGTCGGCACGTCCGATCCCCAACTCACAGGCGGGGCTCCCGTTCCCGGCTTCAATCTACAAGCGAACGGCGGACGGGCCGGAAGCACCAGCATGCTGGCGGATGGCGTCAACAATACCGGCGTTGGACTGGCCCGCGAAGCCGTTTCCTTCTCACCGGAAATGGTCCAGGAGTTTACAGTGCAAACCAATGGCTTTGACGCCCAGTACGGCAAGAGCGGCGGCGGCATTATCAGTGTCACAACCAAATCCGGAACCAACCAATACAACGGTCTCGCGCTTTGGTACCTGCGGAATCCCGCCTCTAACGCCGCGCCGTTCACGCAGGCTACTGTCAATCGTCCCGTCAACAATCTCCGCTGGAATCAATTCGACGGACAGCTCGGCGGCCCGGTCGTCATCCCGAAACTCTACAACGGCCGCAACAAGACATTCTTCTTCTTCGCCGGAGAACCCCGCTATCAAAGTGACAAGCAGCAGCAACTCGCCACGGTCCCCACAGACGCCATGCGGGCAGGCGATTTCAGCAATCTCGTTCTGCTCAACGGCCAGGGCGGCGCATACGTTCCCACCAGTCTCGAGAAGCAGTTCCCGGCCTCCGCATTTCTACCGAACACCAATACGAATATCTATAACCAATTCACCCAGGTGGGAAATCAGCTCGTCATCGCGCCCTTGGCCACAGGCGCAATGTATCCGCAGTTCCCCGGCAACAAAATTCCCGCTTCCATGCTCGACCCCACCGCCGTCAAGCTTATGCAGCTTGTTCCCAAGTCCAACACGCCCTATTTTCTCGACGGCAACGGAGTGATCCAGAACTACATCACATACCAGTTCTTGAGCAATGAGAGCGTTCGCTACAACACGAAGATTGATCAGAACTTCGGCGACAACAACCATCTGAGCTTCCGTTGGACCGTCGAGCCGGTTGTCGGCGTCAGCGCCAACGACCCCCTCTATCCGACCAACGGCAACAGCGGCACCTACAGCAAAGCCAGCCAATACACGTTGAGCGACACGCATATCATCTCGCCGTCAATCGTGAATGAACTTCGGCTCGCCTACACCCGGGCCGACTTCAGCGGCCAGCTTTCGCCCCAGTTCGACGTCAAATCCGGTGAGAATCTCAGTCTCGAGTACGGGCTTCCCAGTCTCACCAAGGGCGGCCTGCCGCTCATCAACATCTACGACAACAATGCCAGTCCCGCCAACATCGGATCGCAGGTCTCTACCCTCGGATACAGTCTGGAACAGCAGTATGAAATCGCCGACAACGTCTACATCACCCACGGCACAAGCACCTGGAAATTCGGCGTCGATCTCTCCCGCGCTCTGCTCAACGCCGAATCGCTCTACAGCATCGCCGGCGGCAACTACCAGTTCCGCTATGTGCAAACGGACCAGACCGGGGCAGCCGGCACCTTGGCCGCGGTCGGCGGTAATCCCGTCGCCAGTTTCCTGCTAGGAGTTCCCCAGTCGATCGTTCTCGCCAACACCGCCATACCTTACTACTACCGATGGGGCGCAGCCGCGGGATACATCCAAAATGATTGGCGAGTCAAACCAAACCTCTCGCTCAACATCGGAATGCGCTATTCGCTCCAATTACCGCGCACCGAGAAGAGCAATCTACAGGGATTCCTCGATCCCTCGCTGGCAAAAACCGTGCAGCTACCCACACCCTGCCAGCTCCCCGATTGCTTACCGGCGTCAGCCTCCACTGGACTTCCCGTCATTACGCAAACCTCCATCATCCCCTTCGCATTTTCCGGCTACGGCGGCCGTTCCCAATACCTCACGCCGATTCGCTGGCTTGATTTCGAACCCCGCTTCGGCTTCGCCTACACTCCTAGCCTTCCGATCCTCCACGCTTGGGTCATCCGAGGCGGCTACGGCCTTTCCCACGCCCCGCTCACTGGACAGAACCGTAACCCGGTTCCGAACTTCACCACCGGCGCAGCCAACTATGGCGAAACGGCCGGACAGACCATCACCACGCCGATCCCCGTCGGCGACGGCACCAGCGCCATTCCGGTCACGCGGCTGTCCAGCAACCCACCCTACGTGCCAGCCGTCCCCGTAAACGACGTTCTGGGCCTTACCAACAATCCCAGCGGACTCGTCTACAACAACGCGGTCAATTTCCCCGGCTCTATCCGATCGGGCGAGACCGCCGTACCCTATCTTCAGAATTGGAGCCTCTCCCTCCAACGCCAAGCCGGCGCACATGGATTGCTGGAAATCTCCTACGCGGGATCGAAAGGCACCCATCTCTTCATGCCTCCGGTCGTGCTCAACAGTCCGCCGTCCTCTTATCTGGCCGCACTCGTAAACCTGAACGTCAAAGCCACTACCACCGTCGCTGACCCATTAGGCCGCAAAAACTCCAGCGGCGGCGCACTCACCGTCCCGCTGTATTCGCTGGCGTCGCAATATTTGGGCTATTCCGGCGTCACCACGCTATACGATTCCTCGGGGAATAGCACCTTCCACTCGGCCCTGGTGAGCTACCGTTGGCAGGCCGACCACCTGACCATGTACAGCAATTTCCGCTGGTCAAAATCGCTCGACAACGCTTCCGATTCCGGCCCCGACAAGCAGGCTCTTTCCACCGGCAGCGTCGGCGGGGGGCAGTATAGTTTCGGAGCCACCGCGGCCAGCGACCGTTCGGTCTCAACATTTAACATTCCCTATGAATGGAACCTGGTCGCCGTCTACGATCTTCCTTTCGGAAGAGGTCAAATGTTCGGCAACAACGTCTGGAAGCCCCTCCAATTCGCGTTGGGCAACTGGAACATTTCCGGAGTCGAGCGCCTTACCACCGGCTACCCGTTCACGCCGACCATCGCAACTGACACGTACATCGACACCACCCATACCCACGAAATCCGCCCGAACATCGTCCCGGGTGTGCCCCTCCATAACCCCGATTGGAATCGCAACTGCCCGACAGGAACTCTCTGCGCACCCTACGTGAATTATTCGGCGTTTGAATTACCACCGGCAGGCCAGCTAGGCAACGCGCCGCGCACAATCTCAGGCATCACAGGCCCGCTGGTCCAGACCCTCGATCTGTCGGTGCAAAAGAATTTCAAGCTGGGTGAAAAGCGCCGCATACAGTTTCGCGTGGACGCGCTCAACGTCCTGAATCATCCCGTCTTCCGAACCGCCCCGGACGTCGGAGGCGGCACGGACCTCTTCGGCAACTACCCCAGCCTAACCTGGACCGCCGCCAGTCTCCAGACCGTATACACAGCCTGGGCCGCAGCCAACCCAACAACAGCATTCCCGATCACCGACCCGCGGGGAGCATCCGCCCTGGCGACATTCCAAAACATCGTTCTCGCGCAACAAAACGCCAGCGGCACGCTCCCGAAGGACTACTACACCACGCCATTGCCGGCCCACTTCACCAGCACCCCGGCCAACTCATTCAACCTCCTCGATCCGACCGGCAACGGTTTCAAATACTACGAAATCCGGAACAACATCAACTCCGGAAACGCCGTCGGAGGAGGTCTAACCAACAACATACGCCTTAATCAGCAGCGCTACCTGCAATTCGGAATCAAAATCTATTTCTGACGAAGCCGGCAGCGGTGAAGACATCCTGGTGGTAACCGGCGGTAACGTGTTAAAAAGGTTTAAACCGTCGTAAAGTCTCAGATCACCAGGTAGTCTATGCGAAAAATCCTTCTCACCGCTTTGATTGCGGCTCTGTTAGCCACCGCGCAAACGCCAACCGGAACCGTCAACGGGCGCGTTCTCGACACTACGTCTGCGCCTGTTCCGAACTCGCCCGTCAGCCTCCTGAATATCAGCACGGGCGTCGCTGTCTCGACCGAGACCAACGCCGACGGATACTATTCGTTTCCACTCGTCCAACCAGGCTCGTACCGGTTGACCTTGGAGAAGTCCGGATTTCAGAAATTCGCCACCGAATTCGAGCTTCAGGTCGGCCAGACAGCCCGTGTCGATATCAACCTCGTCGTAGGGCAAGTGTCCGAATCAGTTAATATAAACGAGCGCGCGGTTCTCATCGAGAGTGAGACATCTTCGCTAGGCCAGGTGATCGGCTCCAAGCAGGTGGCCGACCTCCCGTTGAATGGCAGGAATCCGTTCGCCCTGGCCTCGTTGACCGCGGGCGTCTGGCCAGGCGGCTCGTTTGGAGTCGGCTTGGTCACCACGAGATCAGCGGCCCAGATGGCCGGCGCCAATAACTTCATGGCCGACGGCGGTGTGGGCGGTAGCAACGAAGTGCTGCTCGACGGTGTTCCGGTGACCGTCTGTTGCCAAGGTCAACCCGCCATCATTCCATCCGTCGACGTCACCCAGGAATTCAAGGTCCAGACCAATTCCTCCCCCGCGGAGTTCGGAAGAACCAGCGGTGGCATTTTGAACATCATCACCAAGTCGGGGACGAACGACATCCGTGGCGCCGCGTATGAATTCCTCGGCAACGACCAACTGAATGCCGCCAATTTCTTCACCAACCGGTCGGGCAAACCGCCGTTTCCTGGCCGCAACGACTTTCGGACGCCTTTGCGCAACAATCAGTTCGGTTTCACAATAGGTGGCCCGGTCATTATTCCCAAACTGTATTCCGGCAAGAACAAGACATTCTTCTTCGGCGGCTGGGAAGCCACGCATGTTCGTCAATACAGTTACGTGACGTCCGTCGTCCCTCCAACCGGAATCCGTAGCGGCGATTTCTCCCAGGCCCCCGGCCCGATTTACGACCCGCTGACCACCGCACCCGATCCGGCGAACAAGGGCCAATATCTCCGCACCCCATTTGCCGGCAATCAGATCCCGGCGAACCGCATCAACCCAATCAGCACGAATTACCTCAAATACTTCCCACAGCCGGCGATCGCGGGAGTTGTAAACAACTTCAACTGGACGCAAAACCTCAAAAGCGATGACGGCCAGGGCAACATCCGTGTCGATCATAATATCAGCGACTCCAGCCGGCTGTTCGGTCGCTGGAGTATCCTCAGCGATGCCTACCACGCCGGAGACTGGGCCAATGGCATCACCGGCAACGGCCAGTTCATCGATGCCGAAACATTTGTTCTCGATTACGTCAAAATACTCAGCCCATCGGCAGTCCTGGATGTCCATTATGGATTCGCATTCCAACGGAACCGGGTCGTACCGGATGCCCTTGGCATCAGCCCAACGACGCTGGGGTTCTCCGCGGCGTACGCTGCGCAGCAGTACGTACAAGACATACCGTTGCTGAATATCGGTTCCTACCGGACCATCGGTTTCGACAGCCTCCGGAACTGGTCGCATCCCACCCATGCCCTCGCGGCCACCATGAACTGGGTTCATCGCGGTCACACGGTGAAATACGGCTGGGATGGCCGGCTGAATATCGACGACCAACTATCGCTGGACGGAGGAGCCGGCACCTTTGCCTACACCACGACATTCACCAGCGGACCGAATCCGCTGCTCGGCGTTGCCGGAGCGCAGTCGCCCTACGATTCGTTTGCAGCTTTTCTTCTAGGGCTGCCTTCCACCGGTTCGGTCACCTACTCCGACACATGGGCCCGGCGGCATTATTACCACGGCCTCTTTGTGCAGGACGATTGGCACGTCACTCCAAAATTGACACTGAACCTCGGCGTCCGTCTCGACATCGAAACAGGTTTCGTCGAACGCTACAATCGGCAGTCCTGGTTCGACCCGACCGAAGCCACGCCATTGGCCCAGCAGACCGGATTGCCGCTCACGGGTGGCGTGCAGTTCTCCGGCGTGAACGGCCAGCCCCGTGGTCTTTGGAAAACCGGCCACTACGTCGGCCCGCGCGTGGGACTCGCCTATGCTTTTACGCCAAAGACCGTCGTCCGAACGGCCTACTCGATCTTCTTCCTCCCGACGACGCAGCGAGGATACGGCGCCGCCACAAACCCCGGTTTCCAGGTCGCGACGTCCTACCTCGCCAGCATCGACGGCGTGACGCCGGTCGGATCTATTTCCAATCCGTTTCCCAACGGCACCATCCAGTTGGTTGGCGCTTCACTCGGCGCGTTGACTCTGGCCGGCTCGAGCGTCTCCGGAATGAATTACAACACGCCGCAGCCGTATAACCAGTAGTGGAATTTCGGCATCCAACGCGAGCTGCCCGGCCGCCTCCTCGTCAACGCTTCGTATGTCGGCAGCCACAGCGTAAAATTGCCGCTCAATCTCAGTCCCAATAACCTGCAGCCCCGGTATTTCGGCGCGCCGGGCGATCAGGCGCAAGTATCGTACCTGACCGCGCTGGTGCCAAATCCCTTCAGCGGCATCATCAAGGCCGGCACGCTGGCCGCCGCTAGTGTCCAGCGCCAGCAGTTGCTCGCCGCATTCCCGCAGTTTACGAGCGTCAGTGAACAGTATCTAGGGCAGGCCACCTCGTTTTACAACGCGCTGCAGATCACCGTGCAGAAGAGCTACAGCCACGGGCTGTCCATGCTGATGGCTTATACCTGGTCGAAGAATCTTGGCAATGCCAACAATGTCACCACCGGTTTTCTCGATGCCGTCGGAACACCCGGCTATCAGAACGCCTACGCGCTCAAGATCGAGAAGTCCGTTTTGGCCACCGATATTCCTCAACGGCTGGTCTGGAACGGCAACTACGAGCTGCCGTTCGGAAGAGGAAGGACCTTCGGCTCGAAAATGAATCCGTGGCTGAACGCAATCGCAGGCGGCTGGCAGATGAACGGCATCTGGACCATTCAGAGCGGCTTTCCCCTGGCGTTCCTCGACACCGGAACACAATCATTTGCCGGAACCCGCCCGAGTTATTCCGGGCCCGGCGTCAATGCGTACACAAGCGGCGATATCACCAGCCGGCTCGGAGGTATTTCCGGCGGAGCAGGTTATCTCAATGCCAGCGCCTTCGTTCTACCACTGTCATTTCAACTGGGAGACGTACCGAGGCTGACCGGCGCCTTCCGCGCGCCCGGCAACCGTAACCTCGACTTCTCCATGATGAAGCTGTTCCCCATTCATGAAAGGCTGACCCTGCAGTTCCGGGCCGAGGCGTTCAACGTCCTGAATCAAGTTGTCTTCGCCGCCCCGAACACCACGGTGGGCAGCGCATCCTTCGGCGTGATCGGCAGCCAGGGAAACACGCCACGCAATGTTCAGCTCGCGTTAAAACTGTTGTGGTGAGTGGCCGATAGTTCGAGGAAGGCGTGCACCCCGCCACCAATGGCGACCTTCTGACGTCGCCGCTTGGTGGCCGTAGGCGATCCACGCCATTCGTCGCGCTACCGGGCTGGGACCTGGACGCGGTATTTTCGCCCGACGGAAAGTGGGTTGCCTGTGCGAGCGATGTGTCGGGTAAATCCGAGATCTATGTCGGTCCACACCCGCCGGGCGCTCAGCCGGAGAGGTTATCCAGCAACGGAGGAACCGGTCCGCAATGGGCCAGAAACCTCGGGCCACATACTTTACGTCGAACCGAACACCGGCGTAATGAAGGTGGCGGTGCGGGCTTCATGGCCGGACGGATATTTGGACACGCGGCTATTCCCTCGCGCCCGACGGAGGTTCCTGGCTATCCGCCCGGCAACCGCGGCCGAACGTAAACCCGCAGAAATCCAGGTTGTGGTGAACTGGACTCAGAAGCTTACAGAACTTCACCCGTTCCGTGAACAGCCGCAGAAGAGGATAGCGGCCGAATTCCACCAGTGTGGCGGTGGAGTCCGGCCATTAATAAATCATCATCTGTTTTACTTTCAGCAACTTACGCCATGGCGCAAGACTTGCATTTATCCCCGGCGTAAGGAGGCAAGAGAAAATGAAAACGAAACTGATGGCGCTATTACTGGTGGTGGGTGGATCCCTATTTGCCCAACCCCGTTTTTCAATCGGAGTGAGTCTTGGTACGCCCGCTTATTACGGGCCAGCCCCTGTTGCCGTAGCCTACCGGCCTCCATGCCCTGGGCCAGGATATGTTTGGGTCGACGGCTATCGTGACGGTTACGGCCGATGGATCGCCGGCTACTGGGCATTGCCGCCTTATTCGGGCGCTTATTGGGTGGCCCCACGATTTTATGGCGGACACTTCTACACTGGCTATTGGGGTGGCGCGCGTCCCTACTATCGCAATGACTACCGCTTCCGTGAATCTCGCGAGCACGAGCGTCGGGAGCACGAACGGCACGAACATGAGTTTCGCCACTAATTGCAACGAATTTTAAGAGCCGCTCGCCGCATCGTGGCGGGCGGCTCTAAGCAAGCAACCCGCTTCGCGACTTCCCCAATGCGGGGAGCACTTTGCTATTGGGCGGGGAATTCATCAATAGAAGCCAGTTTAGCCACAACTAGTTCATTTTTCACGAATAAAAGCATTGACTAGAATCGGTTCGGCAGCTACACTCACCACCATGCCTGAACCCGAGCCTTTTATCAGCCTGGGCTTGAATTCGCCGGTGAAAGAAATTGTTCCGCGTCCTGAGGAACTCCAGTTCGAACACGCGGTCCCGGTTGCGGGGGCAGCACCAGCGATTTCTGAACACAAAATCTGCATTCCCTGTAGAACAGCGATTACGGATCAATATTTCCACGCCCAAGGACAAGTGGTGTGTCCGGCCTGCGCCGGACGAATCGAAGCCGGACAGCAGGCGCCACCAGCCGTGTCTCTACTCAAAGCCGCGCTTTACGGCGGTGGAGCCGCGTTTGCCGGCGCTGCTCTCTACGCGCTCGTGGCGATCATAACTGGTCTGCAAATCGGCTTGTTGGCAATTCTCGTCGGGATTATGGTTGGCAGAGCGATCCGCCACGGCTCGGGTGGACTCGGAGGCAGGCCGCAGCAGATTCTCGCCGTCGCGCTTACGTACTTCGCCATTACTACGAGTTATATTCCGGTATTTATTTACGACCTCGCGAAGCATCCGCCTAAGACCGCGCAAAATGGAGCGAAGCCCGTTCCACCCGCCGCGCAAAGCAAAGCCGGCGCGGTTCCTGCCCCCACGGATGCCGGACTGAAGCCCTCACAAGGGCCGCGCCCGAAGATGTCATTCATCGTTGCGCTTGGGTTTATTCTTCTGTTGGCCCTGGCCGCGCCGTTTCTCTCCCTCACCTCCGGCTTTTCCGGTCTCCTGACGATCGTGATCATCTTTTTTGGCCTGCAGCGGGCATGGCACCTCACCGGGCGGACCGAAATCCTCATCGCGGGCCCTTACTCAGCCGGGATCGCCGACTAATCGCGTCATGGAGCCGGCCTTTCCGACAACTTGTCCGGCTTGCGGCACAACACTCGACTCTGCATCGCTCAGTTGCTCCAGTTGCGGCCGGCTCACGCGATCAGCCGAATTACAAGTCCTTTCTGCCGAAGCTCAGAAAGCCACTGCGGCCGGCGATCTGGTTGGGTCGCGAAACGCGTGGGGGCGGGCGGCCCTGCTGCTTCCGGTAGACACCGTTCAACACCGCAGTGTTGCGGCACGCATCGCCGAGCTGGATGCCACGATTGCAGCGGCTCAGAGTAAGCCGCCCAGCCGGTGGCGGACGCTGAATTCGGCGCTTGCCCCCATCGCGGTGGTCGCCTGGAAATTCAAGGCGCTCCTCTTAGGCTTGACTAAAATAAGCACACTACTTTCGATGGTGGCGTTCTTCGGAGTCTATTGGTCGCTATACGGCTGGGCTCTCGCGTTAGGGCTAGTATTGTCCATTTACATCCACGAAATGGGGCACGTGATCGCGTTGCGCGGCTTCGGTGTGCCGGCCAGCGCTCCAATGTTCATCCCTGGGCTCGGGGCTTTCATCTTCCTCCGAAGCCATTCCATCGCCCCAGTGCAGGATTCGCGGGTTGGCCTGGCCGGTCCCCTTTATGGGCTTGGCGCAGCGTTGTTTTCATGGGCAGTCTACGCAGCAACCGGCGCGAAGATCTGGGCAGTGATCGCGCACTTCGGCGCGGTGATCAATCTATTCAATCTCATCCCGGTCTGGCAGCTCGACGGGTCACGCGCGTTTCATTCCTTCACAAGGCCTAACCGCGTGGTCGTGATCGGCTGCGCGGGAATATTGTGGTTGATCACGCATCAGGCAATGCTCTTCCTGATCGCGCTCGGAGGGGCATACCGGCTGTTCACGAAGGACGCGGCAGCCGAGCCGGACAATACGGGATTGCTGCAGTTCGTGGGCTTGCTCGTGGCGCTGGCGGCAGTGACGGTGTTCGCGCCTTTGCAGTGACACGAGAATCTCAACGGAACGGGAGGTAGGCAATGGTATCGCGCGAGTCCGATGTTTGCGATGCGGTCCAGACTAGCAGAGGCGAGTCGATAACCTCGGCGATCGCCCTTCGCTGAGGCACAATGAACAGACCGGGATTCGATTTTCCCGCCGCCAAGCGCTCTCGAAAATAGCGCGTCATCGTCCGTCGATCATGGGGGATTATCCTCTCTTGCTGTTCCGCAAAGTCGAGCAAAACTGGATCTTTGATTCCTCGCAAGGCCGCCTTCTTGGCGTCAAGAACGTCGATTGCCGGTTCACGAGACCGTAGGCCATCGATGATGTCAGAGTCGAGATCCTCATCCGCCAAAAAGCGGACGCTCACAATCGCTTGGAGCCCGTCTGCCGGCGAGCGGCCTCGAGGCGCGCGAACAGTTCAGGATTCGTCTGGGTTAAAGGAATCACGGACTCTTCGAGCTCTCGATCGCCTTCGACGATGTAGTCATCGATTATCTTCTCATTCTCCAGATAGTAGGCGATGACTCCATACACCTGCGACAGTTTGAGAGTAGGAAACGACTGGACGATTTTGTCGGGCGATGCGCCTTCCTGGAAGCGAATGACCACGGAATCAAGCGAGACACCGGTACCCGCCACATATAGGCCGCCGTTCCGCTCTTCTATATAGGGAGAAACTGGATACGCCACACCGATTCCTAGAGTTTCATTTAGCACTTGTCGCCGGCATGGGAACGCCGATCATCGCGTTATTGCTCTCAGATAAAAAACTGCGTGATGACGATTATCTGTTGGAAATCACGGTCCGAGTGTTCAGGAAGCAAGATGCAACAGCTGTAAGATTCTGCTCTCGTTGCATCCTACTGGAACACGTATCATCATACGTACCAAAGGCCAAATCATGCCCACCTTCAAAGGCTCTATCACAACCACCGGCAAATCCGAGGCGATTCGCCTCGATAAAGCCCTTTTTCGGCTGCACCCCGAATTCCGGCAAAAAGCCAAAGTGCGAGCCCAGGTCATTTCGCCCGGCCATGCGCTGATTACCGTGGTCGATGACGAAGCAGCCTCCATCGATAACGAGGATCCGGTCGTCACCGCATTTCTCGCTGTTATTGAGAAAGACTTAAAAGAATACCTCGGGTGCCGCAGCCGTTTATCCAGGACCTCGCTCCAACGAGCGGTCCGTTTAACAAAGGGCGTGAAGGTCGACGACAACGAGACACTCCCAGAAGACGTGACTCAAGATTCATTCCCGCATACCGACGGTCATTATGCTCACTTCGGGCAGCTACGCGGGAGATGTGGCACGGAGCCGTGAACTTCGACCCTACATGAGAGAATCAATAGAGTTAGCAGTACTACCACCATCGTCGGGGGCCGGCTGCTGAGTACCAGGACTGGTCTAAGATGGAAGAATCCGTGATGACTCCGGTACGACCCCGCGAATGAGCAAAGGACGCCTCGAAGCATTCAGCGATGGCGTGTTCGCCATTATCATCACCATCATGGTGCTCGAGCTGAAAGTCCCACACGGGTCAAGTCTAGCGGCCCTCGCCCCGGTACTCCCCATATTTCTCAGCTATTTATTGAGTTTTATTTTCGTCGGCATCTACTGGAACAATCACCACCACATGCTGCAGGTCGCCCGCAAAGTAAGCGGCCCGATTCTCTGGGCCAACCTGCACCTGCTGTTCTGGCTTTCGCTCGTACCATTCATCACGGGCTGGATGGGAGAAAATCACACGGCCCCAATACCCGTGGCGCTCTACGGCGTAATCATGTGGATGAGCGGCCTCGCATTCACGATCCTCGCCCACGCACTAGCCAAGCACCACGGCAAGGATTCCGCGCTGGCAATCGCACTGGGAAAAGACCGCAAAGGTCTGGCCTCGCTGGCCCTGTACACCACCGGAATTGTTCTGTCCTTCGTCTATCCGTGGTCGGCAATCGGAGTCTACATTTTAGTCGCGATCATGTGGCTCGTCCCGGACCCCCGCATGGAACGTGCACCGACTGTGGAATAGATCCATCCCCGAGGTCGAATTGGTCTGAATTCGTACTTCGTCGCCGTTCGCAGTCGCCGGGCGCGCTTGCTGATGCCCTGCGGGAATGTTTCTGAGGGATCTCGTCTGGCAGACCGGCAGAACAACGCGACAGGCGTTCAGTTTTCGGGTTTACGGGAATGAGATACGCCATTAGGCGGTATACTGAGAATGAGGTTAATTTTCCCGGTTGAGACTCGCGAGCTTCGATCGGAAAGCCTGCTCACAATGTCTTCATTACGATTTCCTCTTTTGCTAGCTCTAATCGCCGCTTGTTTGCCCGCGGCCTCGGCCCAAGCGCCGGCTGCGGCGAAGAGCGCCGATAAATCCGCCGCCTATTATCACTACTCGTTGGCCCACCTGTATTCGGAGCTTGCGGGCGCTACTCAGAACCGTAGCGATTACGTCACGAAGGCGGTGGAGAATTACCGTCTGGCGATGAAGGAAGATCCAGGCGTTGCGTTTCTCAGTGACGAACTTTCAGATCTTTACATTCAGTCCGGACGGCTTCGCGACGGCGTGCTCGAGGCGGAAGACGCGCTCAAACAGAATCCGAACGACGTCAACGCCAGGCGAATTTTGGGACGCATTTACACCCGGATGATTGGTGACTCCCAGCAAGGCCGGGTGGACGAAAACATGCTCAAGAAGGCGATAGAGCAATACCAGAAGATCGCCGAATTGAGTCCCAAGGACACCGATACATGGTTGATGCTCGGGCGTTTGCAGAAGATTGCGTCGAATTCGGTGGAATCGGAAAAGGCTTACAAGAAGGTCCTCGAGCAAGAGCCTGAAAACGAAGATGCGCTCACTGGCCTGGCCATGGTTTATGTGGATCTGGGCAACAACAAAGCTGCGAGCGACCTGTTGCGCCGGGTGGCCGAGAAGAGCCCTTCGCTGCGCACTTTGACTGCATTGGCTGGCGCCTACGAACAGATGCACGACTATCCGCTGGCCGCCGAAACGCTGAAAAAGACTCTCGAAATAGCTCCTGGCAACATCGAGATCAAGCGAGCTTATGCGGAAGATCTGCTGCGTTCCGATAAGCTGGCGGAAGCGCTCCAGACGTATCAGGAAGTCGTCGCGGAAGATCCTCGCGATGCGCAATCGTATTTGCGGATGTCACAGATTTACCGGCAGCAGCGGGATTTTGCCAAGGCGCACGAAGCCGCCGGCAAGGCCAAGGCGATCGATCCGGCAAACATGGAAGTTCAATACAACGAGGTGAACCTGCTGGACGCCGAGGGGAAGACTTCACAGGCGATAGGTTTGCTCCAGCAGATGCTGACGGACTCGAAAAAACGTTCGTATCAGGCTCCCGAAAAGGCCAATCGAGTGATGCTTCTGGAGCGGCTTGCCTTGTTATACCGCGGCAACGATCAGCCGAAGGAAGCGATCGAGACATTTCGTCAGGAAGCCGAGGTGGATCCTGATACAGGGGCGCGGACATCCGCTAATATCATCGATACTTTGCGCATGGCCAAAGACTTCAAGAAAGCGACGGACGAAGCCGACGCCGCGGTCAAGAAGTACCCCGACGATCGATTGGTGCGAATGGTGCACGCCTCGCTACTTGCGGACCTGGGAAAGACGAACGAGGCAGCCGCCGAAATGAAGAAGTTGCTCGACGGGAAGAATGACAGGGAAACATACGTCTCGTTGGCGCAAGTTTATGAAAAGGGCAAAAATTTCCCAGAGATGGCTAAGGCCCTGGACGCGGCGGAAAAATTGTCGGATTCCAAAGACGACAAAGAGGATATTGCCTTCCGGCGCGGCGCGATGTATGAGCGGGAGAAGAAGTATGATTTGGCCGAACAGGAATTCCGCAAAGTGCTCGAGCTGAACCCGAGCAATGCGTCGGCGCTGAATTATCTCGGCTATATGCTGGCCGACCGGAACCTGCGGCTCCCGGAAGCACAGCAGATGGTGAGCAAAGCATTGGCGGCCGATCCGGCAAACGGAGCGTACCTGGACAGCTTGGGATGGGTATATTACCGCATGGACAAGCTCCAGGAGGCCGAGACCTATTTGCTGCAGGCGATGGAGCGCTACGCCAAGGATCCCACCGTCCACGACCATCTGGGAGATGTTTATTTCAAAGAGGGCCGGATCAGGGACGCGATCAAACAGTGGGATGCGTCACTGAAAGAGTGGGAAAACGCCGCTCCCAGTGAGTCGGAACCAAACGAAATCGCCAAGGTGCAGAAGAAATTGGAAGACGCTAAGGTCCGGTTGGCCAAGGAAACACCTAGTTCTCCGCCGAAATAACTTTAGTTCTAGATCCAGACCCTTAAAAATCCTCGTTTTTTGCGCGGGTAGATCCATTGATCACCTCGCGGGTTTCGCCTTAATCTTCTTGCATGGGGATCGCGCTTCGGAACGAAGCCCCAAAGGAGACCATTAAAATGAAGAGATGTTTCGGACGGGTTTGTATTCTGAAGTTGAGGCTCGACTCCAGAGGGCAGGATCTGATTGAATACGCCTTGATGGCCGGGTTTGTCGCGGTCGCCGCGGGTGCGATTATGCCCGGTGTGGCTGCTGAAATTCAGGTTATTTTCGGCGCAGTAACGAGTGCACTGGCAGCCGCCGGGAGCTAAGGCCCCGCAGCTTCCGGATGCGATATAATTGTGGCTTCCCAGCTAGATTCCAATATAGAGAGGAGGCCACCATGGAAGTTCGTCCCCTGCATGACCGCGTATTTGTCAAGCGTCTGGAAAACGAGGAAGACAAGGTCGGGAGTATTTTCGTCCCTGATTCCGCCAAAGAGAAGCCGCAACAAGCCAAGGTTGTCAGCATTGGCAGTGGCCGGCTTCTCGAGACTGGTGAGCGGGCTCCGCTGACGGTGCAGCCCGGAGACCGGATCTTATTCGGGAAGTACTCGGGCGCCGAAGTAAAAGTCGACGGCGAGGAGTTCCTCATCCTTCGAGAAGATGAAATCTTGGCCGTACTCGACTGAGAGCGGCGCACGTCTATACGCTCTGCTAAGCTAGAATATCACTACGGAGTCAGGAGTAAAGTATCCTCATGTTTCGATTCACCTTTTTGCTGCTTGCCACGCTAGCGGCGGCTTCCGCGCAGGTCAAGATCGCGGTTATCAATGTGAACAACGCGATCCTAGAGACGGCCGAAATTAAGAAGGCGCAGACCGATCTCACTGAGAAATATAAGCCGCGGCAACAGAAGATCGAGGAGCTGCAAAAAGAGGTCAACGATCTGCAGACGAAATTGCAGAGCGGCAAACTGGCGCCGGGCACGGAACAGGACATTCAGTTGACGGGACAGCGGAAGCAGCGCGAGTTGCAGCGCATGGTCGACGATTTGCAAGCCGACGCAGATAAGGATCGGAATGAGATCCTTCAGCGAGCCGGCGGGCACATGCACGACGTGGTGCAAAAACTTGCGACAGAGAAGGGATACGACGTAGTGATCGAGATGGCAAGTCTCTTAGCCTTCAAACCTACTCTCGAAATCACCAAGGAAGCGGTTGAGGCTTACGACAAAGCGTACCCGGTGAAATAGCTTTTACTTTTCACTTCGCCACCACTGTCTCTTCTCTACGGCCAAAGGGGAGACGTATCCGAAGCACGCGCTCCCTCGTGCGCTCTTCATCCAGATTTCGCGTACGGGCGTGCAGAAGGTCTTCGAGCGAAATGATTCCTGCGAGCTTGTTTCTGTTGTCTCGTTCGACGACAGGGAAACGGGTGAGGTTGGTCTCAGCCATCCGATTGACTACTACCCGGAGCGGTTCATCCGGATAGGCGACCGTCACTTTGGGTCGCAGAAGGTCCGCCAGCCGGGCGTCCGGGTGCGCGCCGTGGGCGGGATCTTTCAGCCTCAGCATATCTTTACGCGTGAGCACGCCCAGCACACGATTTTCCGCATCGACAATTGGATAGAGACGCTGGCTGCGTGGGTGCGAGGAGGCGTGAGCCGCGCGCAGTTCGTGGACCGTGTGCCCGTCCGGCAGGACTACCAATTTGGTCCGCATCACGTCGCGCGCCATCAGAATTTCAAGAGGATCGAGCGCATATTCCCGGCTGAGGTGGAAGCCGCGGCGCGCTACCTTTTCAGTCAAAATCGATCGTTTTAAGCTGAGTACGGTGAAGCCGTGCGCCAGGAAACACGCGACCGTCAACGGCAACAGGACATTGATATCGTGAGTGAGCTCCAGCGCAAAAATGATTCCGGTGAAGGGCGATCGCATGGTTCCGCCGAGGATCGCTCCCATGCTGATGAGCGGCCAAAAACCGGCGCCTTCGTGGGGAAGAAACATCCCTTCGACACCGCCCAGCGCAGCCCCCATCATGAGCAGCGGAGCCAGTACGCCGCCTGACGTCCCGGAGCCCAGCGAGATAATCCAGATAGCCGATTTGACGAATAAAACACCGCCGATGATGATCCGAGGGACGTCACCCTGGAGAAGCGAGCCGATGGTATCGTAGCCGACTCCGAGCGCCTGGGGGAAGACGAGTCCGCCGAGGCCGACGAAGAGACCGCCGATTGCAGGCCACCACATCCAATGAATCGGGAGCCGATGAAAAGCATCTTCCGCGGCGTAGACACCCAATGTGAGAAGTGCCGAGAGCCCGCCGGCGAGGAGTCCGGCGACGACGCATCCGAGCAGGCCTTCCGGACCGATGAAGACAGGGTGAGCCGGGACGGGGAAGAGCGGTCCGAGGCCGAGAATGTAGCGTCTGGCCGCGCCCGCCGCGGCGCTGGCCAGGGCCACTGGAATAGCACTTCGCGGCTTCCATTCGAAGAGCAACAATTCCACGGCGAGCAGGACTGCGGCGACCGGCGTGGCGAAGGTGGCCGACATACCGGCGGCGGCGCCTGCGACGAGCAGAGTCTTTCGTTCGACGCTGGTGAGATGGAAGAATTGCGCGATCATCGAGCCGAAAGCGCCGCCGGTCATGATGATTGGACCCTCGGCACCGAAGGGCCCGCCCGAGCCGATGGAAATCGCCGAGGAGAGAGGCTTGAGTATCGCCAGGCGTGGTTGAATTTTGCTGCCGTTGATCAGGATGGATTCAATCGCTTCCGGAATGCCGTGGCCGCGAATTCGGTCGGAACCGTAGCGGGCCATGAGGCCGATGATGAGAGAACCAACAATGGGGACCAATACCGCCCAATACCCGAGGGTGTTGCCAGCGGGCGAGACCAACTGCGTCGCGAAACGGTGATAGTAGAACAGGTTTGTGAACAGGCCGATCAGTTTCAGAAGCGCCCAGGCAACACCAGCGCTGACGAGTCCGATGACGATTGCCATCAGCGAAATCATGACCACGCGGATGTCGGTGGTGAAGTCGCCTAGTTCGGCGGCGATTTGGGTTTTGGGCGCTGCGCCGTTGGGATTGGGGATCATATGACGCCGTTCTCCTTGCGAGTGCTGGTCTGGCGAATTACCGCGCGTAGCGATTTGGCGAGCGCCGGGCCGACGGTTTCCAGCTCCTCGTGGTGAGCAACGGACAATCTGCTGAGCACCGCCTCGCCGGAACGCGTGAGACGGACGATTACTTCCCGGCGATCCGTATCGGGGTGAATTCGCGCGACCGCCCCGCGCTCCACCATCCGGTTCACCAATTCGACCGCGCTGTGATGCTGAATGCAGAGGCGGGCGGCTAATTCTCCGATGGTGGCGCGACGGTCCTCGGGGAGACCTTTGATGGCGAGTAAGAGCTGATGCTGTTGAGGCTCGATTCCGTTGGCACGGGCCGATTGTTCGCTGAAATGCAGGAACCGGCGGATTTGGGTGCGGAATTCCGCCAGGCCGCGGTATTCTTCGAGACTTAGATCCTGGGAGGAAGCGGTCATACAATAATATCGTAACACGATATATCTCGAATCGGCCATAATGGAAGAACTACAGTGTCGAAAACCTACTCATCGTCTAGCTTGAGGGGCAGACAGTTTCTGCTTCGATTGGCTTGGCTTTTCTCGTTGTTCCCTTGACAGCTCCATCTTTTTTGGTGCTCCAGATGATGCTGAGTGGTGGACGACGGATGCTCTTTGGCGATTGCATGGGTTTCGTACTGCTCTACGCGATGTTCAGCCTCGCGGCGATGGTGGTCTTAGGAATACCGCTGTTGGTTTTGTATTCGCGGCTCGGCTGGACCGGCTTCTTCGCTTTCGTTGGTGGTGCAGCGGTTTGCGCCGCGGCGACATACACTCTTGTGGCCCAAGGGCAACCGCAGTTGGACCAATTTGTGTTGTTCACCATCTTCGGTATCGTGGAAGGATTTGTATTTCGCGTGATGCTGTTTGGGTTCGGGCGCGCACCGGCTTATTGACGGTTCATTCGGTTAACGGTTGACTTTGCCTTGCGTCTTTACCGATGGAGGCTCAAAGTATGAGAGACTTCGGCCGCCGGCAATTCCTGCAAAACATAGGAGGAGCCCTGAGTTGCCTGATACCGGCTGCGCGCGGGTTGGCAAGCAATGATGCGTTCGATGCGCTTCCCCCTGAGGTCTGGCGCAATGCCAGAGGCAACGGGCTGGTAATGATCCGGTATCCTGCGCCCGCCGGTATCAGCTCCCGCGCCAAAATCGTATAAGCTGGGGAACTTGGCGAGCGGCTGGTCGTCAGCGGGCAGGTATTCGAGCCCGACGGCAAAACGCCTGCGCCGGGAGTTACAGTCTATGCCTACAACACCGACGCGCAGGGATACTACGGGGAAAATCGCAAGGAATACCCACCGCGGCTCTTTGGATGGATGAAGACCGATGAAAAAGGACGCTTCGAACTGTCCACAATCAGACCCGGTCGATACCCCGGAATGCATGTGCCCGCCCATATTCACTTCTCGCTCTGGGGAGGAGGATATCCGCCACAGTGGGTAGACGAGCTTCGATTTGAGGGCGACTCGTATCTGACGCCGGCAATGATCGCGGAGGACACGATTCGCGGCGAATCCGCTATGATCCGCCCTCTCGCGCGGACCTCGGACGGCGCGCTTCGCTGTTCGTTTCGCATCCGCTTGCAGCGTAAAAGCAACTTCGGCGCGGGCTAAGCCGAGTATTCAGTTCCGGAATCTCGTTGGACTACAAAGTTGCCTGGACCTGCGCGCGAAGATCCTGATAGCTCATTGCGCCGGGATGATACATTTTCACAATGCCGCGGCGATCGATCAGCACAATGGTCGGCGTAGTGCTGCACCCATAGTTTTTGAAATTCTCTTCGCTCACCGGTGCGGGCATGTCGATAAGCGGCCCGTAAAAATGCTGGCGTACCCGATCAATGTAGCCCAGCTCTTCTTCCGGACCCGCTTCGCGTCCCTGCTCGGCGTAGCCGTAGTGCTGCGTGGGTCCGATCACGGCCAGACCTTGAATTGAAAACTCGTGGCGAAGCTGAGCGATGATCGGGATCTCGTTTTTGCAATCGCTGCACCAATGCGCCCAGAAGAATAGAAGCACGGGCTTTCCTTTCAGCGACGACAATGCGGGTGGCTTCGGTCCCAACCACTTTGCCGTCTCGAGCGGCGGCGCAGGTTTGCCCTCCAGGCTTAACAAATTGATGTTCTTTTGAATTCGCGCGTTCAGAGATGTGTTTCGATAAGCCGCCAGTTCCTTCCGCAAATAGACGACGGCCTGATCGCGCTCGCCGCGCACCGCCATCACTTGTGCTTCTACTTCGATGGCAGCACCGAGAGCCAGCGGTAGGTTCCGCTCCGCATCCAGGTTGCGTGTCTTGAGCTGGGCCAGCGCCATTTTCCTGGTCTCGATGGCGTACTTTTCGGCTTCGTCGTACCTCTTAAATTGCAGTGCGGCACGGCACTGCCACGAGTAGGCTTCGAGCCATTCGGGCGTGTTGCCCAGCTGCTGCTGATACTGGCGAAGCAGATTTTTCGCCTGCGCGAAATCGTTCGTACCGAGCGCGGCGCGCACATCGGCGCTGATTCCTGCGAAGGCTACGGAGGTGACGATCAGAAGTAAGGAAAAAATGCGTGCCGTCATATTTTGAGGAGTTCACGGGTCCAGCGCATGCTGGCTTCTAAATCTTCGCGCTGTTTCGCGGTGATCTGTTCCTTCGGCACGGAAGGCGGTGGGGGATGCGGCGCGCCATTCTCCACCAGCTTGAGAAAACGGCTGAATTCCCAGGCGGGATCGTGGCGATAGCCATCCCAGAATTTAGGATCGAGATAGGGGAACTTACGTGGTCCGGTGACGATGATCTCGAGTGAGATGGCGCGGCCGGGACAAAGCTGAGCATAACGCCGGACGTAATCGGCAATGCCGATGTTGCCGTCGCCCATGCGCGTCCACTGCACCGCCGCGCCTTCGGGTATGCGCCAGACTGCAGTGTCGCGGATATGACTGGTGAGCACGTAGGGCGCGAGCGTTTCGAGCGTCAGATGGGGATCTTCAATGGTCCAGAGAGGATTGCCCGAGTCGAGACAGGCGCCGGTGAAGTCCTTTCCAGCCTCTTCGATCAGCATCTTCAATTCACGTGCCTGCATGTCGCCCGCATGGTTTTCGATGGCGATCTTCAGGCCATGATCCATCACTTTGGACCGCATATTGCGCAGCACCTTCACCATGTTTTCAATGTGCCCTTCTATGGGAACATCACCCGTGCGGTCGGCCGACGAGCCCAGCACGCAGCGAACGATTTTCGATCCCACGGTATTGGCCGCGATCAGCATGCGCTCGAGTTGCTGCTCGGCGGTTCCTTGCGAAGCTTCGAACATCTTCGAACTCGGGCAGATCGACTTCATTCCAATTTCAACTTCGATGCCGAGCTTGCCGGCATGTGCGCGCACCTGGCGAAGATTCGCTTCCTCCAGGCCGCCGATGAACCGGATTTCAGAGAAATGTACGACTTGAGCGCGGAGCTTGGCGGCGTAATCGAGATATTCGAACGGCGTCCATCCGGAGTCGCGAATACTGAAGAGATCGATACCCGGTTTGAGCATGGAATTTTCTTGTGCGGCCGCAGCCAAGGCCACGGCGCCGCTCGCGATGAAGGTTCTGCGAAGCATTGCCAATATTATGGCCGCAAATTCTCTGCGAGCCAAATCAGATACCGTGTAATCTCGGCGCGGCCCGCGCCCAACCGTTCCGCAGAAACCCTGTAGTGGACGCGCCCGCCCGTTGCTTGACCAATCGCCTGCAGATCGCTTTCCTTTTCGTCGCCGGTGGAGCGAATGCTCAGAATGCAATTGTGCTGGCGTGCGACGGCGGCGAGTTCGCTCAGGTTTTCCGAATTGCCGAAGGGTCCGATGATCTGGGCAGGACGGCCGCGCGTTTTCAGCCAATTGAGACAGAAACCCATTTCTTCCGGTGTAGGTGGCGTTCCCATCGAGACTTCGAAATCAAAATACTTCCAGGAGTTTTGCTGCGACTTGATGCTCTGGATGAAATCGTACAATTCTTCCTGCGCTTGCAGGCTGCGTCCGAATTTTGCGACTAGGTGCGGTTGCTGCAATTCGTCCGGGATCGCGGGCGCCGGCGCCTGGCCGATCAGACCCGACGCATCGAGCGCGAATCTTGTGAAGCCCGCGTTGCGTTCAATCGCCGCCTTGGCCGCGTCGAGGGTCGCGCCGGCAACGATCGGGCTGGTCCCGGCGCTATAGCCATCGCGCCAGCCTGCTCGAATTGCGGCCCAGAGTCCGGCTC
>Ga0105237_10001390_pt1 | contig 31963 bp, 31 predicted proteins | sample KBSC24metaG_FD_81520 | JGI IMG/M metagenome (GOLD analysis project Ga0105237, IMG submission 81520) | Corn rhizosphere microbial communities from Kellogg Biological Station, Michigan, USA - KBS C2-4 metaG | ecosystem: Host-associated > Plants > Roots > Rhizosphere > Soil | place: Michigan, USA... | reverse complement strand
CGTTCGGGGGGAGCACTCGTCGCAAGGGCATTGGACGCGATGGCCGCGATGCTGGCCGACGCCGAGGACGAACTGGGCCGCATCGACGCCGTCGCCGGTGACGGGGACCACGGCCGCGGCATGGTCAAGGGGTCCTCGGCGGCCTGTGACGCCGCTGCAAAGGCCGTGCAGCACGGCGCAGGCCAGGGTTCGGTGCTGGCCGCCGCGGGCAAGGAGTGGGCTGCGAAGGCAGGCGGCACCTCGGGCGTGCTGTGGGGGGCGCTGCTGAGCGCACTTGGCGCACGTCTCGGTGACACCGGGCGCCCGAGCTCGGACGCGGTCGCCGCAGGCATGCGCGACGGGTACGACGCCCTGGTTCGGCTCGGAGGCGCTGCACCGGGGGACAAGACCATGCTCGATGCCCTGCTGCCGTTCGTCGACGAGCTGCAGCGCCGCGTCGCCGACGGGGAGCCGTGGCAGCAGGCCTGGCGCGCGGCCGCCGACGTCGCTACCGACGCCGCCAAGGCCACGGCGGAACTGCGGCCCAAGGTCGGCCGGGCCCGCCCGCTTGCCGAACGCAGCGTCGGCACCGTCGACGCGGGCGCCACGTCGCTGGCGATGTGCGCCAACACCGTCGCGGAGTGCTTCGTGCTGACCACCAAGGGAGACGTGTCATGACCCCACAGGGCGAGCGAAGCGACGGGGGATCGGTTCTGCGCATCGTCGTCGGTTGCGACGACGCCGGCTTCGAGTACAAGGAAGCCCTCAAGGGCGATCTGTTGGCCGATGACCGCGTCGGAGAGGTCATCGACGTGGGTGTTGGCGCCGACGAGCACACCGCCTATCCGCACGTCGCCGTCGCGGCTGCCCGCCTGGTCGCCGAGGGCAAGGCCGATCGGGCATTGCTGGTGTGCGGCACGGGGCTGGGCGTGGCGATCAGCGCGAACAAGGTGCCTGGCATCCGGGCCGTCACCGCGCACGACAGTTTCTCGGTGGAGCGCTCGGTGCTCTCGAACAACGCCCAGGTGCTGTGCTTCGGGCAGCGTGTCGTGGGTCTGGAGCTGGCTCGGCGGCTGGCTAGGGAATGGCTGGGCTACGAATTCGACCCCCAGAGCGCGTCGGCGGGCAAGGTCGAGGCGATCGAGGGATACGAGCCGGCAACCCCCTGACCGGGCGATTTCGGCGCGTTAGCGGTCGCTGACCGGCCGAAACCGCGCCGAAGCCGCACTCTGCGGGGCCCGATCGAGGGCAACTCGTCACCCAGAGTGCACGAACACGTCACGCCCTGATTGCCATCACGCCCGACGACTCCGCGAGCGTGCACCTCATGAGCACTGCATCCGTACTCATAGCCGCAGATGAAACCGACGCCGCCGCCTCGGACGTGACCGGGCCGCGCTACACCCTGCTGTTGTCCACCGACCCAGACCTCGTCGACGCTGCGCAGCGACTGCGTCACCAGGTGTTCACCTCGGAACCAGGTTTCGAGCTCAAGGGCGACTCCGGTGGTCGTGACGCCGACCGCTTCGACGAGTTCTGCGACCACCTGCTGGTGCGCGAGGACACCTCCGGTGAGCTCGTCGGCTGCTACCGGATGCTCCCGCCGCCCGGCGCGATCGCTGCCGGTGGCCTTTACACCGCAACGGAATTCGACGTCAGCGCACTCGACCCGCTTCGGCCCTCACTGGTCGAGATGGGCCGCGCCGTGGTCCGCGACGACCACCGCAACGGCGCCGTGGTTCTGCTGATGTGGGCCGGAATCCTGGCCTACCTGGATCGCTGCGGATACGACTACGTCACCGGCTGCGTGTCGGTGCCGGTGCAGGGCGGCCCCGACGAGACGCCAGGCACCCAGATCCGCGGGGTCCGGGACTTCGTCCGGCGCAGGCATGCCTCCGAATACCTGGTGCACCCGTACCGGCCGGTGACGCTGGACGGCAGGGGACTCGACGACATCGAGCCACCCGGCCGGCTGTCCGTGCCGCCACTCATGCGCGGCTACCTGCGCCTGGGTGCCAGGGTCTGCGGTGACCCGGCGCACGATCCCGACTTCGGCGTCGGCGACTTCCCCGCGCTACTGGACAAGCGCCAGGCCGACGTCCGCTACCTGAAGAGGCTGCGCTCGGTGTCGCAGGCCGATGGAATTGCAGGGGCCATGACTACCAGCCTTGGCGACGGAGCGTCACGATGAGCAGTCATGCGCTGACCGACAACCCGTGGCTGCCGCGGGCGTCCTGCGACTCCTCCTGCATCCGTTGCGACGCCTCACACGGCTCCCGACGCGCCGTCGTCGCGTTGCGCACCTCGGTCCGCATCGCATGCGCAATGGTGATGCTCCCCGCCGCCGCGCTGCTCGCGGTGCCCATGCCCGGCAAGTCGAAGGCCCAACGCATCTACTGCCGCTTGATGTTGCGCTGCCTCGGCGTGCGAATCACGGTGTCCGGTGGCCCGATTCGCAACCTATCCGGCGTGCTGGTAGTCAGCGGCCACGTGTCCTGGGTCGACGTCTTCACCATCGGTGCCGTCCTGCCCGGGTCATTCGTGACGCGCGCCGACCTGGTGGACTGGCCGGCCCTTGGCTTCCTGGCCCGGCTCATGAAGGTCATCCCGATCGAGCGGGCCAACCTGCGGAGGCTGCCCGACGTCGTGCAGACCGTCGCCGACAGGCTGCGGGCCGGGCAGACCGTCGTCGCCTTCCCCGAGGGCACCACGTGGTGCGGATTGGGCTACGGCCCGTTCCGGCCTGCCATGTTCCAGTCCGCCGTCGACGCGGGCCGTCCGGTGCAGCCGCTGCGCCTGACCTACCACCACCGCGACGGTGCGCCCTCGACCGTGCCTGCGTTCATCGGCGACGACACGCTCATGCAGTCGGTGCGGCGCGTCATCACCGCACGGCGCACGGTATGCCACGTGCAGGTGCAGTCGCTGCAGCTGCCCGGTGCCGACCGCCGCGACCTGGCCGCCCGGTGCGAGTCGGCGGTGCGCGGGACGTCACCGCGGGCTGTTCACGTCACCGGAGGGCACGAGCTGGTCGCGTGACGCTTCGACTGCACTCAGGGTCGTGCTTCGACCGGATTCACGACCCTGTACGCAGGCAAAGCGGGTGCTGTCGCTGAGCGAACGCCTCCTTGAGTCTGTGCACGATGAAGGCACGACGATGTTCGGCGACGACGTGTAGATCCAGCCAGCCTTGGCTGCGTACCAACTCGTTGCGCCCGATGTCGTGGACGAATCGCGGGCGATCGGTCTGATGGACTTCCCCGTCGTAGTCGAGACCGATCATCGGTTCGTGCCATCCCATGTCGAGGAACGCGTTGTTGCGCCCATCGGTGACGTGGATCTGTGTGCGGGGCCGTGGAAATCCCTCATCGATGACGAGCAGGCGTAGCCACGTCTCCTTCGGGGATTGCGCGCCGCCGTCCATGAGATCTAGGGCGACGGCGCAGCGACCTCTGCCACGGGCGCGGCGATAGCGATCGCCAAGTGCAAGGACGTCGAATGCTGCGACGCCGGTCGCCCGCGCGAGTGCATCGAGATGACGCACGGCAAGGTCGCGATGGAGATGCCGAGCGAGGTCGAATGCGGTTCGCGTTGGGCTCGTCACGGCCATCCCGGCTATCAGGACCAGTTCGTCGTCGCTGATCAGCTCATCATGAGTGATGATCCCGGTGGGTGGTCGAGTTGCCGGCGAGATGAGCTCGATGGGTGTGCTCGGATGCACCCAAAGCGCGCCGTGGAGTGCTGCTGCCGCCCGCCCGGCGACGATGCCGCGCCGATGCGACCATAGCCAGGCACCCACCGTCTGCCGCCGCAGCGACGGAGCGACGCCGTTGGGGACGTACACGTCGGGGTAGATGGGCGTGTAGTTCCACCGCAGTCGGCTCCGGGTGAGGACGCCCGCTCGGAGTGCCTCGCTACCCACGAAGACTTCGTTCATGCCTTGAAACTGGTCCGAACGGGCGACAGATCCATGCCGTCGTTCCCCCGCCGGGGCGATGCCTGTGGATCAACTGCGGTTGGTGGAATGGGGCTCTCGGTGGCCCGGCCCGTAAACTGGGCGGGTTATGAGCGCCGTCTACCTCGATCACGCCGCCACCACCCCGATGCACCCCGCTGCCATCGAGGCGATGACGGCGGTGCTGGCGACGGTCGGCAACGCATCTTCGCTGCATACGACGGGTCGGGCGGCGCGAAGGCGCATGGAGGAAGCACGCGAGACGCTGGCCCAGCTGCTCGGCGCCAGGCCGTCCGAGGTCATCTTCACCGCAGGCGGCACCGAGAGCGACAACCTTGCGGTCAAGGGCATCTTCTGGGCGCGACGGGACGCCGACCCGCGCCGCCGCAGGATCATCACCACCCCCATCGAGCACCACGCGGTACTCGACGCGATCGAGTGGCTTGCCGAGCACGAGCACGCCGAGGTGACGTGGCTGCCGGTCGGTCCTGACGGCTCGGTCACCGCTGCGGCGTTGCGCGAAGCGCTGGCCGAACACGACGACGTCGCCTTGATCTCGATCATGTGGGCCAACAACGAGGTCGGCACCATCATGCCGATCGCAGAATTGGCGGCCGTCGCCGCGGAGTTCGACATTCCCATGCACAGCGACGCGATCCAGGCGGTCGGTCAGTTGCCGGTCGACTTCGAGGCCAGCGGCTTGTCGGCGATGAGCGTGGCCGCGCACAAGTTCGGCGGGCCCACCGGCGTCGGCGCGCTGCTGCTGCGCCGCGACACCGCATGCGTGCCGCTGCTGCACGGCGGGGGACAGGAGCGCGACGTCCGCTCCGGCACACCGGATGTCGCTGCCGCGGTGGCCATGGCCGCTGCCGCCCGCATCGCGGTGGATGGGTTGGACTCGTACCGGGCCAGGGTCTCGGCGCTGCGGGACCGGCTGATCGATGGCGTGCTCGACGCGATCGACGACGTCGGCGTCAACGGTGCGGTCGGCGGGCAGCGACTACCTGGCAACGCGCACTTCACCTTCCGAGGGTGTGAGGGCGACGCACTGCTGATGCTGCTGGACGCCAAGGGCATCGAGTGCTCGACCGGTTCGGCCTGCACCGCGGGTGTCGCGCAGCCGTCGCACGTCTTGATCGCCATGGGCGCCGACCCGGCCAGTGCGAGGGGATCGCTGCGACTGTCGTTGGGCCACACCAGCACCGAGGCCGACGTCGATGCGGCGATCGCCGTGCTGCCCGCAGCCGTGGCACGGGCCAGGCAGGCCGCGCTGGCCAGCGCGGGGTCACGAAAGTAGTGGCGACGATGCGCGTTCTGGTTGCGATGAGCGGCGGCGTGGACTCCTCGGTGGCCGCCGCCCGCATGGTCGACGCCGGACACGACGTCGTCGGCGTCCACCTTGCACTGTCGTCCGCACCCGGAACCCTGCGCACCGGCTCTCGGGGCTGCTGCTCCAAGGAGGACGCCGGGGATGCGCGACGCGTCGCCGACATCCTCGACATCCCGTTCTACGTTTGGGATTTCGCCGATCGCTTCAAAGAGGACGTCATCGACGACTTCGTGGAATCCTACGCGCGTGGCGAGACCCCGAACCCCTGCGTCCGGTGCAACGAGAAGATCAAGTTCTCGGCTCTGTACGCCCGCGCGCTGGCGCTGGGTTTCGACGCCGTCGCGACGGGGCACTACGCACGGCTTTCCGACGGTCGGCTGCGCCGAGCGGTCGACGGCGACAAGGATCAGTCCTACGTGCTGGGCGTGCTGACCGCTGAGCAGCTGCGGCACGCGATGTTCCCGATCGGCGACACCCCCAAGCCGCAGATCCGCGAGGAGGCCGCCCGGCGTGGGCTGGCCGTCGCCGAAAAGCCGGACAGCCACGACATCTGCTTCATCCCGTCCGGTGACACCCAGGCGTTCCTCGGCGCGCGCATCGGCGTGCGTCGCGGCTCGGTGGTCGACGGCGGCGGCACCGTGCTGGCCGAACACGATGGCGTGCACGGCTTCACGATCGGCCAGCGCAAGGGCCTCGGCATCGCAGGGCCTGGTCCAGACGGCCGCCCGCGCTACGTGACGGGCATCGACGCCGAGAGCGGCACCGTGCACGTCGGTGACGCCGCCGAACTCGACGTGTGGACGCTGACCGGTGAACGACCGGTGTTCACTTCGGGTGTCGCGCTCGCCGGTCGGGTCGAGTGCGAGGTGCAGGTCCGCGCCCACGGCGGTCTCGCGACCGCCGTCGCCGAACTGCGCGACGACGTAGTGGTGGCCGATCTGCGCAGCCCGCTGCGTGGCGTGGCTCGCGGCCAGACGATGGTGCTCTACCGCCCCGACGCCGACGGCGACGAAGTGATCGGCAGTGCGACCATCGGTGCCGCAACGCTCTAAGCCCTGCCGCAGAGCCAACGATCGTCGAGTTCTGCGCTTGGGCCGTTGGGACGCCCGCCGCACGACCCACGTGCAGAAGTCGGCGTTGGGCGCGACGTCCCCCGATCGGTGGACACGGCTTTCATCCGGTGTCTCCACCGGTCACCCGACATACATCCTTCTGGATTCGCGACATAGTTATCTCATCGCCGGAACACACCGGCAGAGAAACCAAAAGCAAACCCAGACAAAAGGATTGAAGAAATGACCACCATCGCCCGCACCTTCGCCCGCTATATCGCCGTCCCGGTCATGATCGGCGGCGCCGCCCTCGGCCTGGCCGGCATGGCCAACGCCGCCACCAGCGGCCAGGCGCCGACCGGCCCCGGCTACTCCTACAGCCCCGACACCTACGCCAAGCCAGCACCGACCGCCGCTCCCGGCTGGCACAACAACCACGGCCCGGCTCGCATCGCCCACCTGCTCGGCAGCTAGGCCGAGCCGTCACCGACCCGCCGAGCGTCGCTCCCGATGGATCGATCCAAGCAACGCGAGCCCAGTACGGATGGCCGCCTCGTCGAGGGAGCCGTAGCCCAGCACCAAAGCCGGTGGCGCCGAACGGGCATCGCTGAAGTGCGAACTCGCTCCCTCGATGTGCAGGCCCCGACGGCGGGCGGCCTCGACGAGACCCGCCTCATCGGTGCCACCGGGTAGCTGCACGTACGCGTGCAAGCCCGCGGCGATGCCCGTGGGCAGCGCACCCGGCAGCGCCGTCGAGATCGCATCCAGCGTGGCGTCGCGCCGACGCCGATAGATCGGGCGAACGCGACGGAGATGGCGGGTGAGCCCGCCGCAGGAGACGAACCGCGCAAGCGCCAGCTGTTCGAGCATCGTCGTCCCCATGTCGTCGAGCACCTTCTCCCGCATGACGTCGTCGACGAGGTTGCGCGGCAACACGATCCACCCGAGTCGTAGTGCAGGGGAGAGGGTCTTGCTGGCACACCCCGCGTAGCCGACGTGCTCGGGTGCCAGGCCCTGCAGCGCGCCGATGGGTGCCCGGTCGTAGCGGAACTCCGCGTCGTAGTCGTCCTCGATGACCAGCGCATCGTGGTCGTGTGCCCATGCGACGAGCGCCGCGCGCCGCTGCGCGCTCAACACCGCTCCGGTCGGATACGAGTGCGCAGGCGCCACCAGCACGGCGCCGACCCGCCGTTCCGCCAGCCGGGCCACCTCGATGCCGTCGCCGTCCACGGAAATCGGCGTCACCCGCAGACCGGTGTTGAGGATGGCCTCGCGATGCAGCCCGAAGCATGGGTCCTCGACTGCGATGGCCTCGACGCCGCGCCGTCGCAACGCGCGGCAGACCAACACCAGGGCCTGCGTCAGGCCCGCCGTGATCAACATCCGATCGGGGGCGGCCACCACGCCGCGCACTCGACCGAGGTAGTCGGCGAGTGCCTCGCGCAACGGCATGGCACCGAGCGGGCCCGGGTAGTTCAGTTGGTGATTCGGCACGTCGTGCAGGGCCGCCCGGTAGTGCCGCAGCCACTCGACCCGAGGGAACAGGGCCGGGTCCGGCAGGCCGCCGACGAAGCGGACCTCGTCGACCGTCCCACGTCGTGCCGTCGGTGCCTGGGTCGGCGGTTGGGACGTCGTCAGAACCCGGGTCCCGGATCCCCGACGCCCAGCCAGGTAGCCGTCGGCAACGAGGTGTTCGTACGCGTCGACGACGACGCTGCGCGCGACGCCCAAATCGCTTGCCAGCGTTCGTGATGCGGGAAGCAGTGTGCCCGCGGGCAGTTTCCCTTGCTGGATTGCCGACCGCAGTTGCTGCTGAAGCTGCTCGCGAAGGCCGCGTCGCTCCGACCGATCCAGGGCGAGCGGGAGATCGAGCGGAAAGCCGGCGCCATCAGAATTGGTCTGCTCGAATAGTTCTACATTGGACCGTGACACATACCAATCCTAGCCGCCAACCTAGAGGCATGCCCTCGACGAGAACCGCCACTGCGGCCCCGATGATCACCCCATGGATGGCAGGACCCCATGACCCCGGCGAGGACTCCGTCGTGGTCAGCGTCACCGAGTTCGTGGCTCATCACAGGACGACGCTTCCCGGTGTCGGCGTGAACGGCCTGCGCATGGGGTCGGGCTGGTACGCGATGCCAGGAGCCGTCGGTCTGTGGCTGTGGATGCTGCCCACCACGTCGCGCGGAGGTTCGATCTCGGTGTGGGCCAGCGAAACCGATCTGGAACGGTTCATCGGCCTGCCGCATCACGTCGACATCATGGCGCGCTACCGCGACCGTGGCACGGTCCGCTCCACGACGTGGGTGGCAGACCGATTCGAACGCGGCGCGATCATCGACCGCGCACGAACCTGGATCGCGGAGCGCTAGGCAGGCACCTTCGCCATGATGTTGGTCAGCACGATGTCGGCCACCGAGTCCGGGAACGTGCACGACGTCACCTCGACGAGCACGACCGACTTCAGTTGGTAGTCACGCGCGCAGTTGCCCGTGCGGGACTGCACGGAGTCGTCCGTCGAGGTCAACTCGCCGACCAACGTCGGGCCCATCGGCGTCGCGTGGCACCGATCCATCCGCTCGACGAGGTCGTCGAACGCCCCGCGTGCGGTGCCTGAGTCGCGGTAGGCGGCGGCGCCCTGTGAGATCAGCGCACCCTCTGGCGGGTCCTGATAGGTCGTCTTGTGGAACTCCTCGACGTCGGGTCCGAAGGTCTGCGTCTCGGCGAAGTACCACTGGCAGGGCGGGGGAACGGCGTCGGCCATCTGCTGGATGTCGACGGGCACCTTGCCGTCCATGCTCGGAATCACCGTGAGGTCCTCGCCGGCGCCCGTGATGGCCCGCATCTGTGACTGTTCGAGCAGCACGCCCTCGACGTCGATCGGTGACCGGGAGCCGTCGTCCAAGCCCGGCGCCGACGTGACCGCGCTGCCGGTCACGGTGTGCGTGCACGACGTGGTGCCCGCCATGCTCAGGGCCACGGCGCACGCCACCAGGAGCGTTCTGACCGAGGCGGGCATGGCTGAGACTAACGCGTTTGCCGAGCCATCGAATACTGTTGGCCGAGTGAGTATTTTCGCCGCGGCGACCGGCATCGGTTCCTGGCCAGGCACGTCCGCGCGCGAAGCCGCCGAAGTAGTGGTCGGCGAGTTGCACACCCTGACCCACGTCGTCGAGTTGCCGAACCGCGGCGTGGGAGCCGACATGATCGGTCGCGCCGGCGCGCTGCTCGTCGACATCGGCATCGACACCGTGCCTCGCGGCTATCGCATCGCGAGCGGACGTGGCGCGGTGACCCGCCGCGCCATCAGCCTGCTCGGCGAGGACGTCGACGCACTCGAGGAGGCCTGGGAGAAGGCCGGGCTCCGCGGCAGCACGCGGACGGTGAAGGTCCAGGCGCCCGGCCCGATCACGCTGGCCGCCCAACTCGAACTGCCCGGCGGCCACCGTGCCATCACCGACTCCGGAGCATTGCGTGACCTGGCCGGTTCGCTGGCCGAGGGGGTTGCGGCCCACCGGGCCGAGCTGGCCAGGCGTCTGGAGACCACCGTCGTCGTGCAATTCGACGAGCCATTGCTTCCCGTCGCGCTGGCGGGCCGGCTGACAGGGGTGACGAGCTTCTCGCCGGTGCACCCCGTCGACGAGGCGGTCGCCACAGCGCTACTCGACCAGTGCGTGGCAACGGTCGGCGGCGAGGTCGTCCTGCACAGCTGCGCATCAGATCTTCCGTGGAAGGCGTTGCTGCGCAGCACACTTCATGCCATTTCGGTGGACGTGTCGACGCTCACCGCTGCCGACCTCGACGGCATCGGCGAGTTCGTCGAATCCGCGCGGACGGTCCTGCTTGGCGTCGTGCCGTCGACCCCGCCAGCCGCTCGGCCATCGGTCGTGGAGGTGGCGAAGGCGGCCGCTGCCGTCACCGACCGCCTCGGTTTCTCGCGGGAAGTGCTGAGCGAGCGCGTCGGCATCACGCCGACGTGCGGGTTGGCAGCTGCGACGCCGGAGTGGGCACGCGTGGCGATCGAGTTCGCCCAAAAGGCGGCCGACGCCTTCGCTGACGACCCCTCGGCCGTCTGAGGAAGGCACCCCCTACCTAGGCATCCGTGTCAGAATGGGACAAATGCGCCGTTTCCCAGCAGGTCGGGGAGGGACTATGGCCCGATCGAAGCTACGTGCCGTCGCCGGTGCGGGGTCGGTCGCCGCGTTCTTGCTGGTCGGCGGCGCCGCCGTCCCCGTCGTATCGGCTGATCCCGGGTATTCGCACCATGACAACGGCGCCCATCGAGGCGGTGACCAGCACGACGGCTACGGGCGCAGGGGTGACCGGGACCGCGACGACGGTGGGTGGCGACGCGGCGGTGACGCCATCGGTCCGGATCGGACGAGTGGACCCAATCGCACGATCAACACCGGCAGTCTCGCACCGGCGGACGTCACCGCAGGCGCACGCAAGCCGGACGGCTCCGAAGTCGCGACCCGCTCCGACACCAGCCGGTCCGGGGTCGTGACCACTTCGCCGGTGAGGGTGGCCGACTCGCCGGTCACGGTCAGCAGGATCGCAGGCGGAGTGGCCGGTCCCCCGACCTTGATGCCCATCCAGTCCGCCCCCACCCCGCCCGTCTCAGGAGGCGGTGGCTCTGGCGTTGGAGCGGTCTCCGCACCGCCGATCGCCGCACCGCGCGTGACGGTCGGCAACGGGCGTTCACCGGGCATCCTGTCGGGGCGGCACGACGCACCGACGCAACCGGCCGTCGCGCCTGATGCGGCCCCCGTCGAGGCGCCACCGGCCGTCGCGCCGCAAGCCCCGCCGTCCTTCCGGCTCGACGAGACACCGGCACAACGCATGGTGGCATCACTGTGGGAAGCAGCGGTACCCAGTTGGCCCAGTGGACTCCTCTTCGGCATCGCTGGGCTGATCCTCGCGCCCATCGCGGGCGCATGGCTTGGCTACCGGCAGGCAAAGGCGAGCAGGGCCGCCGCGAAACTAGTCCGGCACTAGACCTTTCGTAGATCCTTTCGCAGGATCTTGCCCGACGCCGTCTTAGGGATCGCGTCGATGAACTCGACCTGCCGAACCTTCTTGTACGGCGCGACCTGATCCGCGACGAACGTCATGACTTCATCTTCGGTGATCTCGGCGCCGGACTGCTTGACCACGAACGCCTTTGGCACCTCTTCGCCAGAGTCGACGTCCCTGACGCCGATCACCGCGGCATCGGCGATCTGCGGATGGGCGAGCAACACCGCCTCGAGTTCGGCGGGCGGCACCTGGTAGCCCTTGTACTTGATCAGCTCCTTGAGCCGATCGACGATGTAGACGCACCCGGTGGAGTCGACGCGCGCGAGGTCGCCGGTGTGCAGGAAGCCGTCGGCGTCGATGGTCTCCTTGGTGGCTTGCTCGTTGCCAAGGTACCCGGCCATCACGTTGGGCCCGGAGAACCAGAGCTCACCGGTCTCGCTGAGTCCCGAAGCGGGAGGGTCGATTTCGTGCCCGGTCTCGGGGTCGACGATCTTGCTCACCGCGTTCGGCACCGTCCAGCCGCACGAGTTCAGCGGCGCCGTCGATCCGATCAACTCGCGTCCGCCGTCGAATGGGGTGACATGGCTGACCGGGCTCAGCTCGCTCATCCCGTATCCCTGGACGACCTGGCAGCCGAGCCGCTCCGACACCGCGTGCCCGAGATCCTGGTCGAGCGGCGCAGCGCCGGACATGATGCTGCGAAGGCTCGACAGATCGAATCTCTCGACGAGCGGGTGCTTGGCGAGAGCGACGGCGACGGGCGGCGCGATGAAGGCGTGGCTGCAGTCGTAATCGGCGATGTTGCCAAGGAATTCGGCGAGGTCGAAACTCGGCATGATGATGAGCTGGGCACGGGCGTGCAGCGCCGCATTGAGCAGCACTGTCATGCCGTAGATGTGGAAGAACGGCAGCACGGCCAGGATTCGGTCGTCGGCGGCCATGCCCTGCAGGGGTCGAATCTGTGCGACATTGGCAGACAGGTTGCGATGAGTCAGCATCACGCCCTTGGGATTTCCCGTCGTGCCCGAGCTGTAGGGCAGCACGGCCAAGTGCGTCGCCGGGTCGAATGACACGTCCGGCGCGGGATGCGCGGGTCCGAGCAGGTCGTCGGCGTTGGGATGACCGTCGACCGAGACGCCGGGACCGTCGAGCACCATCACCGAGGCATCGGAAAGCCCGATCTGGGCTGCTCCGTCGGCCGCTTGGGCCAGCAGGGGCGTCACCGTGACGAGGGCCTTGGCCTTCGAATCCGTCAGCTGCTTGGCGATGTCCTTCGCCGTGAACAACGCGTTGATGGTGGTGGCGGTCGCCCCGGCACGCAGGATGCCGTGGAAGGCGATCGCGAAGGTGGAACTGTTGGGGGACAGCAGGCCGACGACGTCGCCGACACCGATGCCGCGGTGGGCCAGCGCGCCCGCGAAGGCGTCGATGCGGGCGAGCATCTCGCGGTAGGTCAGCTTGGTGCCGGACTTCGAGTCGACCAACGCGATTCGATCGGCGTCCTGCTCGGTGAGGTCACCGAAGAGATAGTCGTAGACACTGGTTGTCGGGATGTGGACCGGGGGGTATGGGCTCGCGAAACTCATCGCTTCCGATCGAACCATGCCGGGCCGGGTTCGCGGTATGGCTTCGCCCGGCTACGTCCCAAAACGACGGTGGGCCCCTCTCGCGAGGGGCCCACTGCCGTGCTCGGTGATCTAGCTGCCGCTGCCGGATCCTCCACCGGCCGAGCCGCTTCCGCTGCCCTTCGAGCCGCCCCCGGCGCCCGCGGAGGAGGCCGACGACGCCGATGAAGAGGAAGCGGATGCCGTCGAAGATTCCGTGCCGCCCCCTTCGTGACCCGTCTTGGCCGAGCTCGGAGCCTTGGTGGTCGGCTCCGTCTTCCCGCCGGTCTTGACGTCGAGCCCGGACTTGGTGCCGGTGCCGGCATCCTTGTCCTTCTTGGTGGACGTGGACGTGGAACTCGTGCTGGTGTCCTTGTCCGTGCTCTTCGTGGACGTCGACTCGGACTCCGTGTCCTTCTTGGGGGTCGTGGTGGTGTCCTTGTCCTTGACGGACGAGGACACCCCCGTCGCTTCGCTCGCCCCCGGTGTGCCACTTTCGGCGTCCTTGGCGGGTTCTGCATCCTTGGCAGGTGTGGCGGGTTCTGCCGCCTTGGCCGGCGCGGCGGCCGCCGTCGTGTCGGCTGCCGCGGCCGCAGGGGCTGCTGCCGCAGGAGCCGCAGCAGCGAGAGCCGCGACCGGAGCCTCCTGCGTGGCCACCGGGGCCACTGGCAGCGACGACGGGTCGAGGACGGTCGCCGCCGCTGTCCCAACGGCGGTCTCCAGGGTGTTGCCGACGGCACCGACGGTTTGGATCGTGGTGTTGCCCACGTTTCCGACGGTCTGGATCGTCGTATTGCCAACGTCCCCAACGGTTTGGGCGAGTGTGCCTGCGACGCCACCCACGGTCGCCAGTGCCAGGTTGCCGATCGCGCCGACGCCCTGCAGGGCCAGGGTGCCCGCGGCTCCCAGACCCGCGGCACCCAGGTTGAGCGAGGTCGATACGCCCGCGACCAGGTTGTTGATCGCCGCAAGGTAGTTGCCGGGGTTCAACGGATTGCTGAGGATGGTGTTCAGCGAGCCGCCGACGGTGCCGAGCAGCGTGCCGCCGATGGCGCCGAGCGTCTGCAGCCCGATGTTGCCGAGCCCGCCGACGGTGCCCAGCGCCGTGAGGCCGATGGCACCGACGCCGGCCAGAGCCTGCAGCCCGGCGGAACCGACGCCCAGGATGGCCTGGGTTCCGGCCTGGCCGACACCCAGCACGGCCTGTGCGCCTGCCGAACCGAGACCGAGGACGGCCTGAGTGCCTGCGGTGCCGACGCCGCCCACCAACACGCCAACCGCGGAGAGCAAGTCACCGGGTGAAAGTGCCAGTGCCGAAACCGGATTGGCGGGTGCGGCCGCGGCGGCCAGACTCACCTGCCCTGGGGCGGCGAGCGGAGCGAACGGAGCGGGGGCAGTGAGCAATCCCAAGGCTGCCGCGATCGCCGTCGTCAGCGTGTCCGCGATGCCGCCGACGGTGGACAGCGCCGCGTTGCCGATGCCGCCGACCGTCGAAAGTACCCCGTTCCCGATGGCGCCGACGGTCTGCTCTGCGATGTTGCCGACGCCGCCGACGGTCCCCAGAGCGAGGTTGCCGATGGTGCCGACGCCGGCCAGCGCCAGGTTGCCGCCTGCACCGAGGCCTTGGAGCCCCAGGTTCAGTGAATCCCCGAGACCGCCGACCAGCGAGGCCAGGGCAAGCGCGTAGCTCCCTGGGTTCAGCGGGTTGGAGAGGATGGCACCCAGCGCGCCGCCACCGCTGGCGAGCAGCGTGTTGCCGATCGCGCCGACCGTTCCGAGCCCGAGGACACCCAGTCCGCCGACCGTGGCCAGTGCCGTGCCGCCGATGGCGCCGACGCCGAGAACCGCCTGCGTGCCTGCCGAGCCGAGGCCCAGTAGTCCCGTGGCGCCGATGCCGCCGACACCTGCGACGGCCTGCGTGCCGATGGCGCCGATCCCGAGGAACGCCTGATTGAGCGCGATGGCGGCGCCTGCGGCGAGTGCGGCGACGGCATCGAGAACGTCGTTGGGCGCCAACGATGCAACGGACACGTTCTTCGCGAGGGTGTTGGCCGTAAGGATGCCCGAACCCAGCCCGCCGATTCCGGAGATCAGCGTGTTGAGGATCGAGGAGACCGTGGCGACCCCGGTGTTTCCGATCACGCCAAGGGTGTTGAGGAGCTGCTCACCCACGGCACCCACACCGAGGAGGCCGTTGGTCAGCGCCTGCCCGCCGCCTGCCAGCAGCAGTGCCACTGCCGCCGGGTAGGCGGCGGGGTTGAGCGGGTTGGACGCGATCGTGGTGAGTGCGGCGACCGCGCCCGCCGACAGTGCGCCGACGGTGTTGGTCGCGGTGGCTACGGCGTCGTTGGCGGTTGCGCCAAGTCCAGCGATGGCCTCCTGTCCGATGAGGCCTACGCCCTGGACGCCCGTGGCGGCAGCGACCGACACCGAGGTGACGATGTCCTGGATCGCGGAGGCGAGCGACGTGGGGGTGTAGTCGGCATAGACCGACGAAATGTCGGGTGCCTTGATCGTGAGATTGGGCGCCGGCGGCGCGATGGGGCTGAGTGCGATGGCGGTTGCTCCGACCATCGCAACACCGGCCGTGAGAGAAGAACGAATGGCTAGTTGCATGGCAACCCCCTACTAGAAAATCAACCCGACTAGCAAAAGTTACCTGAGAAGAAGGTTGGTAACAAAGAGATTTCCTCAGCAATATTTAAGAGGCATGTTTCGCACCCAAGATTGGTTTGCTGGCCGAATGTGCGATTGTTTTGCTGAGGTCCTGCGACCTCGGGGTGTGGGCAAAGGCTCGGACATCAATCCGAACGTGCCGCCAGTTCTGGTCGATCGAAAATCGGCATTCCGACGATCGGAGTCGTCGAAATTAACCAAGATTCGCCAAATGGGATTTTGTCGCGGTAGACACCCGTCAACTGTCCACTCGAGACGTTTGCGAAAAATGAACCTGCCCAACCGGGCGGCAGCCGATTGCAGTGCCGGTTGCGACAGTGCTCGGGACGATTCGTCGCGGAGTGTGCCGATCCGGCGCATTTCTCGGGTAGACCTGCAATGTTCGCTGTGGCGCTCGGTTTCTGGAAGTCGGCCGACGATGGGTCGCGAGCGCCGTCGGCGTGTCCGCGGGCTGCGGTCGAGATCTGCCGGTTCCTGCCCCTGTCCTGCGTCTGAACCGTGGCCATCGACTCGTCGCGCCCGGCCGGACAGCGGATGGATGGTGCTCGCGGGGACTTCTATATCTGGGGGCATTAGCAGACTGCCGAGACGCGGCGCCCCCGTTTGGACCTGCCCGAATTGGGACATTTCACCTACGCGACCGTCAATTATCTGTGTCGGCAATTCCGGAGTTGCCAGACCGGGTTTGGCCATACGATCGACATCCTCGAGAATCGGCACCCCCATCCTGTGTTCGGGGTCCGCTAGCTCTACCCTCAGCAAACTTTTTTGTGACGGCTCGGGCGCGATTTCGGCATGGATGGGCACGCCGATCGGTCCTGTAAGGGAGAGCTTCTGTGAGACGTTGCCGTCGGTTCCCGGCGGGTCGGGGTGGTCAGCGCTCGTCGAGCAGCTTGAGCGCCTTGCGCGGAGCGACGAGCCGGTACGAGGCATCCACCAACTCTCCGACCTCAGCCCAGTCCACCTTCGCCGCGGTGAAGTCGAGTCCGAGCCACCCGTACGGGCCCATGTATGCCGGGAAGAAGAAGCGCCGGTCCTGCTCGAGTGCCTTGCGGTCGTTCTCGTCGACCTTCACCAGTACCGAATGCGGGAACGGTGTCATCTCGCCGGGCGTGATCGTCTTGCAGCTGCCTCCGTACACCGCGTACATCTTCGGCACGCAGAACACCGGTCGCCCGTGCGAGACCTTCTCGAACGACTCGGGAAAGTCGAGCGCGATCGCGCGCAGCTCGGCCAGGCCGGGGTCGTCGTCGCGGAACATGATCGGGTGTGGCATCCAAGAATTCTAAAGAGGACCATTCCCGCGGAGCCTCCTTTCAATTAGGCTAGCCTTACCTAATTGAAAGGAGTCGTCATGCCGACGACATGGCTCGACACCGTCCTCCGACAAACCCGAAGGACGGGGATGTTTCCGTATCCGCACTGGGCGTCGGTCTTCCTCGACAACCCAATCCGGCGTCTCGTCGACAGGCCAGGGGCGATCATCGACCGGCTCGCGCTCAGCGGCGCCGAACGCGTACTCGAATTGGGTCCAGGGCCCGGCTTCTACAGCGCGGAGATCGCCCGGCGGGTACCCATGGGACATCTCGACCTGTTCGACATCCAGCCTGAGATGCTCGCCAAGGCGCGGCGCAATCTCGAGACCGCAGGCTTCCACGACGTCGGGTACCGCACCGGGGACGCCAGTGGTGGATTCCCGTTTCCCGACGGTCATTTCGACGTCGCGTTCCTGGCCGCCGTGCTCGGCGAGGTGCCGGACAAGCGGGCATGCATCCGCGAGCTGGCACGCGTGCTGCGGCCTGGCGGCTCGCTGATCCTCGTCGAATCGTTCCCCGATCCCGACCGTTTGAGCGTGTCGACGCTGCGCGAACTCGCCGAACCTGAGGGCTTCTCGCTCCACGTGGCCGAGGGGACCACCTGGCGCGACGTCGTGACCTTCAGCCGACTACCGGCGTAGGGCAAGTCCGCGATGGGCGTCGTCGATTCCGCATAACCTTGGGGCATGATCGATCGGCGCGGGTTCCTGGTGCTCACCGCCATGGGTGCGGTCGGGGGCGTGGCGGCCTGTTCCTCGGCTTCCGGCGGCGGGACGAAATCCCGTGTGGTGGTGTCCGACATGAACCCCTCGGAGACCGACGTCGACCTCGGCGGTGTCAAGGTCCGCACCTGGACCTTCACGGGAACGGTGCCCGCCAAGGAGATTCGGCTCACCAAGGGCGATCGGCTGAGATCCACGGTGACCAACGGCCTGCCGCAGCCGACCTCGGTGCACTGGCACGGCCTTGCCATCCCGAACGCAGAAGACGGCGTGCCCGTCCTGACCCAGGCTCCGATCGCCCCCGGCGCGAGGTTCGACTACGAGTTCACCCCACCCGATGCCGGTACCTACTACCTGCACTCGCACTTCGGCACCCAGATGGACCGTGGGATGTACGGGCCGCTGATCGTCGAGAACCCCGACGACGGAAGGGACTACGACGACGAGCTCGTCGTGGTGCTCGATGACTGGATCGACGGTACCGGCACCACGCCCGACGAGGTGCTGGAGAACCTGAGGAAGACCGGCATGAAGCCGATGAACATGGACGGGCCGATGACGAGCCCCACCGCTCCGCTCGGCAGCGACGGCGGCGATGTCACCTATCCGTACTTCCTGATCAACGGGCGCACCCCAATCGATCCTCAGGTGGTGGACTACCGTGCCGGACAACGCATTCGGCTGCGGGTGATCAACGCCGGCGCGGACACCGCGTTCCGGGTGGCGGTGCCTGGCACCGAGCTCGACATCACCCACACCGATGGCTTCCCCGTGGTGTCTCGCCGTACGGGTTCGGTGATCCTCGGCATGGGCGAGCGGTTCGACGCCATCATCACCGTCGGATCGTCGGTGCCGCTGATCGCCGCACCGGAGGGCAAGGACGGCCACGCCCAGCTGAATCTGCGCGTGGCCGGCGCCCGCGCCAACGTCGACGTCGACGCCTTCATCAAGACGCTGAGGATCTCCGAGGTGCTCAACACCGCCACGCTGACGCCGACGCCCGATGTGGTGCTGCCGCAACGTGATCCGGACACCGTGCTGGATCTGCGGCTCGCGGGCCCGCTGGACGGGTACACGTGGCCGATCAACGGCAAGCTCTACGATCCGCCGAACAACGGGCTCGCCGTCGACCCGGGCAGGCGGGTGCGCCTGCGGTTCGCCAACACCTCGATGATGTTTCACCCCATGCACTTACACGGGCACACGTTCCAGGTGGTCCGGCCCGCAGGTCCCGGACCTCGCAAGGACACGGTGCTGGTGCCGCCGATGGCGACCGTCGAGGTGGACTTCGACACCGACAACCCTGGCAAGTGGATCGTGCATTGTCACAACGAGTACCACCTGGAGTCCGGCATGGCGACGTTCGTCGAATACACCGGCTGAACCACTCGGCCCGCGGTGTCGGTCGGCTCCGATAGCCTGCCCTGGTGAGTTCACCCGACATCGATCCCGTCGCGCCGGACGTCCGGCGCGCATGGCAGGAGCTCGCCGACGAGGTGCGTGGACATCAGTTCCGCTACTACGTCAAGGACGCGCCCGTCATCTCCGACGGCGATTTCGACACGCTGCTCGGCCAGCTCACCGCGCTCGAGGACGAGCACCCCGAACTGCGCACCCCCGATTCGCCAACCCAGCTCGTCGGCGGGGCGGGGTTCGCCACCGACTTCACCTCCGCCGACCACCTGGAACGGATGTTGTCGCTGGACAACGTCTTCACCTCCGATGAGTTGACGGCATGGGCGGCGCGGCTGAGCGGCGAGATCGGGGCCGACGCGACGTTCCTGTGCGAGCTGAAGATCGACGGCGTGGCGCTGGCGCTGGTCTACCGCGACGGCAAGCTCGTCCGTGGAGCCACCCGCGGCGACGGGCGCACCGGCGAGGACGTCACGCTCAACGCCCGCACCATCACCGACGTGCCCGAACGGTTGACGCCAAGCAAGAAGTACCCGGTGCCCGCGGTGCTCGAGGTCCGCGGCGAGGTGTACTTCCGGGTCGCCGACTTCGAGGAGCTCAACGCCGGATTGGTCGCAGAGGGCAAGGCCCCGTTCGCCAATCCCCGCAACAGCGCCGCCGGGTCGCTACGGCAGAAGAATCCGGCGATCACCGCGCGGCGCAAGCTGCGGATGATCTGCCACGGCCTCGGCCACGCCGAGGGTTTCAATCCAGCCACCCTGCACGACGCCTACCTTGCCCTCAAGGCATGGGGTCTGCCGGTGTCCGACCACACCACCCAGGTCAAGGGCATCGCCGCGGTGGCCGAGCGGGTCACCTACTGGGGCGAGCACCGGCACGACGTCGAGCACGAGATCGACGGCCTGGTGGTCAAGGTCGACGAGGTTGCCCTGCAGCGCAGGCTCGGCGCCACCTCGCGCGCCCCACGGTGGGCGATCGCCTACAAGTACCCACCGGAGGAGGCCACCACCAAGCTCCTCGACATCAGGGTCAACGTTGGCCGCACCGGGCGCGTCACCCCGTTCGCGTACATGGAGCCGGTCAAGATCGCAGGCTCGACGGTCGGGCTGGCGACCTTGCACAACGCGTCGGAGGTCGTCCGCAAGGGCGTGCTCATCGGCGACACCGTGGTGATCCGCAAGGCGGGTGACGTCATCCCCGAGGTGCTCGGCCCCGTCGTCGACCTGCGGAACGGATCCGAGCGCGAATTCGTCATGCCCACCCAGTGCCCCGAGTGTGGCACCACGTTGGCGCCCGCCAAGGAGGGCGACGCCGACATCCGCTGCCCGAACTCGCGGAGCTGCCCAGCACAGTTGCGGGAGAGGGTGTTTCACGTCGCCGGCCGCGGTGCCTTCGACATCGAGGGGCTCGGCTACGAGGCGGGCATCGCGCTGCTGCAATCCGGGGTGATCAACGACGAGGGCGACCTGTTCACCCTGACCGAGGACGACCTGCTGCGCACCGAGCTGTTCACCGTCAAGGGCGGCGAGCTCTCCGCGAACGGCAAGCGACTGCTGACCAACCTCGGCAAGGCCAAGCAACAAGCGCTCTGGCGGGTGCTGGTCGCGCTGTCCATCCGGCACGTCGGGCCCACGGCGGCGCGAGCGTTGGCAGGAGAGTTCGGCAGCCTGGAGGCCATCGAAGCCGCCTCCGAGGAGCAGCTGGCCGCCACCGAGGGCGTCGGCCCCACCATCGCCGCGGCGGTCGTCGAGTGGTTCACCGTCGACTGGCATCGCGCGATCGTCGACAAGTGGCGTGCGGCAGGCGTGCGCATGGCCGACGAACGGGACACCAGCATCGAACGCACGCTGGAGGGCCTGTCGATCGTGGTGACCGGGTCGCTCACCGGGTTCTCCCGCGACCAGGCCAAGGAGGCCATCCTGGTTCGCGGCGGCAAGGCCGCGTCGTCGGTGTCGAAGAAGACCGCTTACGTCGTCGCGGGCGACGCGCCGGGATCGAAGTACGACAAGGCGATCGAACTCGGCGTGCCCGTGCTCGACGAGGACGGCTTCCGGGCGCTGCTCGAGGACGGCCCCGAGGAGCAGCCAGAAGCGTCCGAGGTCAGCGAATGATGGTCGCGACGATCCCGGCCAGGTAGCCAAGCCGGGCCACCTCCGACGGGCGGAACGCCGGCCCGCCGGGACGGCCGAGCATGACCGCGGTGTGATGATCGCCCAGCGGCGCGGCGGCCAGCGTGGTGTCCATGTCGCGCCACACCTGCGGTATCCATTCGGCGGACTCGTCGAGTGACTCGGCGTGCTCGAGCGGCAGCCACGGCGCCGTCTGGGCGGGCGTTTCCGGGGCGCCTCCGCTGCCGACGACGCGTTCCAGTCCCGATTCGGTCAGCCGGACCACGGTGCACCAGCCGACGCGCAGCACCTTGGGCGCTTCGTCGGCGAGCACCTGCAGCTTCTGGAGCTTGCCGTCGGCGGCCGCGATGTGGTCGATCAACTCGAGCTCGCGATGGGCCTCGAGCAGCCCGGTGTGCGGCCGGATGCTGTCGACGTACACGCCCTTCAGTTTCTCGGCCGCCGTGATCAGCATGTCCGGCATCGCACCGGCCGGGAGCTCGACGACCAGGTCGTCGACGGCATAACCGGACGCCCGATCGACCACGTCGAGGGACAGGATGTCGGCGCCGACGGACCCCAGCGCGACGGCGAGCGAGCCGAGGCTGCCTGGTCGGTCCTCCAGCTGGACCCGCAGCAGATACGAGGGCACGCGCACACTGTTTCACGGACTGCTGGAGCGATGCGACTCGGGAAAAGTGCCGCAACGGCGGTCCCAAGCACTCCGGCGCAGGCCGGATGGCTGCCGTGACTAGGCTTGTTCGTCGTGTCACAGATCTCCAAGGACGACGTCGCTCACCTGGCGCGGCTGGCCCGGCTGGCGCTCACCGACGCCGAGCTCGACGGCTTCGCAGGCCAGCTGGACGCCATCCTGGCCCACGTCAGCCAGATCCAGGCCGTCGACGTCACCGACGTCGAGGCAACCGACAACCCACTGAAGGACGTCAATGTGACGAGGCCCGACGTCGTCGCGCCATGCCTGACGCAGGACGAGGCGCTGGCCGCCGCGCCGAAGGCCGTCGACGGCCGTTTCGGCGTGCCCAGGATCCTGGGGGAATCAGAGTGACTGACCTGATTCGTCTGGACGCCGCCACGCTGGCGGCCAAGATCGCGGCCAAGGAGGTGTCCTCGACCGAGGTCACCAAGGCGCACCTCGACCAGATCTCCGCGACCGACGACCGCTACCACGCGTTCTTGCACGTCGCCGCCGACGAGGCCCTGGCAGCGGCCGGCCGGGTCGATGCGGCGGTGGCCGCCGGTGAACCGCCTGCGTCCCCGCTGGCCGGGGTTCCGTTGGCGCTCAAGGACGTCTTCACCGCCACCGACATGCCGACCACGTGCGGGTCGAAGATCCTGGAGGGCTGGCGCTCGCCGTACGACTCCACGGTCACCGAGCGGCTGCGCGCGGCGGGCATCCCGATCCTCGGCAAGACCAACATGGACGAGTTCGCGATGGGCAGCTCGACGGAGAACTCCGCGTACGGCCCCACGCGCAACCCGTGGAACGTCGACCGGGTCCCCGGCGGCTCTGGCGGCGGCAGCGCGGCAGCACTTGCCGCCTTCCAGGCGCCGCTGGCCATGGGATCGGACACCGGCGGGTCGATCCGTCAGCCCGCCGCGCTGACCGCGACGGTCGGCGTCAAACCGACCTACGGCACGGTGTCGCGGTACGGGCTGATCGCCTGTGCGTCGTCACTGGATCAGGGTGGGCCGTGCGCGCGCACGGTGCTCGACACCGCACTGCTGCACCAGGTGATCGCTGGCCACGATCCGCGTGACTCGACGTCCGTGGACGCCGATGTGCCCGACGTCGTCGGTGCGGCGCGGGCGGGTGCCGGAGGCGACCTGAAGGGCGTCCGGATCGGCGTGGTCAAGCAGCTGCGCAGCGGGGAGGGCTACCAGCCCGGCGTACTCGCATCGTTCAACGCCGCGGTCGACCAGCTGACCGCGCTCGGCGCGGAGGTCAGCGAAGTCGACTGCCCGCACTTCGACTACTCGATGGCGGCCTACTACCTGATCCTGCCGTCGGAGGTGTCGAGCAACCTGGCCCGCTTCGACGCGATGCGCTTCGGCCTGCGCGTCGGCGACGACGGCACGCACTCCGCCGAGGAGGTGATGGCTCTGACCCGCGCGGCCGGTTTCGGCCCAGAGGTCAAGCGCCGCATCATGATTGGCACCTACGCGCTGTCGGCCGGCTATTACGACGCGTACTACAACCAGGCACAGAAGGTGCGCACGCTGATCGCTCGCGATCTGGCCGCCGCCTACGAGAAGGTCGACGTGCTGGTGTCACCCGCCACCCCGACCACCGCGTTCGCGCTGGGGGAGAAGGTCGACGACCCCCTGGCCATGTACCTGTTCGACCTGTGCACGTTGCCGCTGAACCTGGCCGGGCACTGCGGGATGTCGGTGCCGTCGGGGCTCTCGCCCGACGACGATCTGCCCGTCGGCCTGCAGATCATGGCGCCGGCGCTGGCCGACGACCGGCTGTATCGCGTCGGTGCCGCCTATGAATCGGCGCGCGGTCCGCTGCCGACGGCGCTCTGACAAGAGAGGATGGGCACATGCGCATCGGAGTCCTAACCGGAGGCGGCGACTGCCCCGGCCTGAATGCCGTCATCAGGGCCGTCGTCCGGACGTCCAACGTCAGGTACGGCTCGACGGTGGTCGGGTTCCTCGACGGTTGGCGCGGTCTGCTCGAGGACCGTCGCATCCAACTCGCCAACGACGACCGCAACGACCGGCTGCTCGGCAAGGGCGGCACCATCCTCGGCACCGCGCGGGTGAACCCCGACAAGTTGCGCGCCGGCCTCGACCAGATCAAGCAGACGCTCGAGGACAACGGCATCGACGTGCTGATCCCGATCGGCGGTGAGGGCACGCTGACCGCGGCCCACTGGTTGTCGGAGGAGAACGTCCCCGTGGTGGGCGTCCCGAAGACCATCGACAACGACATCGACTGCACCGACGTGACGTTCGGCCACGACACGGCGCTGCAGGTCGCCTCGGATGCCATCGACCGGCTGCACAGCACCGCTGAGTCGCACCAGCGGGTGATGCTCGTCGAGGTGATGGGCCGGCACGCCGGATGGATCGCGCTCGGGGCGGGCATGGCCTCCGGCGCGCACATGACGTTGATCCCCGAGCAGCCGTTCGACGTCGAAGAGGTCTGCCGGCTGGTCAAGCAGCGCTTCGTCCGCGGCGACTCGCACTTCATCTGCGTGGTCGCCGAGGGCGCGAAGCCCGCGGAGGGCTCCATGCAGCTACGGGATGGCGGCATCGACGAGTTCGGCCACCAGCGCTTCACCGGGGTGGCGCAGCAGTTGGCCGTCGAGATCGAGAAGCGCATCAAGAAGGAGGTGCGCACGACGGTGCTCGGGCACGTGCAGCGTGGTGGCACTCCGACGGCCTACGACCGGGTGCTCGCCACCCGGTTCGGCGTCAACGCCGCCGACGCCGCGCACTCCGGCGAGTACGGGATGATGGTGTCCCTGCGCGGGCAGGACATCGGGCGGGTGCCGCTGGCCGACGCGGTCAAGCAGCTCAAGCTGGTTCCCCAGGGCCGCTACGACGACGCCGCCGAATTCTTCGGCTGATTCGCGACTCATTAGGATCTAGACATGACTGTCGCCTCCGCAGAGCTTCTCGAGTACGACGAGGTCATCTCGCGCTACGAGCCCGTGATGGGCATGGAAGTTCACGTCGAGTTGTCCACCGCCACCAAGATGTTCTGCGGCTGTGCCAACAAGTTCGGCGCCGAGCCCAACACGCAGGTGTGCCCGGTATGCCTTGGCCTGCCAGGGTCGCTGCCGGTGGTCAACGCCGCCGCCGTCGAGTCGGCCATCCGCATCGGCCTCGCGCTCAACTGCGAGATCGCGCCGTGGGGACGATTCGCCAGGAAGAACTACTTCTATCCCGATCAGCCGAAGAACTACCAGATCAGCCAGTACGACGAGCCGATCGCCATCAACGGCTACCTGGACGTTCCTCTCGAGGACGGCACCACCTGGCGCGTGGAGATCGAACGCGCGCACATGGAGGAGGACACCGGAAAGCTGACCCACCTCGGCAGCGACACCGGCCGCATCGAAGGCGCGACGACGTCGCTGCTGGACTACAACCGGGCGGGCGTCCCGCTCGTCGAGATCGTCACCAAGCCCATCGAGGGCACGGGGGAGCGGGCGCCGCAGATCGCCCGCGCGTACGTGACGGCGCTGCGGGATCTGTTGCGCGCGTTGGACGTATCCGACGTCCGGATGGACCAGGGATCGATGCGGGTGGACTCCAACGTCAGTTTGAAGGCCATCGGCGCAACGGAGTTCGGCACCCGCACCGAGACCAAGAACGTGAACTCGCTCAAGAGCGTCGAGGTGGCGGTGCGCTACGAGATGCGGCGGCAGGCAGCGATTCTGGATGCGGGCGGTCGAATCACCCAGGAGACGCGGCACTTCCAGGAGGCCGGCTTCACCACGGCAGGGCGCAGCAAGGAGACCGCGCAGGACTACCGATACTTTCCGGAGCCCGACCTCGAGCCGGTGGCGCCGAGCGCGGAACTCGTCGAGGAGCTGCGGGCGACCATCCCTGAGCTGCCTTGGTTGAGCCGCAATCGGATTCAGGAGGAGTGGGGCATCTCCGATGAGGTGATGCGCGATCTCGTCAACAACGGCGTGATCGATCTGGTTGCCGCCACGGTCGCCGCGGGCGCACCGAGCGAGGCCGCTCGTGCGTGGTGGGGAAACTTCCTGGTGCAGAAGGCCAATGAGAGTGGTGTCGAGATCGACGCGCTGCCGATTACGCCTGCACAGGTCGCGGCGGTGGTGAAGCTGGTCGACGGCGGCGCGCTGTCGAACAAGCTGGCCCGCCAGGTCATCGAGGGTGTGCTGGCCGGTGAGGGTGAGCCCGATCAAGTGATGGCCGATCGGGGTCTTGCCGTGGTGCGCGACGACTCGCTGATCCAGGCGGCCGTCGACGAGGCACTTGCCGCCAACCCCGACATCGCCGAGAAGATTCGCGGCGGCAAGGTCCAGGCTGCGGGTGCCATCGTCGGGGCCGTCATGAAGGCCACCAAGGGTCAGGCCGATGCCGCGCAGGTGCGCGAACTCGTATTGGCCGCCTGCAGCTAGCCTTTCGCGCCGAGCAGCTTCAGCGCGGTGTCGGCGTAGGTCTCGAGGCGCTCCCGTGGATAGGTGTCGGGTTCGCTGACGGCGAGCCGGCCGAGCATCTCGGCGAACGACAGCATGGTGCGTCCGAGTAGGGCGGGATCGAGGCCTTCGAGGTGCGGCTCAAGCGCGATGCCCGCCTTGGCCAGTAGTTCGGCTTGCTGCACGATCGACGACCGTGCCTTTCGCAGCGCGTCGCGGTATTCGCGCGGTGCACTATCGGGCACGGTGAGGATCAGCCGCCATCGGGCCGGATTGTCCAGTGCCGCAGCGAGAAACGCCTTGACCGTCGCGGCGTAGGCGTTGGTCGCGCCAAGGATGGTGAGGTCGTCGGGCATCGCGGCCAGCACCTGTTCGACGCCGCGCCCGTGTTCGCGGTGCAGCAGTGCGTCGACCAGTTCACCTCGGGTGCCGAACGCGGTGTAGAGCACCGGCTTGCCGACACCTGCGGCATCGGCGACCGCCTCCATGCTCAGCTCGTGCAACTCGCAGTCGGCGAGCGCCACCATCGCCGCGTCGAGCAGCTGCTCGCGCCGCTGCTCGCGGGGGAGCCGGGGCGCGTACTTGCGGCGCTGGCGACTGGTCACGGGACAATATTACGCCACCGTTGTATTCGGTCGATGCAATTGCTACGGTGGTGTTGTATTGATGAGAAAGCAGAGGTGAGGGCATGTTCGACGCAACGACGCCGATCCGGCGCGACGACTACGGGTTCTTCGGGCCTGGATCTCCGAGCTGGAAGGTTTGGGCGTCGCCAACGGCCCTCATCGGATTCCAGCGCTCGGTGGTGCTCGAGCACTTCGACCCCTACCTGGCAGCCGCGGTCGCCGACAGTGCGGGCATCTACACCGATCCCCGCGGTCGGCTCGACCGCACGCTGGCCTACTTCCTCACCGTCGCCGTCGCCGACGGACGCACCGCGGTCGCGGTATCCGACGCGTTGATGCGCGTGCACGCGAAGGCCAAGGGCGTCGAGCCCATCACCGGTTCGCGCTACAGCGCCAACAACCCCGCGGCACAACTCTGGATTCACGTCACGGGATGGCATTCGGTGCTCAAGTGCTACGAGCACTTCGGCCCCGGCCCGCTGTCGGCCGACGAGGAGAAGCGGTACTGGGCGGAGTCGCGCATCGCCGCCGAACTGCAGACGTGCAAGCCCTCCGACGTCCCTGGCTCCCGCGACGAGGTCCGGCAGTACTTCGCCGACGTGCGCGGCGGTCTCTGCACGTCCGAACACGCGGACAAGGCGATGAGCTATCTGTTGTGGACACCACGCGACAAGGGCGTGCGGTTGTGGGCGGGCAGCCGAGTGCTGGCACCTGCGGCCATTGCGACGCTGCCGAAGTGGATGCGCCACATGGGCAATTTCGATCAGCCTGCCGCCGTCGACGCCGCGGTGACGCCGGTCGCCCGCGCCATGGTGCGGGCACTTTCGGCGCGCGACTCGCGTCCGCTTCTCGCGGCGGCCACCCAGCTGGTGCCGCACACCGCCGCGGTGCTGGCCCAACACCTGAAGTCGGGCGAGCCCGCGTCGCGTCGCACCGTCACGCCCAGCGAGGTCAGGGAGCGCCAGGCGCAGCTCGTCTAACCGGAGCCGACGAGTCCCTGCCACGCGGCGATGGCCGCCTCGGCGATCGCGGACAGCTTCGATCGGTCGGCGCCGTCGCGTGCCTGGATGGCCATGCCCTGGTTCACCGCCGTGTAGAACGCCGCAATCGTCGCCGCATCCGCGCCTGCAGGCACGTCGCCGTCGGCGATTCCCCTTTCGATGCGCTCCCTGAAGTTCGTCTCGGCCGCCAACCGCCATTCGACGAGGTGACCGTGTACGGCGTGGCTGCTCTCGTTGTAGGTCGTCGCGGCCAGCACGATCAGGCACCCGTGGGGCTTGTCAGGATCGGTGAACGACACCGCGTTGTGCCGCAGAAGCGCCGCGATCGCGGCCTCGGCAGTGGGTTCGTCGCGCAACGCAGTGGCGGCCCCGGCGCCCACCGTCGCGTCGTAGTGGGCGACGGCCTCGCGGAAGAGCGCCTCCTTGCAGCCGAAGGCCGCATACAGGCTCGGCGAATTGATGCCCATCGCCTTGGTCAGGTCGGTCATCGATGCGCCTTCGTAGCCGTGCTGCCAGAACACCTCCATGGCGCGATGCAGCGCGGTAGTCCGGTCGAATGCGCGAGGCCTACCGCGAACCGCCATCCTGAACCCATTTCTGTATCGATCGGCACTAAAGGCTGTTGACAGTCTATGACAGCCGCAGTAATTTTGTGTCGATCACTACAAAATAGGAGGATCGGCATGACGGAAGTGACCGGCAAGGTGGCATTGGTGACGGGCGGCGGCCGCGGGATCGGAGCGGCGATCGCGCAACGGTTGGCTGAACTCGGTGCTGACGTCGCGATCACCTACGCGCAGTCGAAGGAGCGCGCCGATGAGGTGGTCGGCAAGATCGGCGCCACTGGTCGACGCGGCCTCGCCATCCAAGCGGACAGTGCCGACGCAGGCGCCGTCGTGGCCGCCGTGGACCGGGTCGTCGCGGAGCTCGGCCCCATCGACATCCTGGTCAACAACGCAGGGATCTTTCCGTTCGGGCCCATCGAGGACACCTCGCTCGACGACGTCGACCAGGCCCTGAACATCCACGCGCGTGCGGCCTATGTGGCAAGCCAGGCCGCGGTGCGGCAGATGCCCGACGGCGGACGGATCATCAGCATCGGCAGCAATCTCGCTGAGCGCGTTCCGTTTTCGGGGGTGACCCTCTACGCGATGAGCAAGTCAGCGCTCATCGGGTTCACCAAGGGGCTGGCCCGCGATCTCGGCGGGCGGGGCATCACCGTGAACCTCGTCCAGCCCGGATCGACTGACACGGACATGAACCCGGCCGACGGGGACAGCGCTGATCACCAACGTGCGCTGAGCGCGCTGGGGCGATACGCCGAAGCGACCGAGGTCGCCGAGACCGTCGCGTTCCTGGCCGGTCCAGGCGCTCGCAACGTCACCGGAGCGATCTTCACCGTCGACGGCGGCACGAACGCCTGACGCCGCAGGCGATTACGTGTTGTCGGCGCTGCTGCGCGGGAAGCCGCCCTGCGGGAAGAGCGGGAAGACCACGTCGTCGAGTTTCTCGGCGTCGCCGGAGGTCTTGTTCACGGTCGCGCCCCACACGTTGCCGTCGGGCGACAACTGCAGTGCCCAGACGTGGCCGTGCTGATCCTGGCGGATCACCTCGGGATCGCCTGTGACCGCACCGGTTTCGGGCGCCAATCGGACGGCGACGGTCTGCTTGGTGTTGATCAGGTTGACCAGGACCGTCCCGTCGGACGCCGCGCAGCCGGCAACGCCGGGACGGTCCGGCCACGTCCACACCGTCGAGACCTTGGAGTCCTTGGTGATTCGCTGCAGCCGGTCGGCGGTGGGCGTCCGGTCGGTGACGTAGAGGGACCCGTCGGACGAATCGATGCACAGGCCACCGCCGGCCCCGAGGCCACTCAGCGCGGTGGTCTGCGGAGCCTGGTTGACCGTCGTCGGCTGTTCGATGCGCAGCAGCTTGCCTGCAAGCGACGCCGGGTCGGCGGCCATGGCCGGATTGCCCGCGTCACCGGTCTGCACCGTCAAGGTAGTGGGGCTGGTGAAGATCAGCGCGCCTGCGTTGCCGGTCGCGCCCTTCGGGATGCCGGTGAGGATCGGCTTGGGCACGTCGCCGTCGGCGATCCGGATCACCCGGTTGTCGGTCGGGGTGCTGATGTAGGCGTACATCAGCCGGTCCTGTGAATACGTGGGCGACAGCACGATGTCCAGCAGGCCGCCGTCGCCGGACGGATCGACCGGGATCACGACCTTGATCTTGGGTTCGGCGCTGACCGAGACGTTCTTGACCGCGCCGGTCAGTCGCTCTGCCACCAGTGCGGACTGGCTGTCGGTGCCCATCACCAGCCCACTGGTGCTATCCAGGCAACCCTGCATCACGCCTGGTGCCGGGCAGGCCTTGGGAAAGGGCTTCGGCGGCAACGGCGGCGGCGGTGGAGGCGTCGTGCTCTCGCCGGGCCCCATCTGCGGTTCGGTGGTGAACGGTTCCGATTGCGCCTCGTTGAACCGGGCGCAACCCGATCCCACCAACAGCGCGGCACACAGCAGCGCCAGCACTCCTCGCAACGGCCGCCGCTGTGTCATGCACGCCAGGTTACGGATGCTCCGGCGATGCGCGCCACGCCGGTCGCTGCCGATCGCGCCGCAAATGGGTGCGCCAAAGCGCCGCGCCAATGCGCGACTCGTGCATGACTTGCACTTACGCTGGAAACGTGACCAGTACCTCACACGACCCGCGCGGCTGGCAACGGCCCGATGACTCGGCTGCGCGGCCCGCGTCGGCGCGCCTGGTCGACCCAGAAGACGATCTGCCGTCGGCGACCTACGGCGGTGACTACGAGACCACCGCGATTCCACGCTACGACACCGGCACCCCCAGCCTCGAGCCCAGCGGTTACTCGCTGCTCGGTGAGCCGGAACCGCTGCCCTACGTCCAGCCCGGCGGACGGCACTCGGCGATGCCGGTGGAACCGGCCGAGATCGAACCCGACGGCGGTGCCCGCGACCAGGCACGTCTTGCCGGCAAGCGAGGCACCCAGGATCTCGGGCTCATGCTGCTGCGCGTCGGACTTGGCGCGTTGCTGATCGCCCACGGTCTGCAGAAGGCATTCGGCTTGTGGGGCGGGTCTGGCCTTGGCGGCTTCGAGCAGTCGCTTGCCGACCTCGGCTACCAGCATGCGAACGTCCTGACCTACGTCGGCGCAGGGGCGCAGATCGCTGCAGGCGTGCTTCTGGTGCTCGGGCTGTTCACGCCGCTGGCCGCCGCGGCCGCGGTGGCCTACCTGCTCAACGGGCTGCTGGCCTCGGTGAGCGCCCAGCCCGACCACGGCAACTTCCCGTTCTTCCTGCCCTCTGGTCACGAGTACCAGGTGACGCTGATCGTGCTGGCGGCCGCGCTGACGCTGACCGGCCCCGGCCGTTACGGCTTCGACGCGGGCCGCGGCTGGGCCCGTCGCCCGTTCATCGGCTCGTTCATCGCGCTGTTGGTGGGCATCGGAGCCGGTATCGCCGTCTGGGTGTTCCTCAACGGCACGAACCCGTTGGCCTAGTCGTACGGGTTGGGCACGCGGCCGTCGGTGGCCGCCGTCAACTCCGGCAGCGTCGCGAAGGTCACCGCGGGTAGCCGGAACTCGGTGCCGTCGTTGCGACGTGCCAGAGCCCAAGAGCGCCTGTCGAACCGGATGCCGTCGACGTCCGACCACGGCACCGTCCGGCTGCTCAGCATCGTGCGGGCCGTGACGGTGTCCCTGTCGGCCACCGTCCGGTAGCGGAAGATGGCCGCCGACGCGAGCACCGGCAGCACCAGAAGCGGGGCGAACCAGACCGGCTGTGCCAGTACGAGGGTCAGAAGGCCGAGCGTGAAGAACCCGACCGCGAGATGGGCCATCGGCGAAATCTTGAGGACGACGGGGGTCTTGGCACCCGACGGGGAGGGCGAACTCACGTCCACCATCCTTGCACTGGGTCGATTTCGGCCCGTCACATTCCCCGGTCGCTTCGCTCCTGCCCTCCGTCACATTCCCCGGTCGCTTCGCTCCTGCCCTCCG
>Ga0105237_10001387_pt1 | contig 32008 bp, 26 predicted proteins | sample KBSC24metaG_FD_81520 | JGI IMG/M metagenome (GOLD analysis project Ga0105237, IMG submission 81520) | Corn rhizosphere microbial communities from Kellogg Biological Station, Michigan, USA - KBS C2-4 metaG | ecosystem: Host-associated > Plants > Roots > Rhizosphere > Soil | place: Michigan, USA... | reverse complement strand
GCTAATTAAGTACGGGCCACGATCCATTGTTCGTAGCGGCGGCATAATTTGCTGGTCCTGCGTCCGTTACGTTTCCACGTATTCGGCCGTCGTCCGCAACTGAGAAACTACGGTGACCGGTTCTTGCGATCGGTGCAGTTGACGTGGGGATCGCGGTTGCAAAATAAGTAGGGGGTGAACCATTGGTCAGGTTACCGACTGGACAGTCAAAGGTATATCCACTCCTGCTGCCGCCACCCAGCGCTGAATCAACCAGGCCTTCGGTTCCGAGTGCGCCCAGGGTTCCGTATTTACCGGAGCCCGCCGTATTCAGATATGTAACCTGCGCGCTATGAATCGTTCGCATTGCGGAGAGTGCTGAACCCTCATTGGCTGCTCTGCGCGAGGCGAGCAGATTTGGTATCGCGATGGCGGCTATGATGCCGATGATTGCCACGACGATTAGCAATTCGATGAGGGAGAACCCTTTTTGTGAGTCGTTAAATCTCATTGTCCTTACCTCCAACCATTGCTCGAAGAAGAAGTAAGCTCGGGGGTTGGGATTAAAAACGGGGTCGGAGCTTGCGACTCCGGCCCCGTCGGTTAAGTCTGCGTTTCGCAGAGATTAGTTGCCCATCGGATCCCACGGAGTCGCGTTAGCTATCGCGTAGGTTGCCGGAGGAGTGTCACTGACGTTGCTACGAAGAATGCCGCTGTCCGAGATTGAGAAGCTGCGGTGACCGGTGCGGGTTACGGCTGCTACGTTGCTCGGGTTGGCAGTGCAAAAGAAGTTCTTCGGGCTAACACCATTGTTAGGAGTACAGTTGAACGTGTAACCGCTCTTGGAACCGCCGCCCAACTGAGTGTCGATGAGGTCAGCGCCCTGAAGGTCGCCGAGGTCGCCAAAGCCGCCGTCACCGGCAGTCGCCTGATAAACGGCTTCAGAACTGTGAAGTGTGCGCATTGAGGATTGAGCCGAACCTTCGTTCGCGGCACGGCGTGAAGCAAGGAGGTTGGGGATAGCGATCGCGGCGATGATGCCGATAATCGCGACGACGATGAGAAGTTCGATCAACGAAAAGCCTTCTTGGCGTTTGGTAGTCATGCTGATTTGGTGCTCCTTAAAAGATTTAGGGGTTCCTTAAATTCTCGCGCCACCGGCTTTCCGTTCCCTTGTGAGCCGCGCAAAGCGCGATGTTGTCGGTGGTCTACTAAACAACCGGTATGCCAAGAGCGATTTCAGTGAAAATGGCGAAATTTGAATAGTTTTTGATCGAAATTTTGCGATCGGAAGGCGATCCGGGAAGGGACGTCAAACGGCCTGACAATTTGTGGCACGGGGTTAATGACGGTTTGTGGCAGGTTCTGCGGCTAAGACAAATCGCCGACGCCGGCGGCGAACTCGCCCGTGTCTTCTGCACGCCTGCGTGGGCCCTGGTCCGTAGCTCTGCGGCGGGGCGTTGAGTCTGGACCACGCCGCTCGTCGCGCATCTGTGCAGTCAGGGCACGTGCGCCGTGTTTATCGAGTAAATGGCGCAACGACCGCACTGACATGCCCAGGAGTTCGGCGGCATTTGTTTGGTTCCCGGATGTGCGACGAAGGGCTTCGACGACGTAACTCTTTTCGAGCTGGTCCAGGTGGGCGGTGAGATTGATGCCTTCCTCGGGAAACTCCATTGCTTCCGCGACGCGGTACGGATTGTAGTTGGTGATCTTTTCCGGCAGGCGTTCCGGCTCGATGGAATTAGTGCCTTCGAGCGCCACCGCGCGTTCGATTGTGTGTTCCAGCTCACGAACGTTTCCGGGCCACGAATAACGCTCGAGCAGGCGCATCGCGTTCTCGCTGACGGACAATGTTCGTCCGGTTGGTGCACAAAACTTCTGGACGAAATGATTGGCCAGCTCCGAGATGTCTTCTGTGCGCTCGCGCAACGGCGGAAGCTCGATCGGGATCACTGAAATGCGGTAAAAAAGGTCTTCTCGAAATGTGTTTGCCGACACCATGCTTGCCAGGTCGCGATTGGTCGCCGCGATGACTCTCGTATCGACCGTGATCTCCTCTGTCGCGCCGACTGGCCGAACTTTCCGCTCCTGTAAAACACGCAGCAGCTTGACCTGCATTGCGGGCGACATCTCGCCGATCTCGTCGAGAAAGATCGTGCCGCTATTGGCTGCTTCAAACAGTCCTTTTCGGTTTGCATTGGCGCCCGTGAACGAGCCTTTGACGTAGCCAAACAGCTCCGACTCCAGCAGCGTCTCTGTAAACGCGCCGCAGTTTACGGACACGAACGGTTTCTCGGCGCGCGGGCTGAGATCGTGTATCGCGCGAGCGACCAGCTCCTTGCCGGTGCCGGATTCGCCTGTGACCAGAACCGTCGATTGGACCTGCGCGACGGTCTCAATCATCTGGTAAAGATCCTCCATTCGCTTGCTGCGACCGATGATGTTTCCGAGCTTACCGCGTGTCCGTTGCCCCTGAATGAGCGCCTTGTTCTCTTCGAGCAGCGCTTCCTTCTCTTTGATGAGCGAGATCTTTTCGAGCGCTCGAGTAACTGTTTCCTTCAGCAGATCGTTGTCGAATGGCTTCTGCACAAAGTCGTACGCACCCAGGAGAAACGCCTCGCGCGCGGTGTCGACGTTGGCGAATGCCGTCATCATTATTACTTCCACTTCCGGAAGTCCCTCTTTTGCCGCTCGCAGGAGGTCGACGCCATCCATGTCGGGCATGCGAATGTCTGAGATGATCAGATCCGGGGCTTGTTCGCGCAACAGATCGAGCGCTTCACGGCCATTCTCAGCTACGCGCACCACATGTCCTTCGCGTTGCAATAAATGCGTCAGGAACTGGCGCATTCCGAGTTCGTCGTCAACAACCAGAAGATTGGCCATATTAGTTTTTATTAGTTCGACTGTTCAGGTGCGAGGTCGCCATTTTTCGCCGCCACCGGCAACTCGACCGTGATGGTCGTGCCTTGTCCCACGCGGCTACGGACATTGATTGTACCACCATGATCGCGAATGATTTGATAAACAATTGAAAGCCCGAGTCCGGTGCCGCCCGTGGTCGACGAGAAAGGTTCGAAGAGATGCTCAACCTGGTCGGGCGACATACCGCGCCCGGTGTCCGCAAACGCGATGCGGAGGCGGTTGTTTGAGTTTGGTTCCAGCGTAGCGCGCAGTGTTCCGCCTTCAGGCATCGCCTGTAACGCATTGCGCGCGAGGTTCCAAAACACTTGTTTCATTTGACCTTCGTCTGCTTCGGCGAACAGCGGCTCGCCTGGCAATTCCTCGACGATGCTTTGGTTCGCACTAATCTCCGGACTGTGGCGCATGAGTGCGAACGTTTGGTGTAACAGGTCGCCGACGTCGACTCTTGACGGACTAAGCGAGCGCGGCCTCGCGTAACTCAGAAAGTCTGTGATGATTCGATTGAGGCGATCGGACTCGCGCAGGATGATCTCCATCAGCTCCATCTGCGATGAATCCTTGTCCATCTCCGAGCGGAGCATCTGAATCGAGCCGCGCATGGCGGCGAGCGGGTTTCGGATTTCGTGAGCGATTGAAGCCGCCATGCGGCCAATCGCCGCGAGTCGATCCTGGCGTCGCGATGTTTCCTCGAGACTGCGAACCTGCGTCAGGTCCTGAAAAGTGATCACCATGCCGGTGGTTTCACCAGCTTCAGACGAGAGGGGAGACAGGCTGTAACCGAGTCGCAGACGCATGCCTTCCGACGTCAGGCAGTTTGATTCAAACCGCGGGCTTCGTCCGCCTTTCTCCACGGCGCGCAGAGTCTCCGCGATGTGGTCCTTCATCTCGCCGAAGATGATTGACGAGTCCTGCCCGCGGATCGCTTGTTCACGATAGCCCGTGATCTCCTCTGCCGCGGCGTTGAAAGTGAAGATGCGCCCTTCGAGATCGGTCGTGACGAGCCCGGAACGGATTGACGCGACGATACGTTCGTGCAGCGCGCGCAGGTTAGCCAGCGACTGCGTTGCTGCGATCAGGCGCACGTCGGAACGCGACTGTCGTTCGCTCAGGCGCGCTGAAAGTAATCCCACGACGAAGAAAGCTACGTCGAACAGTCCAACCCATTGAACCGTTTGAGACACCGAGCCGCCGACGAGTTTTGCCGGATCGACCTCACCAGCCAGACCAGTGATTTGCAGCGAACAGACGGTGAACGCCACTGCACAGCCCACGGAAGTCACAACTGCTTCACGTGGGCCGAGGAACAGGCCCGAGATGGCGATGATGACGATGTAGAGCGCGATGTAAGGCGATTGAATGACGTTGGAATTCCAAACGAGCCACGACACGAGGAGGACGTCGACGGTGATCTGAAACCTGGCTTGATAGATGATGTTTTTGGAAAGACGGAAGATTAGTGCGTAGAGGATTGTGAGGCAGGCGACGATTGTGACCAGGCCGAGATTTTTGTTGATTGACTCCGGGCTTCCTGAGCTGGTCCAGAGCGTGGCGACGACGCTGAGGAGGACTGCGGTTGCAAGTCTGCCGGCGATAAGCCATCCAAGCTTCGACCCTGCGGCCGTATGTTCCAGCGCAGCCATACGGGGTCAAAGCGTAACACGATTTGCTAGACAGGATTTATAAGATTTTTCCAGGATTTACTGGATTATCTTGTACATCCAGCCAAATCCCTGAAATCCTGTGAAACTACTCGTATCGCAACGCACGCAACGGATCGATCCGCATCGCACGTCGCGCGGGTAGGTAGCATGCCAGCAACGAGACGATCACGAGCAGTATCGAGATGGTTGTGAACGTCGTCGTATCAACCGCCCCGATACCAAACAGCAGGCTCGCCAATAGACGCGTCAAAGCAAATGCTGCCGCCAGTCCCAGTACGACACCGACAATCGTGAGCAACAGTCCTTGTCTCAGAACCAGCAGCAGAACCTGTCGCGGCTGCGCGCCGACCGCGAGCCGCAGTCCGATCTCGCGTGTGCGCAACGCGACTGAATAGTTCATCACGCCGAAGATCCCAACGGCCGACAGGAGTGTCGCCAGCCCTGCAAACAGTCCCAGGAGCAGCGTGTTGAAACGCGAACGGCTCACCCATTCAGACATGACCTGGTTCATCGTGCGCACGTCTGAGACAGGCTGATTCGGATCGAGCGTGCGAATTTCACGCTGGACCGCCGGCGCGATCGCAGTCGGGTCTCCGTCAGTACGGATGACGAGAGTCATGAATGAATAAGTAAGATCCGGGTGCGGAAAATAGACGGCCGGCGGTGACTCGTCGATAAGACTGTCGTACCTGACGTTGCCGACCACGCCGATGATTTCCGCCGGCTGTGGCGTGTCAAACATCAGGACGTCGAGTCGTTGTCCAATCGGTTCTGTTCCTGAGAAGTACGTGCGTGCGAGTGCCTCGTTAATGAGTATGACATGCTTCGGCTCTCTGAGTTCGGCACGTGAGAAGTTGCGGCCGCGCAACAGTGGGATACCCATCGTGGGAAAGTAGTCCGCGTCCACGACTCTCACATCACATCCGGGTCCTTCACCCGGTGGGGGCTCCGGTTGCCCGAGTATCTTGAAGCCCGTCGATGAGCCCATTCCACCATACAGTGGAAGAAAATTGACGATGCCCGCCGAGCGCACGGTGGGCAACTGGCGCACCTTCTCGAGTGCCTGACTGAAGAAACCGATAACTTGCGGATCCTCTTTATACGACTCCGGTAAGCGAACGACCATCGTGAGGATGTTGTCTGTTTGAAAACCCCGGTCGACCTGCTGCAAGCGTATGAAGCTTCTGATCAGCAACCCCGCACTCGCGAGCAATACGACGGCGAGCGCGATTTCAGAAACGACCAGCGCGTTTCGCAGTCTGCGACTTCCGGTCGCCTGTCCCGCTTCTGATTTGCCGCCTTCTTTGAGTGAGTCGTTTAGATTGAGACGTGAAATATGAAACGCCGGTGCGAGTCCAAAAATGATTCCCGTCAGGAGCGACACGCCGAGGGTCCAGAGCAACACGGTCACGTTCAAACCTACAGTTTGCAGGCTTACGAGATCTCTCGGGCTGATCGCGACGAGGGCCTTAATGCCCAGCCACGCGAAGAACAAACCGAGCACGCTTCCGAACAGCGCAAGCAAAATACTCTCGGTCAGCAACTGGCGGACGATTCGACCGCGACGCGCACCCAGCGCTGCGCGAACGGCGATCTCTTTCTCGCGCGTCGTTGCCAGTGAAAGCAGAAGGTTCGCGACGTTCGCACATGCGATCAGCAACACGAAACCAACCGCGCCCAGCATCAACCAGAGCGGGCGGCGAACATTGCCAAAGAACTGTTCGCGCAGGGGGAGAACTTCGGCGCTGAAGTTTTTATTGAACTGCGGAAACTCGTCAGCCAAGCGCGCGGCGATCGTGCGTAACTCCGCATCTGCGTGTTCGACAGTTACACCATCTTTCAGGCGAGCAACGGTGGCGAGAAATCGACCGCGCTCATTTGAGTCTAGCGGCATCGGCAAGATGGACCAAAGGTCCGGCGGACGGCCGGTGCCTGACCGCTGTTTCATGTGGAATTGAAAATTCGACGGCATCACCCCGATGACGGTGTACTTGACGCCGTTCAGTGTAATGGGCTGACCGACTATGCTGGGCTGTCCGCCGAAACGACGTTGCCATAGTGCATAACTGAGCACGGCAACGGGAGGCTTTCCGTCTCCGTCATCGTCGGGCAAGAACGTTCGACCAAGAAGCGGATCGACGCCGAGTACTTTAAACAGGTCCGGAGTGGCAAACTGTACCGAGAGTTCTTCGGGTTCTCCATTGCCCGTGAGGTTGTAGCGTTGATAGCTGAACGCTGCGAGGTACTGGTAGCTCGAGGTCTGAGCGCGCCAGGCACGATAGTTCGCACGCGACGCTGAGTTCTGATGCCGGCCCTCGGGATTGACCTCCCACAACATCACGATTCGATCGGCGTCGCGAAAGGGAAGTGGACGCAGGAGCAGTTCGTTGACGACTGAAAAGATCGCCGTATTCGCGCCGATGCCGAGCGCGAGTGTGATCACTGCGATAATCGTAAACGCTCTGTGTTTGGCAAGCATGCGAGCGCCGTATCGGATGTCCTGCAAGAGCGTTTCGAAAAAGCCGCCGCCCTTAACATCGTAAGCCGCATCGACGGCTCGATTGACGTTGCCAAAGGTGCGCATTGCGTGTTCTCGTGCCTCCCTGGGCGACATTCCCGCCCTGATGTTTGCCTCTACCTGCAATTCGACGTGCGAGCGCATCTCGCGATCGATCTCATTGATAACCGTCTCGCGCTGCCTCAACGCTCGCAGCCGATCGCGAATTATGTTGACCCACTTCATATTCGCTCCTTCAATAAAAAATCTTTTGTGCGCCTTATGTGCCTTTTTGTGGCCTACTTTCTTATGTGGCCTGGCGCACTTTGGCGATCGCGAGCACGAGCCGATCCCAGCTCGCTTCCTCCGTCTCGAGCTGCTTTCGACCGGTTCGCGTCAGTTTGTAAAATTTCGCTTCGCGTCCGGTGTCGTGTACGTCCCAACGCGCCGACACCCAGCCTTTTTGTTCGATGCGATACAGTGCGGGGTAGAGCGAGCCTTGCTCCACGTTGAGCATCTCGTCTGACAACTGGCGAATGCGTTGAATAACTCCATATCCATGCAACTCGCCGAGCGACAGTGCCCTCAGGATCAGCATGTCGAGTGTCCCCTGCAACAGATCCGCCTTGTTTTTGGCCACGTAAATCTCCTTTGAGCGGTCGATACCTAGAAATGGTAGGCATCATACGGACTGATACCTAGATTGTCAAAGCATGCCGCAAAAAGGCACAACAGAAACAAAACCAGTAAAATAGGCGCCCGATGAATATTGACGCCTATCTAAAACGGATTAATTACAGTGGCTCGCTCGCACCGACTGCGGAGACGCTGCGCGCGCTTCAGGTAGCACATCTGAAGACAGTGCCGTTTGAGAATCTGAGTATTCATGCTAAAGAGCCGATCGTGCTTGAAGAGAATGCTTTGTTCGCGAAAATTGTTGAACGCAGGCGCGGCGGGTATTGTTATGAAGCGAACGGTCTGTTTGCGGCGTTGTTGCGCGCTTTGGGATTTGACGTGGCGATGCTTGCGGCGGGAGTGGCTAAAAAAGAGGGAGGATTCGGGCCGCAGTTCGATCACATGACGTTAATCGTCACACTCGTTGAGCGTTGGTTATCGGACGTCGGTTTCGGCGACTCGTTCGTCGAGCCTCTGTTACTTGATTCACGCGAAGAGCAGTTGCAGGGAAGTCGCTCCTTTCGGATCGTCGACGACGGCGATCATTTGATCCTGATGCGACGCAACGAGGGCTCGGATTGGCAACCGCAGTATCGCTTCACGCTCCAACCCTACACCTTCGCAGACTACGAAGAGACATCGATGTGGCACCAGACATCCCCCGACTCACATTTCACCCAAAACCGCATCTGCTCTCTCGCCACGGACGACGGTCGCGTGACCCTCACGGGCATGCGTCTCATCACCACCTCCGGCCCCCAACAACTCCGCGAGGAACGAACCCTGACCGAGGAAGAATACAACCGCATCCTCCACGATCAGTTCGGCATCGTGATGAAGATTAAATAATTCAAAGATTAACCCGGCGGAGGCGGCGGACCATGATCTCTTTGACTCGTTCAGTCTATACCGTTTTGACTTTCGATTGACACGGATCTGTGAAGAGGTCACGCCAAACTCAGTCCCCGAGAAAATTCATCTATGCGAGGCACTTATGGCGACACCAGAACGACGTGCAGACGATTTGCAGAAACTTCGAGAGTTGGTCAAGGACATCGATTTTTGCATGTTGACGACGATGGATAAAACCGGAGACCTTCACAGCCGTCCGATGTCGTCCAACGGTGACATCGATCACAACGGCGACATCTGGTTTTTTACGAGTGCGGCCTCACACAAGGTGAGCGAGATCGAGAAGCTGCCGAAAGTTAACGTGAGTTTCGCAGATCCCGACAATCAACATTACATTTCGATCAGCGGGAACGCCGTGCTCGTTCGCGATCAAAATAAGATCGACGAGCTTTGGCGACCTGAGTTCAAAATGTGGTTTCCCGGAGGCAAAACCGATCCGGATATCGCACTGTTGCGTGTGAGTTTGGAAAAGGCTGAGTACTGGGACAGTCCTTCCAGTACCGTTGGCTTTATGTTGAATTTTGTTTCGTCGCTGGTTACCGGAAAAGAGGCAGATTACGGCGAAAACAAGAAGCTGGAGTTTTAGTGCGGCGGGTTCTGTTGCCGGCGGACGACGCTGGCCGCGACGGCGACTAGTTCGGCTAATTCTACGGGCTTAGGGACGTGCATGTCGTAGCCGGCGCGCAGGGCTTGTAGACGATCTTCGACGCGGGTGTAAGCAGTTAAGGCGACCGCTGGAATTTTTCCGCCCGCATCAGCCGGTAAGCCGCGGATCTGCCTGATTAAGTCGTAGCCGTCGATTCCAGGCATTCCGATGTCGCTGATCAATATATCCGGAATCTCAGCCACAATTGAATCCACCGCCTCCGCCGCCGAGGCGGCGAGTCGAACGTTCGCTCCGCAGTTCTCCAGACCTTGCTTCAGTAAGTCGCGTGTGTCAGGTTCGTCGTCGACGACCAAAATACGCAACCCGTCCAAGCGCTCAGTGGCCTCATTCGCAGGCAACAGATCTCGCGCCGCCGGATGCACACGCGCGCCTGTTGAATCGACCTTATAAATCGGACTGATCGGCAGCCTCACAATAAAGGTCGAGCCTTTTCCTTCTCCGTCACTCGCCGCACTTACGTTTCCTCCGTGAAGCTCGACGAGATGGCGCACGATGGCCAACCCCAATCCCATACCGCCGTGTTGCCGGCTCGTTTTTTGATCGGCTTGTCTGAAACGATCGAAAACGTGCGGCAAGAAATCGGGTGAAATGCCCTGGCCAGTATCGCTGACGACGATCTCCAGATGTGAATTCACTCGTTCAGATCGGATCTGAACACGCCCACCACGTGGAGTGAACTTGATCGCATTTGAGAGTAGATTCCAGATCACCTGTTGCAGTCTGACGGGATCTCCCGGGATCGAAATGAGCCCGGTGTCCATCACCTTTTGCATGCGCACGCCCTTCGCTTCCGCTGCCGGACGCACGGCATCCACTGCCGCGTCGATGAATGAACTCGGATCCGATGGCCGCACGTCCATGCGCAACTTGCCGGTGACGATGCGCGACACGTCGAGCAGATCGTCGATCAGTTGCGCTTGTGCTCGCGCGTTGCGTTCGATCGTGTCGAGCGCTTTGGCTGCGTTCTCTTCAGAGAGTTGGCCCAGGCGCAACATTCGCGCCCATCCGAGAATGGCACTGAGCGGCGTGCGCAATTCGTGCGAGATAGTTGCGAGAAACTCTTCTTTAAGACGGCTCGACTCTTCCGCCTGACGATACGCCGCGTCGAGCTCTGTGTGTGCCTGTATTTGTTCTGTGATGTCGCGCGCAATTTTCGAAGCGCCAATAATGTCGCCTTTTGGACCTTTGATCGGTGAGACGGTCAGCGAAATGTGGATGCGTGTGCCGTCCTTGCGGACGCGTATGGTTTCGTAGTGCTCGATGCGCTCGCCGGCTCTGAGACGCGCGAGAATCGCGGGTTCTTCATCTTCCTGGCCTGGCGGAATCAGAATGGTGACTGGTTTCCCGATCACCTCGTCTGCCGTGTAGCCGAAGATCCGTTCCGCTCCCTTGTTCCAACTGGTAATGATGCCTTCCAGCGTCTTACTGATGATGGCATCGTCGGCGGATTCGATGAGGGCCGAGAGCCAATACGGGGCCAACTCCGGGCTCCGCAAGTTGGTGAATTGGTGTTTAGTTGAACTGCCAGCCGGCTGCTCACCGACAGGGCGCTTGCTGGACATAGTCGTGCGAAACTCTCGTACTTCTTTTCAGGAGAGTGATTAAAGGGGGTGCAGGGGTGAAAGGATTATAGCAGGAAGGTTCCTTATCACGCACTCAGTTCACAAAAAGCGCACAAATTTTTTGTGCCTTTTTGTGGACCGTTAATGCCCCTGTGAGAGTTTGCCGATCAGAGTGAACAGCGGCAGGTACATCGCGATGACGATCGAGCCGATGGTAACGCCCAGGAATCCGATCAATATCGGTTCGATCAGCGTCAACAGATTCGCGATCGCAGCATCGACTTCAGATTCGTAGAAGTCGGCGATCTTGGAGAGCATGGCGTCCAGCGCACCGGTCTGCTCGCCGATTCCGATCATTTGCGCCACCATGTGTGGAAACACCTCGGTCGCTTTCAACGGATCGACGAAGCTTTCACCGCGCTCCACGCCCGCCCGCACTTTCGTAATGGCCTCCTCGATGATCACGTTGCCTGAAGTCTTTGCAGTGATGTCCAGCGACTGCAAGATTGGCACACCGGAAGAGAGCAGAGTCGAAAGCGTTCGCGAAAACCGTGCGACGGAAATCTTGCGGAAAATGTCTCCTATGATCGGGAGCTTGAGAAGTATGCGATCGATAGTCTTTCTTCCGGCCGGCGTCTTGTAATAAAACTTGATCGCCACACCCGAACCGATTACTGAAGCAAGTATCGCCAATCCTCCCCAGCCCGCGAGGAAATTGCTGAAGCCCACGACGATACGCGTCGGTAACGGCAACTGTTCGCCTGGTCCAAGCAGGCCCAGGAAGATGTTTTGAAACTGCGGGATAACCACGACCATGATCACCGCGACCGCGACGACTGCCAGCACAATCACCGCCGCTGGATAAATCATGGCGGAGATGATGTCGCGTTTTAACTTCACGATCTTCTCGATGAACGTTGAGAGTCGCTGCAAAATCAGATCGAGAATACCGCCCGTCTCTCCGGCTTCAACCATGTTTGAGTAAAGCGTATCGAACGCACGCGTGTGCCGAGCCATCGCTGCCGCAAGCGTCGAGCCCTCTTCCACGTCCTGGCGCACCTGCAAGAGGATCTGCTGGAAGTACTTGTTGTCCTGCTGCTGGGCCAATATTTCGAGACACTGAACAAGCGGTAAACCCGCATCGATCATCACCGAAAACTGGCGCGTAAAAACCGACAGTTCCTTTGCCTTGACCTTCTTGCGACTGCCGATTTTGGGGATCCCGATCTCACGGCCTTTTTCTTTGACCGAGGTCAGCGTGACTTGTTCTTTCCGCAGAATCTGACGCAGAGCTTCGCGATTGTCGGCGACGCGTTCGCCAACCACGATCTCGTTCAGTTTGTTGCGGCCTTTAAAAACATACGTAGGCATAGCTGTAAGCTCCAGAGCTTATCGGTTTATCGTGGGCCTCGTACCGATCGGTCGGGCCTGAGCGTAAGGGCTCGCGTGCTGCTGCGGCTTCCCACCACCGCTACCGGGGTTCACACCGGAACCGCGATCGATCAGCTCGCGCAGCTCGTCTACGTTAGACGAACGTTGCAGGGCGGTTTCCAAACTAATCTGACGTTTGTGATAGAGAGTGGCCAGCGACTGATTGAACGTCTGCATCCCGTACTTGTCCTGGCCCGTCTGCATCATCGAGTAAATCTGGTGGACCTTGTCTTCGCGGATCAGGTTTCGAATCGCGCCGTTGGGCACAAGGATCTCGAGCGCCATCGCGCGTCCGCTTCCTTCAGCTCGCGGCAGCAGTGCCTGACACATAATTCCTTCGAGCACGAGCGAGAGCTGCGCGCGAATCTGTGCCTGCTGATCGGATGGAAACACGTCGATGATGCGGTTGATGGTCGATGCTGCCGAGTTGGTGTGGAGCGTAGCGAGTGTCAAGTGTCCTGTTTCCGCAATGCGCAGCGCTGATTCAATCGTCTCGAGGTCGCGCATTTCGCCGACGAGCACCACGTCCGGGTCCTGGCGCAACGCGGTGCGCAGAGCCGCGGCAAAACCGTGCGTGTCAGCATTGACCTCGCGCTGGTTGATCAAACAGCCTTTGTGGTTGTGCAGAAACTCGATCGGATCTTCGATCGTCAGGATGTGTTCGTGGCGGTCGCGATTGATCTTATCGATCATGGCTGCGAGCGTCGTCGACTTTCCGGATCCGGTTGGTCCAGTGACGAGAATCAGGCCACGCGGCTTGTTGCAGAGTTCTTTGACGATCGCGGGCAGACCCAGGTCCTCGAATGCTTTGATCTCGTACGGAATCGCGCGAAACACAGCGCCTACTGCACCACGCTGATTGAACAGGTTGGCGCGAAAACGCGACAAGCCCTTCACACCGAACGAGAAGTCGAGTTCCAGGTTCTCCTCAAACCGGTGTTTCTGGGCGTCAGTCAAAACTGAATAGGCGAGTTGCTTGGTATCTGCTGAGGTGAGCACCCGATAACTCTCGAGCGGGCGCAGATGGCCGTCGACTCTAACCTGCGGCGGTGAGCCGGTAGTGATGTGAAGATCCGAGCCGCCGAGTTCAGAAAGCTTTCGCAGCAGTTCGGAGAGCGAGATCTGGGGAACAGTTTCGTTCAGTCGCATTTAGGTGACTCTCCTGAGTTTTTGTGTGCCTTCTTTGTGCCGTTTGTGAGCACAAAGAAGGCACAAAGAAGAATTAGCGGTTCTCTTCAGACCTGGCGCGCAGCGACTCGATAAAGCGCTCCGCCTCGTTCGTCATTCGATCCGCAAACTCAACTGGTGAATCGGTAGTGAGTCCATAAATGCGACCACCCGCTTCGGTAAAGTAGAACGTCCACGCTTTCTCCGGTGTCAACGAATCTTTCGGCGTTCGTGCCGTAACGACAAACACGCGCTGACCGTTGATCTCGCGCACGAAGTCGTTGACGACCCAACCACCGACAACCACCATCTTGTCGATCACCATTCTGCGTAGATCGGCAACAGCGACTCCTGCCAGCATTTTCTTCTGTTCACGCGAAGTCAGGAACGCTGGATTCGGACGGCTTAACGCAACTACCGACAGGTTCATTTGTCCCGGCAGTCTTGCAGACTCACGAGCAGCAGCAGGCGCAGGTGTCGCCGGTGCGGCCGTGAACGCCGGAGTCGCCGAATGAGCCGCGTTGACGACTCTTGGGCGTGTCTGGCCGTTCGAGGCGGCGTTCGAAGCGGGCGGAACACGCGCCGTCATGGCCGGCGGAGGTACTGTCGCGGTGAAAGTCGAAGTCGTGGGCAGCGATGGCAACGCTGGACCAGCGAGTCCCGACAGGTCACCAACAGCGATGTTCTGAGGTAGCGCCAGCAAAGTCTTGCGATGGGCCAACTCAGCGGCTAGTCTCTTCTGACGCAGGCGCGCTCGATAGCGTCTCCACCAGGCGCGAGAACGATAGTGATACGAATACCTCTTCGTCGCACCGAGTTGGACAGTCTGCCTGACGCCATGTGCTGAATTTGCAAAGGGCATCATCACGCCCACTGACAGCACCAGGATCAGCGATATTGCAATTGTTCTTAACATGTTCGGGTTTCTCCTCGATTAGGCGACCGTTTCACGAACAACTTCTTCCGGCGTGGTCACGCCTGCACGAATCTTGTACAGACCTGATTCGCGTAGTGTGATCATGCCGTCGTCAATCGCCTTCTTCCTCAATTCAAGTGCGGAGGCACCGATCAGGATCAACTCACGTATCTCGTCGGTGATTTCCATCACTTCGTAAAGTCCGATTCGGCCTTTGTAACCTGTGTTATTGCACGTCGAACATCCTTTGCCTTTGTAGGTCTTGATGGTTTTGGCTTCGTCTGCCGAGAAGCCAACTTCGATTAGTGCCTCGGAGGGCGTTTGATGTTCTTGTTTGCAATCCTTGCAGATGCGGCGAATCAGTCGTTGTGCCTGGATGAGGTTCACGCTGGTGGCGACCAGGAATGGTTCGATGCCCATGTTCATCAGGCGGGAAATGGTTGAGGGAGCATCGTTGGTGTGCAGGGTAGAGAGAACGAGGTGACCGGTGAGCGCGGCTTTGATGGCGATTTCAGCCGTTTCAAAGTCACGAACCTCACCGACAAGAACGATGTTGGGATCCTGGCGAAGGAAAGACCTGAGCGCGGCGGCGAAGTTCAAACCGATCTGCTCTTTCATCTGCACCTGGTTGATACCCGGAAGGTTGAACTCGACCGGATCTTCCGCGGTCATGATGTTGGTGTCGACCGTGTTCAACGACTGGAGTGCAGAGTAGAGCGTGTTTGTTTTACCACTTCCTGTTGGACCAGTGACGAGCACCATTCCGTACGGCTTGGAAATGTTTCTCTTGAACTTCGTCAGCGACTCAGCTTCAAAACCGAGTTTGGTCATGTCGAGCATGAGGTTCTGTTTGTCGAGTAAACGAAGCACCACTTTTTCGCCAAACAGAGTGGGAAGGGTGGAGACGCGGAAGTCGAGCTCGCGCGAACGAGAGTCGACTTTGACTTTGATCTTGATGCGCCCGTCCTGAGGCAGACGTTTTTCGGAGATGTCGAGTTTCGACATGATCTTGACGCGAGAGATCAAAGCATCGCGCATTTTCAAAGGCGGGTGCATCACGTCGTAGAGCACGCCGTCAATGCGAAACCTGATGCGCAGCTCTTTTTCATACGGTTCGACGTGAATGTCGGAAGCGCCGCGACGCAGAGCGTCGACGAGAAGCACATTGACGAGACGCACGACGGGTGCGTCTTCACTCATGCGCGAGAGGGTTGAGAGATCGATCTCCTCGTTGTCTTCAAGTACTTCGACGTCCTCAGCCTGTCCTGTTTCGAAGTCGATACTGTCCAGCGAAACAAGATCGGCGTGAGTGATTCCCCCGCCGTTGTTCGAGTTCTTCGGGAGGTGGGACACTTCCTCGACGGTAGCTGAAGCGAGTTCGATCTCGCGGGAAGTGCCGTAATACTTTGCAATCGCCTGCTGCACACTGCCTTCAGCGACGACTACGGGTTCGACGTTCAAGCCGGTCATGAACTTGACGTCGTCCATGGCGAAGACGTTGGTCGGATCGACCATCGCCAGGGTGAGAGTTGCGCCAACGCGAGAGAGTGGCAAAACGGAATGTTTTTGTGCGACTTCCTGAGGGATGAGGCTTAATACGGATGGGTCGATGTTGAAGAGGTCCAGGTTGACTGAAGGAATGCCGTACTGCCTGGACAGGACGGCCGTAATCATGTCGTCGCTGATGAGCCCGAGTTTGACGAGATTGAAGCCGAGTCGACCACCGTGTTCGCGTTGGTAGTCGAGTGCCTCTCGCAAGTGTTGAGGGCTGATTAAATTTTCGCGTACCAGAATTTCGCCTAATTTGGCTGACATTTGTGCCCTGAACTATCGGGAGTTGGGTAGATCCCCGAGACCTGGAAGATTGGAGGCGCCGATTGGGCGCGAGGCATGACCGCTTTGTATCCACTCAACGACGCGTGGTTAACATCGTTGTGCGTTCATAGTACAGTTTGAACACTAAGAGTGTCAATGAGGATTTCCAGCGGAATTGGTAGGGAAATTAACAGAATCGAGGACGCGGAGACCGGGGAGAGACACGGAGACACGGTGACATGAATTGCCGCGTCTCCGTGTCTCCCTGTTCTCCGTGTCTCCTTGTACCTACGGGCGACGCCTGGGGGCGGGTTTGGTCTTTTCCGGAGTTACGTTCTCGGTGCTTTTCAACTCCGTCAGGATTGCCTTCGCATCGGCTTTCAGCGGATTCGTATCGGGTGCTGTGTCCACGAAGCGCTGTAGATAATTAGCAGCTTCCTGGAACTTCGCCTTGTCGCCACTCGCGTAAACCGCCAATCCGGCGCCCAGGTTCGCTTCGGGATTGTCTGGTTGCGTCGCCAGGATCGCCTTAAACTCCTCGAGTGCTTTGTCGGGCGCACCCGCGTCGAACAGCATCTGCGCCATATCTAACTGCGCCTTCGCCTTTTTCGCCGGGTCAGTCTCTACCGCGATGTAGTCCTTGAACGCTGCCATGCCTGCTTCCGCCTGCGATTGGTCGGCCTTGGTGACGAACAGTCGCATTGCTTCCGCATTTGTGACCATCGCCGCGTACTTATTCGCGGTGTATCGCTGGAGCTCTGTGGGATCGGTCGGGACTGGCGTGGCCTTGAGCAGCGTCACTGCCTTGCCCGCGGCTTCTGCGGAAGCTTTGAAGTCATCCTTCGCAGCTTGAAGCGCTGCGGTCTTAGCCGCGTCATCAAGACCCTTCGACGTAATGGCTAAATTAAAGCGCTCGACCCCGCGTGCCTTCAATGCCACTGCTTTGTTAGTGAGAATCGCAGGCTGTTCCGCATCCGCGGCCAGGCCTTCATCAAACGAAGCTACGGCGGCGGTGTACTTCTGAATCGCCTCCTCGGAGTTCTTGGCCTTGCTGGCGACACCGGCTGCGGCCAACGCTTCGTTTCCGGCCTTGAAAGTACGCTGGATGACCTCGTTGGCTGCGGTGATCTTTTTGTTGGCAGCCTCGATCTCTTCGTTCTTTTTCCTCAGCTCTTCAAGTTTGGCTTTATCTGCCGCGCTGGGAGCGCTCGACGAACCACCACCGCCACCGCCACTGCTCGGAGCTGCCGTGGGTGAACCAGCGCCTCCCGCCTTGATCTCTTCAAGCGTAAATCTCTTGCCGTCCCCGGGCTTCAGAGTTAGCTGGACCGGAATGTCACGGCCGGCTTTCACACCACCCACCCAGCTCGGCGCTGCGCTTGGATGGCTCGCAGCCACGGTGTAAGTGCCGACGAACGGCAGTCCCGCAAATACGAATTCACCTTTCTTGTTTGTCTTGGTGTTGTATTTGCTGGCTATGTCAGTTCTGAAAACGTCGATTTGGGCATCAGCAAGGGGAACCTTTTGGCCATCTGCCTGTTCCATCATCACCACACCACGAAGTTCTCCCACCTGCGCGAAAGTGGTCATTGATGCGGCGGCAACAAGAATCATCACCGCCACCGCTCCATAAAAGTATTTGCCAATCATTGAAAGATTCCTCCGTCGTGTGTCGAGACGTAGCTTGTCGAGGCTCGTACGATGCAGCGACACGATTTTCTGGTTGTAATAAGCCAACTTAGAGTGCCCTAAACTTAATAAGCAAAACGACTGCTGTCAAGCACCGTAGGGAATGGGATCGGGCACTCCAGCCTCGCGAAATGCGCGCAGGCGCAGCGCACACGAATCGCACCTGCCACAAGCCAATTCGGATTCCTGATAGCACGACCAGGTCAGGTGCAGCGGAGCGCCCAAATCCAAGCCTTTTTGCACGATCTCCGATTTTTTCAGATAGATGACCGGAGTTCTGATGGTGATGCGTGTCTCGGGTTTTGTACCGAGATCAATGACGTTTTGAAACGCGTCGTAAAACTCAGGACGGCAGTCGGGATACCCCGACGAGTCTTCGGCGACTGCTCCTATATAGATCGCGGATGCGCCGATCACTTCGCCCCAGCTCACGGCAGCGGCGAGCAGATGACTGTTGCGGAACGGGACGTAACTGGTCGGAATTGCAGACGAAGCGAGATTTGCATTGGTAACCGGAATGGCTTCGTCTGTCAGTGATGAACCGCCGATTCGAGCGAGCTGTTCCAGTGAGATTGCCAGGCGCAGTTCGACGTGAAAGTGATCTGCGAGGGCTTCGAAAGACTCGCGTTCGCGTTGTTCAGTGCGTTGGCCATACGAGACGTGAAGAAACGCAAGCTCGTCGTTTTCCTGTTGCGCGATCGCGGCGGTGACGCAGGAGTCCATGCCGCCCGAGACGAGACAGATCGCGAGCTGTGGTCCATCGGTCTCTTCAGCTTCAAGAACCTGAGTTGCGATCTCTTCAGAGCCGCCCATTACACGCCTCGCACTTCCGGGCCCCAGATGTATTTGTGCAGTTGCAACTGCATCCGTACGTTCAAGCCACTGCCGGCGATCCAGTTCGCCACCTGTTCGAGATTTACTTGTCCCCACACGGGAGAGATCAGGATCGCGTTTGTTCGAGTTTCCAGATCGTGCTCCTTTATTACTTTCTTCGCATACTCCCAATCAGCTTCATCTGCGATCACGAATTTGACCTCGTCTTTGTCTGCTCGCAAACGTTCGAGATTTGACCAGTCGTTCCGTGGTTCTTCGGCAGAGGCTGGACACTTGACGTCGAGGATGACTTTCGCGCGCGGATCGAGACTCGCTGTGGAGACATAATTTCCGGTTTCGACGAGCACTTCGAAACCGTCGTCGCACAGACGTTTGATTAGCGTGAAAGCCTCTTTTTGCGCGAGCGGTTCGCCGCCGGTGACTTCGACCAGCCTGCACCCGAACGCGTTGACCTGGGCCATGATGCTGTCGATTGAGTAGTGTTCACCGCCTGTGAAGGTGTACTCGCTGTCGCACCAGACGCAGCGCATCGGGCAGCCCGTCAAGCGCACGAACGTGCACGGCCGTCCCGCATGGGTCGACTCCCCCTGGATCGAACGAAAGATTTCCGTGACGCGCAGCATGTGGTTTCAACGTAGCTTACCATGGTTGGATGCGGTCCTCATCACCCGGAGATCTTGTTGGAAGAGTCTCACTCGTCCCCCGGCGATCTTGTTGGAAGAGTCTCACTCGTCCCCCGGCGATCTTGTTGGAAGAGTCTCACTCGTCCCCCGGAGATCTTGTTGGAAGAGTCTCACTCGTCCCCCGGCGATCTTGTTGGAAGAGGTCAGTACCGTAACGCGGTAGCGTCGGGTCTGCTACGCATCTAACGATCGTGTGAGCGACGCAGACCCGACGCTACCGCGTTACGGTACTGACCGCATCCAAGTAAAGGGCGTGATAGGATTAGCAGCAATTCGTTGAGACTTTCCGTGGAATCTGAGCTCAAAACGTTACTGAACGACGGCGCCGCGCGGCTGCTTGCCCGCGCGAGTGATAGCCGTTCGCTCAGCCGCGAGTCTGTGGTGCCGCGAATCTCCACCGCCGTCGAAAAGTATCTCCTCCGCAACGATCCAAACACACCCCACGACGACATCGCCAAGTTCATCGACGAGATGCAGGCCGACGATCTGTGTTTGATCATCGCCTGCGAACGTGGCGACGAAAGTGCCTGGACAGATCTCGTCGACAGGTTCACACCGACAATCCGTTCCGCCGCCAGGTCTGCAAGTGCAAACGAAGACGCAGCCAAAGATCTTTCGCAGTCGATCTGGGCGGAACTCTACGGTCTTCGCACGCGCGAAGATGGAACGCCCGCCAGCAAGCTCGCTTATTACTCCGGTCGCGGCTCACTGGCCGGCTGGCTTCGCGCAGTGGTGGCCCAACTCGCCGTCGATGTCTTCCGCAAGCAATCCAGGCTGGTCCAAACAGAAGAGGACGCTGACCTCGACAGGCTTGCGCGCAACGCGCAGGTCGTTGAAGGCCAGGCGGTGCTTGTGGGAATACCAAACCCGGAACAGTCGATGTCTAACCGGCTCGCGCAAGCCGACATGCAGCAAGCCTTGAATAAATCTGTGCAGGAGCTCGCCGCCGAAGATCGTTTGCTGGTGAAACTCTACTACTTCGACAACCTGCGCCTGCGTGAAGCCGGTGCTGTCTTGGGTGTTCACGAAGCGACCGCGAGCCGCCGTCTCACGCGGATTCAAACCGACTTGCGCAAACGCGTCACAAAGATCCTGATCGATGAACGTGGTTGGACACAGGCTGAAACGGAACGGTCATTTGCGGAGGTGGCGCAACATTTGGACACGGATTTGGAGGCGCTTTTGAGTAAAGAAGGAGTTTCGTGAGCGGTTGCCTGCAAGGTATGGGGCGGGATACGTTCTTAATTAGGCAGAGTTTTGATTTGAAATGAGACAGGAAACAAACAACGAGATTGATCTGCTGCTGCGACGGTTGAGCCGCGGGCAGGGTGCCACTGCGCCCGACGGCGATTTGCACGAGCAGCATCTCGATGCAGATGAGCTCAACTCGTATGCGGAGAACGCATTGCCCCGAGCGGCGCGGGCGCGTTACACCGAACACCTGGCCGAGTGTTCGAGGTGTCGAGAACTCGTCGTACAACTGAGTTCAGCGGCTGGCGTCGTTGTCGCTGAGGAGCCTTCGCGGGCTTTAGCGCCATCGGGGCTGAGTAAGTTTTTGGCGAGCCTTTTCTCGCCGATGGTTTTGCGTTATGCGGTTCCGGCAATGGGACTGATCGTAGTCGCCTTGATCGGGTTTACGGTTTTCCGGCGCCAGCAACCAACCGCCAGGTCCGTGACATCGGGAGGGGTTAACACACAGGAAGTTGCACAAGAGACAAAGCCGCCGGCAGGCTTCATCAATAAGTTTGATAGCCAGGAGAAATCCAGATCCGTGTCACCTACACCGGAGCCTCCGCGCCGGGAGCGAAATGAAGCGGAAGCGCCTGCGCCAACGGCGACGCTGGCGGCGGCGAGCACACCTGTAGATGCAAATAAGGAAGCACCGGCTGCGAAGACGGAGTCGACAGCGGTAGCGAGCGCGGCTCCTGCGCCCGCCGCTCCAAAGCCGGCAGAGACATCTGACGAAGTTCGAAAACAAGAGCCCGGAGAACAAAAAAAACTGCCACAAGACAAGGCCGCAGCGACACCACAAGCCGACAGAGAAACAGACTTTCAAGCGGGGGCTATAGCTCCGGCAGGCGTAGCCTCAACTCGTCGTCCTGCGAAGCGACAGGACTCGGCACAAAACCGCGCTGCCGAGCCTATGCCTCTACTCAGGGACAAAGATAGCGACGATGCGGAAACTCGCACCGCTGCCGGTCGTCGTTTTCGGAAGGAGCGCGGTATCTGGGTCGATACTGCTTATGCTGGTGGCGCAACCACTGACCTCGCGCGCGGCTCCGAGCAGTACCGTGCCCTGGTCGCGGACGAGCCCGAAATCAAAAAGATCGCCGACCAACTCGACGGCCAAATCGTCGTTGTTTGGAAAGGCCGCGCATATCGCATCAAGTAAGCCACAAAGAGGCGCAAAAAGGACAAAATGAGTTAAAGTTAGACCATGCACAAAAGTCTAACGCTGCTTCTGCTTGCTGCAAGCCTGAACGTTGTCGCCGCTCAAACTCCGAGAAGATCTCCAGCCGCTCGCAATCGCACAATCGCAAACATCGTGCGTGAAATCGATGCGCGGAATGTAGAGGCGACCATCCGCAAGCTCGTTTCGTTTGGCACACGCAACACGCTGTCAGAACAGAACGATCCGAAACGCGGCATCGGCGCCGCACGCGACTGGCTATACGCTGAATTCCTGAAAGCGGCTGAAGCCTCGAACGGTCGTATGACCGTCGAGAAACAAGCCTACGAGCAACAGAAAGCGCAACGCGTACCGCAGCCGACGATCGTTACGAACGTTGTCGCCACGCTCAAGGGTTCGCAACCTGAATCAGCGGATCGGATCTATGTCGTGAGTGGTCACTACGATTCGATGTGCAACACTCCGATAGATGCGAAGTGCGACGCGCCCGGAGCGAACGACGACGCTTCGGGAACTGCGGCGGTGCTCGAGATGGCGCGCGTCATGGCCAGGTATGAGTTTGACGCGACCATCGTTTTCATGGCCGTCGCCGGTGAAGAGCAGAGCCTGCTCGGTTCTACGCATTTTGCTGAACAGGCAAAACAGAAGAACTGGAACGTCGACGCGATGTTCACGAACGACATCATCGGCAACACGCTCGGCGGGAACGGCGTGAGAGATCGAGGCAGGGTGCGAGTGTTCTCCGAAGGCGTGCCGACGGACGAAACGCCGGCAGAAGCAAACACGCGGCGTAGTGTTGGTGGTGAGAACGACTCGCCGTCGAGACAGTTAGCTCGCTTCATCAAAGAGACGAGCGACGCGTTTGTGCCGCAGCTTAAAGTGATGCTTGTGTATCGGCGCGATCGGTACGGGCGTGGTGGCGATCACATTCCGTTTTTGGAACGTGGTTATCCGGCGGTGCGATTCACCGAAGTAAACGAAGAGTTTCGGCACCAGCATCAGAACGTGCGTGTTGAGAATGGGGTTCAGTTTGGCGACCTGCCGCAGTTTGTCGACTTCGCGTACGTGGCGAACGTCGCGCGTGTGAATGCGGCTTCGCTGGCGATGCTTGCATTGGCGCCGTCGAGACCGAAAGGCGTGACGCTTCTCTCGGTGCGTTTATCGACGGACACCGAGTTGAAATGGGAAGCGAACAAGGAGCCCGATCTCGCGGGTTACGAGATAGTTTGGCGCGACACGACCGCGCCCGTGTGGACAAATTCGAAAGCGGTTGGAAACGTGACTTCGTTCGTGATGAAAGGGATGTCGAAGGATAATTATTTCTTCGGCGTGAGGGCGATCGACCGTGATGGGAACCGCAGCCCCGTGGTTTACCCGAAGCCGCAGACGAGACCGCAGGCCGCAACGCCCAGCTCGAGCTCGCAATAATTGGACAGGATTTACATGATTCTGTTCAGCCAAGCGGCCGGGTGCCGCGTCTAATCGACATGAAAATAGTTCTGGTAATCGCCTTATCGTTATCAATCGTCGCGCCACCGGTCGCCGCACAAAAATCCGCAAAACCGCATGCACTCAGCCAGGAACAGCGCATTGTCCACGTCCTGAACCGGCTTGGCTTCGGAGCGCGTCCGGGCGACGTCGAACGCGTGAAGGCCATGGGTCTGGAGAACTACATCAAGCAGCAACTCAATCCCGAGAAGATCCTCGACACCGTCGCTGAGAATAAGATCAAAGACCTGACGGTTCTGAATATGCCGGCCGCGGAGCTGTACGCGAAGTACCCACAGCCGGGACAGCTTCTGCGGCAACTCCGAGCGCGTGGCATGTTGCCCGAAGGCGCCCCCGCGCCCGAGAACAACCAGACTCCGCCCGCCGGCAATCCACTCGACAACGAAAAATACCGCGAGGTGATCCAGAAATATTATCGCGAGAACGGATTGCAGCGTCCGCAACAGATCATCGCGGAGTTGCAGGCTTCGAGAATTCTACGCGCGGTCTACAGCGAGCGGCAGTTGCAGGAAGTGATGGTCGACTTTTGGACCAATCACTTCAACGTCTTCGCGGGCAAAGGCGCCGATCGCTGGTTGCTCCCGGCTTACGATCGCGACACCATTCGTCCGCATGCGATGGGGAAATTCTCGGCGTTGTTGCAGGCGACCGCGCAGAGTCCTGCGATGCTCTTTTATCTCGACAACTTTCAAAGCGTGAGTCCGAACGCGATGCAAAGAGCACGCGGACCGCAGCAGCAGCGTCGCGGCATCAACGAAAACTACGCGCGCGAATTGATGGAGTTGCATACGCTCGGCGTCGACGGCGGTTACACGCAGAAAGACGTGCAGGAAGTAGCTCGTTGCTTTACTGGTTGGACCATCTTTCAACCGCGCGGCGGCGGCGCGGCCGTGAACGCGATGATGGGTGAAGCCGGACGGCGAAATGCCGGGACGTTCTTCTTCAACGCCCGCACACACGACGACGGCGAGAAAACCGTTTTGGGTCAAAAGATTCCCGCCGGTGGCGGATTCAAGGACGGCCTGACGGTGCTCGATATCCTGGCTCGTCACCCGTCGACGGCGAAGTTTATCGCAACAAAACTGGTGCGCCATTTCGTCTCCGATAATCCTCCTCCCGCCCTGGTCGATCGCGTAGCAAAGACGTTCACAAAGACGGACGGTGATATCCGCGAAACGCTCAAGGCCATCTTCTTCTCCGACGAGTTCAACTCTTCCACGGCTTACCGCGCGAAGATCAAGCGGCCGTTTGAATTGGTGGTCAGCGCGATCAGAACGCTCGGCGCCGACACAAACGGCGGCCCGGGAACTCACCAGTGGCTCGCGCGCATGGGCGAGCCGCTCTACGGATTTCAAACACCAAACGGCTACTCCGACACCGCCGAGAGTTGGGTCAACACTGGTGGCTTGCTCGAGCGCATGAACTTCGGATTGGCCCTCGCCGGTAATCGCGTTCAGGGAACGCAAGTCGACCTCTCGAAGTTGACCGCGAACGAAACGAGCCAGGCGAAGGTTTTGGACCAATCCTTAAAGACGATCCTTGCAGGTGAGATGTCCGCGGCGACGAGAGAGACGTTGCTGAAGCAGTTGGACCAGTCGGATCCGGTCACCAAGGTGGTCGGATTAATTCTCGGAACGCCGGAGTTTCAGAGGCAGTAGTTATGAATCGCAGATACTTTCTTAAATCAAGTGGCATCGCTTTGGCGAGCGTTGGTATGTCGCTTTCAGCGCCCTCGTTTCTCGAGCGCGTTGTGTTCGGTAGCACGCCTTCGAGCGGCAAACGAAAGACGTTGATCGCGATCTTTCAGCGCGGCGCAGTCGACGGGCTCAACATGGTCGTGCCGTTTGGCGAATCGAGCTACTACGATTTGCGCCCGTCGATATCGATTCCGAAACCAGCGCCGGGCAATGCCGAAGCGGCGATCGATCTCGACGGTTTCTTCGGATTGCACCCGTCGATGAGCGCATTCAAATCGCTCTGGGATTCGAAGCGCGTGGGCGTAGTTCACGCCTCGGGATCACCCGACAATAGTCGTTCACACTTCGACGCACAGGACTACATGGAGTCGGCCACGCCCGGAGTGAAGTCGACGAAAGACGGCTGGTTGAATCGTTACCTTCAGAGTAAAAACGATCCTGATGCCTCGTCATTCCGCGCAGTGTCGATGACGACTAACATGCCTCGTGTGCTGCAAGGACCTGCGCCGGTCGTGGCGATGGCTAGACTGTCAGACTTCGCGATTCGCGCGGGCAAGTCGTCGGCAAATGTGCAAGGCGGTTTCGAAGCGCTCTACGCGCAGAAGAGCGATGATGTGCTGGCCGGAATGGGTCGAGAGACCTTCGAAGCGGTCAACTATTTGAAGAAAGCGAATCCCGCGCAGTACCAACCGGAAAACGGCGCGCAGTATCCGCGTACTCCTTTTGGTAACTCGCTGTTACAGATCGCGCAGCTCATCAAAGCGAGTGTGGGCCTGGAGGTTGCTTTTACAGATCTGCAAGGTTGGGACACGCACGCCAACCAGGGCAACTCGCGCGGTCAGCTTGCGAATATCCTGCAACAGTTCAGCTCCGGAATCGCCGCGCTGTACCAGGACCTGGGCCAACGAATGGACGACGTCGTGATCCTGACGATGTCAGAATTTGGTCGCACGGTTCGCGAGAATGGAAATCGCGGGACGGACCACGGTCACGCGAACGCGATGTTCGTGATGGGTAACAGTGTGCGCGGTGGAAAAGTCTACGGGCGCTGGCCCGGACTAAAGAACGATCAGCTTTACGAAGAACGCGATCTCGCTTTGACGACTGACTTCCGTGACGTGTTCGGCGAGATCGCCACGCGTCACCTCGGAACGAAAAATTCTAACTCCCTATTCCCGGGCTACTCGCTGAGCTCATCAAAATTCAAAAACTTCTTGTGATTCTTTTTTGTGCCTTTTTGTGGCCCTACCAGCGTAGGCTGCCAAAGCGATTGATCAGGTACAGCATGAGTCCGGCAATGACAGACACAGTCACCGCCAGCGTGAACGCCTCATTATCACGTCCCGCCTGCACTGCATCGTAGATCGCAACCGAGGCTGTTTGAGTTTTTCCGGGAATGTTTCCGGCGATCATGATCGTCACTCCAAAGTCGCCGAGCGCGCGTGCAAACGCGAGCGCGGTTGCAGCCAAGACGCCTTTCGCCGCCAGCGGCAACGTCACGCGAAAGAAGATCCGTCGATTGTTCAATCCCAACGTGCGCGCCGCAGCTTCCAGATCCGTGTTCACTGATTCAAACGCCGCTCGCAGACTCTTCGTCACCAGCGGCAACGCGTGAATAGATGCCGCGATGATCGCAGCCGTCACCGTGAAGGTCAGACGTATGCCAAAGTTTCGGTAAAGAAAACCTCCTAAGAGTGAACGCGTCCCAAGCAAAACGAGTAAGTAGTAACCAAGGACGGTGGGAGGCAGGACGAGCGGCAGCGTCACGAGTGCATCGACAAGATTTCTTCCGGGAAAGCGCTTTCGCGCGAGCAGCCATGCGAGCCCGGAACCTGCTATGAGCGCGATCAGCGTTGCTGCAGTAGCGACAGCAAACGAGAGTCTAATGGGGAACGAGTTGATCACGAGTGTCTCGCAGCATGATACAAGAAAACAGTGTTCCGACTAGTATCCCGCAAAGGTCCCATTGAAGGTCCGTGGCTGTGTCGTAAGGTCCCCAGATTCGCCGCCCGCCAAAATAGACCTCATCCCACAACTCGATGATCTCGTAAGCCGCAGACAAGCTGAACACGATCGTCGCTGCGAAGAATGCAGTCAGCTTCAACGGCAAGCGGTATCCATACTGATTAAGCATTCGACTGACGAGCCAAACAATGATCGGACTGACGAGCACCTGCACGGTCATGTGTGCGAACTCGTCGTATTGCAGTGGTCCAAACTGATGGCCGTACATTCGAAAATAGTTTCCGAGTGCGTCAACCTGCAAAGCCAAAAACACAAGCCCCAACAGCACAACGGGGATCTGAATCTTCAGTCGCGCGCGGACATAAAAATAGAACAGCGCGAGAAACACGACTACAAACATCGTGTTGAATGCGAGCGACAGATAACACATCTTCGTGAGGAAAGCTGCACCGGCAATCAGAACAAGCATTCCCAGTGGCAGCTCGAGTTTCGTAGGTCTGTTTTCCTCGCAAAGGCGCAAAGGCGCAAAGCGAAGTTCAGATTTCTCCTTTGCACCTTTGCGCCTTTGCGTGGAAACTGCTTTACAATCCATGTTGTTTATATGACCGTTCTCAAGCCCAGGATCGTGCGGTTCGAATCGTTGCCTTCCACAAACACCGAGTTGGCTCGAATGGCTTCCGAAGGCGCGGCGGAAGGCCTCGCGATAGTTGCGGACGAGCAAACGGCGGGCCGAGGTCGGTTGCAGCGCGCGTGGTCGTCGCCGAAAGGCGCCGGGCTCTATTTCAGCATTCTTTTGCGGCCGCAAATCCCGCCATCTCACTGGCCTCTGGTCACTTTTATGGCGGCGTTGGCGGTGGGAGACGCTTTGCACGAAGCCGCCGGAGTTAACACCGACATCAAGTGGCCCAACGATCTTCTTTCAGGTGAACGAAAAATCTGCGGCATACTTGCCGAAGCAATCGAGACACCGATGGGTCGAGCAGTCGTGTTGGGTATCGGAATCAATCTCACGCCACAGGCGTTTCCGAGAGAACTAAAAACCGTGGCGACCTCCGTCTCGCAAGCGACTGGCCGGCAGGCCGAGCGCGAGACGATACTTGCGGCTCTGTTACGCGCGCTGTCGCGCTGGTATTCGTTACTGCACGATTCTGGCGGACCGGAGAAGATCATCGCCGCCTGGTCCAGCAGATCGACATACGCGACGGGCAGGTTGGTCCAGGTCAGCAATGGCGACGAAGTTTGGCAGGGGACAACCTGCGGAGTTGAAGATGACGGCGCCTTACGTCTCAACACAGCTAACGGTGAAATGAAATTGGTTAGAGCGGGTGACGTTTACAGTCTCAGATAGTTATGCGAGTTGTTATAAGCACTTTCGGATCGTTCGGCGATATTCATCCGTACATGGCAATCGCGATGGAGTTGCAGCGCCGCGGCCACGCACCCGTGATCGCGACAATGGAGATCTATCGTGAAAAGATGGAAGGGGCAGGGTTGGAGTTTGCGCCGGTCCGCCCAAACATACCGCAACCCAAAGAACAAGATCCGGAACTAATCGAAAAAATCATGGAGCCGAAGACCGGGCCGCGGTTCCTGATGGAAGGCGTCGTGTTTCCGGCAGTGCGCGATAGCTACGCGGACCTGCTCAAAGTAGTCGAGGGAGCCGATCTGCTCCTCACGCATTCGGCGGCGCCTGCTGGTCCATTGGTCGGTCGAAAGACAGGCATGCCTTGGATCTCGACCGTGCTGGCCCCGTTTTCTTTCATCTCGGCATACGACCCGCCCGTTCCGCCATTCTGGCAGTGGACCAGGAGGCTGAGTGTGCTTGGTCCTGAAGTAATGGGGTTCTTACTCAACCTGTCGAAGAGTCTTTACAAAGCAAAGGCTGTCACCGGTTTTCGCGACGAACTCGGACTGCCTGACGTCGGGAACCCGATGTTTGAAGGTCAGCACTCACCGGCTCGAGTGCTGGCTTTGTTCTCGGAAGTCTTTGCACAAAGACAACCTGACTGGCCGCAGCAAACGGAGATCACTGGGTTTTGTTTTTACGATGGTCATCACGAAGCAGTGGTTCCGGCTGAACTGATTCGTTTTTTGGATAGCGGCGCACCGCCGATCGTTTTCACGTTAGGCTCGTCGGCGGTTTGGGTCGCGCGTGATTTCTTCCGCGAGAGCATCGAGGCTGCGAGAAGCATCGGGCGGCGGGCGGTGTTGGTGATTGGCGACGAGCGCAATCTGCCGCGCTCGCTTCCGCAGGGAGTGATCGCGGTAGACTACGTGCCGTATCAATCGTTGTTGCCGAGGGCGTGTGCGGTGGTCCATCACGGCGGTGTCGGCACGACCTCACAGGCGTTGCTCGCGGGTGTACCAACCCTGATCGTTCCTTTCGCGTTCGATCAGTCTGACAATGCCGAACATGCTTTCCGGGTTGGCACAAGCCGGACTCTCTATCGCAAAAACTATAAGGCGGCCAAGGTTGCAAACGAGCTCGAAGAACTCTTGAGGCACCCGGCTTATTCTCATCGCGCGCTTGAAGTCAGCCAGAAACTGAAACGTGAGAATGGTGCGGCTCGCGCGGCAGACCTGATGGAAGAAATGATGTCAGGGCGAAAAGATGGTTCGGAGAAAGTTGCACATGCTTCTGGTAATTGACGCCGGCAACTCGAATCTTAAGTTCGGAGTGTTCCGGGGAGTCGACCTCGTTGCTCAATGGCGGCTCATTACCGATCACACCGCAGAGTATGCAGCGGAGCTCCGACAACTGTTTGAGGTTGCCGGGATCGATCCGAAGCAGATCGAGGGAGTTGCGATTGCTTCGGTAGTGCCCGCTTTGAACGATGCACTCAAACGCGTGGTCCAGGAGTGTTTTGGAGTGACTCCGTTGTTTGTCGATCACACCAGCGATACCGGGTTGAAGATTCTTTACGACTCACCCGCGCAGCTCGGCGCAGACAGGATCGTCGATGCGGTTGCAGCGGTCGCGAAGTATGGAGCGCCGTGTATCGTCGTCGACTTTGGGACGGCCACGACGTTCAATGCCGTCAACGCTGCGAATGAGTATCTTGGTGGCGTGATCGCGCCGGGCGTCATGATCTCGGCGGAGGCTTTGTTCTCGCGGACTGCGAAACTACCGCGCGTGGAGCTCGAACGGCCGGAGAAAGTGATCGCAACGTCGACGTTCGCGGCAATACAGTCGGGGCTTTATTACGGTTACGTAGGACTGGTGGACGGTGTGTTGGAAAAGATGATCGCGGAGATGGGCTCGAAGCCGCGCGTGATTGCGACGGGTGGTATGGCGCGGTCTATCGCGGGCGCGTCCAGGTTCATTGAAAGCGTCGACACCACACTCACGCTCGATGGTCTGCGATTGATATACGAGAGAGGTTTTTGACAGGATTCTAATCCTGTCAAAGAGATCGTGAACTACTTCAACTATTTCACGGAAATCGAAGACGCGTTCGTACGGCGCCGTGGCAAGCATCTCTTTCTCAGCCCGATGGACTGGGCGCTGATGGAAACCTGGAAAGAGCAGGGAATTCCGTTGCACATCGTGCTGCGTGGTGTCGAGAAGTCCTTCGACTCTTTCGAAGCGCGTCCGCGAAAGCGAACGGTGAAGTCGCTGCTGTATTGTCAGGAAGAGGTTGAAGCTCAGTATGCCGAATGGGTCGAAGCGCGCGTTGGGTCTTCGTCGAGCTCAGACGGTCGCGAAGTCGACTCCGACAAAACGCCATTCTCTTTCGCGGCCATCAGCGAACACTTGAAACGCAACCGAGAGACGCTCTCAGAGCTCGCGAACTCGAGAAGGCAAGACGATCTTTCCGAAGCCCTCGCACGCGCCGCTGCTTTGCTCGGTGAAATCGAAGCGGACTTTGCGAGCGACGCGGCGCTAGACACTCGCAAGCTCGAAGATTCTTTGACGGGCCTCGAAAGAATGTTGAACGACTCGATGCTCACGGTCGTTAATTCAACTGCACTCGCAGAGTTGAAAAACGCGGTCAAAGATCAGCTCAAACCATACCGCAGTCACATGGAAAGTGCTGTTTACAACCAGACTTTCAACAACCTGCTGCTGAAGCGTTTGCGCGAGCAGTTTGCCGTGCCGCGACTCAGCTTGTTCTACGTTTGACGTGCAGATCATGGGGGTTGAAGAACTCGAGGTTGAGGTGGAGCGAATTCTTCCCGGTGGTATGGGGTTGGCCCATGCCGGCGGGAAGACTGTTTTCGTCTCACTTGCCGCGCCCGGCGATCGTGTTCGAGTGCGGATCGATCGAAAGCAGGGCGAGCTATTGTTTGCGTCGATTGTAGAGATACTCACGCCTTCGCCTGTCAGAACCGAGCCGCCATGTCCTTATTTTGGCCGCTGCGGTGGCTGCGACTTTCAGCAACTCACATACGAAGCTCAGCTCGAAGCGAAGGCCGGCATCATTCGCGACTGTCTGCACCGCATTGCGCGTCTCGAAGACGTTCCTGAGATCGTCGTTACGGCGTCTCCGAACAACTGGCGTTATCGAATGCGTGCGACGTGGCAAATCGACCGGGAACTTCGCGCGATTGGATACTACGAGCGCGGGTCGCGGCGCGTTTGCGACGTCGTGGAATGTGCGGTGCTACAACCCGAGTTGCAGGAGACACTCGAACGCGTTAGAGCGACGGAGTGGCAGCAGTTTCCACGTGATTTGAAACATCTCGATGCGGTTGCGGGTGAGAATGGAGTTTCGTTGTCGCCGCCGTTCGCGGAGTTTGAGACGAATGAGTTGAGCCTGACGGTTCGAGGCGAGGTTTACCAGTACAACGCGGATGCGTTTTTTCAGATAAATCCGTCGTTGCTTGGTGCGTTGATCGAGTATGCGATTGGCGACGCGTCTGGCGCGACGGTGCTGGATCTATATTGCGGCGTGGGGTTGTTCACGTTGCCGTTAGCGCGTCAGTTTCAGAGTGTGATCGGCGTTGAAGCGAATGGCACCGCCGCTCGCTTCGCGCGCCGGAATCTGCAGCTCGCAGGATTAACAAACGC
>Ga0105237_10001385_pt1 | contig 32016 bp, 30 predicted proteins | sample KBSC24metaG_FD_81520 | JGI IMG/M metagenome (GOLD analysis project Ga0105237, IMG submission 81520) | Corn rhizosphere microbial communities from Kellogg Biological Station, Michigan, USA - KBS C2-4 metaG | ecosystem: Host-associated > Plants > Roots > Rhizosphere > Soil | place: Michigan, USA... | reverse complement strand
AATCGTCAAACTGCTGCTGGAGCTGTCGTGGCTACGACCGGAGCAAGGCTTCGGCAAGTTGTTCAGGCGTTTGCGTCGGATGGGTCACGGTTGGCATCACAAGCGGGTCTATCGCATTTATTGCGCGCTGAAACTAAACAAAAGACGGAAAGGCAAAAGGCGTTTGCCAACAAGATGTCCTGATCCACTGGTGGTGCCTGAAGCAATGAACGAGTGTTGGTCCGCCGACTTCATGAGTGATGCGTTGTCGGGTGAGCGTCGCTTTCGTACCTTCAACGTGGTGGATGATTTCAATCGCGAAGGGCTGGCGATCGAAGTGGATTTCAACCTGCCGGCCCCACGAATAGTGAGAACGCTCGATCGCATAGCCGCTGAACGCGGCTATCCGCGCAAGCTCAGAGTAGATAATGGTCCAGAAATGGTCTCTGTGACGCTGGCTGATTGGGCTGAACAACACAACGTGATGCTCGAGTTCATCAAACCTGGACGACCAATGCAGAACGGCTTTATTGAACGATTCAATCGCAGCTACCGTGAAGCAGTGCTCGATATGTTTGTCTTTCAAAGCTTGTCAGAAGTGCGTGAACAAACCGCACTCTGGCTGAAGGAGTACAACGAAGAACGACCACCCAAGTCACTGAGCCATCTGACGCCCAGGGAAGATTTGTTAACCCAAAAACCGGAAATCTCTAGGAACTCATGGGTGTAATCGCGGGAGGCTTACAAATAGAAGTCATATATTTAAAGGACGAGCCGAACAATCTTGTACCTTAGGTGGCACTCAACACGTGGGAATATAGTAGTTTGTCGGGTTTCGGCATTTTCCGAAGCAACCATATGTTCTTCGTCCCCTAAACACATTAAGAAATCAATTGGCCCATAATGTCGATCCGGAAATGAAGTGCTAGTAGTGTCACTTGAGAGCAGCAGTGGGACATCTACGACAAGCTAGCAAAGAATAGCGGCAGTAGGGCAGGCAAAGGCAAGGTAGTAAATGATGGCTCGCCCTGCAAGCCACGTGTTCGGCGCATCTACCTGAATTGAGAACTAATTGAGAAGTCTTTGAGGACTATTAGCTTGGATGCGATCTATCGTGTGAACCGTCCTCTCTCAACGACACCCGCAAGCAAAGAAGGCCGGGAAGCAGATCGGCCTTTTGGTTTTGCGCTCGTTAGACTACTTCAGTAATTTGAGCTAACCATCCAAAAACATTGCGCCTGGTAGTACCGGGTAGGAGTTCAATGGAGTTACTGACTTGGACAAAACCAGTCAGTGTCACCATGACATCACGACCTGGCGCTGGAGTCCTCGGCGTTCTGAATAGGTATCCCTTGAACAATGCGGTGAATGGAGGCGTTGGTACCGGCCGTAATTCTGAGAATCCAAACGTAATGGTTTGAGACACTTCATCCCAGAAACCATCAATAGTTCTTCCAGAGAAGGTTCCGTTGAAGCTGCCGTCTTGAACCGACCGAATAATGAAATCTTCTTCCTGACCGTTAACGTTCATCGTCCATGTTCCAGTTGGTAATGGCACCGTGAAATTCCTTTCCAGCCGACGGCAGGCTTCTACCACAAAGCGTGCGATGGTTCATATAGCTACCAAGCCGCTCCTCGTCTTAAAAAGAGCGCCCCAGGGAGAGCGTTTCTTCGCCCAGCTTCACCCAGTTATCATCGCTGGCTGCGGTGCATCGCTTACCCCTTGGACAATGATTCGAAGTGAGGAGCCGGACACACATAGACCGGCCTTTTGGTGTGTGCCAGAAATCTTTAAGGCTGATCGTCTAGGTCAACCCAGTTATCGTCATTATCTAGTTTGCACGTTTTACCCTTTGCGCAGTATTCAAGTTTCAGGATCGGATGAACCTCCCAGCTCGTCCTACGAACGAGCGGTTTCTTGTGGAAGTGTTCAGAATCGAAGAACAACTGACCCGTGACACGCACCCACAACGCACCTTGCCGAGTTTTGTTAATCCGGCTCTGGAGGTCACTAGTGAAATTCGGATGGCCGTCTGCACGCACGCGTGGAGTAAATTCGGCGGTCATTGATAGCGGTTCTCGCTTCTTAAACATTGCAGCAAGTTGCTTCTTCGTGGCTGGTTCGGGAAGCGGGTTATCTATAACCACCTTAGGGTTAACCATGACTAAGTGATTATCCGTTGTAACGTCAACCTCTTGGAGTCCACAGTTGCACGACTCACCGCACTCTTGTTTCACAGCGAGTAAGTATCCAACAAGTCTTACTTGTTTGCCTTCTCCAAAGTCCCTTAGAACTTTCCTCGAGTCGCCTTGCTCATAGCCTGAGTTTTCTACTTGCTTTTCGAGTCGGATAATTTGGGTGATGGTTTGATCTTCTATAGGCTTGTCGCTCGATTTCAGGTTTTTGAGTTTGTTTAGTTCGGGATCGTGCGTGTTCTTCTTGCTGCATCCTTCGCGCAGGCATTCACCTAAACTATCGGCGCAAGGAACCTTCGTTTTGTCGCATGACCTCTTAAACTGGGCCTCTGCGCTAATCAAAGAGAGACTTAGCAAAAGCGCAATTACTGATAGGGTTCGTTTCATTGTGGGAGCCTCCAAGGTTGGGGGTTTAGACTGAGAAATAGATGGAAAGCCGGTAGGCTTATATCACCAGTAGAGGAGACAGGGCAATAGCTAGCAGGACTATCACAGAAACAACTTGCCGAGCGAAAATCGGTGCGCTAGGTTCGCGTGTATGTCTGCCATCGGCTTCTCTCCCGGCACTCCCAACGAGTTGGACCAACTGCGCGAAGCCTATCGCTCGCTGAATGACATCGCGCGCAATCTTGCCAGTGCGCAGAAGTGTTTGAAAAAAGAGGATCTGAGAATGGCTGAGCATCATTTGCGCGCGGCTGAGAGACATGTAGGGCAAGCGAAGCAAAGACTCGCCTCAGTGGGCAAATTGAAGTCTGGCTAAGTGACATTGCAGCTAAAGATAAGGCGACCCACCCGAGACCCAATGCAACTTGTTGGCCGGGGCATTTCTCTGTGGCCCCAAGGCCCTATTCCGGAATGAGCCACGCCGGTCTTCTCCGTTTTAGCACCTTCATGGGTAAGCAACCCACGCATCTCAAGGGAGTCGATCAAATGTTGACCGACCACGTAGCTTTCAATGCTCGACGAGCGGTCCGGAATGCGCAAATCGAACCTCAGGCAGATAGGATCGTCGTGCGATACAGCACAATTCCAATCTGTTTCGACCGCTATCACAAAATTCCAATGCATGTGAACCAAAGAGAGCAAGGGATTTGTAGTCCTCGACTCGCAAACCGATCCGGTAACGCCCTGGGGGATTCTGCTTCCATGCAACGGACACACCGGGAAGTAGACAAAGTAGAGCACTAAGCTCCTCGATGATTTCGTTGTCAGTCATCTGGCCTGATACAGCTAACTACGAATAAAGGCTGCCGAGCGACAAGTCCGCTCAAACGCTCAACCTTTCACTCGATAAGCAACGGACACACAACCATTTTTGAAGGTCTTACATTCAAGCAGCTGTAAATCAATCTGGTGATTCATCTCGTTAAACAGCGGGGTACCTGAACCGAGCAGAATCGGATGAATGTTTAATCCGACTTCATCAATCAAACCCGCCTCGAAAAGCGATTTTGCAAACAACCCGCCACCTAATACAAAGATGTCTTTGCCGTCTTCCGTTTTCAACTTGCGAACAAACTCGGCTGCATCTTCTCGTATGAGTTCCACGTTCGCATCTGAGCTTTCTTTCAACGTGCGTGAAAAAACATAATTCTTCACACCGGGATACGTCGGAAAAGCCGTGCCGCTTCTTAGCACTGGTTCGTTAAGTCTTGCGTCCCATAACCACCATGTCAACGTTCTGCCAAAGCTCCGTCATCGTTGCCGCGATACGATCGAATGTATAAAGCTCTGGAAGCCGTTGCACAGATTACGATGGCGCCCAAAGTCCAAGCGGTCCATTTTAGACAAGCCATTCTGGAGAATGAGCTCGCTGACATAGCCCGCCAGGGGTAGTGATGCATTTTCACTGTTGAACAAGTGAGGTATGGCATTGTGGTTGCGGGTTATTTAACGCGCCGTTTCAGTTCCTTAATCTCCCGCTCTGCGTCGTCTAGGCCCGCGTTCCAGTCGATCAACTTTCTTGTTCATATCTTCGACCGCGTTCACAAGACTGCCGAGTGCTTTATAGAGGTTGAAATTAGCAGGATTAGAATGAGGGTCAGTATTAACATAGCGTTTCAGATTGTTGGCGAGGCACTTTTTAGCCAAATCGAGATCATCGGTTCCGAAGTGTTGAGACCACATAGATTCTCCTTTGGGGTGATATAGAATGAAAATATCCGTATCAGTTGCGCCTGCTATTCTGGAAATTCAGGACGAGGACGTAAGCGCCAGAACCGCCACGGGAGTACAAGAATTAGTCCGCGAGCATATCTCCATGTGGCTTGCGTCTGAGGCACAGGTTTACTGGGAGATTGTTGCAGAAAACCAGTTGGCCGAAAAGGTGGCTTAGTTTTTTTGGGGGATAATATAGTTGACTGACCAGCTTAACGGATTTCGGGCTTGCCTGCTATTTGGCTGGTATATAGGGCAGCAACCACTATCCCTATCAGTGACGTTCCGGTAAAGATAAAGCCCGCATATACGGCAAAGTGGAAAAATAGCGCACCAACTCCGATCAAGGCAGCTAGATAACCAGTAGTGTTCACGGTTTTCAAGTATCGCTTGCCTATCATGAATTCAGTGAAGCTGTCATCCACAAGCGCGCATATGAGTACCGTCGTGAGTGCGGGGATTGAAAATGCAAAACTGCAAACCGAAACTTTCAGCGACACATCTAGGTTGTTCACGCTCAGCATCTGCACTAGAGTAACAACTCCAACGCCCACAAGTGCGGCGCACGCGGTTTTCCTCGCTTGGGGCGAACGTAATTTGACGTGGTTCTGAGACATATCTTCTTATCGCTTCGTTGTCTTACGTTGTCCATTCCCGCTATCTTGTTCTGCTAGCCACGCATTTAGAGCGCGGCGCACTTCTGCGTTCTCAGCCGCATTAAGATCCATAGTGTCAGTGAAGCAAAACTGTGCGTGGAGTTCGCCGCTCTGGATGTACAGCCAGTAATCGCTATCCTTGTCTTTGTCTATCCAAGCGTTCTTTAGATAGCGTTTAGGGAAGTCTGCCGTGGACATTTCCGTCACCTCAAAATAAATCGCATTTGTGTCTGAGATCAAGTCTCAGAAATACACATTCATAGTATAAGGGGGCGGAACTCAACTCACCATGCTTAAGGTTGATGACTCAGAATTCACGTCAGATCACAAACAGTTTTTGGAAGAGTGGGCCACGGCGTTAGGGGTTACGGTTGAAGTTCTGCTAAGCCGAATTTTGATCGCCGCAATGGACGGCCATCTTTACATCGAAAAGATTCCAGATTACTGCCCCTGATTCGCTCAGAGACTAGGGGCCGGGGCACTGCTTCACCTTGGGGCGAAATGGCAGTGCCCCTTTTCTTTCCATGAATCCCGACCCACCTTACCGAACGGATCTGATCAATGCGGCTATGGGCGCGCGCAGATTGACGAATAAGCTTGTAGCAGAAAAGGCGTGTGTGGGTGTGATGACCGTTTCAAAGATCCGAAACGGGAATACGAAAGTGGGATACGTGACGCTGAAAAAAGTAGTCGAAGCTATTGGCTTGACAATGGCTGAGGTTGCGACGCTAAACGCTGACGCTTAATTCTGGTCCAACAACGCCACCATGTCCTCAATGGACCACAGTCTTTGCGTTACACCCGCCTCCATTGCTGGCGTACATCTGAGCGTCTTGTGAATCCGGGAAAAATTGTAGTGCATGGAATGGATCGCAATCGCGTGCATGTGATTCTCGATCTTCGCGTGAAGCGACGCATGTCCATTCTCAGCATGTTCATTCTCATTGTGAGATTCTGCCGCTCAATGTAAGACGTTGAAACGAGGTTCATGGCGGCTAGAGAAGTCACGAATACGTTTAATAAACCGGATAATGTCCAAGCGTGGCGAAGCCAACAACATCGGCTTCCCTCAATCCTGCCACGACTTGCTACAACGTCGGTCCAAGAACACCAGTGTCTGAATCGGGAGCCGTTCGGTCCAATTGGAGGGTGAGATCGCTTAACGCACCTGTTCAGCTAATAGTTGAGTTTAGCTAACGGCTTTTCTGTAGCAGTGTATCGGAAGATCATGATCGTTTTCCAAAAACAGATCTAATAAGCCATCCTACCAGCGCAGCGTTAGCTAAGCCTACGAGGGCCGCGGGAATAGGATATCCGTTGACAAGCTCAAAGAAGCTCAGACTATTGACGTCTTCACCATTCACCTTTACCCGGGCACTGCCTGAATACCTAAGTTGCATTTCTTCTTGACTAGTTTTCAAACTGCTGATGCGCAAAGGGTCTCCATTCTTATTTGCGCGAGCCTCAAAAGCGGTAGGTAAGGAGGACTGACCAGCGTCGTTCGGATTCTTTCTTACCACACTTACACCTTGGGCCTGAAGCGATTGCTCTCCAACAATGAATGGTTCAAACGGTCGTCCCCCTGAGTCAAGGGTTGTCTTCCCATCAGTCGTATAAAAGTCAAACCGCATCACCGAGTTTGCCGCTACAACAACCATAAAATCGAATACCCCATAATTCGAGAGACTCCATTCGTTGACGCGTAACGTCTTACCACACGCAGTACCGTACGGACTACTTGCGCCTTCGCTATTCGCATTATCTTGTTTTAAATAAACAGAAAGATCTCCGTCTTTGGCTGTGATTTCCAAAGAACGGAAATGCTGACTTCCAGTTTCAGGTTGGTAGAACGTTATCTCGCTTGGCGCTGGTGCATTTGCATACACACGAATGAAGACTCTGCACATGCCACTAGTGAGCGATTGAAAGTCCGGTTGGGCATCCGCAGGGGGGCTTTCGCCTCGTTGCTTCGTCGTAGAGGTTTGTTGAGTTTCTTGCTTGATAAAATAATCTACCTGTTCAAATCCTGAAGGCGGTGGTTCTCGCTCTCCCCTGACCACGGACCGAAGAAACTCCAAAGTCTCATCTGACAGTCGAGCCTTTGTAGCATGAAACTCAACTGTTTGATTATCGGCAGCGTCGTAACCAAGGAGCTGATTGTTAGAACTAACGATTGGACCATGAATGGCAATCGCAGCTTCTTGGACACGAGCAGTTGCGGGGCTGTACTTAGGACTACTTGCCTCAACGTCTACAGCTATCGGAAGCTTAGTTAGACGATATTGAACGAAGATTACTACCGTCAGAACAAAGACAGCGCTGCACACTCGAACCGTGCGCCTACGCCACTGAACCATTGCCTTTCGTTTGAATACATGCCAGCGCATTCTGTTGGGTGACAGGAACAACGAGCCGCGAGAAAACAACGCTATCTTGAGACTGTCACTTGCGGATCGCAAATTAAACCGTACCATTTGGCCCCCGCCGCAAGCTCACGCCACATTCTTATTCCCAGACGGTGGACTCCGTAAGAGAATTCACCGCTGCTCTTTCGGCCATCCCAACGACCAGAGACTCCCTCCCCCTGCCGCAGCGGTTTGATTCCTTGCCGGAACACGAGCTCTGGAATCAGTTCGCCTTGAGGATTCAGTTCATACAGGAAGAACTCGGCTGCTCCTCCGCGGTAAAAGGTCTTAGCAACAAAACTATACGTGAGATCTTCGCGTTGACTAGTTCTAATTGCGGCTGGTTGAAGTATCACATTACTAATCGGCGAGGTCCTGTTCTGCGTCCATGTATTGAGGAGAAGATGATTCATCAGCGCATCGCTTGGGAGTTTACTCACGGGAAAGTTGGACTGAAGCGCTGCTAGAGGTCCCGCGTTTCCCTCGTTTTCCTCTAGGGCGATACCAATGGAGTGCATCATAAACGGAGCCGACGTTGAGTGGCGCGCTTGCACCGTCGTCCTTATATGAATTTTCGCAACCCGAGGCGCTTCGCCAAATCTGTCCGGTATGCGAATAACGACGTCCTTATTCTCTCCTGTGTCTAGTTGTTGTATCAGTGGCTCCGTAGCATCGGTCGCTACTGTGAGGCGAGCGGAGGCCCCTCGGCTCAGCGAATAAGAAATAGCTAGGGGCCAACCACCGTGTACAAAAACTCTCATTTGAATATCCTCCATATTGTATGACGGCGGTAGCAGGGGTCCATCTTGAGACAGAACGTTCTCCTTTTCGCGAATCGGCAATTTGTCAAATTCTTCCAAGTTGCGAATTTCGCTCGTGGGTCCCACCGGTCCAGCAGACTCTCTGCTGGGCATGCTTGTCGCCGTCGAATTTGAAGATAGGGGTTGGCTCTGACCTTCACCTCCATACTGCCAGTTCACGCTGACAAAGCCGGTGCCACTCGTGGGTACCGTGTACTGGTGGTTACTGCCGGCTTCCCACGTGACGGCGCTATTTGCCGCAATCTTAATAAACTTGAACAGGATGGTTTGCCCGGCCGGAACTGAGGCGACGATGAACCAGTTTGGGTAATTGGGCGGCAACATAGGTCCCACAGCACTATCGAAGCTTGCCGACCAATTACCGAGCTCGACTGTGTTACCAGTAAGAAAGATGTAGTCGCCCACCTCCGTCGGCGATGCGTTGTTGACCGTAAACTTGATAGGAATGAGATTGGCAGCCAGGAGCGTGTACTGTATTGCGTTCGAAACTTGTCCTCCGGAATTCGTGACCGTGACGTTGTAGTTCGCGTTAACTACAGAAGGCGTGGTGACCGTGATTTGCGTTGGTGACCACGAATTCACAGTGGCTGTGGTCGCACCAAACTTCACAGTGCCCGTCTTCGTCCCGAAGTTGTTGCCAGCCACGACGACTTTAATTCCGGGCTGACCAGTCGTTGGTCCAATCGAACCAATTTGAGGTGAAGCTGCACCTTCCGTGAATTGCCACACGGACACGGTGTGTGCTGGAAGTCTGAAATTAGTAACGCGGTTATTATTGTCCGAGCCGGAACTGACAGTTATCGAGAGCCCACCCAGCAGACCGTTTAGATAATCTGAATAGTTCCCCGCGGGCAGCGAAGTGTTCAGGCTGCTGACGTTGTAGCTGCTCGTCTCACTCTTATTGATCGCGACCAGCACCACACTCTCGAAGAACTTCCGTTCGTAAATGTAAACATCTTTGTTGATCCAACGCTGGCCCATCGAACCGTATGGAATCGCCGGATTGTTGCGACGAAGCGACGAGAGCCGGTTGATGAGCTGATACGCAATGGTGCTGGTGCTGAAGCTGCTCATCATCGGACGGTTGTAAGGATCCGTGCCACCACCCGTGTCGTTGTGCAGATATTGTTCGGTGCCGTAATAGATACACGGAATGCCCCTGCTCGTGAGCGTGAAGGCGATCGCCTGATGCAGGCGGTTGTTGTTATTGTTGATGGAGAGGAAGCGTGCCATCTCGTGGTTGTCGATGAAGGTGACGAGATCTTCCTTCCAGGCAAAATCGTTTCCTTCCTGCGCGATGACTGAATCAATCGCGGAAAAGTCTGCATTGGATCCAAACACATTTCGAATCGCAGTGTTCAGCGGAAAATCAAGCAAAGAGATGCCGCTCTTGCTCGCGAACTTGAACGAGTCGCGATAAAGCGGATCGGAAGTATTGCCCTGGAACCACTCACCAAACAGGAAGCTATCGTCAAATGTGTAGATCGAATTCGCAAGGCTGTATCCCCAGCCCCACGTGAGGTGCTTCATCGCGTCGATGCGAAAGCCGTCCACACCGTGTTGCTGAAAGAGACGAGCAGCCGCCTTGAGGTAGGCATCCATCGTCGCGTGTTCCTGGTTAATGTCGGCGAGATCGAACAACGTGTAGTACTGCACCTGATAGCGATCGTCCCAGCCGCTGCCAGAGATGTTTGGGTTGTGATGGAAGTAGCCGTTGCTGTCGTTGGTGAAGTTGCCGAGAAACGTGCCGTTGTCGTAAAGAGCGCCAAACTCGCCCGCGTTGTTTTGCGTTGAATTGTTCGGCGCAAAGTCGATGATTACCTTGATTCCGTTTTGATGAGCGGCGGTGACGAGGTTGTCAAATTCGGTCCACGTGTTATTCGGGTTGCCGAAGTGTTCTTCGATGCGCTTGAAGTCACGTGCCTGATAACCCTGATATGAAGCCGTTGGATTACCGTTGGCATCAGGAATGTTCGTGTTGAGATTATCGACCGGCGGCGAGATCCAGATCGCCGTCACGCCCATGCCGGCGAGATAAGACATCCTCTGTTGGATTCCTGGCAAATCCCCACCCCAGTAAGCACGCCAGTTTGTTTTCGTTGGATCGTAGAGTCCGGCGCTTTGCGGTGGGTCATTATTCGACGCGCTACCATCGAAGAACCGATCCGTAATAATCTGGTAAATGACTTCGCGTTTGAAGTCGGCTGCGAACAAAGACTTTTGCGTTCGTCCGACTATGAACAAGACGAACACAAACATCAAGATTGTTCTTAATGTAGTCTTCATGGCCTAAAGCTAAAGGCACTAGCTGCTCGCTGATATGAGACTTCTCAAATTAGTTCAGTAATGAAGCTCGTGCATAATGAGGTCGTGTGGGTGAACAATCCGCTACCTGAAACTCATTCGTTGCATTCGACAGCTTGCCTCGACTGAATGGATTAATTGAAGATGAGAGTAGCTGGTGGAACAACCAATTATACAGCTATCCATCCACCATGCCTCTGGCATTCGACTTTAACCTCAGATCTAACGTAGAGATTTCCACTCATTCGATCTGGCGATCTAAAGGAATTCTAAGTTGAAATAATCACATTTAGCAATATCGGTGAACTTGTCTAGCGCGCTTGACTGTTCAAAACGAATCATAATCCACGTGAGTAACAAACGTTTTAGCTACGGCAGCTAATATTGTAAGTATCCCGAATGTGGACCATTGAAAGTAGAGGTTTCCGGCGCAACGTTTATCTCTTTCCTCTTTCGGAGGCTTGCTTCGGCTGCTTCGGAATCACGGAGCGCGGCGCAGCGTACCCTTGACACCACGGCTAGAATGGCAAGCCGAACGGAGGAGCTTTTTGTTCTTCCTCCTCCGGTCGGCGCAGGCATTCGTCGCCGTGGTGTCAAGGGCGCGCGGTCTGCGGAACTTTGAGGCACAATGCAATACGAAGTAAGCTTTCGCCGTAAACAACCAAGAATCGAGTTTTGACACTCGGGGAAGTGTTCTTGCGGTGCTACAAACAGTCTCCCACTATTTTAACAGCCAAGTCCGTCTTACTCAGCAGCAACGTCGCTGAGTCGCGGCTAAAATCTCCAGCCCAGTCACATGGACCACGTGCTCGTGCCATATCTTACCGCGCGCGGTGAGCAAGAGCGGCAACAGCACCTTGATGAGCTCGTCACAATTCGTGCGGCGCCTCTGATTAGACAAGTGCTGCGACGAAGACTTGCCTTTTACGTGAGCGCACAAGGTGTCAATGGAAACAATCAAGACGCTGAAGATCTCTACCAGGAGTCAATGACGCGAGTCGTGCAGGTATTGCATCAACTTCACTCAGCCTCTGGTATTGAGATAGACAACTTCGACCTCTATGTCTCACGTATTGCTTCAAACACTTGTACAGATTTCCTTCGAGCCAAATCACCAGCACGTACCCGTCTAAAAGACGGTCTTCGACATTTATTGAAACGGCATAAAGACATCGTCTCATGGGAACACGATGGCGAAATACTGTGCGGCTTTGCGCCGTGGCGAAACACTGGAAAGAGTGCGTTCTCGGACCAGCCCTGGCAAGACCTTGAAACAAAACTGCAGTCCTTCCAGTCACTCCACTTTTCGGATGAAGACGTACGATTCGCACCAGTGTCGCAGATCGCTGCCGAGCTGTTTTACTGGATCGGAGGACCAGTTGAAATTGATGTACTGGTGCGCGTGATCGCTTACCTACTCGATATCCACGATGAGCAGATGGAATCGTTAGACGATCCATCGCCAACGAAGTGGGACACTTACTTTGTTTCCAGCACTCGAGCGGAAGAATCTCACGTCGAAGCGAACGAGTTGTTGGGGCGACTGTGGCAGGCACTTATTCAGCTACCAGCCGAGCAGCGTGACGCATTCGCATTGAGCTTTGAAGACGAGGTAGGAGAGGACCTGTTCACGATGTTGCGGGCAGCGGAAATTGTGAACTGGGATGAAATCGCTCAAGCGATGGGCCGCTCCGTCCAGGAAGTGGTGCGACTTCGTGGGCGAATGCCTATGAATGGCGCCAGTGTGGCAGAGGAACTAAATGCTTCGCGCGAGAATGTATACAAATGGCGGTTTCGCGCCATCCGCCGCTTAAAAACTGAATTGAAAAGGTGAAAATATTTTTGCTAGCTGGAAGATTCGGCTATCGCTCCCGTCTTAGATAATGTGAGGAGTGTCGATTTTCTAATGACCCACCACTTGTCTGAATTAGAAATCAAACAGCTCTGCGTGAGTGCTTTACCAGAAGATGAGCTTACTGCGGCTGCTGTCCACACTGCGGAGTGCCAGTCCTGCGATCAGCGATTTATCAGGGAATTAAAACGGCAGCGTGGTCCCGTACAGTTCAACTTCACTCTCGAACCCGAGTTCTGGTTTCGAAATGAGCACCTCGATTTTGATCAGCTCGTGGCCTTGGCAAACGACACGTTCGATGAGGAGACGCGGGAAATAATCAATATTCACTTAAGTACTTGCGATAGCTGCCGCGAAGACGTTCGCAGTTTTCTTGCTTTTCGTGAGGCTACTGTTGGCGAAATGAACGTCGCCTATGGTGGCATCCATTATGAGCCCAACGACGAGATACGAGCGGCTCCGTGGTGGCAGGGATTACCGAGACGTCCAGTATATGCGGTGGTCGCGATCGTGCTCGTAGCTGTCGCCGTACTCATCGGAGTGATTGTTCTCTCCAGAAGATCTGGCCCTCTCGAAGCCCATAAGCAGGAGCAAACAAACCGCAATAATGAACGTAGCCCAGGTATCCCCCCAACGCCGGCACCAGGCGTGCAAGACTCTGCGAAAGTCGCCGTACTGACGGATGCTGGCGGCGAAGTGACGATCGACAGAGATGGTCGGATTACAGGTCTGGATGAAGTTTCTGAGAACAGTCGCCAATATGTAGCGCGAGCGGCGTTGTCTGAGCAGATAGTCCTTTCCGATGTATTGAGGCGTCTTTCGGGTGAACAAAGCAGCTTGCGCGGCAACGATGATGGCCCCCAGAGTTTTAGACTGCTTTATCCGGTACGGAGAGTTGTAACTGAAGCCAGACCGGTTTTCCGGTGGGAGAGTTTACCGGGCGTCTCTAGTTATCGAGTTTACGTGCTGGATCAGGACGGCAACCAAGTTAGTCAAAGCGAAGAGCTGCCCCCTACTCAAACACAATGGGAAACACCAGCATCACTGCACCGTGGTCAAATCTTCTCATGGGTTGTGACCGCACTGGAGGATGGAAAAAAAGTCGTTTCACCTTCGGCTTTAGCTCCTGAAATCAAGTTTGCAGTGCTTTCAACGGCGGATTTCCAGGAGCTAAATCATCTCAAAAAATCGAATTCTCACCTTGCGCTTGGTGTCTTTTACGCAAGAGTCGGTTTATTAAATGAGGCTGAGCGTGAGTTCGAAGGCCTTGTCGAACTTAATCCTCAATCAGAATTACCGCGAAAGCTGCTGCAAAGTGTGCGCACGATCAGGAAAGCAGCGTAAGCGGAGAGACTTGGACGGGGCTTTCGACTCCAGTTCTCACAGAGTTCAGTGTTTGTTTCTCAAATCGTCTTGGCTCGCCGCAAAACCCGCTGGCGAACGCGTTTAATTCGTTGATAAAGCGCAACCCTGTCCATGTTCAGCAACTTGGCAGCCTGGGAGTGACTACCAGTCCTAGCAACCAGGTGATCGTAAAGATTAAGCAGGGTTCGATCGAGAAAAGCATCGACCGAGTCGTTTCCATCAAAGATTGGCGGTGCCAAGAGAGCATCGCTGAAAGTCGCTACAGGTAAAGCTCTGTAAATATCCTCGGCCGTGATCGTCATTCCATCCGGCGATGTGGCCACGAGACGTTCCACTACATGCCGCAATTGCCGAACGTTGCCGGGCCAAGCGTAAGACGCCAATACGGTGATCGCGTCCGGCGCAATCATATGTTCGCCTGAATGTGCCAAGCTTCTTTGCGCGAGCTGCAAAAAGTAATTAACCAGGTGTGGAATATCAGATGAATGCTCTCGTAAGGGAGGCGTGGCGATTGGTAGAACAGCGATGCGGTAATAAAGATCCCTGCGAAAGCGACCACGTTCCATGTCTTGGGCCAGATTGCGATTAGTAGCCGCAATCACACGCACATCCACTGGAATTTCGGCATTTCCCCCAACCGGCCTAACAGTGCTCTCCTGCAGGACGCGAAGAAGCTTGACCTGGCAACTCGCAGACATTTCTGCGACCTCATCGAGAAAAATTGTTCCGGTGTGAGCAGCTTCGAACAAACCTTTCTTTTTCTTGACCGCGCCGGTGAACGCGCCTGGTTCATAGCCAAAGAGCTCCGATTCCAATAGCGTTTCCGTAAGCGTGCCGCAATTTAGCGAAACAAACGGTTTGTGGCCGCGTGAGCTTTGCAAGTGGATCGCGCGTGCTACGAGTTCTTTACCCGTTCCAGATTCGCCGCAGATCAGGACCGTCAAATTGCAGTCTGCCGCCGTGCGGATGTGGCTATTCAGCGCCTTCATGGGGGCCGATTCGCCGATGAGCTTGTAATCTAATCGAGAAGCTCGCGATTTCATGATTTGTACCAATTCGTCTTGCATAGGCTGGTTAAGCATTCTGGGGTTTAGTTCTAAAAGACGGGAGAAATGGACCGAACTTCCAAGGTTGAAGAATAATTTTTGCTCAGAGGTGGGCCAAAACATTTTTTCCAACCTGCCTGGAAGATCGGTCAATTTCTCCCGTCTTCTTAGATAACATGATGTAATGTGAAGAGAGCTTCTGGTGGTTTGCAAAAAGAACAGTGGACCCGAACTCTCGGTGCTTCAGCAATGCAGCATTACCGCCCGAGTACTATTTCGACGATGCCGAAATGGAGTCTCATGATCCTGGTCCTCTTTACTTCTGTCGCGAATGCGCAATCGGTCCAGACTATTGACTCCGAAGCGCAGCTCGCATCCGTGCTGTGTCGGAACCGGGAAGAAGACACATCAAACGAGCTGCTGCTAGACAAGCACGCGCAACTTGTCAACGTCAGTCTGTGGAATGCACTGCTTGACTGCGCCAACTCTGCGCAACGCCTGGGATCAACGACTAAGTCGATAGAGATTTACAAGCTGGCCCTTCGTATCGCGGATCGACTTAATAAACCCGAGGCAGTAGCCACTACTTACTATTACCTCGGTCGAACCTACTCACGAATGAATGATTTTGAGAATTCTATTCAGGCATACGAGACGAGTAGAAAGTTATTTGAACAGGCCGGACTTGAAAGCAACCTGAGTTATGTCCTGGCGGATCTCGGCGCGCTGTATTTCGTCATGGAGGAGAACGCAAAGGCCCAGACTTACGCGGAACAGAGTCTGGCACTCACTAGACAGTTAAAATCGAAGCCCACGCAAGAAGCTCTAAACTCAATTGAGTATGCGCGAGCACGATCGCTACACACATTAGGCCAGATCAATCTCAGTAATGGTAATCATGCAGAGGCACTCAATGAACTGCGTGAGGCACTTGCTTTGTTAGAGAAGCTCAACGGTTCAGGATCCTTGTACAACATCCCGATCGCAGAGGTGGTGATTACCATTGCAAACGTCCAGTCCGAGATCGGTGAATATGCCAGCGCGTTGTCATCTTTGAGCAAAGCTCACCAAGTCTCAAGAAGTTCACGAGATCAGAAAACCCAAGCAAGTATCCTGAGCGGCCAGGCCTCTGTTTTTCTCGAACAAGAGGACTATGCAATGGCCCAAAGGTTCTTCGATGCAAGTCTTGCGATCTACAAGTCGCAAGGAAATGCGAGAGAAGTAGCTCGAGTGCTTTTGAACATGGCAGTTCTCGAGCACCGACAGGGCCGTGATGATCAGGCTCTCAAACTCTTTGATCGCACTCTGGAACATGCTAAAGCAGCGAAATTGGTAGATGTCCAAATCGCCGCTGGGGAGGGTCTGGCTTGTGTTCTAACGGCCAAGCGGGATTTTCCAAGTGCCTTAAAAGCGATAAACGAGAGTCTCGAACTGGCGCGACGAGTGAACGCGAAAACTCGCGAAGCTGAACTACTTTGGAGCGCGGCACAAACGTATTTTGCGATGCGCGACTATGGCGAATCTGCCGCATTAGCCGAAAAAGCATTGATGCTCGCTCGTTCAATTCAATTATCGAAGCTCACATACCTGGCCAGTGCAACGCTTGGTGAAGCTTATGCTGCGGATAATAAGGTCGAGTTAGCGATTGCTACCCTGAAAGAAGCGATTGATCAAATTGAAGAATTGCGTGAACAGGTGGTGGGACGCCAAGAAAGCCGGCAGCTCTTTTTTGAGAACAAGGTTGGACCGTACCGGACGATGGTGAAGCTGCTGACGCAACGCGGCGACACCTTCCAAGCACTGCTTTACGCGGAACGAGCAAAGGCGAGGGTGTTAATGGAGGCAGTTCGAAATAACAGGCGTGATTTACGAAACATACCTACACCGAGTGAAAAAGCCCAGGCAGAATTTTTGATGGACAAGTACCTTGCCATTAATAAACGAATCAAATCACAACCCAGCGGTGAACCTCCAAGTGAACTTCAGAATGAGCTAAACGCCGTGCGCAAGGAATTAGTTTTGTTTCAGGAGCGGTTCGCTGCGGTGCATCCTGACTTGCTGCTGCGGGTCGGTCCTGCTCGTCCTTTGACGCACGCGAACCTGAACAATCTCGTACGTGCAAACGACGTCGCGTATCTGGAATATGTTGTCACGGGAGACAAAGTCGGGCTCTTCATTCTGAAACGGAACGCAGTCAGTCCGGAACACGAGCTAGTGTATGTGAATCTTCCGGTCAGGGCGGATGAGCTTCGGCGAAAAGTCAGCGAATTCCATTCGGCATTGGCAGAACGACATCCCGATTTCACTTCGTTGGGGCGTGAGCTCTACCGACTGTTGATTGAGCCGGGGGCTAACGAACTTGAGAACATCAAAACGATATGCATTATTCCTGATGAGTTTCTTTGGACCTTGCCGTTTCAAGCTTTAACAAACATGCGCGGTAATTACCTTATACAAGATTACTCTTTGTTCTATGCGCCTTCATTCACCGTCTTAAACGAAATGACCCTGCGGAGGCAACAACAAAACAGCAAAGAATCACTAATAGCGTTCGGAAATCCAGTGTTCGGTAGGAGTGGAAAAGCCAAACAGAATCTACATCCATTACCGGAGACAGAAGTCGAAGTGGCTGCCATTGCAGCAACTACTCGGACGCAGATGAAGAAGGTACTCGTTAGACGTGAGGCAGATGAAAAGACCTTTAAGACGCTGGCACCACAATACGCGACAATTCACCTTGCCACTCACGGTGTCCTGGATGATAGAGATCCTTTGAATTCCTATCTCTTGCTGACCCAAACTGAAGACGAAACAGAAAACGACGGCTTATTACATGCGCGTGAAATTATCGATTTGAATCTGGATGCAGATTTGGCTGTCCTTTCCGCGTGCGAAACCGGTAACGGCAGGATTAGTCCAGGTGAAGGTGTGGTTGCCATGTCCTGGGCTTTTCTTGTGGCTGGAGCTCGGTCGGTCGTAGTCAGCCAGTGGCGAGTAAATTCTGCAAGTACCTCTCGACTGATGAAAAGTTTCTATCAAGGGCTGGCTAGCCAGAACGACGCAAACAGTCGAAACAAGTCACAGGCCTTACGGGAAGCATCACTAGGTCTCCTGAAGGATCGCCGTTATCACCATCCGTTTTATTGGGCCGGCTTTGTGCTGGTGAGTAGTAACTAAATCAGAGGCAAGGGTACAACTGCGTCTGTGTCCTTGCGCATGACAATACAGCGGATAAATCAGAAAAGTCTGTCTGGATGAATTCATATAGCAGGCGAGAGTAAATGCATGACACTTCGGCGCGTTAATTGAACACAATGCTAGATTGGATTTCGGGCGAATGGTATGTCGCCGTTCACTGTCACATGTGCGGTCTGCAGTTTGCGTTTGCTTCCGCTAAAGACCCAACACTTGAGTGTCGGATTCAACTCACTTGCATTGACTTAGGCAAACAGATGAGTATTGCTCGACGGAGTTTAACAGGGTTGAGGCAAAGTAGTTCATAGTTTCCGTGATCTTTCAGTTGAGGTAATCAAATGATAAAAAAACCTTCGTATGCGAGCACTCTTTGAAGACTAAGACAACCGGATAATGGTGAAACCTTCCGCACGCGCCGCCTCGGAGAGATTACCGTCGTCGCCGATCAGCGCTCGCCCCCGCGGGCGGTCCTCGCACCATACCAAAGCAGCAGCAAGCTGGAGCGCGTCAGCCGCCCGAAGTTTGTGAACACGAAGCAAGCGCTCGGCACGCTCACGCACCTCCTCGGTCGGTTGAACCTCATTCCAGCGGTTACGCAAATAGTCAAGACGTGCAAAGGCTTGCCTGTTCTCATCAACGCTTAACGTCCCATCGCGAGTCAGCCGATTTAACGAGCTAACGGCCTCGATTATGGTTCCCCACCAGACGACCTGCCGGCTGTAGGTTCGGACCACCTGCCTCGCTTTTGCACTTTGCGGCTGGAAGCAGCACTGCGGCACGAGAGCACTGGTGTCCCAGAATGCCGTCGTCGATGGCGCCGGCTTTCGCTTGCTCTTAGTCTTCATCGCGTTCATGTTCGACGGCGCGGCGCAACGCGGCGGCAGGGACACGCGGAGCCGGCATCGCCCAGAAGGACTCGTCAAGCACGCCGTGGCCCAGACGCAGTTTCCCCTGCGAGGCGAGTGCCAGCAACTCCTCGTCCTCGTCCATCGAGCGCGCGAGTGGGACGATTCGCGCGACTGGCTGATTGCGGTCACGCACCAGAATCTCTTCACCGGCCTTAACGTCATTAAGGTATACGCTTAGACGATTCTTCAATTCCGCGATGTTCACGCTTTTCATCGACTCGCCCTCAGTCTTCCCTACCAACACGTAGCTACAAAGCCATTACTTCATGGCCATTATAGTCATAAGCTGCGGGACTCCGCCAGCAAAACCGGCTGAATGGCAAGGTCCTAAACACAACTTGCAAATTATTTTTTTAGAGGGTGCGAGCGAGAAGAAATGTGCTATAGTGCGGACACGCCTCCTAAAAAGCAGCGGGCCGACTTGTGCTGGTACACAAAGCCGACCCTAGACCATCACCTTATCCTACAAGGAGATAGTCATGACTACGCATAGTAGCGCACCAAGACACACCTCACGAAATCGAAACAACCAAAATTACAGTCAGCGATGCTACCAAACGCCGCGCTGAATCAGTGATCAATGACAAAACGATCGATCCGCAGTGGCGAACCATTATTCGTGCCGCTTTGGAATTGAATGACCCATCGCTCGCTGAACTCGTCAGCCGGGCGGAGGCAGGCGAAAACATCGTCGATACATTCGAATCCATGCGAACACCCCACGCAACCGAAGATGACTTAACTCTCGGGAAGATCGAGGCGCTGGCAGAAATAATTTCTCGCAGCGGCGACGAACCTACAGCCGCCCTCTTCATACTCATGGAAACGATTGAGAACTCTAAGGATCCGAGAGTATTTGCAAGTAGAGCGAAGCATGGCCTTTAGTCGCTGCGGAGAGTTGCACGTGTACGAAATGATTGACGCTCAACTTGCAGAGCTTGCAGGTGAGTCGTTAGCGGGCAATACGCTTGTATCCTGATGGGTGCCTTGCCTCGGTAACCGGTCCCCCCTCCGGCTACCGAGTCGCGCGGCCATTTCATATCAGCGCGGCCAAAGACTCAGAAGCGGTTATCTCAGCTTCAGCCATTCCAGCCGCGATTCCAGTTTCGTTAATCGTCCCATTCTGTAAAGAGTCAATCGTTTGGCGGACCTGCTTTAAGTGCTCATCTACATTTGTCGGATGTCCCGGTGTGTGGTCCTTTACTTCTTGACTTTCTGTTGGGTGATTAAGAGCTGCAATGTCGGCTTTAAGGTTGGCGGCAAGACCTTCTCTATAGTGATTCGCGACGTCGCTCGCTGCCTCAACAAAACTCTTGATCGTCGTGCGCTCCTGTAATAGATCCTGGCTATGTTGATTCAATGCTTCCTTTACACGCTCGAGCGGCGCGGTTGAGTCATTCAAGATTCGAGCCAAAATACTTCTACCGGTCGCTTGCCTGTTAAGATCAGAAAGCGTCGCGGTCTGTTCCTCTGCATTGGTTCCTTTGAATAAAACCGGGACGAGCTCACGCTTTTCATTGAACGCTCGGATACCATTATTGACATCAGCTAAACAGTCTTTGGCGAATTCAAGAATTTCGCCTGCACGAGCCGCGATCGTTTGGACACCCTTAGTGGTCATCCCGTAATGCCGCTCCAAATGCTGAAAAAGGTTTTTGAGCAGCTTGGGATCGCGAAGGATTCTGGCGTTTGCTTCGAGTCGGTCTAGCTCCGTGTAAGTAAATTCTGGCAGCGTATTTTCTTCCCCTGAGATGCCGTGGAAATCCAGCTTAAGCTCTAACGTGTGGTTTAGCTTTTGCGCCGATTCTGTTTCGGTTTGAACATCCGTCTGAAGTCCGGCTCTCCGATCGTGGAGACACGAAGTAACTGCTTCACGAATTTGGCGAAGTTCATCCATTTGGCGTCGTGTCTCTTTGATCTGGCCTTTTGCAGTCGTAGCGTTCTGCTTGTAGTCGCGAAGCCGATACAACTTGAAAGGATTGTTTATTGCTCCATAGAGCCTCTTGCGGTATGCAGAGACTGCTCGTTTGCTGTAATCGATCTGACGCTCTTTAATTCCCCGCTGACGGTCTACGCTTACGAGTGACCACTGCTCGCCTTCAATCTCGAAGCTGTAAAGATGCTTCGCCCGCTCAAAATCGTTAAATCGTTTTTGCGCGACCGCGACGTTGGACTCAGCCAGGATAGAGCGGCCCTTGAGACGTGGGATCGAATCAGCTTCTACGTCTTCACGGCGGCCAGGAACAGCGATCTTACTGTCAGGCAACTTAGCGTGCACATTTAAGTCAGTTACATTTTCATTTTTGTTAGCTACTTCACTGCGGACCTGTTTGAGTGCTTCCAAAGCCATCGTCTTATCTCTTCGTCTGGCCAACGCGCTGCCAAGATCCGCCGCAGAGTCTGTATAAATGCTAGCGTCGAGCCTGGCCCGGGAGACAGCAACATAGGCCATTCTTTGATTAACCAGCAGATCTGTTTCCGTTGTTTCAGCATTCACTAGAACTCGATCCATTGTCTTGCCCTGAGACGAATAGCTTGTTACTGCATAGCCGTGATCCAGATGCGGAAACCGTTCAGGATTGAAAGTGATGACACGATCTGCGCTGAGCGAAACCGTGAACTGTCCCTGCGCGATGTTAGTGATTGTTCCTAACTCAGTATTCTTTACATTCGCTTCGCGAAACGGCGCACGAAATTGGATGCGATCGCCAACCGCGAACTGTCGGTTGGCTTCCTTGTAAACTGAAACACCTGACAGTCTTTTCGGGTTGTAGGTAACTTCCCGTCCATCGTGAAGTTTGACAGTGAGCTCATTGTCTGCGTGAGTAGTACTCATCACGCGGGCGTAGTCACCTTTGTTGATTCCGAATACGTTGCTGCCCTTGTTGTAATGAATGATGTCTTCCTGCGGCACATAAGAAAGGGCAAACTTTCGTTCTGCGCCCGTCATGTCCTGACGAAGTACCAGAACTTTCGTTTCGTGGTCTGCCGCACTGACAATTCCTTGTTCCTGGAGTTCGCGATGAATTATGGAATTGATGGCAACCCGTTCCTGATTAGCTGGAGATATGACGAGAGTACGTTTGGGATTACTCACGTAATCACTGGCGATTGCTCTCAAACGCTCCTCGTCGTCAACAATCTCAGTCACTCTGCCTTGCTCAAATAGCGTTTTTACGGCTCCAACAACATCGCGCTGGGCCAGCTGTTCAACTGGCTTTCGTAAGTCCGATTTCTGCCTGACGATTTCGTCCAAGTTGGCTGTCTCCATTCCAGCCTTCACGAATTGCTCGAAGGGAGCGCCTGCTTCCACTGCCTGATGTTGTCCCGAGTCGCCGACCAGAAGTATTCGCGCTGATGGACCAGCTTTCTGAAGGAAAAGAAACATGTTCCGAGTATCGGATAGTGATGATTCGTCCATTACATAGAGCATCTTGTCTTCGGTAGCGGAATTTATCTGAGGGGTCGCAACAAACTTCTGCAAAGTCATGGTTCGGATTCCACTTTCGGCAAGCAAATCTGCCGCAGTTCCGGTCGGTGCAAAACCTTCAACCGCGTAACCACATTGTTCGGCTGCTTCTCGCGATACACTTAGCGTCGTTGTCTTCCCTGTGCCGGCCAGTCCTTCTAAACCAATAATTCGATCAGTGCTTCCGAGGATCGTTTCAACTGCTCCGCGTTGTCTGTCATTAAGCGTAATTCTCTGTCTCTCGCTGATACTACGAAGCACCGAATCGAGTTGTTCGCCCTCAAGGATTGCTGTCTGCGATCCGCGACCGGCAATCACCGTTTTGATGTTGCTTTGTTCCATCGCGACAGTTCGCGAGGTGGTGACTTCGTCGATGCCTGGATTTCTGGTTATGCGAATGAAGTTGCCGTTCTGGATGTTCCTTCCGAACTCACCGACAACGGCCTCATAGGTCGTCAGACCGAGATTTCTTCTGAGTGCGTCAACTAACGCCGTGCGTTTGTCAACGACTGCTTCGCGTTCGCCAGCATTCTCTCTGGCGAATGTAACTGACGCTTGAGCGCGAGACTCGACTTGTTCTTCCGGAATCATTATTGCGCCACGCACCTGAGCCTCTTCAACAGCTCGAAATGCTTGCTCTCCAAATCTGGCATCCATTTCTAAATGGCGAGAGCGCATCTGATCCCGGTCGTACTGCTTACTCATGCGATCTGTCTTCGCCGCTGCCTGGCGCAGTCCGGCGCCGTCCTCGACTTTGACTCCTTTCTGGGCCAGACGCGCTTTCATTTCGGCGGCTTCGCGCTGAACCTCTTTGCGGCGCGGACTACTAGCGACTAGATAGTCTTTAGTAAAGCCGCTGATCTCGGGTGCGCCAGTACGCGGATCGACGGCAATCTGGTAACCCAGTTTTTGCAGCTCCGTGGCGAGAACAGCGCGATAGATCTCTGTGGCGTAACGCTGGCTGCGATATAGCTCGAGTGGTTGGATTGGCTTGATTCGACCGTCCTCCGTTTCGGTTACATTGAAGATTACTGTGTGGGTGTGGAGTTGCGGTGCAGCATAACCGGTGCTGCGATCTGGTCGAGCTGAGTCATGCTGGAACTTGGCGGCAATCATTTTGCCCGTGGTCTGCGCCGGATGATTGCCGCCCATACGGGCTTGGACGTACTTCTCTAATTCATTGAGGGCTACGTCAACACTGCGATCATGAGCTGCGAGTATTCGTTTATCGCCACCAACTAAGGCAGCGAGTGATACGCTTTTTGGTGCGGAGAAGGTTGCATCCCAGCCCGCCCTGTGCTCGCTCGTTTCAATTGTTTCGCCGTAGGCATTCTCATATTTGTGAGGTGTAACGTGACGGACCAATTGGTCGCCGTTCAGTGGGTGTTGACCTTCGCAGAGACGCTCGAACTGTTCAGAATTAACTTCTCCTTGAAGCTGCCATGCCTCAGCCTGTCGACCAAACCATTTGCCCTTAACGACTTCGCCTTCACTGTAGTAGCTCTCCTCGGTACTTGTGTATTCGGCGTCAAAGTAATCTTTGGCCTGACTGGCTGCCAAGGCTTTGCTTAGAGTCATCATGGCCTTCTCGATTCCTACCCGGACGTCTATTCATGGATATCCAACTCGATCTCTTCCGAACTTGTCTCAGATGACTCTGTTGTTTCAACTCCAGTGCCGATGTCTTCGTACGGCTGATTTTCATGATTGGCTTCAAACTCGTCTCGAGCTGCGCTGAGCGCAATGGTTTCATTCTCGGCAAGTACGTGTTCGTGTTGTCTTGTTTCCACCAGAGATTCTGGTGTGTTATTGACCTTTGCCTGAAGCTTCATCAGGTCATTCTCCGTAGTAGACAGTTGACGGGGGATATAACCTCGCGTAACAACCTTGACCGGCGCTAACGGCAATCTAAAGGGCACGACAGCGTCGCCGTATTTCCAGTAGCCGTGAAGATCAGGCAGAGCCATGATTTCTTCCTTGCTGATCGCCTGCCGGTGCTCCGTCGTTGTAGAGTAATTCAAGGCGTCGCGGCCTCTATCCTCCACACTGGCGGTTGTGCCGATCCTGGGTTTCTCGACTTCATATTCTCCGATGTTGTCACTAATCCAACGAGCCGATTCAGACTCGCCACAGCGGAAAAAGAGCTTGAGCTTAGGAGCAGCTAACATGGCTTTCGACAGCCGATCATAGTATTCCTCATACTGCGTTTTGCCTTGTGTTCCCTGAATCAGCTTGAGTCCATACTTACGTCCTTCAGTTTCACTTTCATAAAGAGCTGGAAGTCGGTGGAGAGAGTGAACTTCGTCAACTATGAGCCAGCAGGGATGGGCCTGGCCCCATTCTGGTGAGACCGACATCAGCCGTTTCATAAGCACGTTTATGAATGCTGCTTGTAAAGGCCGCAACGCCTCTCGCATATCGGTTCTGGAGGTAATGAAAATCCATCCTCGGCGACGCCTCGCCCATTTGGAGAGACTGATCTCGGACTCACACTCGTGACGCTCTGGAAGGTAGCGTAAAATCTCGCCGAGTTCGGAAAGAACACCCAACACACCGGCGCGTTGACCATGAGCATTCCTCGGAATCAGGTGTGCTTGTTCGGTTCCCGCTACAATCCCATCGATGACGTCCTCGCTTTTCAGCCAGTGGATCATTTGGGCGGGCGTTGGCCTAAGCTCCAGCATTCGCCCAAAGATGGCGCGCGCCGCTTTCAGAAAGAACCCAGAGGTCGAGGCTTGGGTTGCCTCCGGCTTGCCGGGTAGGAAACTCTCGGCCAACAGCTTCTTGTCAGGCAGAGACTCGAGCTCGACTGCGGGGGACCAGTAAGGCGATCTTTTATCGACTGGATTCAGGATTACGTCGCAGCGCTGTTCCTTATAATGGCGCTTAACGAACTCACAAGCTGGGTCGTAAATCACCACAGCTTCGGCCGTCTGACGAGCAGCGATCTGCAAGAGGAAATGGTGAATGGTCTGGCTTTTTCCGGTGCCGGGATCGCCGAGTAGCATGACGTGCTCAGTCTCATCGCCACGTGGAATCGTGAGCCATGTAGGGGCCTCATCAAAGCCGAAATAATCTCGGAAGCTGGTGATTAGCCGCCGGCGTAATCGCTTTGTCGGTCTCAACCTATTTTTCATAATTCTGGTCTTTCCGGAAGCAATGCCGGTATGCCGATACCCGCTTCTTGCCGCCTGCGTTCACGGGCGTACTCCTTCGGTTTCAGGATTCGTACGCCGCGCAGCAACTCACCCGCCTCGTAGCCCTGATTCATTCTCATGTCGAGCTTGACTGATGCGAACATTCCAGGCGCAATTATCAAGGGAAGAGGAAGAAAACAGATCCAATACAAGTCGATTAAGGAGCGACCGGCGTATATCTGGTCCCGAAACCAGACGTACATCTGTTTGTCCAGTTGTGGCACAGGCCGCCAGTAGAAATACTTATGAGGGATGCCCGCTTGTAGTTCGAAAAATGGTCCGAGCCTGGGATCGAATCTGACGCGGCCAGTCTCATCTCTGATGGGCGTAACCTGATCGTCAGTGCAACCAAAAATGCGCTCTTTGCCGGTTACCTCGTCGCGAACCACACGTACCAAGAGGGTGTATGTCGAAGGCCTCTTGAGTGGCAGAATCGATTTCATAGAGGCTTTGATGTACTGACTTAGATAGAGCCGTTGAAGCGGGCGATAGCCATACTTGGTCCGTAAGTAAATACAACCGACTGATCCCGCAACAGCAACGAGGATCCAAAGGATCAAGTAACTGGAAACACGCCGCTGAAAGTTTCGAATGCGGGTTCGTCCTTCTTCCGTGAAGGCGCTTGTGCTCGCCATGCTCTTAAGTCCTTTCCGTTGTCCAGATTTTTCGACGAATCAGCACTACAAGCTCTCTCAGCACTTCATTTCGGCATAGCTCGCCAGCGCAGCGTCAGCCAGTTCGGGAATGCGGTGCTTCGCATTCGCCCGTAGCTTTTTCCATTCCTCGCTCGTCAAATGGTGGTCTGCTATCAATTGAAACCCCTGGGTTACGAGGTACTGTGCGCGTATCACATAATGGAATAAGACGCGCTCGCCTGGCGTTAATTCATCGACGCGGCTGAGCTTTTCTAATAAGACAGAGCGTGCCCACTGGTGCGGACTTTGACCCGAGCTTGCAGCTCGCTTCTCGATCGCGCTCCACGCTTCTTCCGTAATCCGATAAGAGATTGTTCTTTCCTTTTCGTGTCGGATCATGGCCTGCCTTCACCTTCGATTGCACGTTTCGGCGGTACGAGTTTCATGCCTGCGAATGCAAACAATTTGCTTGCGCTGGCATGCACGTCGTCGCAAATCCTTTCGGTGCCGCTGTATACACACGCATGCAAAAAGTTTGCGTGCGTGTGCACCTGAAGGGGTGACGTGTCAAATAAATTCAGGTGCAAAGCACCTCTTAAGGCTCCAAATTCTCTCGATGGAATCTCGAATCTAAACCACAGTGCTTTGTTTATTACCCTGTTCATTGCGTTCTGTCTCAGCAAATCGCCTTCGTCAATTGCTACCAGCGATACTCCCTTGTTGTAGTTCAGAAGCATTGGTCGGAGTCGGGCCAATGCGGGCGGCATTGCGGTCCTTTCGGTTCCTGTTGTTGCCGGCCTTCGGTGTTGCCGTGGGAACTTTTGTCAGTGTCGAGATACGTTCCTCTACCCCTGCCAAATAGTCTTGAGTCGCCACCCTCACAGCCTGTTTGAGGTCGCCATTAATCGGAGGAATGACACCTCGTTGTCGCAGTAAGTCCGCTAACTGGAAGTCACTATTTGGCGTCGTCAGGACGATCTTGAACGTGCGCGTTTCGCCTTCGGTTGAGTCGGTTACTTCGACTTTAATGCGTTCCGGTTTGGCTGCCATTGCGTCTAACTCCTTCTAAGTCGCCACTCATTTTGGCGGTGTCGAGACTCGGTAGCGTGACTGCTCGCAAAGGCTCAGGCGCAAAACCTAAAGCGATGATCTGTGCTTCACTTGCGAACGGTTGCGGGATTGTGATGTCGTCCAGACGAGTCGCCATGTAAAGCACAACATCCCTGGCCTCATCCTTTCCGGCAATCATGGAAGGCACCCTCAGCAGCAATGCCGGACCGTCAGTTCGTTCCCTTCCGATTGAGACAACTTCAAGGCAGAGTGGCTCAGACCGGTAACGCACCTGAAGGGTTCCACGCTCCGACGTGATAAGCACTGAGTTGTCGATGAGCAGCATTCCGGGTGGTAAGAGACCAGCCTTTTCGACACCGGACAATAGAGCAAGTTCACTCGCCGGAATACGGTGTGACAGCGATTCAGTGGCTGCGAACAAACTGACACTAAGAGCTACTGCCGTCGCCTCACGGATGCGTTCTTCGGTGCGTGCGACTTCGCCCTCTGAGACGCTGACGAATGCCCGGACTTGCTGACGTCGTTGTTGCTCGAGTATTTCCTGCGCCTGATTTGGCGGCAATGTTATGCGTGGATCGACACCGCCGATATCGTTAGTCCACACACTCGAAATGAATCGCGTACCCATAATCAACGTAACAATGACGGCGGTCGTAATCAGGGGAAGTTTGTGTCGCAAGTCCATCATGCGTGTACCTCCTGTGGCATTCTCACCTCCGAGTTCATCGCCTGCTTTGTTACCGCAAAAGCTGCTTCCACCCACGGATCGATTTCCGGATGGTCTTTGTTCGCCGCGTCTTCGAGGCGCGCCAATGCCTTTCGTAAATTCGAGAGTTCCTTCTGCTCCTTGCCAAGACAAGCGAGGTATTCAGCGATCACGTTTTCAGTCAGCAGTGCCACTCCGTCTTCAGTTAGCGCCGTGAGCAGATCGATTGACTCGCGCAGTCCTGGCTTGTCCCTTACCTGCGGCATGTCCCACTTGATCAGCTGTGTGATCTTTACGGCTGCGGCGATCAAATAAGGGCCGGCCTCGGGAACTCTGGCGCGCAGGATTTGTACTTCTTCTTCCGCGGTGGCCAGGTCCATCCAGGTGACGAAACAGCGCGAACGAAGCGGCTCAGATAACATTTTTAGATTGTTGCTGGTGAGCATCACTATTGGTCTATGCTCACGATCGCGAACACCGACCACTCCCGACAGTTTGGGCACGTTCGCCCAGCCGCGAGCCAAAGGTTGCAGCAGGAGGTTTTGAATCTTTAGCTCCAGTTTCTCGACTTCATCCACAATCAACACCGGCGGCGGTTCATTGCGTTGAACGGCTTCGCTGGCGTAAGCAAAGGCATCAAGAAATTCTCCTCGTTCAAAGAACTCTTCCGTCCACACAAACGATCGTGCTGTCCGCGGCTCCGTGCCGTTGTGAATCAACTGTTCAATAGCCTGCTCCTGAGCTCGCGCACGCCAGCTCCCAAGCACTTCGCCGGCTGTGAGTCCTTCAACTCCGGGAACGTAAAAGAGGGTTAGGTTACAGGCTTGCGCTAGTGCCTCACCGAGTGAAGTCTTGCCTGAGCCACGCGGTCCACCGAACAGGATCGGGTGATACTGGCGCAGGGCCAACGCGACATCGGACAGCGTGTGCGACTGCGGAATGTATCCGCTGCCTGCGAGGATATTCGCTAGGGCCTGCGTGCCTTCGTCGCGGACCAATCGTCGCGGATCGATACTTAATTTGTTTGAATCTCGTAGCTCCATGGTGTGCTGAACCTCGTACTATGGTTCCAGGACGGCTAAAGCAATCTTGCGCATCTCGGGTGACATCTTGTGTAGCTTTGCTCTGATTTCGTCGTGAGAGCCGTTGGCAATTAGCTCAGCAAACTCGCGCTCGCTAATTCCTGTTGCTAGTCGCACAGCATCTACATCAGACAGGGCGGTCAGACTGTGTACATCCGGGTCGGCACCTGCTTCCGTGCCTTTGATCGCAGCTGGTAGATCAGTCACCATCACATAACCTGGTGTTCCCGCAACGATCTCCACGAATCCCGCACGTCTGTTTCGATCCGATGGATCGCCAAACACACCGTTTAGTTCTTCTGAGACTGGATTAATCAGCGACGAACGGGTTCCGTCTGAGATGATCACAGTGCCATTGCTTCGTCCGCCAAGCGCTGCCGTCGTGACACTGAGGGCGGCATTGCCAAGCTGACTGAGAATGCGCGTCCACCGGCTATCAAGTTGTCGTGATTTGCCTTTAAGCCCCGCGGCGCTATCGCCTCCAAGCACGTCTCCGCCAAGCTTCACGAATTTGCCACTCTCGGGTTCGATGAAGCCAATGATCGCAACGTAAGCCCGGTTATATTCGCCGCCTTTGGTGCTGCCGACGAGTATCGTTCCGCGCTTCATGGTCCAGCCGTTTCCAACCATGTCGCGGGTAAGTTCCAGGCGCGCGAGCGCGCCGCTGCGCAAGGTGTACAGACCTCCGATGGTTCGTACTGGGAGCATGCTGCCAAATGGTGGAACCACAACCTTCGGTTCGGAGTGGTTTTCCCTGATCGGTTCTGGACTACTCGACGATCGCCCTGGAGTTGGTGAAGCTGGCGGCACTCGCTCGTCCGGCCGTTCACCGACGTAAAGTGACGTTTCAGCGTTGCGCTGCGAATGAACCGGCTGCTCATTCGTGGCGATTGAAACGGGTGGCGAAGACTTACCGGACGTCGTCGAATTCTGTGTGGCGTCTGATGGGTTGGGCAGATCAAACGGGTGCTCAGAGTCGACGGGCGCGTTAATGGTAGTACCAGTGTTCGCTGCGCCATCTCGAGTAGCCGTCGCATGTGCCTGAGCGTTCCCGGGGGAACGATTTTCGCCCGTTAGCTGTTGCATTTTTTGGAGTGCTTGCTCAGTGCGGTTATCGCGACCGATTGTAGTGCCGGCATTCGGCGGAGGCGGTAGAAGTCGCGCCTGATTCGCTGCTCGGCCGTATTCGACTCGCGTGCTCCGTTGCCGATAAATCACTACTGCCGTAACAACACTGGCTGCTAGCAATGCAGCAATAAACGCCTGCGCAATTCGACGATGCCGCCGCTGCTTTCGTTTTGTCTTTTCCGCAGCAATCTCTGCCAGGGCTGCGGCCTCTTCGTCGTCTGCCTCAGCCGATCCATTGCTACCAGCGGTCCGAGATGTCTCTTCGTCGCTTGCAACTCGCTGAAGATATGGATTCTCACCCGCAACTATGCGCGTTGCCGATCCCGCTGCGCCTTCAGTGCTCTCTGTTTGCTTCATCAGTCTGACTCCTTACTTGGCTGTAACGGTTAAATCGGCTGTAGCTGGTTCGTCGGCAGCACTCATGTGTGCGACTGCGAGCTTTAGGTGTTGACGAGCGCCAAGTATCGGCACTTCATAAACCAGTGCGAAGTACCGTGTAGTACGGGCTGCTATGGCGCCGCCGATTGAACTGGAAGACAGATGTAATTTGGCGAGTCGGGTACCAGCTTCGACCGGACGACCGTGCTCGTTTAGTGTCTCGACGTAGAGATCGGGATACCCCGAGATGACACGCAAAGTCTCAGACCCAACATTGCGAACAGCGAAGACCACGAGCCGAGCTGTGTCGTTCAAATCACGCACCGGCAGAACGGAGATCCTTAGGCCATGGCGCTCCCTGGTCCACTGCCTGAACCACTTTGGATTTTTGAAGGCGTCGCGCAAGGCAGCTTCGGCCGGTTCCCTGTAGTCTGGTGGTGGCGGCTGAACGTTTGCAGGTTCAATTGGCTTGATCTGGATCAGTGGTTCTGGTTCTCGCTTGATAACCGGCTTTGCGTCAACTGCAGGAAGTTCGGGATTTGGCTGAATTCCCGTCAGATTAGTAGCCAACCCTGCTGAGCGGCGGGTATGAATCACTTCTTCGGTGTTGTAACTGATGACCACGCGATGCGCCTGCTGCTTCAGCAAAGCTACCGGATAGACCAGTAACGTTACGGCTATGCCACTATCCATTTGCGCGATAATTGTTGTTGCTGCCGCGATCGCTTGTGGACCTCGTGATCGTGTACTCGGTACGAGAAAGCCGCTACCGGTGCGCAGCACTAGATGATGGTCGCGCTTAAGGGTGGGAGACTTCTCGACTGTAACCAGATCAGAATTGCCGGCGTGAACTGCAAAGAATTTGTCACTGGCAGGAAATTCGATCAGCGTCACGCCGTTCTGGGCCATTCCGATCCGCAATAACGGATTTGAGCTCGCAGCGACAGAAATGCTGGCTTCTCCGGACAGGTACTCGGGAGCATTCAGCACATTTATGCGTGACGTTGTTGCGCGTTTGACGGTCGCCGTACGCGGTGTGAGCGGTTTCAATTGTGCCTGGGCGTCAGCACGGAAACTCGCCACTGCAACTATGAACGCGGTCGCCAATCTGATGCTTATCAATGCATGTCGTTTGTTCATGGCTTCTCCTTACTGAGCAGGCTGTGGCGTTGCGACGGAAATGGCGGCCGGACTCTTCTCAGTCACCGTCGTTGATTGCGGCGTCAAGATCTTCATTTCGGTGATGCCGGCTATGCGGAAACCAGTGTTCTGGTTGTCTTCAGTCCGTTTCGCGGTATCTGGTCGCAGCGCAACCGTAAACACGAGCTGCCGCGTCTCGTGCTGGGCAACACTGCCCACCGTTGTCGTGATCTCCTGCTGTCCTATCACCTGGACCTTGTAAGGATCGTCGCGACTGAGAGTGACGGACTGAAGCTTCCAGACGGTTTGCCACTCTTCGCGGCGTT
>Ga0105237_10001381_pt1 | contig 32046 bp, 21 predicted proteins | sample KBSC24metaG_FD_81520 | JGI IMG/M metagenome (GOLD analysis project Ga0105237, IMG submission 81520) | Corn rhizosphere microbial communities from Kellogg Biological Station, Michigan, USA - KBS C2-4 metaG | ecosystem: Host-associated > Plants > Roots > Rhizosphere > Soil | place: Michigan, USA... | reverse complement strand
GAAGCCGCGCAGCAGTATAAAGGATGTGTGGGCATTTATCGAGGGCGATCTGCAACATGCCGCCACGTTGTTGAAAGGCACCGTCTGGACTGGCAATGACAAGGGACGTGCCAGCGAATGGGCCGCCAAGGGACTATTAGGCAAGGCATATGTGTTTACACAGGATTGGGCGGATGCAAAGACAACCCTGTTGGATGTCATCCAGCATAGCAACAAGTCGCTGATGCCCTATGACAAATACCGGAATGCCTTTATCGGCATCACGGAAAACGAATTTAACGAGGAGTCTTTATTCGAGCTGAATATCGACCTGGATTCCAAAGGCGACTACGGCGTTTATGGTGATGCGGCGAATTCTACATCCATAAATGGTCTTATCTGGTGTCCATGGGCGTTGGGTTATGATGGCACCGAGGCCAGCGCTATAGCCCTGGGATATGGCAATGAGGTGATGCACGATAAGAATGTGGTGAGGTTTGGATATTCCATCGGCAGCTATGGACTGGTAGACAATCCCAATTACGATGCAAGCTACAAGCCCGACAAGGATGGCTATATCTCCGACAAATGGCCTGCAAAGATCATGGACCCTGCGTATAAGACACAGGCGATGCAGGTTCGCACGAACCAGACGGCAGACCCCCGGCTATATGTAAATGCTCTCCAGCCCTGGATCGACTCCGTGCAATTCCAGGCTCCTGTATGGCAGCGGGTGTCCCGTCCCAATTTTTATGCGAACCAGTCGGATAAGTATGGGTTCAGCATTCGGAAGTACTCTCCCATTTTCAACAGCGTGAACAATGTGAAGGGCGGTCAGGCCGATGGCGCCAATATTTATCTGCTGCGTCTGGCGGATGTATATCTGCTGTATGCCGAAGCTTGCGCCAACAGCGGGGACAATGCGAATGCGTTGGAATATATTAATAAGGTCAAGCGCAGGGCATATAGCTATCCTGTGGATGCTGCATCGCCTGTGGATTATGTGAGCCTGACGGATCAGACCAGTGCGCATGCGGCGGGGGATCCTGTGTTGGGGAATAATCCATTGTATTATGAGCGGTGGGCGGAGCTGTTCAATGAAGGTCATTGGTGGTTTGATCTGTGCCGGTGGAAGCTGGGCGCCTCGGAGGCTGCTTTTTTTGGTTCGGCGTTGAATGTGCATAGCGGTCCGCTGAGCTTCCCGGACAAGACCTATTCGTGGCCCATACCCTTGAATGAGATCAATTCGAATAATAAGATTACGGCAGCGGACCAGAATCCCGGGTACAATTGATAAAAGATGTTTTCCTGGTTACATTGTACATCATGATGCGAGCCTGATCGCGTCCGACTACCGGGCGTAAGCCCGGGACCATTCAAAGCCGGCCGTGTAGGCCGGGACTCAACAAAAGTGGCGGGGGAGACCCCGTCACTTTTTGAAATTTGTATATTTTTGACTTATGCATATGATATCCAGAGTATTAGCCGCAACACTATTTGTGTTGTTTTTACACGACGTCCGTGCCCAACAGGTAGACCCAGTAGTCATGAACAAAGTAAAGCTGTCGTTTATGTTGGACAGCGATGGCTCGCCGATGTATGAAGTATCCTTTTCAGGCCGGCCTGTCATCAAACCTTCTCATATGGGTTTCAGGCTTGACAAGGACAGTCTTTTTTTCAGACAGTTCCAATTGCTGGGTGTGGAGAGGAGCACGGTAGATGACAGTTGGCAGCCCGTGTGGGGTGAGGTTGGCCATATACGGGACCATCATGAACAACTGATCGTTCACTTGCAAAAGCCGGGCGCTGTCGCTGCCAGCCGGCTCGATATCATCTTCCGGGTATTTGAAGATGGAGTAGGATTCCGGTATGTATTTCCGCAGACATCAGGGCTGGGTTATTTTGTCGTAAAAGGGGAGATGACACAGTTTGCGTTGGCGGGAGATCACAAGACCTTCTGGATCCCGGGGGATTATGATACCAATGAATATCCCTATACCACCTCACGGATCAGCGGGATAGACAATAAAGAGCTCGTGGAGAAGTCCACGGATATTGCGGTACGGGTGGCTCCTGACAGATATGCCGTGCAGACGCCGCTGATGATGAAGAGCGAGGATGGGCTTTATATCAATATTCACGAGGCGGGGTTGATTGATTACCCGGCGATGCAGCTGCATGTGGATAGAGACACCCGTATGCTGACGTCAGCGCTGGTGCCGGATGCGGTAGGGAATATGGCATACCTGCATGCACCTTTTGCCACGCCCTGGCGGACGGTGATCGTCAGCGACAAGGCCGCGGATATACTTTCCAGCAAGCTCATTTTAAATCTCAACGAACCTTCGAAGATAGCCGACCCCAGCTGGATACATCCTATGAAGTTCGTCGGTGTATGGTGGGAGATGCAGACCGGAAAGGCCACCTGGAGCTACTCGGATTACGCGGACAGCCTGAATGCACAGGGGCAGCTGATCCCCAATGGCAGACATGGCGCCAACACGGCCAATGTCAAGAAGTATATTGACTTTGCCGCAAAGAATAACATACAGGGGGTGCTGGTTGAGGGCTGGAATACGGGATGGGAAGACTGGTTTGGCAACTGGAAGGAGAATGTTTTCGACTTCGTGACGCCGTATCCCGATTTTGATGTGGCGGAGCTGGCGACCTATGCGGCTTCCAAAGGAGTGAAAATTATCATGCACAATGAGACATCGGGTTCGGCCACTAACTATGAGCGGCGGATGGATACAGCTTTCCGGTTTATGAACAAATACGGATATACTTCCGTGAAGACGGGGTATGTAGGAAGGATCATCCCCAGGGGCGAGCATCATGACGGACAATGGATGGTGAATCACTACAACCGCGTGGCCGAGAAGGGGGCGTATTACCACGTGATGGTGGATGCGCATGAGCCCGAGCGGCCTACGGGGCTTCAGCGGACCTGGCCCAACTGGCTGGCCTGCGAGGCGGGCAGGGGTAATGAATACAATGCATTTAGCATCGGGAACAATCCCGAGCATGAGACGATATTGCCTTTTACGCGGTTGATGGGCGGACCGATGGATTATACGCCGGGGATCTTCCGTATCAAGGGGTACTCGACCGTGCCCGGCAGACAGGTGCATACGACCCTGGCAAAACAGCTGGCATTGTATGTGACGTTGTATAGCCCGCTGCAGATGGCGGCTGATCTGCCGGAGAATTATGAGGCGCATATGGACGCTTTCCAGTTCATCCGGGATGTGCCGGTGGATTGGGATGATACAAAGGTGCTGGAGGCAGAGCCGGGGGATTATATCACTATTGCCCGCAAAGAAAAGGGGCGCCCCAACTGGTTTATAGGGGCTATAACGGATGAGAACAGCCGTACGGCGACCCTTTCGCTGGATTTCCTGGAGCCGGGTAAGAAATACCAGGCGACTATCTATAAGGATGGGGCGGATGCTGATTGGAAGAGCAAGCCCGAGTCATATACCATCGAGAAGGTGACGGTGACGAGTAAGACCCGGCTGGCCGTGAAGCTGGCGGCTGGCGGCGGGGCGGCTGTGAGTATCAAGGGGGAGTGATCGCCTTACTCCGATCGCAGCACCTCCGCCGGATTGATCAATGCCGTCCTTATGGTCTGCCAGCTGATGGTAAGCAGTGCAATCATTAATGCCCCGAGGCCCGCTATGACAAAGATCCATGGGCTGATGCCCGCACGATAAGCAAAGTCCCGCAGCCATAGCTGCGTAACATACCAGGCCATCGGTGAGGCGATGATCGCTGCCAGCGCTACCAATGCAATAACATTCCTGCTCAGCAGCATGCTGATGCTGGCTGCGCTGGCCCCCAGTACTTTCCGGATACCGACCTCTTTGGTCCGTTGCCGGGCGGTGAACATGGAGAGGCCAAACAGTCCCATACAGGAAATGAAGATGGTGATACACATGGCGGCACTTAACAAAAAAGCCGTCTCCCTTTCCTTCTCATATAGGCGTTGAATAGCGTCATCCAGGAAGCTGTATTTGAACGGAGCCTCCGGAAAAATGGCCTTCCATTCCTTTTCTATACGGGCAATGGTACTTTGAAAACTGCCTATGCTCTTTCCGCTGGTGGCCAGCTTTATGGCGATGCCGGGCTCGGCGGCGGGAAGGTCGACCATGGACACCGGCAGGATATTGTAGCGATAGGAATATTCGTGGTAGTCGGCTACTACGCCGATGATGGGCAGCTGTCTATCACCCAGGGAAAGGAACTGGCCTACGGCGTCACGTGGGTTGGTGAGACCCATGGCCCTGACCATGGCTTCATTGATGACGAACTCTCTCAGCGTGTCAGAGGGTCGTATGTTCTCTCCTGCCAATAAATTTATTTTATATAGGGGTATAAAATTCCTGTCGGCTATCTGGAGGGCGGAAGAGATGTTTACGATCTGTTTGCCCTTGTATTGTACGGGCATCATGGTATGAAAATCTGTGATCGGAGAGAATGACTGACGGGCTATCATGCGTATCCCCGGCACCCGGGCGAGCTTTTCGGCCAATACTTTGACACGCCTGGTGGTGTCGTCTCTCTGCGTGTCCAGGGTGATGATGGCATCGGTGGAAAACCCCAGACCTTCGCTGCGCATATAGTTGATCTGACGGCCGATGATCATCGTACTGATGATAAAAATGAGAGAGATGGTGAACTGGAAGACGATCAGCCCTTTGCGCAGCCACCATTTTTCGCCGCCTGTTGGGGCGCCATTGCCCTTAAGACATAGTACAGGCAGCCAGGAGGCCAGGACCCTTGCGGGATAGAGCCCGGACAATAAAGTAGTCGTCACAGCGATGGCCGTGAGGAAGAGCAGCATGCCGGGACTTAAGATCCGGATATGCAGACGGGCAGGGATCATGGTATGGAAGAGATGGAGGACAGGGGTTACCAGCAGGACGGCCAGCAGGACGGAGAACAGGGTGAGGATACCCGTTTCGATCAGGAATTGGAAGGTCAGGGCCGTACGGCTGCTGCCCAATACTTTTCGGATACCGACCTCTTTGGCACGCCGGATGGACAAGGCGGTGGATAAGTTGATGAAATTGATCACCGCCAGCAGCAGAATGAATACGGCAATACCGGCTAAGATATATTGTGTCTCTGCGTGACCTTTGGGGAACCCATCCCAGACTTCCTGATTGAAATGCACATCGGATAAGGGCTGCAGGGCGAACGATACTTTCAGGTCAGGCAGGAAATGTACATGCTGTATAAAGAAGTTCGTCAGCTGGGCTGCGATAGGGGCAGGCGCGGCATCTTTTTTTAGTTTGATAAACGCTCCGGATGTCCAGGGCATGTCGCCCTGGCCCCATTTGTCGAGTTGGATCCCTTCTTTCAGGAAGCTGACGGGCACAGTGCTGAGCGAGATAAAACCGTTGTATGGGAAGTCGGTATTGCCTTCCCAGTCTTTAACGATGCCCGTGACGGTGACTCTCAGTGAATCGCGGAATATAAGCCCTTTTCCCATGACCTTGCCGGGGGCGGCGCTGCCAAAATGCATACGGGCGCTGGCTTCAGAAAGTACTACACTAAAAGGGCGGCTGAGAGATGTCGCGGGATCACCTGCCACCCAGTCGTATTTAAAAATGGTAAAGTAGGCCGGTTCCGTGATAATTGTGGAGTCTGTGAAATAATGATACGCAGCCATGGTCTCGCAGCCCGGCACCTCTTTGCGGGCGGCGAGAGGAAGGATAGGAGGGACAGAGGCCTGGGTGTTCTTTTCGTTGCCCTGTTGTATGTGGGATATAACCCGGTAAATATATTTTCCATCGGGATGAAAATTATCAAAGCCAAGTTCGTAATGAATGATGGGGAAAATGACCAGGCAGGCGCATATGCCGAGTGTAAGGCCGAGAACATTGATAAAACTGTATATCTTATTCCTGGTGATATTACGCCAGGCGATGAGGAGGTAGCTTTTAAGCATAGGCGAAGAGTTGGAAGCTTTAAGATAAAGCTATTCCGTCATCGAGGCCCGTTAAAGCTATGCTAAAGTCGGACCCCGCCAGCCTCAACGGCGGCCTACAACGTCTTTATCTCCATGATACGTTGTTCGAACTCTTCATTGGGGACGATGGATTTGTTCTTGATCTTTGTCTTGTAGGTATTGATAGTATTGACCGAGTATTCGAGGATCCGCGCGATCTTTTCATTCTCATGAATACCCATTCTGATCAGGGCGAATATACGCAGGTCCGTATTGAGGAATTCGTGGTCCTTTAGCTGTACTTTGTCGTCCTCTTTGAAAAGAGCGTTAAAACCTTGTATAAAATCAGGGAAGAGCTTCAGGAATATCTTATCAAAATTCTGCAGGAGCTCTTCTTTTTCTTTTTTCAGGTTGGTATTGTTCACCAGGGTGATGAGGTCCTCCCATTTGCGATAGGCTATCTTTTGCTCGAGGGACTTTTTAAATTTTTCGATCTTGGCAAAAAACTCTGAGTCGGCGTTGAAGAAGTAGCCGATATATTCTTCCTTGATCTTATTGGCTTCGGACAGTTTGTTGTTGGCCTCCAGCAACCAGCCGTTGGCGGCCTGTAATTTCTCGTGGGCTTCAGTGATCTTTTTCTGTGCTGCCTTGAGCTTGCCCACTTGCCGGAATATGACGATGGCCAGCACAATGACGATGAGCAGCAGGAGAGTAGTTATGACCGAGTAGGTGATGAGGGTCCTTTTTTGGGCTTCCACACGACTGATCTTCTCGCCTTCGATGAGGGGCAGGATGGCGCTGACCTGTACCTTTCTTTGACGGGCGCCATAATAGCTGGCGTCGCCGATGGCGGCTTCGATGTAGGAGGATGCATTTTTTACATCGCCCGATCGATAGAGGAGCTGGGCCAGGTTGAAAATGGCGGCTGTCTCTTTGGTGGACGATCGGATGTCGGCGATGGCGGCCCTGATAAGGAGCTGTTTGGCCGTGTCTAATTGACCGTTATAGATATAAATATCGCTGAGAGTGGAAGCAGTGACTGCCAGCTCATGGTCGGAGAGATCTGACCGGGCAAGCAGTTTCCAGAGATAGGTCATTGCGGCCGGTCGGTTGTTCGATTTTATTTCCTTCAGCCCTGTGTAATAGACAGCCGGGAACGAGCCCGGGGTATAGAGCCGCAGGGCGGAGTCGATGTATTTATTGCCAAGGACGGTATATACAGGGGTGTTGTAGGCGTCGTTGTCGAAGTCCCCCAGATCATAGTAGTAGCGGCCCATCAGGGCGTAGTATTCTGCCTTCAGGCTGTCCGGGGCGCCTGTAATAGTTATCTCTTTTAGCGAATCCAGGGTTTCTTTGAACATACCGGAAGAGAGGAGACAGAAGCCTGTTTTCAGCCGGGCGTATACGATACGGGAGGGATCATTCAGGCGAAGGGCTGCCCGTAACAGTTCCCGGGCATAATGGAAGGCGGAGTCATAATTAAAGACCTTGTATTCTTCGTAGAGAGGCTGGTAGCGGTGAAAGAGCAATTCCAGGTCGCCGGGATTGGATGCTGAAAGATCTGATTTCAGCAAGGCGATGGCCCTTTCTTTTTCGGCGTCGTATTGTGCAGAGCGCTCGATGGCCTGGTTGAGGTCGGCCAGCGTGGGGGATGGCGGTGTATTGGTTTGGCAGCGGACTGCCAGGGATAAGGTCAGCAACAGTCCGACGAGCAGCTTGGATTTGAGCATGCTACAAATGTAGCGACTGGGAGTTCTAAAAATAAAAAAAGCCTAGATAGAAATCCAGGCCGTTGCTAAAATCCAATATCCTATTAAAAGCCATGATAGTATACGCAAAAGATGGTCCAGAAGATTTTCCCCGCTTTGAAATTCTTTTTCAGGCCCAAAACGGTGTGGAAAAGCCGAAAAAATGGGGAATATTTTCCGCAGAAGTGGATGAAATTCTTCAATTTACCAAAAACGAGCCACAGGCTCGTTGTCTGCCAGGACCGTGACCAGGGCGATCCCTTTGGGAATGCCAGGCTTTGAAGGAGCAGTTCTTGGCGTTGTCCTCCCTGTTCAGAGGGGTATTTGGGGTGGGGCAGGTGCGGTTCAAGCTGTTGAACCATGGAAATGTCCCGGGCGAACCCGCCGTCCGGCCTGAAACGGAGCAATCGTTGGTCCACCGGCTGGTAGACTTTCTTGGGCAGGCTGGCTGGAGGTTGGAAGGGAAGATTCACCATCCCCCAATGCCTATTATAAGGGTATCCAAATACAGAATGGGATGGTGTAACTTTGCCTGGTTAAATGATAAGTATGACCGCTGACATCGATAGAAAATTCTTACAACAGGCAATAGAGCTGGCAAAGCAGGGCATCGAGGCTGGGGAAGGAGGACCATTTGGGTGTATCATCGTCAAGGATGGGCAGATCGTCGGGATGGGGGCTAACCAGGTGACCTCCACGAACGATCCGACGGCACATGCGGAGGTAGTGGCGATACGGGATGCGTGCCGGCGGCTGGGGAATTATCAGCTGACGGATTGTGATGTCTATGCATCCTGTGAGCCCTGTCCGATGTGTCTGGGAGCATTGTACTGGGCCCGGCCAAGGCGGGTAGTGTATGCCAGTACCCGGGACGAGGCTGCCGGGGCGGGGTTTGACGACGCCTTTATTTACCACGAGATAAATGTTGCTGCCGGAGAAAGAAAGATACCTTTTGATCACCAGTCCCTGGAGGAGGCGGCTGCCTTATTTGGGCTCTGGAGGGACAAGGGGAATAAAAGATTGTATTGATTACGGGTGGTCCCTCAAGGGAATATTTACCTCCAGCGTGCACCCCTTCCCCGGTGCGGAAATGAACTGCGCCTCGCCTCCACAGCACTCGGCCCGGCTGCGTATATTACTGAGGCCGATACCGTCCTTTTTCTTGCAGGGATCGAATCCAACACCATTGTCTTTGACCGTCAGTGCGGCGGCATCGGCATCACAGGCTATCCGTATGGAGACATGTGTGGCCCTGGAATGTTTGTAAACATTGCTCAGCTGCTCCTGCGCTATTCTGAAAAATGCCTCTTTGACGGAAATGGCTGCTTTAGCGTCGTCCCAGTCCGCAGTATCCAATTGAATGGACCCGGTATACTGATAGGGCTCGATCAGCTTGTTCAGTTCCTGCGGCAGTGAGCGTTCGGTGAATCGGGGCATTACCATCCGGTGTGACAGCCTGCGGGTCTCTTCGATGGCCGCTATGACATTGTCCCGGCACTGGCTGAGCACTGGCGCGCAGGTGGAAAAATTTTCCATACAATAGGACAATTGCATGCGTGTGGCCGCCAGTATCTGGTTGATATTGTCATGCAGCTCCCTTCCCAGCAGATTGCGTTCCAGCTCTTTTGTCTCCAGGATCACATGGGTGATCTTCTTTTGTTGTTCTATCTCATTTTCCAATCTCTCCACTTCCATACGCCGCTGATCTGTTACGTCATAGCTGACGACGAAATAGCGATGGATGTCGCCATTCTCATTTTTAAAGGGCTGCCCGGTCACATGATGAATCCGTCGTTCGCCGTCTTTTGTATATATGATGAAATCACCGTTGTAAGAAAGGTTATGCTCTATCCTGTCGGCCCAGGATTTGAGCTGGTCCTGGTCGGTGTCCGGACCAAGCATGGCCTTCACGGGGTTCTTTCCAATGATATCTGCCGGAGTATAGCCCGTCAGACGGGTAAAGCCTTCGTTCACCCAAAGTACATTGCCCGACAGCTTGTTGAAGATCATTACCCCATTGGTGGTCTCCTTGGCCACCAGCGACAGCACTTCCATTTCGCCGGATATCTTTTTTTCCCGGGTGATGTCCTCAAAAGAGATAAGTAGGGTATAGGGGTCCTTTTGCCGGGCATTGGTAACGATCGCTGTGTTCACCTTAAGCCATTGTATCCTGCCGGCGTGCTGTATGCCGATGACCTTGTTGCGGATGCCGTATAGTTGCCCGTTGCGTTTGTACAGGAGCGCTTCGTGCTCTATCGCGATCTCCTGTTCGTCAAAGAGTACTGCGCCAGGAGTGGGGAAGCCGGTGGCCTTTAACTTTTCAGCATCGGTCCCCAATATGGCGATAGCGCTTTTGTTCACTGCCAGCACCTGTTTATCGAGGGTTTGCAGAATAACGCCTTCGCTGAGTGAATTGACGAGGGCCTGGTATTTTATCTCGCCCGCCCGCAGCTGCTCTTCGGCTTTTTTCCTTTTAGAGATGTCGCGGAACGAGATGCTCACCTGTTCGATATTCCCATTGGGGTTGTTGACAGGCAGATAGTTTATAAACAACCAGAGGCCGTCGGGATACTCTATCTCATATTCCTTTTGGGCGCCTGCCAGCGCCTGTTGCAGGAACCAGCGTACGGTGGCCTGCCGGGTGGCTGGAAGCAGGCTGAGCAGGTCGGCGCCCGTATGCACTTCCGTATTAAGGAGGTTGAAAATCCGGATGGCCTGTCTGTTGAATGTGAGTACCCTGAACTGTGCGTCGACCAGCAGAACACCTTCACCGATGTTGTTAAGAACGGCTGTATTGCGGAGCAGCACCAGCTCCGTGAGCTTTTTCTCCGTGATATCACGCAGGCTGCCGCAGATGCCTGCGAATGCCCCGTTGGGGGAGCGGTAAGGGTATAGAGAGACGCTGACCCATTTGACGACGGTGAGCTGATACCTCCATTCTACATGTACCTTTTCACCTGCCGCCACTTTTTCCAAAGTTTGTTTAAACACGTCCTGCTGTTCTGCCGTCAGCAAAACATTAAAGTCGAAATTCTTACCAATATTCTTTCCGGACACGGCGTGATAGAGGTCATTGCAGGCCTTGTTGTGCCAGAAGAATCTGAATGTGTTATCCAAAAGGAAAAAAGGCTCCTCAAGGGTGTTGAGTATGGAAGGGAAAAAGTCTTGCCCCATGGGGGAAAGAGAGGAGAGCGAAAGGTCAGGCCTATCGCTGTCAATGCTACTGTCAAATGCCATTCGCTGCAGGTTTGTGGTTGATCAAGGATAAGCCTGCATGAATTTATTATTTTTATTTATAATAAGGAAATAATGTAGATAAAATTATCAATTTGACGTTTATTATGGGTGATCTATACGGAGCACCAGCCCCTTTGCGGTACAAGCCCACCCGATGGAGCTGCCTGCGAAACTAATTCCGATGAAATAATCGTCAGAGACGAATCTCGCGCTGGTGGTCCAGGTCTGACCTCCGTCAGTGGTCTTGTAAATGATCTTGTCTGACTTGTAATACCCTGTGGCAGCATTAAAAAATTTGACTGTATTGATAGTTCCTCCCTTGGGATATATGCTGTTCCAGGAGACACCGCCATCGGTGGTCTTTAACACGCCATTCTCCCAGCCGTAGAACCCGTTTTGACTATCCACGAATTGCAGTGAATTGTAGGTGGGCGAAGCGTTGCTGGTGACAAAGATATTTTGCTGCACCTGCTGCCAGCTGGCGGCGCTGTCCACTGTTTTTGAAAAGGTAGCGTCTCCGCAGAACAAAAGGCCTTTACCCGGGTCTAAAAAATAAGGAACATAAGCTGTAGGGCTCCGGGATGAATGAAAGCTTTGTACCCAGGTCTTGCCAGTGTCCGTTGTTTTGTAGAGTCCGGTGTTGATATCTGCACAATAGCCGGTTGAAGGGGTCGTAAAGAATTCGCTGTATGCGGTAGACATAGGCAGGGAACGTATAGCCCAGGTATTGCCGCCATCCTGGGTGACCAGCAAGTGGCTGAAGCCCTCCGCGTAGCCGTATGTGTCACCGATAAAGAACAGGTTGATCGCCTGATCTCCTGAATTGATGTATGTATTGGAGAGTTTTGTCCAGGTCTTACCGCTGTCCTGGGATTTATACAAATAACCATCTGTGACGGCGCTGAAACCCTGGGAAGGGGAAGTGAACCATATGTCGTTGATGCCATTCGGAGATGCAATATTGCCTACTATTTTCCAGTCGCCCAGTGTATCTGTTGGCGTGTTGTTGGGTGGTACGGTCACCGGACCGTCGTGAGACTTGCTGCAGGAGAAAAGGATAAGGGATAGGAACAATAGCTGGACTGGTTTCATGAAGGTCTGTTTGGGATAAAGATAGACAAAAAGAAAAAAGCTCGTCCGGAGGGGTGAGCTTTTTCGCAGGCTATTTTGAGGGTACTGTTTATTTCATGGTGCTGGAGTACACTTCCCATGTGTCGCCGTTGCTACGCAGGGTGACCTTGCTGTCTGCGCTCTCCAGGGAGACATAGTAGCAGTTGTCATTTTCGCCGCTGAGCTCGAACAGTTCAGTGATCCAGTAACCATTATAGTTGTTCTTCAGGGTCATCTGCAGGTTCAGGGGCAGCTGAGAAGATACGATGTTGCGGGTGACGGCTAAAAGTTCTCCATTCCCGGAGTAGTAGGCAAACATGACCATGTCGTCCATTTTGAAGGTCAGCTTGGTGAAGTTCTTACGGACGTCGGTGCTTATGATCCGGGCGTTGTGGAAGTCTTTTTTGAAAGAGGTCCTTACATCGCTGCTGACGGAGTCGGGGGTGCCGGCGAAGCTATAGCTGGCGCCGAGGGTCAATAACAGGACCATTAAGATGGCTACTTTTTTACTTCCATTAAGGAGAGTTTGGCGGAGGTTAGTTGTCGTGTTCATAAAATTATCTTTTAAGATGTTGATTTTGGGGATTGTTGACATAACAAAGATAATGAACAAGACAGGTACTTTACAATACATAGTACAGGGAATGGCATAATACCTGTTTAAGCGGTAGAAAAGGCAGGATGAGCTGCGGGAACGGCCGGCTGGCTGGTCGGAAAAGGGGGTGAGTGGCGGGGTAAACGGGCTGGCCGGAGAGGGCGGAATGGCGATTCAGGTAAAAGAAGAAATGAGAAGCCGGAAACCAGCCTCTAGTGTATTTTAATGCTAATCAATGTTTTGTGAAAATCAACGATCCAGGAACTTGGTCCTGCTTAAAATTTCCTCTGCCATTTTCAGCTTTTCAGGAAATGGGTTGTACTCTGCAGGCATAAAGGTATGAGTGACCACGACAACAGGTGGGATCTGCTTTTTGCGTTTTTTGATACTTGAGGTATTTTTTCTTGCAGCAGGCATAGATCAAAGTTAATGAATTCTTTTAATGAGAAATCCTAAAAATGTGGTGTCTGGTACCGTTGCAAATGGACGTTCAATAAAATGGGTTCCTTTTGATTCTAAAATATTGATCGTAAATGATTTACTATATATGATAATGGGTGCGGATAATTCTGAAGTATAGTTTTGATCTTTCCGGAGTACTGCCTGTGAAGAATATCTCTAAATCTGGAAATTTGTTAGTGAAGTCTATCATGATCTGAACGATCGTTCCCAATACCTTAACAATATCTCCGTTATTGGAGTTGGCTTTATCGTCAATGGAACCATCAGGTAGCACATCTCCAAAACCCATATTGACGATATTCATGTGACTGGTACGGGTGAAGGCTACCTCTTTGGTTATATGCTTTGTACAAATGCTGACGAATCTATAGCTACTGGTCCTGGTTTGATCGAATGGGTAAGCATTATCTATCATAGGTAGCAATTCATAAGGTTAATGAGTCGATTAACTTTATGAAATTGCTAAATAAATTAGCAAATCATACTACAAAAAAAGCCCCCCTTTCGGGAGGCCCTTATGCACCATGAACTATATAGAGCAATTATTGTTTCTCGCTGCTGGAGAATACTTCCCACCTGTCACCGACACTGCGCAAGGTGATCTTTACATCCGAATTCTCAAGGGTAACATAGTAGCAGTCCTGGCTTTCTCCGGAGAGTTCGAAGAGGTCGGAGATCCAATATTTGCTATAGTCGGTCCTGAGGTTGACCAGCAGACCCATGGGCAGCTGTGTGGACAGGATATTGCGGGTGACTGCCAGCAGCTCTCCATTCTCGGAATAGTAAGCGAACATGATCATGTCATTCATCCTGAAGGTAAGCTTGGTGAAGGTCTTGTGAGCCTCTTTGCTTATGATCTGTGCATTGTGGAAGCTCTTTGAGAAGGCGATGCTGATCTCGTCATTGGATCTGAAAGGTTTGAAAGCAGGCAAAGAAGGCCTTGTAAAACCATAGCTGATACTGAGGGTCAGAAGAAGAGCCATCGTGATGGCTGTGCGGCGGAGGAAGGTCGTCTGGTTCATAAAAGTATTTTTTTAAAGTGTTATAGTTTTTTGTTCTTACCAGGCGTCCCTGGTATGCCAATACAGTTTCCAGCCGAGTGCCAACTTTTTTTCTCCATTGGAAATCAACTAATTAGAGTTTTTGATGGGAAAGTGTGTGTCCGGTCCTGATATGAACACTGTACGGAAATGACACGGAGTGTGTATATTCCCTGTATGAACTACAAAGTAATCACGAACACCAATAAAAAATCAATTGCTCCCGTGAGTAAAAAGCTAATCTCCCTTCTGCCTTGTCTTATTTTTCTGGCCTGTCAGCAATCTTCCCATGTCCCCGTCGAAGGAACCTGGCGGCTGTTCTCGGCGACCAGTATCACAAATGGTGTATCTGCCGTAACGGCTGATACGACGAAGACCCGCATGATCAAGATCATCAACGGATCGCATTTCGCATTCTTAAAACACGATATCAATCTTCCGAAGGACTCCGCCAATCACTTTGATGCAGGCGGCGGCAGCTATACCATCAAGGGAGATCAATATACCGAGCACCTCGACTTTTACGTCGACAGGCGCTGGGAAGGCCAAACGTTTACTTTCACGGTGAGTCTGCACGGCGATACGCTGGTGCAGCGTGGCATAGAGAAGGTGGAGGGGACGGGCGTCAACCGGGAGATCATCGAGCGGTATGTGCGGACGAGCGCAGATTAGATAAAATTACTGCAACATTTTAGAGATTAGCCTGTCTGATAATGACAAATGGCCTTATAAATCTTTAAAACATGCATTATTTACAAAAAAAGCTAATCATCCTTATAGGCATTGTTATAACAACAATAAATTGTTTTTCGCAGCCTGTTAATTACACCCAACAAAAAATTTCACCTGCGGCATTAAAAAGTGATTTTTTGCTGCTTCGCGATACCCTGCAAAAAGTACATCCCGGCATATATAGGTATAAAACAAAGAGGGAGATCAATCGGGTATTTGACAGTTGCTATGCAAGTATAAAAGACAGTATGTCTGTAGCTGACTTTTATGCGCTAGTCAGGTTTACAATAGCATCAATTGAAGATGGGCACAGCAACTGCCGATTGCCAAAACAGGCTGTAGATGATTACATGGCCCACATAAAAGTATTTCCGGCAATGGTTATGTTTATTAACGGCCACGCATTCATTTATTGCAGTAAACAAAACGATGCACTTGCCGGTGCAGAGATATTATCGATAAATAGCCTGCCGATGAGTAAAATAGTACAGCGGCTGTTTGGTTTTATACCATCGGATGCCGGCATTCAGTCCCGCAAAAACTGGGAACTGCCTGAATATTTCAATATGTTATACAATGTTGTTTTTGGAGAAGCTGATGAATACCGGGTAATATATAAAAATCTTCATGGCGAAACAGTAAATGCAACATTGCATGCAGATCTAATGGCGAATACTATGTGCCCGCCACCGGCGGTGTTTAGGCGGCCATCAAAATACCTTAGTTTAACTTATGCGCCGGGTGGGGTGGCAGTGCTTACCATAAAAACGTTCTTCGACGGGTATTTGAAGCAAACAGGTGAAGATTTTAAAATGTTCCTGGATTCGGCATTTAATGATATTGCAACTAAAAAAGCTGCAAAGCTGATTATTGATATACGTCGCAACCAGGGTGGCAATGATGAAAACGGCGCTTTGTTGTATGCGTACCTTTCACAAAAGCCTTTTAAATATTACGATTCCCTGGAAACAACTACCGAAAAATTTGCTGAAAACAGGCATGCAAATTTAAAATTGCAGCAGCCTAAATTAAATAGTTTTAAAGGGCAGCTTTATATTCTTGCAGATGGCCGAAGTTTTTCGGCAAGCTCAGAATTTTCATCTATTGTTAAAACCAATAACAGGGGGCTTTTTATAGGCGAAGAAAATGGGGGCGGCTATTATGGTAATACATCAGGTGACGATGCAACCGTAACATTGCCGGCTTCGCAAATAAGCTGCCGTGTGCCTTTGCTGAAATATACGCTGGCAGTAAAAAAAATAAAGAACGGAGAATTAGGTATTCTGCCTGACTATCCAAGATGCACAACCGTAGGCGATATTATTAATGGTACCGATAGCCAAATGGATTATGCTTTGCAGGTAGTCAGCAATAAATAAAGCAAGTGCGGGAAGGGATAAATCAGAAAACGACTTCCCTCTTATTCCCCCTGAAGTCGGTGATCACTACCTTTTTTACATTCCCATTTACAGGGATCTTTCTCGAAGACTGCGAGAGATAGGTGGAACCATAATAACATTCCATATGTCTCTTCTGCCCGTCGGAATAAAACACGTCGATGGAGAAATCCTCAGGCTGCAGGTCGATCCATTTGTGCGCCGGAGGCGCCGTCAGATGTAAGGTGACAAGGCTGTCCTGGTTCTGCGTAGCGACCCAGATATCCTCATTGCGCGCGGTATGCAGCCGGGCCAGCCCCTTGGCATCTCCTTTCACATAAAAACCACTGGCAGGCAGGGGCCACGGAGTAAAGCCCCCCTTGCCATCTCCCTTCATATAAAGACCCATAAAGGCGTCGTGCCGCCCGCTATAGGGTTCCATACCATAGTCATTACCCACCATCAACAGGTCCAGGTTGCCATCGCCGTCGATGTCGGTGGCATCCATGCCATAAACAGGAGCGATCTGTGCGTCCGCCGGCAGGGAATGGATGGCGAACTTCCCATTACCCAGATTCTCGATATAACTGCTAGCCATATCCGTAGCCTCGAACATCAGCGCATTTTCCCTGTCCTTTGGCTTCCAGAGATCATCGATAGTGGCCAGACCATAGGATTTGTAACTGGGGTAACGTTTGCGAATAGAGATCATCTGGCTGGCCATGTCGTCCTTTGCCGTCATGGGGAAGAGCTTGCGGATGCCATCCTCCGCCTTCAAATAACAGAATACCATGGCGTCCAGCAGCCCATTATCATCCAGGTCCTTTGCATACAATACCATCGGCTCTGCAGGGGTACCCTTGTAATTGGAGTTAAGACCCAGATTGCCGGCTATATAGTCGATGTCGCCATCGTTGTCGAAATCCCCTGCCACCAGGCTATTCCACCATCCTTTATGACCGGCGATCCCTGTAGAGTCGCTCACGTCGACAAGGCCGCCACCTGTATTCCTCAGGAAGGTAGGGGCCATCCACTCACCCGTCAGCACGAGGTCAGGTCTGCCATCCCCGTCAAAGTCGGACCAGAGGGCATCGGTGACCATGCCTATATTCTGCAGCCCGGGGCACCATCTTTTTGTCACGTCGAAAAAACTGCCGGAGTGGTTCTCGAGGATATAGGACTGGGGTGGGGTTGGATAAGCGCCTGAAGTCACACGCCCCGCCACAAAGAGGTCGAGGTCCCCATCCCCATCGATGTCTGCGGCACGGACACAGCTTCCATTGGAGAACATTTTTGGCAGCGCGTCATAATGAGGTGTAAACCTGCCCTGTCCGTCATTGAAATAAAGTATATCCTGGCTGGCCGGACTGCCAGGCGCCAGCTCATAGCTGCCGCTGACGACATAGAGGTCGAGGTCCCCGTCCCCATCCGCATCGAAGAACAGGACACCCATGTCTTCACCGGGATGACCCTCATCCAGCGGCATACGGGTACTGTCGATGGTGAAATTCCCTTTCTCATCCTGCATAAAGAACATGCCCTTATGCCCCATCGCCCCCCCGACATAAAAATCGTCGTATCCATTCTTATCTATATCGCCTACGGCAATACCGGGACCGTATTGACTCAGCTTGTGGGGAATGGCCGGCTGGATATTGTAGTCGATGACGTCTTTTTCCCGGGGTTTGAAGAGAATGCCATAGTTGTCAGCAACATTTTTAAAAAGAGGAGACGAAGCATGATAATCATAGGGCGCAATATAACCCGCGGCATCCCGGTAAGACACGGTGATGTTCTGATCCACGGATACATCCTTTAACAGCTGTGTCCTGCCATCCGGCCAGCGTACCCGGATGCTGTCGATGCGGGTGATGGCGCCCAACCCAAAGTGCGCTCGATAGTCATCGGTGGACATATAGCCGCGACAAGGCTGATGTTCATAAAACTGCTGCTCTCCGTGGTTGTAGTATACGCGCATGGAGGCGCCGATGCCGTCAGGGTTCAGCCCTACACCGGTGAAGCTCGCGCTCAGCCAATGGCTCTTTGCAGGACGCCCGGGAGTGTTTAGCGTATTTTCGTAGACAAAGGCCGTTTCATTTATATTGTTGATCACCAGGTCCAGGTCGCCGTCATTATCCAGATCCACATAAGCGCCCCCGTTAGAGAAGCTGGGATGGGTAAAACCCCAGTCCGTACTGGTATTGGTGAAGGTAAAACCTCCGTTGTTCTTAAAGGAATAACCCGGCAGTCGTACGATGGGGAGGGAGTCCACCATCTTGAGGGCATAATGCCCATACCCGCCCTGCCCATTGTTATAGGCGATGTAGTCGAGATCCGTGACGTCGCGGGGGAGACCATTGGTAACCACGAGGTCGCGATAGCCGTCGTTGTCGAAGTCTGCAACAAGAGGGCACCAGCTCCAGTCTGTCTCGTACATACCCGCCATGAACCCTACTTCGCTGAATACGGGATGTCCGTCCGGCGACATGCCCCTGTTGAGCTGCAGCACATTGCGAACATACTGGTGCGTATAGCCGAAACGCTGGCTGTTGAAGTAATTGTAATATTCATTGCCGGCGAGCATCCTCTTTTTACGAAGATTGTTCTCGGGGAGCATTTCCATCGAGATGATATCAGGCAGACCATCGTTGTTGATGTCCACTACGTCCGTGCCCATGGCATTCCAGCCTGTGTGATGAAAATATTCTCCCAGCCTGTCGGTGAAAGTACCATCATGGTTATTGATATAAAGAAGGTCGTTGGATACAAAGTCATCGGCAACATATATATCCGGCCAGCCGTCCCCGTTGAAGTCGGAGATGCACCCCGCATGTCCCCATCCCTCTATCAGGATGCCTGCCTCTTTTGTGACATTGGTAAAAGTGCCGTTGCCATTATTCCGGTAGAGCCTGTCGTTGTTCAGCGCGCTGCCATCCGTCAATTTCGGGCGGAATCTGATAGGGGTCCTGGGGTCATCGATCTGGTTTGCCACGATATAAAGATCCAGGTCGCCATCGTGGTCATAGTCGAAGAATACGCCTTGTGTGCTGAAACCCGTGTCGGCAATCCCATAGGCAACGGCGGACTCCTTAAAGGTGGGGATACCGTTCTTGTCAGGACCCTGGTTGATATAAAGCAGGTTGGTCCGCAGACGGGCATCTTTCCGGAAGCTGGCGGACACATAGATATCCAGCCAGCCATCACCATTGACATCGACGACAGAGACACCCGTGCACCAATGGCCTTCTCCCTGCACCCCCGCCCTGTCCGTGATGTCCTCGAACTTCATATTGCCTTTGTTCAGGTACAGCTTGCTGGAGACCATATTGCCGGCCAAAAATACGTCCTGCAGCCCGTCGTGATTGAAGTCCCCGATGCCGACACCACCGCCGTTGTAGATATTGGCCTGATTGAGAATATTTAGCGAGTCGCTCTCGAATATCTTGTTGGAAAAAGTGATTCCCGTACGGGTGGGAGGAAGGAGTTGGAAGAGAGGCTTACCCGCCCCGGGTTGGGACCAGGCCGTGCCCATATAGGCAAGTAATGCAAAAATTAATGCAAACGGCCGTAAATGGAGACGGAATTTCATATGGTTTTTGCTTCGTTTTGGTCATGCAAGATAGGAAAACCGGCAACCGTGCAATTTTTTGCATAAAAATTGAAACAAATCGACTATAAAATGATCTGATTTGGGTAGGTAGGTAGGTTTTCCCGCGGTAAGTTGCCGCCTGATGTAATGTAAACGTTTATGATGAAGCTTGTCACCGGGAGTCTGCTGGTTTTATCCATTCTGACCCTCCTTCAAATTGAAGGGCATGCGCAGCAAATACACAAGGCCCCCGCCCCTCTTTTCCGCGATCCAATTTATGATGGCGCCGCCGACCCTACGGTGATCTACAACAAGGAAAAAAAGCAATGGTGGATGTTCTACACCCAGCGACGGGCCAATGTCCAGGTGGCGAATGTCGGCTGGTGCTATGGCACTTCCATCGGCGTGGCGGTGACGGATGATCATGGACAGTCCTGGACCTATCATGGCGCTCCCAAACTGGAGTTTGAAGAGGGGGTGAATACATTCTGGGCCCCCGACATTTTTTTCGACAATGGAATTTACCATATGTTTGTCGCCTATATACGGGGTGTGCACAACAATTGGGGCGGCAAGGCGCGCATCGTTCATTTCACCAGCAAAGACCTTTGGAACTGGACCTTTAAAGACTCTCTAAAGCTCATATCGGACAATGTTATCGACCCCACTTTCCTAAAGCTGCCGGATGGGAAATGGCATGTGTGGTATAAAGATGACTATCACAGCATCACCATGACGGCGGAGAGTGAGGATCTCGTACATTGGAAGTCTTCTGAAAAACCTGCTATTGGCGGGGCGCCGCATGAAGGGCCCAAGATATTCCAGTTCTCCGGCTGGTATTGGATGATCACCGATGAGTGGCATGGTCAGCGGGTGTATCGCAGCAAAGACGCTATTGCCTGGGAGAAACAGGGGATGGTACTGGACTCGAATGGCGTCAGGCCGGACGATTCTCCCACGGGGGCGCATGCGGATGTAGTGGTGGTGGGAGATAAGAGCTATATTTTTTATTTTACGCATCCGGGCAGAAAGAAACATTTTGAAGCTAATTTAGATAAGGACGGAGACTATCCTTATTCTGAGAGGCGAAGCTCGATACAGGTGGCCGGGCTTGTATACAAGGACGGAACGCTGGTGGCTGTAAGAGATGAGCCGTTTGATTTTTGGCTGCCTGACCTCAATTGATCGCTGTATGAGAAAATCTTTTGTTATTCTATTGCTGTCCTTTTTGTTGGGCGGCGCTATAAAGGGTCAGCCAATTGGCCAGCCACCGGGTCCGTCATCGCGGGCGGGTGATCCACAACTGATCCACCGCTGTATCAAGGAAGTCACGGATGTGATGGTGCACGATATTTTTTCCCCTCCTGTAGCCAGCCGGACCTATGCATATCTGACAGTGGCCGGCTATGAAGCAGCCCGCCAGGGTAATACTTCCTACGCCTCCTTTGCGGGGAGACTGCATGGATTGGCTGCCATACCTGCTCCGGAGGCCGGAAAGAAATATGATTTTACCGTGGCTGCCATAGAGTCCATCCTGACCGTGGGCAAGGCGCTGGTCATTTCGGAAGACAAGGTAGATGAGTTTAAGACAAAAGTGCTGGCGGATCTAAAGGCCGCCATGCCCGCGGATGTATATATGAACTCGGTGGAATATGGCCACAGGGTGGCCGCGCATATCCTGGCCTGGGCAGGGAAGGACCACTATAAAGAGACGAGAGCGCTGGCCAAATATGATCCCGGGGACGAAGCGGCAACCTGGAAACCTACTCCACCCTCCTATATGAAGGCGGTCGAGCCCCACTGGAGCATGATGCGGACCTTTATCATCGACTCCGCACGGCAGTTCATACCTCATCCCCCTACGCCCTTTTCGCAGGAGAAGGGCAGCCCTTTTTACAAAGATGCGATGGAAGTGTATGAGATGGGACTTCATCTGACCGAGGAGCAGCGGTGGGTCGCCAATTTCTGGGATTGCAATCCTTTCAAGATGAATGTGAATGGTCATCTGATGTTCGCGACGAAGAAGATATCACCCGGCGGGCATTGGATCAATATTACCGCCGTGGCCTGTGAGAAGGCCCATGCAGATGTGGTGCGAAGCCTGCAGGCGTACACATGGGTCTCTGTCGTCATTGCGGACGCCTTTATCAGCTGCTGGGATGAGAAATACCGGAGCAATGCCATCCGGCCGGAGACATATATCAATCAGTATATCAGCCAGGATTGGATGCCGTTGTTGCAAACCCCTCCATTCCCGGAATATACCAGCGGACACAGCGTTGTATCTGCCTGCGCGGCCGTGGTGCTGACCCGGCTGTTCGGAGAGCATTTTGCTTTTACGGATTCGACAGAGGCGGAGTTTGGGCTGCCTCCAAGGTCATTTACTTCTTTTCAGCATGCGGCGGAAGAGGCGGCCATCAGCAGATTTTATGGGGGAATACACTTTAAGCCGGCCATCCAATACGGGCTGGATGAGGGAAGGAAGATCGGGGAGTTCGTGTTGGGGAGGATGCCCTAAAATCCCGCTTTGATAACCTGAAATAACAGGAATTTTACATCTTTAATTGGAAAGTGAAGGATTACTGCACGGTGTCTTATTAAATTTAAGACACATCTTACTTGCTACTCATTAAATCTACGCGAAATGTGGATCGGGAACATTCCCCGATCCGAAAGATTTTTTTTTACCGTCAAAAAAGTAAGATTATGCCTACGCGCGCAAAAAAGATCCTGGTCACCAGCGTCTCCCATGAGGAGGCCGAACAGGCGATGGCAGCCTTTGCCCAGTGCAATACCCAGCTAAAGCTCATCGAGTCCAGGATGGAAGATGAAAAACAACAGATCAACAACAAGTACCTGGGCGACATCACCCGCCTGAAGGACGCAATGGACGAGCAGATGAGTCTGCTACAGGTGTACGGCCAGCAATACAAGAATGGCTGGAAAGGGAAGAGCCTGGCGCTCATTCACGGAAAAATTGGGTTTAGAACGGGTACCCCAAAATTGGTAAAGGACAGGAAGTTTACCTGGGATGCTGTAACAGAGCTGTTGAAGAAGGCCTTCCCCGCCTTTGTCAGAACCTCTTATGAAATAAATAAAGAGGCGCTCATTGCTTTCCGGGAGAACAAAGAGTTTGAGCAGATAAAGGAGAACTGTTATGTTGATGTAGCCCAGGATGAGACCTTCTTTATCGAGGCGAATGCCGAGGATCTGTCCGTGGCTTACTCGATCCATCGATGAGAGCCGTCTATAAAGGGACGGGCATGTCATTTAACAGGATATATTCCCGTTGAATGGCGGTATATTTTAACTCGCCGGCAGTCAGCGTCACGGGGCGGCTGACCATCAGCTCATCGCTGATGACAAGCCCATTTTTAAAACTGGTGTATCCGACCCAATGCGCCATACCCGGTGTCAGGGCCATCTTGAGCGGCGCACCGTCCTTTGTTATATTCACCTGTTTGTAGTCATTGTCGAAATAGCCTTCGGCGCTGCCTTCCCTTTTTAGCCGGATGATGCTATTCTTTTCATCGATGTCGATGACGGTAATCGTTTGCTTACCCGGTCCGCCTAATTCCCATGCACCCGGAATGTTCACGGTCCAGGCATCACCTGTTTTTACAGTGGCCGGTGCTGTGCCCCAGATAAATGAATTGTACATAACGCCGCTGGCGTCGGTGTTGAGGGCCGGCTTGGCATCATAGCCCATATAGCTGCCCCTGTCAGTGACCTTGATGTTGTTGTAATGACTTTCCGGGCGACCGTCATATCGAAACCACCCTTCAAAGACAGGGTTTTCCGCGTCGTTATTCGTCACCTTGTAGATACCCGTGCCGCTGACCCTTAATGCCAGTTCCGGAAAGCTGTCCCCTTTGTAGGAGATGGTCCTGGAGAAGATATTCCCTAACTGATCACCCACATGCAGTTTCAGGGCAAAGAACGGAATGCTGCTGACCCGGGTATCATGCGCGGCTCGCCCAGGCTGAAATAGTGCAAACGTTAACAGGATATAGAAAAGACGGCCCATAGATGATTTTTACGGCTAAAATTATCCGGGCCGGTGGATACGGGCAAATTATTTAAATCTTTTACCGGCAGCGTTTCAACCGTTGGGGGCTTTGGTTCAACCGGGAGCTGTCGGCGCCTGCGAGGGATTCCGGAAATCGGGGCTATGGATTTAAAAAGCAGTTTTCTCGAAGATGGCCAGGTCCAGTTTTTTCATCAACTCCATTTTTGCCCTGACCGCATCTTTTAGTTTTTGCGGCAGTGCGTGAAAGGCCTTGTCCACCTCCGTGGATCTGCCCTCATCCAGGTCGCTGTCATGGTGCCGGATGGCTATCTTCTGACCTTTGTAATAAATAATGAATTTGACCCTGTTACCATCTACTTCGTCCAGGGAATGTGTCCCATAAACAATAATGGGTTCGATCAGGCCATCGTTATCGAAATCCTGGAATTCGCAAAACTTTGTCCAAAACCAAATGGAGATCTCCGGACCGTGCGTTTTCATGAAGTCATTTATCTCCCACACTTTGCTGAATTTTCCATTCTCCAGCTTCAGGTCGATGGCCCTGATCGAATGATGTGCAGTGTCGGGCTTGCCATCAGCATCCGTACCGATCGAGTCGGTGCTTTCCGTCAGCACGCAAAAGTATTGCCCTGACCCGTCGGTATATTTATACACACGGTAAATGGGGTAGTCAATTTTGAACGCCTTTTTTACCGAGTCGTTGACTATGGACAGCATCTGGCTCCGGGATAGTATTTCACTTGCCGGCCTGGTTTGCTGGGCATGAAGAGAGATAGGGGCGAATACGGCGGCCAAAGACAAGATCCATAAGATAAAGACTCTCATACGTAGGGTTTAAGGGTTTGTAGAGGGAAACTACGGCGTCTGCTGTTTGGAATGCATATACTCCGTAGGCGTCATATTGAATTGTTTGAAAAAGTTGCGGGCAAAGTTGCTTTGGGAGCTGAACCCCACCATGTCGGAGATCTCGTAGATGCGGTGCTCGCCTCCGGCCAGCAGTTCGGCAGCTCTTTTAAGGCGGGAGATGTTGATGATCTCGATGGGGGACAGGTCGGAGAGAGCCTTTATCTTCCTGTACAGGGTGATACGGCTCATCATCATGATCTTTGCCAGCTTTTCCACATCCAGGTCCGCGTCGTCCATATTCTTCATGATGGTGTCATGCAGCGTCTCCAGAAATTTCTCGTCACTGCGTGTATGGGCCATGCTCTTGATGTGCACCAGCGGTGAGGAGGCGAAGAACTCCCGCACCATATTGCGATTTTTCAGGAGGCTGGAGATCTGGGCCAGAAGATGTTCTTTTGAGAATGGCTTTTCGATATAGGCGTCGGCTCCCAGTTCGAGCCCTTCTACTTTGGCCTGTATAGTATTTTTGGCAGTGAGCAGGATGACGGGTATATGGGAGTGATCCACAGTGGACTTGATGATCCTGCATAGTTCGAACCCATCCATCCCGGGCATCATGACATCGCTGACCACCAGCTGCACGGCCTCGGCCTCCAGCACCTGCAGGGCTTCTTTCCCATTGCCGGCCTTCAAAATGGTGTAGCGGCTGTTTAGTATTCGTTCCAGGAACTCCAGAATCTCTTCTTCATCGTCGACTAATAAGATCAAAGGGAGCATAAGCTGTTGGTTTTATAGGTTAGAATGTGTCTTTGTAACAGGTTTTTCTTTCTTGTCCGTCAGCGGTTTGGCAGGCAGCACGAGCACAAATTTGTTCATGTCCTGCCAGTCATCGTCCAGGAAAAGCTGTCCTTTATGCAGTTCCACCAGCGATCGTGCCAGGGCCAGACCGATGCCTGTACCTTTTTGCCGGATAGTTTCCTTGAGCCGGTAAAAAGGCTCGAATATACGTTCTTTCATTTCCGGGGGTATGATCGTACCATCATTGGCAATCTCAATGACGATGTCAGCATCCTCAGACTGCGGAGCGAGCAGCTTCACATAAACATTTTCCTGTCCGTACTTAACCGCATTGCTAAAGAGATTGCTGAAGATCTTGTTGAGAGCTTCTTCATCGGCCATGGCATAGACGTCCGCCGTAGGATGTTCGAAGTGATAATGAAGATTCTTCTTTTTGGCCATGGCCTGGAAACTGAGCCAGGTCTCCTGCAGCAGGGCAGTAATATTGACCCGGGAGAAGTCGAGGCTGAATCCCTTTGTCTCCGTCTGCCGGAAGTCGAGGATCTGTGTGACAAGAGCAATAAGCCTGTTGGTATTTCGCTCCATGGTGATCACGTCCTCTTTTATCTCGGGGAGCTCTTCTATTTTCTCCTTGAGATTTTCCGCAGGACCTTTTATCAATGTCAGCGGCGTGCGAATTTCATGGGCGATGTTGGTGAAGAAGTCGATCTTCGCCTCGTATATCTCTTTTTCTTTTTTTATTTCCGTACGCCGGTGATAACTTAGGACGATGTACCAGACGAGGAGGATGAGCAGGAGGGAATAGAGCAGATAGGCCCAGGTGGTAGCCCAGAAGGGAGGAAGCACTATTACGTCCAGCTCTTTGACGTGATGACTCCAGTGGCCGCCGACGGCTGCTTTTAGCATGAAGGTATAGTGTCCGGGGGCGAGCTTTGTAAAATATACTTTACGATTGGTCGGGATACGGGTCCATGCTTTGTCGAGGCCCTGCATATAATAGCTGTATTCCGTCCGCTCGGGCGAGGCATAGCTCAGCGCTGCGAAGTCGATGCTGAAGGACGACTGGTCATAGGGAAGGGTGATCTTGTCCGTATAGAGGATCGACTTTCTCAGGAAGGAGCTGTCGGGATTGATCTTCAGCTCGACATTGTCGACCTGGAAGCCCGTGAGATAGATGGCAGGTTCGAAGTCCGGGGTGATCAGGTCGTTGGGATGGAAGGTGATCATACCCCGCACGCTGCCGAAATAGAGCCGTCCGTCCTTATCCTTAAATCCCGAATTATAATTGAATTGATCGTTGAGCAGGCCGTTGGCCCTGGTATAGATCTTAATGGCATAGGTGCCTTTACGGATATTCGCCAGCCCTTTGGAGGTAGTCACCCAATAATCATTGTTATTATCCTGGATCAGCCGGAATATGAAGTTGCTGGGCATCCCGTTGGCCGTAGTGAAAGAGAAATATGTCTTTCTGTCGGCACCCAGTCTGCAAAGCCCTGCCCCCTCGGTCGAGAACCATATATTATGGTCGTTGTCCTCTGTGATGGCATTGACGATGGAGGAGGAGAGGCCTTTCCCATCGGTGGCTGTGCCTTCAAGATGGCCCGTGCGTCCTGTTTTGGGATCGTAGAAAAAGACGCCGGAGTTGTGGGTCCCCATCCATAGCACGCCGTCGTGGTCTTCCACTATGATGGCGACAAAGATATTGAGCGGGATGCCGGGCAGAGGGGTGAAGTCATTTGTCTTTTCGTTATACCAATAGGCGCCGACCGAAGATCCCAATACTATTTTGCCCGCGGAGGTCCTTATCAGTGTGAGGACGAAATTGCTTTTCAGATCGCCCGGGCGTGGCCCCGCATTATAATGCCGTATGACCTTGTTCGTCCTTACATCCATAACATCCAGTCCATGTTCGAACGTGCCGATCCATAATTCATCGCCCGTGGAGAAAAGCCCATGGATATTAGTATAGGCGATGTCCTTTGGAGAGCCTGATGGCATGAAGTGGGTAATATACCTTGTTCGGATGTCGAGCTTGTTCAGACCCGCATCCTCTGTGCCTATCCATATATTATTATAGGGGTCCTGGCAGATCTCTCTGACGGCACTGCCTCCTATGGAGCCCGGTGAATTGTCAGGATAGTATTTTTCGAAGATGGGCTTTGAATAATAATTGACGCCTCCGAAATAGGTGCCTGCCCACACACCACCCTCGGAGTCTTTACAAAGGGAATAGACCGCATTGTCGGAAAGAGAGTAGGGGTCGAGGAATTTCTTCCGGATGTTGGTGACCTTGCCTGTATTTGTATTTATAATATATATCCCCGACTCCGTGGCTACCCAGGATTCGTCGGCGGAGTAGGGCAAGACATCCCGCACATAAATGGTGGACCCATCGGAGTTGTATGTAAGTATATCCTTGTACTGCCCCGTGCCGGCATCAAAGCTTTTCAACCCCTGGTCGTTGGTGGCAATAAGGAACCGGTTGTTCCCGGCATAGCGGATGCGCTGCATCCAGCGGGACGTCGGCGTAGGGGAATGGGAAAAAACATCAAAGGAGGTAAAATCCTCTTTGCCTTCATTATATCTCCAGACGCGGCCGTTGTTGTCACAGAACCATATCTCGCCTTTCTCCGTCTTGCAGATACAGGTGGCATAGAAATATTTTGCCTCGGGGAAGTGTTTGAGCTGATGGGTAGTGAGGTTGTAGCGGTATATATTATTGAGACAAAGGAACCATAGATTGCCTTTGTCATCCGTCTGTATCCAATTGATCTCTACCAGCGAGTCGATGACCCGGACCAGCTTTTCCTGTTCCTGGTCGAATCTGAAAAGGCCATTTTGCCCGCCCGCCCAGATAGTTCCACTGGAGTCGCTGAAGAGACAATAGACCATATCGCTGCCGATGGAGTTAGCGCTGTTGGTATGCGAGAAAAGTTTGAAATGATACCCGTCAAATCTGTTGAGCCCGTCTTTTGTGCCGAACCAAAGAAAACCATTTTTATCCTGCGTAGTGCAGAAGACCGTGCTGTTGGAAAGACCATTCTCTACCTGGAAATGCCGGAAGTAGTAGGGCTGCGCGTTTGTCCGGAAGAGGCAGACAATGACGAGAAGGGTTGATATGGCAAGAGTTCTCGAATGTAACATTTTGCAAAAATTATGATACGGAGTGAATCAGCGGCCTCATGGATAACGTCTACTTTCGACAAAGGATAAAAGTAGTCATTTGGACTGAAAAAATCCATGTAAACGTTTGCACCCTCTACCCATACAAGCAACAGAGTTGTTTGGTGGTGTCTTTATTGGAGGGGCTATTTATTAAAAAACCAACAATTAATTGCTGTATGAAATCCTGCTCAAGGTATTTTCTGCGCGAATTCTTCCCACCCGGGACCGTCAAAAAAGGAAGGGCGTTGCTAAGCTGCCTCCTTCTTGTAATTTTTACAAGTCCCGCATTTTCTCAGGCTAAGGCTAAGATCACCGTCACAGGGTCTGTAAAAGACAGCACCGGAAAGGGTATCCCCCAGGTGACTGTTACAGAGAGTGGCACCAACAACGGTACATTTACGGATGCCTACGGTAAGTTCTCCATAAAGGTGGCAGGCACAAATTCCGTGCTGTCATTCAGTTATGTAGGATTCACCACTCAGCAGCAGGCCGTTGGCAATTCCACGGATATGACCATATCCCTGGCACGCAGCAGCAGCGACCTTTCAGATGTGGTGGTCGTAGGTTATAACACGGCAAAGAAGGGGTCCATTACGGCGGCCATTGCCACGGTGACATCCAAGGACATCGACAGGGTGCATGGCGGTAGCACGGTGAGTACTGCATTGGCGGGTAAACTGCCAGGCGTCACGTTCCGTCAGGCGGAAGGCCGTCCCGGCGCCAGCGCCAGCATCCAGATCCGTAACTTCGGTCCCGCGCTGTATGTCATCGACGGTGTACAACAGGACGAAGGCCAGTTCAATAACCTGGCGCCTAATGACGTAGAGAGCATCACTGTACTGAAGGACGCTTCCGCTGCCATCTATGGTGTACGTGCCGGTAATGGTGTTGTAGTGGTGACCACCAAGAAAGGTCAGACTGGCAGGAACTCCATCAATGTGGATGCTTACAATGGCTGGCAGAGCTTTTTCAGATTCCCCAAGGTATTGAACAACTCATATGAATACCTCTATTATAAGGCCGACGCCGAAATGAACACCTACGGCAGCACCAGCACGACACAGGCTGTGCTCGACGAGGCTAAGAAAGGACAGGGGCAATACAGGAGCTTCGACTGGAGGAAATATGTGCTTGGCAACAACGGCGCTCCGCTGCAATCCGTCAACGTCAATATCAATGGCGGCAACGACAAAGTAAACTATTATGTATCTGGTACGAACCTGTATCAGAATTCCGTATTAGGTAAGGAATACAATTTTAATCGTACGAATATCCAGTCCAACGTGACAGCCAAGCTGTCTACAGGACTAAAGGTTGGTTTTGACATCAATGGTCGCGTGGAGACAAGGCAGAACCCCGGCGTACCCGGTGGTGATGACTACTTCCTGGCCCGTCTGGCAGTATTGAGGAATACGCCGATGGAAAGACCCTATGCCAACGATAATCCATTATATCTGAATGACCTCGGCCCTCACCTCGAGTCCAACTATGCGTTCCTGAACAACAAGCTGTCGGGGCATCTTCGCAGCGACTGGCGTGTGATCCAGACGAACTTCCATATCGACTATGACATCCCGGGTGTAAAGGGATTGTCTGCAAGAGCGCTGGGTTCCTATTATTTTGCCGACTACCTGGAGAACAACCAGGAGTATACGTACAAGGCATATACTTATGTGGACAGCAACCAGACGTACAAAGTTACAGGTGGCAGTACGAACCCCTGGCGTGACAGAGAGCAGATCAAGAACATCAATACGGACGTTCAGCTGCAGCTCAACTATTCGAATACATTCGGCAAACATACCATCGGCGCAACGGTCGTAGCAGAAAGGATCAATAACCACTACGTGCGCAACTGGCTGCATGCTTCGCCACAGTCCAACTATCTGCCCCTCATCACCTTCGCGATCATGGACCAGTACCAGGATGCGGATCAGACGCAGACGAGGACAGGTTATATCGGCCGCTTCACTTACAGCTATGCCAACAAATATTTCTTCGAAGCCTCTGCAAGAAGGGATGCCTCTTATCTGTTCGCACCTGGCTACCGGGTGGGTTATTTCCCCGGCTTCTCCGCAGGCTGGAAGGTTACGGAAGAAGGCTGGTTCAAGGATTTGCTGAACAACAATTACACGATCCTGTCTGACCTGAAGCTGAGAGGTTCTTATGGTATCCTGGGGGATGACAGACAGCTCAACAGCACCAATGCCATCCTGCCCGACTTCACCTACTTGCAAGGTTATAACTATGGTACCGACAATGGCGGCAACCTGCTGACACCGGCCATCCTGAATGGCTCTACCGTTACTGCCAGCCGTGACAGGGGCGCTCCCTATACCACCGTATCGTGGATGAAGGATAAGCACACCGACATCGGCATGGACTTCGGCCTTCTGAATGGCCGTCTGACGGGTACGTTCGACTGGTTCTATCGCAAACGTACGGGTATCCCCGGATCAAAGAATGATGTAGTCGTGCCGCTGGAGCTGGGTTATTCCCTGCCTCAGTATAACGTAGGCTCTGATGCACAGTACGGTGAGGAAGGATCACTGACCTACAATGGCAGAGTAAAAGAGCTGGGCTTTACTATCACGGGCAACCTGGGCTTTACCCGTAACAAGTGGTTGAATAGCTACAACCCCGTATTCCTGAACTCCCTGGATCAGTACTATAGTTCAAGAGAGAACCGATTCACCAACTCAGGCTGGGGATATATCTGCATCGGTCAGTTCCAGTCACAGGCTCAGATCAACAGCTACAAGGTGGATATCGACGGACAGGGTAACAAGACCCTGCTGCCTGGCGACCTGATCTACAAGGATGTGAATGGAGACGGGAAGATCGATGGCGCGGATTCACGCCCCATCGGGTATGGATATGGCACACAGCCACAGATCAACTTCGGCTTTAGCATTGCGCTCAACTATAAGGGAATTGACTTCCATGCTGACTTCTCCGGTGCATCGGGCTATACCTGGTACCAGAACTGGGAACAGCGCTGGGCATTCCAGAATAACGGCAACCTGAACGCCATTTTCAAGGATAGGTGGCACCGTCAGAATATCTATGACCTGAACAGTCCCTGGGTGGCTGGTAAGTATCCTGCGAACAGGTACAATCCCGGATTCTCGCACAGTGACTATGCCACACAGTCTACTTTCTGGCTGCACAATGTGACGGCTTTCAGAGCGAGGACGCTAGAGGTGGGATATTCGCTTCCCCCATCTGTTATAAGAAAGGCCAGGATACAGCGATGCAGAGTGTATGCGAATGTGTACAATGCATTCTCGATAGACAACCTGTCGAAGTTCAATGTTGACCCTGAAACCATCGACGACAATGGTCTGCAGTTCCCGCAGAACAGGGTGATCAACGTAGGTATCAAT
>Ga0105237_10001373_pt1 | contig 32120 bp, 29 predicted proteins | sample KBSC24metaG_FD_81520 | JGI IMG/M metagenome (GOLD analysis project Ga0105237, IMG submission 81520) | Corn rhizosphere microbial communities from Kellogg Biological Station, Michigan, USA - KBS C2-4 metaG | ecosystem: Host-associated > Plants > Roots > Rhizosphere > Soil | place: Michigan, USA... | reverse complement strand
CCGCCATCGGTACCTACCCAAATATTGTAATTGTCGTCCTCAAAAAGGCTCAATACAAAATCATTCGAAAGGCTGTTAGGCAGTGAGTTGTGCTTGTAATGCGCAAAGTCCCTAGTATTCTTTTTATAAAGATTGACACCTCCGCCGTAAACGCCTATCCACATGTTGCCATGTTTGTCTTTCAGAATGATATCTACCGAGTTGCCGCTTAAGCTGCTGTTATCGACATCATCATGCTTGTAGTTGAAAAATTGCTCCCACTCAGTAGCATAAATGTCGAGACCGCCGTTTTCGGTACCTACCCATAAGTTGTGATTATCATCTTCGGCAATACCTTGTATGCTATTGTTTATTAATGAGTTGGGATTTTTCGCATCATGTACAATGTTCCTGAACGTACCTGTTTTACTGTTATAACAATTCAGCCCGGTTTCCTGGGTACCTATCCACATGCGACGATGACTGTCTTCGAATATAGCGGTGATCTTATTACCCGACAATGATGTGGTATCGTTATCAATATGCTTAAAATTGGTAATTGTATTGTATTTGGGGTCGATCACGCTCAGGCCCTCGTTTACCAACCCAACCCAAATGTCATTGTTGTAGGCGCAATAGATCGTCATGATATCATTGTCGCCAAGGCTGTTTGGGTTAATCTTACTATTAAAATAATGCTTCCAACTGCCGGTTTTGGGGTTCAGCATGTTTAACCCTTCGTGCTGAGTGGCGGCCCATATATTACCGGAATGATCTACAATAACCTTGCTTACAAAATCACTTGAAATGCTTGAAACGCCTCTTTTATGAACGTAACGGTGAAAACGGTTTGTTTTCCTGTCATATTTGTTCAGGCCACCCCCTATGGTAGCTACCCAAATGTTGCCATCCTTATCTTCAGCGATATCCTGCACATAGCTGTTACCAAGACTCGTAGTATCCTTAACGTCGCTCCTGAAAATTTTGAATTTGTAGCCGTCGTAACGGTTTAAGCCATCGGCAGTACCTATCCAGATAAAGCCGCGGCTATCCTGCAAAATGCAGCTTGGGTTAAGTTCAGAAAGACCATTAGCTGTTCCCAGATGGGCAAAATGGAGCTGTTGGCTTTGGGCGAATAAACAGTAAGATACCATCGTTAATAAGATGGTAAATATGTATTTCAAACCCCTCATTATTCCTGTTCGAATCATTTCTTTATGTCAGCCATTGTTACGAATAAAGTTCTTATTATCAGCTTTTAATATTGATCATCCGCTTAGGCAAGTATTAATACACTTTTACGCAGACCACTTCTCTTTTGTTATAAAAAATTTTCGTTCAGATTTAATATATATGCGTCAGTTTGACATTAATCCGGGTGGATCCATTTTAAATTTATATTATTATAAAATGAAAAAAGAGATTGAAAACAAGGAGGATATCCGCCTGCTGGTAGAAAGCTTTTACCATAAAGTAATTGATGATGATATCATAGGCGACATATTCCGCGAAACCTTGTTTTTTAAATGGGAAACCCATATTCCTGTTATGATCGATTTTTGGGAAACCATGCTTTTGAATACCTCAACATACAAAGGCAATACCATGCGCGTGCATATTGAATTAAACAAAAAACATCCCTTAACACCTACCCATTTTTTACAATGGGAAAAGCTATTTTTTGAAACTTTGGATGAGCATTTTATAGGGTCCAAAGTTTCTGAGGCTAAAAAAAGGGTTGAATTGATGGAGGTGCTAATGCAAACTAAAATTGCCCAAAGTAATAACCCCAATTTTATACAATAAGTAGTTCTACGCAGATATTATAGAAAAATACCGTGAAAACACGGTTGTTTGCTGCTTCGCTATACCCTAATTTTATCCTAAGCCATTCAGATACAATAAGTTTTGTCGATTGAGCCTTATTGCTTTATTAGGTTTCAGTTAATAATCATTTCATCAACACCTGTTTTTCCATACCTGGCTCCATATTAAATTCAAAAGGCCATGCTCAAATTCTTCTCAGTAAACAAAAATCAGTTTGGAATATTAATTACGGTGATGGTCCTGGTCTTATTGGGCGCCAGCTATTTTTTTGTATACCTTCCTGATAATGAGAAAACTGTACAGGAGCGCCGTTTCCTGTGCCTGCAAAACATTGATGATAACGTGCATTCGAAAATTGAGAACAGCATATCAATGCTTAACGGCTTATTGTCTGACTACACCAATACCAAAAACACTGATGATTTAAACAGGTATATCATTAATTATCCTAAGGAACATTTTACACTATTTCCCGCTGAACGAAACCAAATAAGAAACTACAAAAGCCGGATCAACGATACCGTGACTACTTTCAGGATCAATGCCGATCCTGCCTCGCAACAATTCACCCTTTTTGTGAGTAAGACCAAGCTAAGCGACTCTCTTACTATGGGCATGCGGTTTGGTTTTGAGCAATTTGTAAAGCCGCTGTTGCCAGCGGACGTTTTCGATCAGTACATTGTTTTTAATGCCGGGAAAGCAGGAAATAATAAAACCGGCAATGACAAAGTAGTTTACCAGACTTTTCCATCCGGTTTGAGTTATAAAAATAAAGACTCATTGCTGAATTTCAAAAATGGGATGAGCACACCCGGAGTACGGAGCCTGACCATTGGCGGAACAGACTATAAAGCATTTTCGCAACCTGTCAGCTTTGGCGGAGACAGTGAGTGGATCATTGTTGGACTGGTTTCAGGCAAACATTATAATAAGGAAAAAAACCAGCTTCCGGTGTGGGTGGTATTATTGCTTTTAACAGTAGCTATCGGTACCATCGTGTCATTACCATGGATAAAGCTTTATCATATGGGCAATAAGGATAAGCTGACCATAACTGATGGCCTGTGCTCCGTGTTGGTGTCTATGCTATTGATGTCGCTTTTATTCTTCGTGTTTTTTAAGTATAACCTTTACTTAACAGATAATACTTCATCAAAATCCCGCGATTCGCTCGCTGATAATATTTCAAATTCCTTTAAAAACGAATTGGATAAAGCCTACCATGCGCTTGAAAAATTCGATTCAGAGTATGCCTGTGTCAATGACGATATTATCAATCTGGGTAAAGATACTTTAAGGTCGAAGACCGGGAAAATCAATGAAGCAGAGAAAAAGCAACTGAATGGCATTGCTAAGAACATATTTGTTCAGCAGGTTTATTGGCTTGATAAAAGTGGTAAAGAATTAAATAATTGGACCCGCGACACCGCGTATGTTCCGCATAGTAATTTTGGTTCGCGGGAGTATTTTAGGAGGATTGTCAATAATAAAACATACAAAATCAACTCTGATGAATTTTACCTGGCGCAGGTGATTTCCAGGACCAGCGGAGAATTTACGTCCGTTATTGCCAGGAAACCATCCGACCATAACATCGCCGTGGTAGCGATGACGTTTACTGCGAAAAGCCTGGATCATGTGGTTATGCCCGACGGTTACCAGTTTGCCATTATTGACAGAAAGGGTACAGTACTTTATCATTCACTGACCGACAGGAACCTGAACGAAAATTTAAAAAAGGAGCTGGCCGACAGCACCGAACTGATTAGCTGTATCGAAGCCAAGTCGGATACCAGTTTTAAGGAGGAATATTACGGTAAATCAAATTACATCAAAATAAAACCGCTTGAAGACCTCCCCTATTATATAGTAGTATTTGAGGACCAGGAATATAATGATACCCGCGATACAGAAGCATATGCTTTTACGGTATCCATGCTTGGATTTCTGCTTATTTTCCTGATCACCCAATTCAGCATTGTTTTTTTCGCATCCTCCAAAAAGTCCTTTTTCAAAAAGCAGCTTTTCGAGACCTCATGGGTCGGCCCAAAAAAGATCTTCCACAAACATTATAACCTGGCGATCATCATCAACCTTACAATCATAGCGCTGCTTATTTATTATTTTGATCTGAGCTCCTTTTTAAAATACCTATATATTGTTTTGTTCTCAGTCACCTTTATTGCGCTTTTCACCAATGGCATTTTTGCAGGATATTACAAAAAAGCCAATCATTATAATCTCAGGTTTAAAATGTTTGCCATTTTTTGGCTCCTGGTATTTGTTGTGGTGATAGATTTTGCAGCCTATCATATGCTAGAATGGGATAACTTCAAATCGCTGCTGTCTTATGAGATCATCTTATCTGTTATTTGCGGCGGCATGACGCTTGCCTGTGTAATGGTAAAATCCTGGTGGCCCGAGCTGCTGGGAAAAGCTTACGATTTTAAAAACGCTATCAACTTTCCCTGGACCTATACGCACAGTTTTTCTTTAATGGCAACTACACGCCTAGTAGTTACCAGTGGGATACCAGTGGCTTTCTTCTTCATTTATTCGTTTAATTACGAACAAAATTTAGATACACGATATAAACAATATCATTTTGCCAGGGCACTAAATCAAAAATTATCCAATGCCATCAATAAACCAGGGGGCCTCACGCCTGATTTACTACATGCTGAAGCCATTTATCCCGATAGTACGTTTATCAATACCATTGAACAGTCTAAGAGTGGCAATAATTTAACCTACAAAAAAGAGGATTTTCTTACAGTCCAGCTATTAAGTCTTTTCAGACTGCAGGAGAACGATGTCGCGGTGAAAAGCAGCAACATGAATTTAGCCTCTGTTGATGGCAAAGCCTTCTTTAACAGCCTGACACATGAGCAAACGGGCAATGCCACTACTACCCAAACTTTTTATAAGGTAGCCCCCGACAATTATATTGCACTTAGCTCGGCCAAAAACGTGTATTATTTATCGCACAAGGGGCTTTTGGTGCCATTGCTTATTGTACTGATCGTCGGATTTTATTACATGATACACAATATCATCAGGAAATTGTTCGCGCTTGGGCTGCCTTTACAGGATGGGTGGAAGGAGATGGATAAAAAGATATTGCTGGACAATGAACTAAATTCTCTTTTGCTGATCGTTGGGCCGCCCGGGTCGGGCAAATTGCATAAGCTGAAGGAAAAGATAAACGAAGGAGAAATGGAGGGACATGATGGTAACAAGCTGATATACAATGAAAAAGACCCATCAATGAATAATGTTTTTATAGCGGATATGATCAGGATACCAGCAAAAAATGGTGAGTACAATAATTGGAGAAAACATAAAGAAGAGGCTCTTAAAAAGACCAATGCCCTGGTTATTGTAAACCACTTTGAATACAATATAAAAGACCCGGGAACGAATAGTACCAAACTGGATTTCCTTGAATCATTAATGCTGCAGGGCGTTAGTAAAGTGATGATTATTTCCACGGTTCATCCGCTCACTTTTCTCGATTCGTTTGACGAAGAACAAAATAACATTAAGCCGAATTCCCAACCAGGCGATGTCGGGCAAAGTAACAGCATACCGATAAGCGAATTGGAAAGATGGCATGTGCTGCTGGGCCATTTCCGGATCGTTGTTGAATCATTGGAGAGTGAGAACTGCGAGGATGAGGACATATTGCGTGAAAGTATAAAGGAAGAAACTCAGTACACCCATTATTTAAACGATATTCGTGGTGAAGCGCTGAACACCATTCCTTTTTTGAATAACCAGGGAGTGGGCCTGCCGACAGATTCGCTGATTTTTAAATTGCAACTGTCATCTCATTACTTTTACACCTACATATGGCAATCGCTAACCAAGGAGGAAAAGTTTTTGTTGTATGACCTTGCCGAGGATGGATTGGTAAACCCGTTTGACGACTACAATCTGAGCATGCTGATATACAAGGGCCTGATTACACGGGAGAAAGGTACGCTAACGCTGTTTAACAAAGGATTCAGAAACTATATACTGACCGCAATAGGCAACAGTGAAGTTGAGCGTATTAAAGCGCAGGTAAAGGATAATGGCAACTGGGGTAATTTAAAAACCCCGCTAAACCTGGCCATACTTGCCATCCTTGTATTCCTGATCGCATCGCAACAAGAAGCCTATACCAAAATAATAACTTATATCACCGCGCTGGGCGCCGGAGTACCGGCTGTTTTAAGAGTTTTCTCCCTGGTCGGAAGCAGCAAGAGTACCCAAAAGACAGAATAGCCAAAAGTTTTGGTTTAAACGATGAATCAGTCTATTAGCTAACTGTAACTACGTCCTTATTATACCTGTTGCGATAATCAATGGGCGGCATGCCTGTTATCCGTTTAAATACGTCCCTGAATGCTTTAATGTCGGTGTAGCCAACATCATACATTACATCATAAATAGTTTTGCGGCTGGTTTCGAAACTCTTTTTAGCAGCTTCTATTTTTACCCGCTGGATATATTCTACTACGGTGTTGCGGGTTGACTTTTTGAACCTGCGCTCAAAGGTGCGGCGTACGATGCCGAATTTATCGGAAAGATGATCTACGGTAATCTTGTCTTTAAAATTCTGCTCGATATATTCCTGAGCCCTGATCACCAGGTCGTCCTCGTGGTCCCTCTGCCCTTTAAACATCATAAAAGGCGATTGGCTGTTCCTGCCGATATCCAGCACAAAGTATTTTGAAGCCAGGATGGCCATTTCGCGGCTGGCATATTTTTCAACCAGGTGCAAAAGCAGGCTCCAGTAAGCTGTGGCGCCCCCGCTTGAATACAGCCCGTTCTGGTCGGTCATCATTTTATCATCTACCATGATCACCTCCGGGAACATTTCCCGAAAATCGTTGGCAAAAAGCCAGTGGGTGGAACATTTCTTTCCGTCCATCAAACCCGTGGACGCCATCATAAATGCTCCGATGCATAAGCTGGCCAGTTCGGCGCCCATTTTGTATTGTTCTTTTATAAATGGTATAAATTCCCGGTTGATGTGTAAAGCAGTTTTAATATCTCCGCTGATGGGCGGGATGATCACCAGGTCAGATTTTTTTACTTCGTCAAGCAAAAGGTCGGTATGGATGGAAAATAAGCCTCCGTTTACCTTCACCTCTTTTGTGAGGCCCACCAATTGCACCTTAAATACGGGCTGCTTGCCGGCCGCACCTAAAAATTGATTTACTGCAGCAAACATGTATTGCGGATCGCTGATACCGGCTAATACGACCGTTTCGGGAACTAATATGGATACTGTTTTCATAAAATAAAGTTAGAAATTAGGTTTGTCGTAATCAACCCTTAAGAATGTCGTATTTACGCATTTCAGAGCCGGGTTATTGCCACTAACTTGCATTCATCAATTTTACTAAAACAAAAATGTATGAGCAAGCCAATTTATGAGGAATTAGCGGAAACGGGCAAAGAGTTGACCAATATTCTTTCTTCATTTGATGAAAAGCAGATCAATGAAGTCCCTTTTGCAGGAAGCTGGACCGCGGGCCAGGTAGCCGAACATGTATTAAAATCGGTATCGGGCACATTACAAAATGTAAACAGCGATGTGCAGCCGACGGAAAGAAACCCGGTAGAATATGCTGAACAATTGAAAACGATATTTTTAAATTTCAACATAAAATTCTCCTCGCCTGACTTTATACTGCCATCCAATGAGCCTAAGGACAAGGGATCATTAATTGGTTCACTGGCAGAATCCATGAGCGGGTTAGCGCATGCGGCCAAAACAGAGGATCTATCGGCCACATGCACTGCTTTTGAAATGCCAAATATGGGGCAATTAACCCGCATCGAATGGCTGTCATTTGCCGATGCGCATACCAAAAGGCATATTCATCAATTAAAGAATATCAAACAGGCGCTCAACAATAAAAATTAAACCATAAATATTTTATAACTTAATCTTAAACCTATAAACTCTAAAATCATGGAAGTACATGTTTATCTCAACTTTCCAGGTAATGCCGAGGAAGCTTTCAATTTCTACAAATCCATATTCGGTGGCGAATTCACAGCGCTTCAGCGTATGGATACTGCGCCTGGCACCGAAAATTTACCTAAGGACCTTCAACAAAAGATCATGCACGTTGCCTTGCCGATTGGCAAAAACCTGATCCTGATGGCTACGGATTCGCTCGAGGAGATGGGCCATAAATCACAGCCGGGTAATAATTTCACATTATCAATTTCTCCGGGAAGTGAAGATGAGATGTATAAGATTTTCAACGCCCTTTCCGAAGGTGGCAAAATTGGCGCGCCCGTTGAAAAAATGTTCTGGGGCGCCTGGTGGGGGATGCTTTTCGATAAATTTGGCATACAGTGGATGATCAATTACGACCCGAATCAACCTAAATAATCAATAAAATTATAAGATCATGAGTCCTAAAACAATCAAAATCACTTACTGGGTATTGCTAATCCTGTTTTGTGTATTCCATGTAATGGATGCCGGCGGAGGTATAATGATGGCAAAAGCCGGTGTAGACGCCATGAACAAAATGGAGCTTCCACCCTACCTGATGCCTTTTTTGGGTGTGCTTAAATTATTAGGCGTAGCCGCGTTATTACAAAATCAATTTAAAACAGTAAAAGAGTGGGCATTTGCAGGCTTTTCGTTCAGCCTGATCGGTGCGACTGTTGCCCATGCAGCCGTTCATGACCAGGTTGCATTTATTATCATGCCTGTGATATTCCTGGCGATATTATTTGTAACTTATTATTGCTGGAGAAAACTGGAGCAGTTAAGGACTGTCTAAAAGTAGAGACGCAAAATATTGCGTCTCTACCTGTGTAATTTTATTATTTCTTTGGCTTTGGAGCATCCCGTTCTACATCCAATGTAAAGGATGGCTCTGACGCATCAGATGCTTGCTGCAACAGGTCAATGGCAGGTTGATCGCTTTCAGCAGTTGGTATTCTTTCTTCGTCCAGTCCGTTTGAATGGATGTCCTGCTGGCTCATCTGATCTTCTTTGTCTGAATCGTCAGTATCATCAAGAGGGATTTGGTCGTCTGGGTTGATCATGGTTTTTGAATTTTAGTATATAAATTTACAACATCTTATTCATGATGTTGTTTGTATTAACTATTTATTGATTAATGTTAGTATGACGAAATGGAATTCCCCATTTTCGCCTATTTATAGTCATAAAATCGCAGTTAATTTGTATCATGATAATCATAAACTATGAAAGATTACTTAGAAAGCGCCATCAAGCAATTTGAATATTATAAGTTGGTGGCCGAAAAAGCAATGGAGCAATTGCCGGAAGAAAAACTGTTTTGGCAGTACAATGAGGACAGCAACAGCATCGCTACTATCGCAAAGCATCTTTGGGGCAATATGCGCTCCCGCTGGACGGACTTCCTGACCACCGATGGTGAGAAAGAATGGCGCAACAGGGATGGTGAATTCGAGAATGATATTAAAACCAAAGCAGAATTGCTGGAGAAATGGAACGAGGGCTGGCAATGTATGCTTGATACTTTAAAAGCTTTGAATGAAGACGACCTGCAAAAGATCATCTATATACGCAACCAGGGACATACGGTGATGGAGGCTATCAACCGGCAGTTGGCTCATTACCCTTATCACGTCGGCCAAATTGTGTATATCTCTAAAATGGCCACAAATAATAACTGGAAAAGTCTGACGATACCCAAAGGAAATTCAAATAATTTCAATGCCGAGAAATTTTCTAAACCAAAAGCGCGGGGACATTTTACGGATGAAGTATTGAAGGAGAAAAAGAATTAATAAGAATCATTAGGCTTCAGTTACTGCGCTATTGATCTTTTGCCATTATATCAGCATAAATCTCGTCAAAAAGCTTCCCCTTATGCTGCTGCCACAAGGCTGAATATTTTATTTCGATGTTTTTCAGCAGATGGATGCATAGCTGTTTGTCATCTTCATCCAGGTCCTTTGTCATCATCCCCGACACCCTCCGCATTTGTATCAAACACAATCGAATAGCGTTTTCACCTTCCGGGGTTAGTTCTATCCGTTTTGAACGTTTATCTTCCCTATCATCGTATTCTTTTATCAGATGCCTTTTCTTAAGCCTGTTCAGCATATCCGTACCACTTGACAGCTCGAATAAATTCGCGTAAATAATATCCGTTTTTCTTGGATTCCCTTCCTGCTGTATCGTAAGCAGCATGCCAAATTCCTCTACCTGGTTTAAACCAGTGCCTGCAAGAGCGCTATTAGCATAATTCATATTCAGCTTATGGATCCGCCCGATCAGTTTTAAAAGCAAACCTTCGCTGGTGGGTGGAACAACGCCGCCGGTGAGCGGGCCCTTAATCTTCTGCGTTTGGTGACTGGCAAGGTAGTGCCTGCAAAAATCCTCAATGCTGGCATCAGGGTGTTTAGCTTCAAAAGCTCCCCATTCGTTTACCAGCGTTACCGTTTTATTCATATTGATTTACTCCGATTGCGTAGCAAATGTAAAAAAATTACTTCGGAATTTGTTTTATTACGTAAACGTATTACATTTGATAAATAAACAACGATTACGAATTAAAAATTAAGCCATGACAACAGACACAATTTATCACACCGCCCTGGCAACACACATAGTGGGCCTTACCATGATGGCGGGAACAACATTGATCGATTACATGATCTTCAAACAATTCTGGAAGCAATTTGCAACCGACAAACCAAAGGCAATTGCCATCAGCGAAGCCATAGCAAAGCTGCCGATATTGTTTGGTATCGGATTCCTGCTCTTGCTCATTTCCGGGATCACTATGATGGGCCTGACTCATGGGGTGTTTGGGGAACAGACCTGGTTCAGGATAAAATTCGGGTTGATATTGATCATTGTTGTGAATGGTTTAGGCATAGGGAGGCGCCTGGGTATAAGATTAAGAAAGCTTTTACCTGATGCCTTTGCCAGCGATACTGAAGCAAAGCTTTATAAGATCAAAAGTAATCTTAGCTTTTTTCACCTATCACAGCTGGCTTTATTCCTGGCGATTTTTATACTAAGTGTTTTCAAATTCAATTAAGCAAAAATGAAAATCGAACAAACATCATCCGCTCTTAACCTGCTCGTTATAGGCGCAAATGGCGGAATAGGTAAACAAGCTGTAGAGCTGGCACTCAAAACCGGGCATAATGTTACGGCAATATTGCGTGATCCGGTAAAGTTATCACTCAGGCATATCAACCTCACGATAGTAAAGGGTGATATTATGCATCCAGAAACTTTTGAAAAGTATTTAGAAAACAAGGATGCGGTAATATCAGCAGTAGGTGCCAGCGGGGGCTTATTTGGGGATAAGCCTACTACACTATATTCTGAGGGCAATGCTAATCTTTTACTGGCTATGAAGAAGATGAATATTGAACGTGCTTTCTTTATTTCGGCATCAGCAATAGAGATCAGCCCGGTACTACCCTGGTATGTGAGGTTCGCCGCAAAATACATCATACAAAAATTGTTGAAAAACATGTACGCTGATTTGAGAGAAATGGAAGCACTGATCAAGGAAAGTGATTGCAACTGGACAATCATACGGCCGCCTCAACTGACTGACAAGCCTTTGACCGGGAATTACCGGTTCGCGATTAACCATTTTTTGAAGGATTGCCTGAATATCTCGCGAGCCGATGTCGCTCATTTTATGATCAACCACATAAGCGATGAAGCGACTTACAAAACAGTTATTGAGATCGGTTATTAGGTACAGGATATTGCTCGTGATCAAACGGATATTTTCAGCCGCCAGATCAGCAGAACACCAAAAACTCAGCAGATGGAGATTTTAGTATTCAAAACAAATGTGAGCAGCAAGAAGAAGATAAGCAAAGTCGGTGCTTTGCTAAGCGGCATACCAACCATCAAACAATGGAGCTTCGACCTTGACGATTGCGACAAGGTATTACGCATAGTTGCCGCAAAAAAGCTTAATACCGGCTTTGTGGAATCGCTTTTGAAAGCCGCAGGGTTTAACTGCCAGGAGCTGGATTATTGAATAGCATTTTAAAGACGTGGCGTGGGCAAAAGTTGAGGCCGGAATAACGATAAAAGGCTGAATGTTATGACTATTGTAAAAATGGCCTGGATTTAGTTATTTTAACAAAGCAAAACCTGACCCATTGAAATTATCACTCACTTTCTTTTTTATTTTATTAAGCCTTAGCCTGTCCGCTCAAATAAATCCTGATAATATCTGGGGGAATTGGGTAAAAACGAAGATAACTTATCCTGACGGTATCGAATTACCCGATGATATGGATGTAAAGTACAGCTATGTAAAATACTGCTTCTCTCGCCCAGATAAAATAATGATCTCCCAAAGTTTCAATGAAAATAGTAAGCCTTTAGATTTCGGCTTGTATTTGAATCAGCTCGAAATCCATGTTACACCCCGGTTTTCAAACAATTTGCGGATCGAAAAACTTACCAATACTGAGCTTATTTTGGTGCAAAAAAATCCAGATGGCTCTGAAGACCAAAACTCTTTTAAATATTATTTCACGGCCGAAAAAACTTTGCAAAATAGCATGATTATCACACCTAATGATATACTATCAACAAAAGCCGGTGATACTATTTACAAGGAAAACCCCAAGATATATGCAGTTTATAAAATTAATGAGAGCTTTCATTCTTATTTAACTGATGGCACCCGGAATATCGTCAATATGGATGGAAGAACAGGCCATTTTAAAGCGAGCTTTATTATTTCGAAAACGGGAATAGCAGACAGCCTAAAGATATTAGAAAGCATTGATCCCGATTACGATAGGGCGCTCACGAAGGTTTTTAATAAAGCGAAAAAGAGCTGGAACCCGGCGACGCTAAATGGTAAACCTGTGACTGTACAACGCGTGATGCAAATATCTTATTCCACATCTCAGCAAATGATGCCAAATATGGAGTATTCAGCAAAAGCTAACGAAGCATTTGCTGAAAAAGATTATAAGACTGCAATGCATTTTTATGACAGAGCCCTGGAATCAATGCCGGGTAATACGGAAAATTTATACAGAAGGGCTATTTGTGAAATTGCTCTCAATAATCAAAGCGCTGCGTGTGAGGACCTTCAAAAGATCAAAGCGACTGGAAGTAGCACTGCTGATGTATTGATTGCTAAATACTGTCATTAATGAATTGAAGGAACATAAAGATTAGCCTGCTGGAGTAGCACTATTACCGGGCCTCTTCCTGTTGTCCCTGCTTTTATTGTTCCGGTTCTTATTATTACCACCGCGCCCTCTATTACGGTTGTTAAACGGTTTACGCTCTTCTGTCACAGGAGCTTCGCCTAATTCAGCTGGTAACACATTTTCCGGCAACTCCCTGCCAATCAGTTGTTCAATACTTTTCAGCTTGCGCAGATCGCGTCCATTCACTAAGGTGATAGCCGTTCCAGTAGTTTCAGCACGGGCGGTGCGGCCTATACGGTGAATGTAATCTTCGGGGTCGGATGGCACATCGTGATTGATCACCAGGTCGATACCTTCCACATCGATACCCCTTGATAGCGCATCGGTACCGATGATCACCGGTAGCTTGCGGTTCTTAAATTCGAGTAATATCTTTTCGCGTTCGCTTTGCTCGAAGTCGGAATGGAAGGCACTCACTTTAATATGCGCGGCTCGCAACTCGCGGTTAAGCTCTTTTACTTTGTCTTTTGTATTGGCAAATATGATGGTGCTGGTATAATTACCATCTCTCAATATCATCGTGATTAGTTTGCCCTTTTGTGTTTCGTGAACTTTATAGATCTGCTGATTGATGCCTATTGCAGGTTGTGATGTCGCCAGGTTGATCTGCTCCGGGTTCTGCATAATGGATTTGGCCAGGCCGCGAATGGGTCCGGGCATGGTAGCCGAGAATAGCAAAGTCTGGCGGTTGGCAGGTATATCACGGATAATACGCATGATATCGCCCAGGAAACCCATGTCCAGCATACGGTCGGCTTCATCAAGGATGAGGTATTTTATTTCGTTCAGCTTCAAAGCGCCTGATGAAAGAAAAGATATCAACCGACCGGGTGTAGCGATCAGGATGTCTACTTTATTCTGTATACCGCGGCGCTGCTGCTCGTAAACGCTGCCATCGCCCCCGCCGAAAATAGCGATAGAGCTTAGGCCAGTAAAATAAGCCAGTCCCTCGGCCTGCTGATCAATCTGCTGGGCCAGCTCACGTGTTGGAGCGAGGATCAAAGTAGTGGTACGATGCTCGTGGCCGTCCTCACTGATCCTGTTCATGATAGGCAACAAATAAGACGCGGTTTTACCCGTGCCGGTTTGTGCGCAGGCAATCAGATCCTTGCCTTCTAAAATTACCGGTATGGCCTTTTCCTGGATGGGTGTCGGCGTGTTGTATCCCATACTCAGGATACCCTCGGTTAGTTGTTCGTTGAAATTAAAATCCTGGAATGTCAAATAGCTAAAAATATTGTACGCAAGATACGAAACCTCACCTAAATCCTCTCCTAAAGGAGAGGACTTTTTAAAAGATAAATCATCCGGAGATGTATTTACCTATAACCGGTATTTTATTGATGATAAAAACCAATAAAAATGACAAAATAAAACAGCCCAAAGCGATCAGTGGAATACTTAAAATCGGGGGGCATAGCTCATAGGTGATATTCCAATTATCGTGCATCAAGGATAAAAACATGGCGTGACACAGGTATATCCCCAAACTGAAACCGCCGACAAGGTCCCTTATTTTGATCAATGATGATGGCAGGCTGAACTTTACAGCCCTTGCCAGCATGAATATACCCGAAGCAAATAAAACGATAAAAGGCCCCAGCGGCTCGTACATAACGGTGCTGATAGCATGGGCGTTCACCGATAACAAATAAGTGCCAACGGTGATCGCGGTGACGCATAAAATAGAATAGATGGCCAGGTATGGCGCCAGGTTCCTTCCAGGCAATTCCTTGTTAGCCAGATAATATCCCAATACGAGGTACCCTAAATAACCTGTAAAATAATGTACATCGATCTGTGGCTGATACCTGGATAAGTAAGGCTGACTAAACACCATCACCAAAAACCAAACCGCCAGGAAGTATTGTATCTCCCTCTCGGTCGCATTGCGTACAAACTTGCTGATGATGGGCACAAACAGGTAAAGCCCGAGCAGCATATACACATACCAGGTATGGTAATAGCTGCCATGCATCATCAGGTGCAATACATGCCGTGTATCGGCCCAGCCATCACCGGTAAAGCTGATCTCCGCATTGTACCAGGAATAACCGATGAGCACCAAGCTCCAGAACAGGAACGGCCACAGCACCCTTGTAAACCGTTTTTTAAGAAAATCGCCCAGATCATACTCCCGCGACAACAATAAGGCACCCGTGATCATCACAAAAACCGGGACGGCAAAACGAGTAAGCGCGTTATAGAAATCGGCCACCAGCCAGGCTTGCATGGGCACTTTGTTAAACTCCATCAGCGAAGCTGTATGCAGGATAACCACGGCGAATAAGGCAAGTACCCGCAGGTTGTTAACCCACTCGAGCGGACGGGGTTTGGGCGATATTATTTGTGATGGGGTTTCCGGGATGGATGGCATATACAAATTTACAGAAACGATTTGAATAGTTTCGTGACACTAGTTTGTCACAGTGGACTCACCCAAGCATCGTCGTAACGTTAATTCAAGAATAAATAATCAGCCTTTATTTAGCTGATTTGCTTCTCTCAATTATTCGCTTTTGACGCTCTTTATCACTAATAAGCCTTTTCAGAAACATTCCCCAATCAAAATCTTCTTCATCAAACCAGTCAAATGGTGCGACACCATGTAAACTTTTGTCAAAATCATATTTGAATTCGGTTATTATTTTGTTATGCTGATAAAGCATAAAAATAGCACTCGATCCATCGATCTCATCAACACTTGGAAGAATTGAAGATTCAAGTAATATGGATTTATCATCATTGAGAAAGTAAACATCGTTATCCATCACATAAATGGCTGTTAAAATCTTATCTAGCCATTTATACCAGCCACAAACTAAAACTTCTTCACTTGTCTCAAATATTTGCCTAGTATCCAATTCAAGATACTCTTTGTTTCTATCAAAAGATTGCAGGACTTTTTTCATTTTGTCTTTATACAAATTTACAGAAACAGTTTCAATAAAGTACTGACACCAGTTTGTCAGTAAATGACAACAAAAAACCCGGCCGCGAGTAATCACGACCGGGGCATATATAGATCAGTTAACGTGTGTGCTTATTTTTGTTTTAGTTCTGCGATCAATACCTGTGGTTTCAGTACCGGGTGAACTTTCTCGGTAACGATAGTTTTTGGCAGATCAAATTTCTTGGTCTTCTTAATGTCTGTCGAAGATGCACCAACTTTTACCGTGTAAGTTCCGCCTTCAGCTACCCAGGCAGACCGCGCGGTGTCAAATGACGCCAGGTCGGCGGCGGCAATTGTAAGATTGATGGTTTGAGATTCTTTGGGCGCCAGCAATTTTGTTTTCGCAAAGGCTTTAAGTTCTTCCTCCGGTTTAGGTAAGCCGCTTTTTGGTGCGCTCACATACACTTCCACCACTTCTTTACCGGCCACATCGCCGTTATTGGTTATGGTGACGGTAGCTGTGATAGAACCATTAAACGTTTTGGTGCTTAGCTTAAGATCGCTGTATTTAAAGCTGGTATAAGATAAACCGTAACCAAACGGATAAGCGGTTTTTACATCGAAGGTATTGTAATAGCGGTACCCAACATAAATACCATCTTCGTAAGTCACTTCAGACGGCACACCGCCCATCATCGGTACAGCTTTAACACCTGCCGGGTTTGGCAAATCTTTTCCGGGGAAATTTTTAGCTGAAGGTACGTCCTGGTAAGTAACCGGGAATGTAGTAGCCAGTTTACCTGACGGATTAACTTTGCCACTTAACACATCGGTGATTGCGTTGCCTGCTTCCAAACCTGGCTGCCATGCCAATAGTATACCATCAGCCTGGTCTCTCCAACTGGCAGTCTCGATCACACCACCAATGTTTAATACAATAACTAGTTTCTTACCTTTTGCATGGAAAGCATCGCCTATACTTTTGATCAATCCCTTTTCTGCATCCGTCAGGTCAAAATCATTCTCTACTTTCCTGTCCATACCCTCACCTGCATTCCTGCCGATAGTCAATATGGCTACGTCAGCATCTTTGGCTTCCTGTGCAAGCAGATCGGTACCTAAAGTCATTTGCGGAATTGGCGGCGGCGTCATGAAAATCGACATCCCGGTTTTAGGGCGCTTATCCACCGCATTTTTCACGTAAGTTTCATAGGCGTTTTTCAGGTTGGCGTCAACAATATAACCACCGTTGTTCAGTCCCTCGATCAGTGAAACCGTGTAAGCTTTATTCACATTACCGCTACCTGTACCACCTGCTATCAGGTCGTAAGATGTATTGCCGAATAAGGCCACTTTTTTAGCTGTCAACGGTAATGCCTTGTCGTCATTTTTCAGCAATACCATACCCTGCGCCGCAGCCATGCGTGATACCTGCGCGTTCTTTTTTAGATCGGGCTTGCTTGTGTATTTATATTTTTTGAACTCGGGTGATTTCACTACGATATTCAATATCCTGGTTACGTTGGCATCCAGTTGCTTCACGCTCAGTTTACCGCTCTTTACAGCTGCAACAATTGCCTCCGATTGTGAAGGGTTACCCGGCATCAGGAGATCATTGCCGGCTTTCATTTGTGCAACAGCATCTTTACCGCCAAACCAATCGGTCATAACCAAACCTTTAAAGCCCCATTCGTCTTTCAGGATAGTAGTCAAAAGGTCATGACGTTCTGAAGTAAAAGTGCCATTCAGCTTGTTATAGGAAGACATCACCGTCCACGGGTGAGAACCTTTAATGGCGATCTCAAAATTCTTCAGGTATATTTCGCGCATTGCCCTTTGGCTTACTACCGTATTTACACTATTACGGTTAGTCTCCTGGTTATTAGCTACAAAATGCTTGATCGATGTACCGACACCCTGCGACTGGATACCATTGATAATAGCCGCAGCCATTTTACCGCTCACCAGCGGATCTTCAGAATAATATTCAAAATTACGGCCACCAAGTGGGTTGCGGTGTATATTGACGCCAGGACCTAAGATCACGTCGGCGCCGTATTCATGTATCTCATTACCAAACGCCTCGCCTACTTTGTGTACCAGCGGCAGATCCCATGTAGATGCCAGTAAAGTACCCACAGGGAAAGCAGTAGCATAATAAGTTTTTGAGCTATCGCCATCGCGAATAGGGTCTATCCTGATCCCGGCCGGCCCGTCAGAAACTGTGATTGACGGAATGCCTAAGCGGGCGATCTCGTGCGTACGGCCCGCCGCGCCCGGAACTTTTTCTGGAACGTTGTAAGCTTCAGGATCAGATGGAGGCAATTTAAATCCACCGATATCGATACCTTCTTTCATTTGTTTTTCGGAAGGCTTAGGCATACCGGGCATTCTGAAACCTCTGCCTACTACTAACTTGGACTTTTCTTCCAGTGTCATAGCTTTAACAACTTCCTTAATGGAATTTTTGCCAAGCTGTGGGGCTGCAACTGCAGGTTTTGCTGGAGCCGTTGCAGCAGGAGCCTTTTTGGCTGGCGCTTTGGCTTTCTTTTGGGCGAACGCATTGATATTAAATACAAAGGCGAGCAAAAGAAGGGTCGATAAAACAGATAAGTTTCTCTTCATTTTTTAGGGTTATTTGGGTTTACCACCTCAACAAGTAAAAAGGGATAATGTTATAAATAATTGGTTTATTGGTCAATAACACAACATAGTGTCATTTAGACACAATGATAGCGATTATTTTCGCATATCCAAATTTTTGAGCAAGTTTTATTTCGCACCATCCGTTTCCATCTAAATAATTAATTACTTTGGCACCCTGATAATTCGAATAATAAAATGACCTACTGTTTAGGAATTAAAGTTAAAGAAGGCCTGGTAGCCATTGCTGATACGCTGATCACATCAGGAACGGAAACTGCTGTGAAAAAGAAAATATTTATAGAACAAAAGGACAACTTCTCGCTTTTTATCATGACGAGTGGGTTGCGGTCCGTGAGGGATAAAGCGGTGGTATATTTCAGGGAACAGTTAGAGACACAGGAGTTCAACAAACTGTATAAAGCTGCAAACGCGTTTGGGCAGCAGATCAAAAGGGTGGCCGAGGAAGATAAGGTATCGCTTGAAAAGGCAGGGTTTAAATTCGACCTGAACACGATCATCGGCGGACAGCTAAAGGACGATAAGGAACATAAACTGTTTCTATTGTATCCAGAAGGTAATTGGGTAGAACTGGAACAGGGTGCGCCTTTTGTGATCATCGGTAATTCGGGGCACGGAAAAGCCATATTGAATCGTACGCTGACTGAGAATTCGACCATGAAGCTGGCTTTGAAAGCAGGTTTTTTATCTTTTGATTCGACCAGGGTAAGTTCCAATAATGTTGATTTCCCAATTGACGTGGTGCTTTACAAGAAGGACAGTTACGAGATAGCCGAACAGCGTTATGAGCAACGGGACCTGCAGGATATTTCGACCCAATGGGCTGAGGAATTGAAGAAAGCGCTTGAGGATATATCAGAGGACTGGATGGAAGCCGCTTTTGCCAAGCTGCCGCATAATGAAAATGTATAATATCGGTTGATTGAGTTAAGTGGTTGAATGAGTTGGTTAAGTTTATAACTAATTTCATTAATTGTCCCAACCTAATCAACCCAATCAACTTAATCCTAACTTAATCAACTAAAACACATGAAATTCAACGTATTCGCTGAAATGGGGTATGAGATTCATTCCGCAGGTACGCTGATATTAAACATACACGCTTTAAGAACACCTACCCAAGCTGTGCTTGAAGAAACATTTACGGTCGATCCTTATATTAAAGTAGAGGAGTTGTTTTCTGTAAATGGCGAAAACAGGATCATACGTTTAGAGATTCTGGAAAAAACCAACATTACAGTTACCTACCACGCAACAGTTGATAACACCTACGAAATAAAGGATTACTCATTGGTCGAGGAAACTCACATCGGGCAGATGGACCCATCGATATTGCCTTTCCTTTATCCGAGCCGCTATTGCCAGTCGGATAAGCTATCCAGGCTGGCTAATAACCTGTTCGGGCATATCTATAATCCTTTCGAAAAAGTGGTTGCGCTAACCAATTGGATACATAAGAATGTGGAATACCGCAGCGGTTTCAGCAACTCACAAACGTCGGCTTATGATACGGTTACCGAGCAGGCCGGTGTTTGCCGAGATTTCGCGCATTTGGGTATTGCACTATGCCGGGCATTAACTATCCCTGCACGATACTTTACGGGATATGCCTATCAATTGAAGCCCGCCGATTTTCATGCCTGTTTTGAAGTTTATTTGGGTGGGGAGTGGATACTTTTTGATGCGACCAAACTGGCTCCGCTAAACGGTCTGATTAAAATAGCCACGGGCCGCGATGCCGCAGATACTGCCATTGCCAATATTTTCGGCGATATCCTGTTTACCTCGATGGAGGTGAGCTGTCAATCTGCTGAAGAGGGCTTCGTGCCTTATTACCTCTAATCAAGTAATAAAACTGTTACGACATACCGTATCCATATTTTTTTTAACTTACGGGCACATTCTAACATACATTTATGAGTGAGACCCCGCTTATACAAATACGCAATCTTTCTAAATCCTATGGCGATAAATTGGTATTAAAAAACCTATCGCTCGATATTTATCCCGGCCAGGTGATCGGTTATATCGGGCCTAACGGCGCAGGAAAGTCAACTACCGTTAAGATCCTGACCGGCCTGATCCCTGATTTTGAGGGGGAAGTGATCGTAGACGGCATTAATATGGCTAAAGACCCGCTGGGTATCAAAAAGCTTTTTGGCTATGTGCCTGAAAACGCCGAAATCTATGATGTGCTTACGCCAATGGAGTATCTTGATTTCATTGGCCGATTATACGGCATGGATGAAACTACGCTGCATGACAGGATAAAAAGGCTCCTCACTGCATTCAGTTTGGGTACCAATGCCGATGACCGCATGGATACCTTTTCAAAAGGGATGAAGCAAAAGGTGCTGCTGATATCCGGTATCATCCATAATCCAAAAATCATCATCCTGGATGAACCTTTGTCCGGCCTGGATGCCAATGCGGTAATCATGATCAAAGAACTCATTCTACGCTTATCAAAAGAAGGCAAAACAATTTTCTATTGCTCGCACATGATGGACGTGGTGGAAAAGGTATCGGACAGGATATTGCTTATTAATAAAGGCGAGATCATTGCTGATGGTACTTTTGAATCGTTGAAGCAAAACCATAGCGATACACTGGAACGCATATTCTCTAAACTGACCGGTCGCGAAGACCAGGCGAATGAGGCGGATGCTATTATTAACGCTTTTGACTAAACACCCGTGATCGCTGATTTCCTTTTAATGTTACTATCAATGGACAAGCTATTTTTACGTTTCGTATCTGTTTTTTACCCGCTTCTGGCAAAAACCGGGGTCGATACCATTCAGCTTAATGAGATACTGCGGGTTAAGTTGCTGTTGGATAACCGCAGGCCGAAAGCCATGTTCGCTACCAAACGCGGTGCCAATGGCAGCGTGACCAATAAATCACCCTGGTTTATTATTTTCGGTACAGTAGTGATGGGGGTATTTATAGGGCTGGTTTTGTTTCTTAATAAAATGCCCTACGTAGGCGAAACCTATTACTTTCTGATCTTTATGGTGCTGATGACGCTCACCCTGATATCAGATTTCACTACCGTATTAATTGACACCCGTGACCAGTTTATTTTATTGCCCCGCCCCATTAACGACCGCACCATAGCTGTTTCGCGCATTATGCACATCAGTATTTATGTGCTGAGACTCGCCTTGCTGCAAGGCGCGCCGGCATTAGTTATGGTAGGGTTTTTGGACGGCATAATGGCAGTGCCCATCTTTTTCATACAGATACTGGAAGCTACCTTCCTGAGTATTTTCTTTGTAAATATCATCTACCTGTTATTGATGAACTCCGTAAGCCCGCAACGCTTCAAGGACATTATCAGTTATTTCCAGATTGGTTTCTCGGTGTTGATATTTGCTGCCTATTACCTGCTGCCGCGACTGATCAATGTTTCAGTCCTCGGCAATATCAGCCTGCTTAGCCATTGGTGGGCTTACTGTTTGCCCCCAGTCTGGATTGCGGCTCTTAATGAACTACTTATCCATCCAGGCCGGTCAAACACCGTCACAAGTTTACTGGCTATTATTGGGCTTACTTTGCCTGTTGTTGGTTTATGGCTTGTGGCCAAGGTGCTGGCACCGGGATTTAACAGGCGTTTATCTGTTATCGCTACTTCTGACGGCAATTCTAATACCTTAACTGAGATAAAAAAAGCAAAAAGATTCAGCCTTATTGAAAAGATATCAAACCTGGTAGCACCCGATCCTGTGGAAAATGCCGGCTTCCGCATTACCTGGAAATTATCTGCCCGCACCCGGGAATTTAAAATGAAAGTATATCCGGCATTCGCTTATGTGCCTATTTATTTTATATACATTGTATTTAGCGGGAAGGACGAAAGTTTTTCTGACCGGCTGGATAAACTGCAACATGGTCATAATTATATTTTACTCATCTACCTCTGCTCCTTTATTTTAACCACCATCCTGAGTAATATCTCTATGTCGGAGAAATATAAGTCATCCTGGGTGTATTATGCCTTGCCGATCGATAATCCGGGTAAAATATTATCGGGGATGTTCAAGGCTGTAGTTACACTCTATTTCCTGCCACTGTGCCTGGTATTCAGTGTTATTATTGTATCATTTTGGGGACCGCAGGCTATCAATGATGTTATACTGGCTTTTTTAGTAAGCCTTATATATGGCATATTAATAGCCCTGTTTATGGTTAAGGGGCTACCTTTTTCCAAACCTGTTGTGAACAAGCAAGGTGGAGGCAAAGTAATCACATCGTTACTGATGATGGCATTTATCGGCGCCATCGGTGTTGGTCATTATTTTTTGATGCGGTGGGAGATGGTAATCTGGATAGCTATTATTCCAGCATTCCTTATTGTCTGGATCATGCTGAAACAGTACAAAAAACAAAGTTGGGAGAGTATTGAAATGGCCGACCTATAACCCAAGTTGTATTCATGATCATTTGCTGCTATACCGAGATCGATAATCAATGGGGCAAACAGGAGCTTGCTGATAAACTGGCATCGCTGCCTGAAAGGTCAATAAAGGAAGCGTTACGAAAAACGCAATGGCTGGATATGCAGTTATCCATCACTGGTAAATTGCTTTTGGTCCAATTGCTGAAAAACCTGGGGCTCGACAAAAAATTGTCATTAACCCACCTGAGATATACTGAATTTGACCGCCCGTATTTTGATGATAATTTTGATTTTAATATCGCTCACTCGGGTAAATTCGCCCTATGCTGTGGCGTGTTGAACGGCAAGGTTGGGGTTGATATAGAACAGATCAAACACATCGACCTGGATGATTTTATCGATCACTTTGCGGAGAATGAATGGAATAAGATCAACCGCTCATCTGACCGGCACGAAAAGTTTTATATCTACTGGACGCGCAAGGAGGCGGTACTAAAAGCTATTGGCACAGGTTTGAACACGCCCTTATCCTCAATTGACATATCAGCCGCGAACCTGGTTTATGACGACCAAACTTATTATTTGCGGTCGGCCAATATCGGTGATGGTTACAAGTGCCATATCGCGACTACCATTAAGCATTCAAAAATCCATTTGATACCTGTAATTTTGTAATGCCGATGCATTAGTAAAACACTACCTTTATTTGCACGTTGTTCACCATTATGAAGAAGCTTTTACTTATCACCTGCCTGTTTGTTTTATCTGCGGGCTTTGCCTTTGCGGATACGGTTACCATCAAACATTTTACTGTTAAAGAGAATCCGTTCGCCAAAAACGAGCTGGCTATTGTGGCTGTAGATACCGGCAATAACGTACTTGAAAATGTGAACGGCCTATTTGCATTTACGGTTAATGGTTTCCAGGAGTCATTAAGATTTGATAAGGGAACGGCGTTTTACCGCCATAAGCTTGATAAATCCAGCTTTATCTACGTAAAGCATGTAAACGACAGCGGTACGCATTCCATCCTGTACTATGTTTATAAAAGTGATGATAAGCTTACCCCCATCCACATCAGCTGGATCGTACTTTTGGCTATACCCATTTTGCTGGTGGTATTAGGTTCCTGTTCAAAAAGTTTATTATCATCGCCATTGTCATTTTTATCATCTTCCTCTACTTTAACCATCATGCGGGATTAAGTGTCCCCACCTTTTTCGAAAGTATTATTGACGGGTTGAAGGGCATGTTTAAGTAGCCCCCTCTAAACGGCGTAGCCCTCATGAACACCTTTTAAAACAAACAATATTGTGAATAATCTCCCCCGGGAGGGTAGACTTTTTAACTATGCGATTTTTAAGGAGACTGTATCAAAAGTGTACTTTGCAGGAACCGGTCAAAATATTATTTGGCTCTGCACTCCTGATGTTTCTTTCTTTGTATTTTCCTATGGTAAACTAACCGATGTTAGCGCATCATAGGGTTAACATGGTTAACACAATTTCAAGCAATTTGGAGTTAAAATACTGATTATAAGTATTTTAACAAAAAAAAGGTGTTAACCCAAAAATACCCGCTTTTTGCTAAAAAAATTGCACCGGGCAATATAGAGAGCGCTATCAGCCAAATTTTATTCTGGTGCGCCTCGCTGGATTTTACTTTTGATACAACCTCTTGGGGGTGAGGCTTAAAACGGCAACCCTATGCCGAAGTTAAGCTGTAAAAAGTTATAGTTCTCGCCGTTGCTTGTTCTGTAGGCACTTTTGAACGATCCGGTGTGAAAGAGTTCGTTAAAGTGATTAACCAGCACCCATTGATCGGATCCTATAAATTGGGGGTCTTTAAACTTGAGCGCGGCATCTAACCGGAATACAAAAAAAGCCAGATCGAAACGAAGGCCCGTGCCTATGTCCATCGCTGTTGATTGAAAGAACCTACTAAACTGGAATTGCCCGCCAGGGTTTAAAGGTTCTTCATGCAGGCGCCATACGTTACCGGCATCAATAAAAAGCGCCCCTTTTAATTTAGAACCGAAAAAATTGTCCATCAATTTGTACCGATATTCGGCATTAGCCACAAATTTTATTTCACCAAACTGGTCGAGGTATTTTAAGCTTTTCCGGGTACTATCGGCGCTGGAGCCAACACCATAGCTCGCCCTGTTGAAGTTTCCAGGCCCTAAGGTTCGTGGGAGCCAGGCCCGCATATCATTAGCGCCGCCTGTGTAAAAATTCTTCTCAAATATCAATTGCGAGCTGTTGCCATACGGGGCGCCAAAGCCAGGATTAAAACGCAGTATAAATTGCTTCTCTCCACCTAAACTTTTATAAAATCTCAGGTCAATCTCGGTTTTGGCATATTGGGCAAAAGTGTAGCCAAAAATAGTACGCTGCCCCAACTCATCACGTTTGGTGTTAAATATATTACTGAGAAAGGCCAATGTGTTACCACCTACGTCCAGTGATCCGCGGAAATAAATAAAGTTTTTATAAGTATTTAATTTATTGGCATTTAGCTGGTAAGTATATTGAGTGCCCGCTGTAAATATGGTACGACCAATAAGAAACACGTAGGAATTAAAAGTATCTTTCAGAAGCCGCACCTTAGCGGCAGGGTCTATTATGCCTCTTGTAAATTCGATATTGATAGGGGTTACCGTGTGCACCTTATCAGGGGTTTCGGTAAAATCATAAGATAATGAATTGATAAAGCTTACGCGCTCCACTAACCCCTTTTGGAAAAACAGGGAGTAGTTACTGGAGAACGTGGTGTGCGGCACACCATATTTACCTAATATCGGCAAATCAAAGGGCGTAAGTATCTGCGGGTAGGTCAATGTGGCGCCTACTTTAAATTCCTGGTTCTCTATTCCGCCTGCTGAAGTAGAATTGCGTCCGTTGTCAAACAATGCACTGTAGTTAAATTTAAGCTGCAATATGGCCGCGCTTTTAAATACGTTCCTGTCGGTAAATGTATTACCAATGTTAAAGCCATACCGCCCGCTATTGAACAGGAACTCCCCTTCTACCCGGTCAGACATTTGTTTCAGCGGCACAATATCAATTTTTGTATTCAAACGGTTTGTGCTGTCGGACAATTTCTCGTAAGTCGGGTTGGGTACGTTCCTGAAAACGTTCAGTTCCGAAAGTCGCGAGGTGGTGAGCGTCTGTTTATCGATATTATAGAGATCTCCCTTCTTTTGAAAAACGTATATCTTGACGATGGTAGGATTAAACTTATGCGAGAAATCTACAAATTTGAATTGTGAATCAACCTTCAGGGTATCTGCCTTTCCAGTGGTACGACCGTTGCTTGTAGCGATGCTGATAAGTGTATTGTTGATCTTATATATCGGGTGCGATGGCTTTCCGGGCGGGTTGTCAATGATCATGGTGATATCAGCCACACTCTTGTTATAGGTGGTGTCTGTTTCAAAGGTGATGTACTGACGATAAAAATCAAAATAGCCATTGCGCTTCATCAACTGGTAAGTTTCGTCCCTGTCAGCCGCGAGGCTATCAGTATCAAAACGTACTCCTGGCTTAATATGAGTAAAAGTGGCGCGGTTATCCCTGTATAAACTTTCAACCCGTTTATCGGCGATGCTATCCCTGAAATTACGTATCCTGAACATGGGCCCTTCGATAGCAGTAAAAATCAGTTGGGCCCTTTTCTTTTTTACGACGATAGTATCAGCAACCTTCGCTTTCACGTAGCCTTTGTTCTGTAAAAACTTCTGTATCTGCAGTCTTGAAAACTCAACCAGGGCACTATCAACCAGGTTGGGCGGTTCACCGATATCTTTTTTGCCGTTTTTGCTGAATAAATAATAAAACTGCAGGTTAAGTCCGTTATTAGGCTGCTGCTGCTTATCTACGTAATTTACAGCCGCTTCGCTAAACTCCTTATCTACCCCTCTTATCGTTATTTTGCGAATTAATGCCTGATTATCTTTAAGGCGGCGGGTTAAGCTGCAACCTGAAAAAATAATGAGGAGAAGAATACTTAATATTGTAAGGCGATAACCCCCAGGTTGAATATATGCTTTCAAAATCTCAAATCAATTTATTAAAGTCCTTACAACATAAAAAGTTTCGCCGCGAAGAAGGTTTTTTTTTGGTTGAAGGCCACAAATCGATTGCCGAGTTTGTTAATTCAGCTTATCATATCGAGGCCGTTTACCATACACCCGCTTTCGTCCCAAAAGTGCTGAAATTATCCCAAAAAATAAACTTATGTGGAATTTCTATTGCTGAACTTGAAAAGATAAGCAGTTTAAAAACTCCACAAGATGTTGTGGCACAAATAAATATTCCGGAATGGCCTGTTTTGAAGCCGGAAGAGCTAAAGGGCAGGTTTTCGCTGGTACTTGATGGCATACAGGACCCCGGAAATATGGGCACCATCATCCGCATCGCCGATTGGTTCGGTATCAGTCATATCATCTGCTCGGACGACACGGTGGATGTTTACAATCCAAAAGTGGTGCAGGCTTCCATGGGTTCGCTGGCGAGGGTAAAGGTTTATTACACGTCGCTCACTGATTTTCTGCCGGCATCAGGCTTGCCCGCTTTCGGTGCTTTGCTGGATGGTAAAGACATTTACGATACTGATTTTGGCACGGAAGGATTGATCCTGATGGGTAACGAGGGTAATGGTCTGCGGGCGGATGTGCAAGAACTGGTGCATAAGGCAGTTACCATTCCGCGCATCGGCAAGGCGGAATCCTTAAATGTGGCGATAGCGACTGCTTTGTTCTGTTCTGAGGCTACGCGGAAAAACGTGTAAAATAATATTGGCAGCCAACAAAATAATTACTATTTTTGCAATCCTTAAAAATGGTCGGGTGGCCGAGTGGCTAGGCAGAGGTCTGCAAAACCTTTTACAGCGGTTCGAATCCGCTCCCGACCTCGAGGTTTAAAAACATTTAAATTACAACACCATGGGCGTTACACGTTTGAAAAGAAAAGACAGGAAAAATAAAACTACTTCACGTTTAGAAGTACAGGCTTTGAAATTGGCTACTAACATCGAGAACGGAAGCCGTTCTGCTGAGCCAAAAAACAGCCAGATCGCGAAAAACAACGCGGCTTTGGACAAGGCATTAGGTAAATAATCCTGCTGTCAGACGCAAGATATTGCGTCTCCACATTGTGCTTTAAAGGAATTTAAATCCTGTGGATTTCATATCGACAGGATTTTTTTTGTTTAATAACTTTTGGTATAAAACCATATCGCATGGAGGAGGCTCCTACGGAGCCCAAGAAATGTTGTTTATTGATGCTATAAACAGGGTGCTCCTACGGAGCAATTTACGATAATTGTTACAGACGCTGGAAATTTCCTTTTTGGGGTGTGAAACATTTCGTATCAAGCGCCTACGGAACAATCTATCCATGCGATAGCAATATTTAATTACCTAAATCCGGCCCCATCGGGGCCACCTGTTTATAGAAACTTATAAGGAGATTCCGGGCTCCGTAGGAGCCTCCTTTTTCCACGGGACGATCAATACTCAATAAAATCAAACAGGAATTGATCCTCAAACGGGACTTCAAACTTTTCTAATAAACTTAAATATTCCTGCCTGAATGTCTTTTTTTGATGATGCTGTTCCTGATTGAGCACATATTTTACAACCGCATCAATGTGTGAATGGGAATATGAAAATACACCATATCCTTCCTGCCAGTTAAACTTGCCCTTTACCCAATTTTTAGCATTAATAAATTCATTACTTTCTACTTTAATTTCCTTGACAAAATCTGAAATTAAAATAGTCGGCTTAAATCCTACAAAAAGATGGACATGATCGGGCATACAGTTAATCGCGAGCATTTTCGCTTTTCTGTTTTGGACAAGCGTCGTAATGTATTTGTGCAATTCTTCTTTATGCTCTTTTGCTATCAGGTTCTGCCTGTTTTGCACTGCAAAAACAAATTGCAAATAGATTTGTGAAAAGGTATTAGGCATAACATAAAAATAATAAAAGCTTTCCTAAATGGTTTTATATCGATAGGATTTTTTTATTGATCCTCTTTATCAAACCAGGCCCTTCATAAATAAAACCTGTATAGAGCTGCACTAACGCTGCGCCTGCATTTAATTTTTCTATCGCATCTTCGGGGGAATGAATCCCTCCCACCCCGATGATCGGAAAAGCGCCTTTTGATCTTTCAGAAAGGTAACTGATCACTTCTGTTGATCGTTGGGTAAGCGGCTTACCGCTTAGACCGCCGGTTTCGTCAGTAAACTTTTCAGACCGGAGCCCTTCTCTCGAAATGGTAGTATTCGTTGCAATCACACCTGCTATTTTGGTTTCTTTTACAATATCTACGATATCATCCAGTTGTTCGTTGCTAAGGTCGGGTGCAATTTTTAGTAGAATGGGCCTGCTGATGCAATTTTTTGAGTTACGTTGCTGCAATGTGTTCAGGATATGCATAAGGGGCTCCTTTTCCTGCAGGGCGCGCAAACCGGGGGTGTTGGGTGAGCTTACATTAACGACAAAATAATCGACCACATCAAACAGCCGGTCGAAACATTTGATATAATCATTTACAGCTTCTTCATTTGGGGTGACTTTGTTTTTACCTATATTGCCGCCGATGATTAGCCCTTTTTGCGATACTTTGGCGTTGCGACGATAGGCGGCTATTCTTTCTGCGGCGACGTCTACCCCTAAATTATTAAAGCCCATACGGTTGATCAGGGCCTCATCGGCAGGCAGGCGAAACATCCTGGGTTTTTCGTTGCCCGGTTGCGGCAAGGGGGTTACTGTGCCCACTTCCACAAAACCGAAGCCCATATCGGCCATTTCGCCTATGAGTTCGGCGTTTTTATCAAAGCCCGCGGCAAGTCCGACAGGGTTCTTAAACTTCAGGCCGAAAACTTCTTTTTCCAATCGTGTATCCTGAATATCCCAAAAAAGCCGGCTCAGCTTCGCTCCGCCAGGGAAACGGTTAAAGCGTTTGAGGTTGCGGGTAACAAAATAATGCACCTTCTCCGGGTCGAACCAAAACAGTAGCGGCTTAATTAACTGATACATGGCGCGAAGTTAACAAGTTTGCACGAACCTGAATTTCCCGCTATTATTTTATTTTAATTATGTAATTTGGGATTCCCCTTTGAACCTGCTATTCCATGAAAAAGATAGTTATCTCATTGCTGATTGTTTGCTGTGCATGCCGGGTTATTGCGCAAACATCGTTTACCTTCTCCGGTAAAATTGAAGGTGGATCGAACCTTCATGTTATTTTTATATTCGTTAATAGTAAAGGGGAAAAAGTACTGGATAGTTGTATCGCGCAAAATGGCAGATTTAGTATTAAGGGCGATATAAATGCACCTGTCATGGGCTATTTAACAGTGAACACAAGTTCATTTGAAATAAAGGCTGATGATAACCCGAACACTACTTCAGTTTTTCTGGAACCGGGCGTCATAACTGCTACCGGGAATTATGACCATTTAAAGGAATTGAAGGTGAGTGGTTCCAAAACTCAAGCCGAATATGAAAAACTATTAATGCAATTCGCTAACCTGACAGCAGAAAAGAATAAACTATCCAAAAAATTTGATATGGTTTTAAGTGAATACGATTCAGCAAAAAAAGGCAACGCGAACGAAAAAAAATTAGACTCGTTAAATAAAAGGTTAGAATCCGTCAGGGCAATGTATCAGTCATTTGATTCAAAATATACAGATGCCGACCATCAATATATTGCCTCGCACCCTTCTTCCTATGTAAGCGCTTTCGAGTTGAATTTTTATACCACACGCTGGGCTGTAGATTCAATCAGGAAACTTTACAACAATTTTAGTGCGGATGTCAAAAAAAGCTATTATGGAAAAGAGATACAGAAGGCAATTGCTGAAATAGATGATAATTCGGTTGGCAAAAAAGCGAAAGATTTTATAACAACCGATATTAACGGAAAGCAGATCAGCCTATCGGCTTTCAGGGGACGGGTTGTATTACTGGATTTTTGGGCAAGCTGGTGCGGCCCCTGCCGGGCAAGCACGCCGCACCTGATCGATCTGTACAAAAAATACAATAAATCGGGATTCGAGGTGATTGCCATAGCTGATGACGATGGAAATCACGAAGCCTGGAAAAAAGCAATTGCCCAGGACAAATCTGACCTATGGTACAATGTGCTCAGGGGATATAAACAACAGAATCAAGACGTATCAGCTTCGATAAATAATAAATTTGCCGTTTCCTTTTTACCTACAAGGATATTAGTTGACAAAAACGGAACTATCATTGCTCGCCATACCGGCACAGAAGAAGCAGAGGCATTAGATAAAGAATTAGCCAAACTATTTGAATAGATTAGTCTATAACTCTTTGTAAATTTTTTAATCATATCTTCCAATTCCAATTATTCTGTAAATTCGAAAATTCCAGTTCAGACCAACAATATGAAAAACCTGTTTAATCGCCGTAACTTTATTAAGGCTGCAGCCGTGGGTACTGCAGCAAGTATATCTATTCCGCAGATCGTATCCGCTGCTGTTAGTCCGGCGAAAGGAAAAAAGATCAGCCTCGAAAAAGATAACCGGATACTTTTCCAGGGTGACAGCATTACCGACTGGGGCCGGGATAAGACAAAAAACTATCCTAACGATTCGGGTTGTTTGGGTTCAGGTTATGTATTGCTGGCCGCCGGGCAATTGCTTAAAGACCATGCTGATAAAAACCTGAAGATCTATAACAAAGGCATCAGCGGCAATAAGGTGTTTCAACTGGCTGACCGCTGGCAGGATGATTGTCTGATCTGGAAACCAGATGTGCTAAGCATCATGGTTGGCGTGAACGATTTCTGGCATACCCTGACCTACGGCTACAAGGGGACTATAGAAGTTTATCATGATGATTTTGTAAAGTTGCTTAATCGTACAAAAGAGGCTATGCCGAATATAAAATTTATTATTGGTGAGCCGTTTGCTATAAAAGGTGTAAAGGCGGTTGATGAAAAATGGTACCCGGCGTTTGATGAATACCGCAAGGTGGCACTTGATGTCGCCAACCAGTTTGACGCGCCTTTCATCCCTTATCAGGCAGTTTTTGATAAGGCGATCGAATCAACCCCACCTAACTATTGGACGTCTGATGGTGTG
>Ga0105237_10001369_pt1 | contig 32161 bp, 13 predicted proteins | sample KBSC24metaG_FD_81520 | JGI IMG/M metagenome (GOLD analysis project Ga0105237, IMG submission 81520) | Corn rhizosphere microbial communities from Kellogg Biological Station, Michigan, USA - KBS C2-4 metaG | ecosystem: Host-associated > Plants > Roots > Rhizosphere > Soil | place: Michigan, USA... | reverse complement strand
TTGTCTTCGTCGGGCAGAAACACACGGCCCATGATCGGCTTCACCTGCATCACGTCGAAGTAACTGGCGGACACGACCTGTCCCCAGATAACGTCGTTCTGATTTTCAGAGTTGATGGCGACCTGGACCATGTCTTCCGCAGTCAGGCCGGCGAAGGATGTAGCCTGATTGCGATAGTCGAGAAAGTCCGGGTACGAGAACTCGTCGGTCAGGCCGCGGTCTTCCGTGGTCTCCATCGGGCGTACGAGTTGGTGGGCCTTAGGCACAGGAAGTGGTCGCATGACCAACGCGTTAACGCCGCTGAAGATGGCGGTGTTGGCGCCAATACCGAGCGCGAGCGTGACGACTGCAATCAGCGTCACACCGGGATTCTTCGTGAACATGCGAACGCCGTAGCGAATGTCTTTGATCAGGTTTTCCATAATGTTGTTAGTCTTCGGTCTTGGTACTCGCTTTCCACTTGGGCTTTGGTGACGTTCCTGGATGGGGTCAGTACCGTAAACGCGGTAGCGTCGGGTCGCCGTAAACATCACGCTAGCGGTTTGCGCCGGTCACCCGACGCTACCGCGTTACGGTACTGACCCCATCCAAGCATGAGCCGCCGCGCCAGGTCCTCCCTGTTAGATTCTCAGCGCTACCAATGGATCCACTTTCGTTGCGCGGCGCGCGGGCACGTAGCACGCGATGAGCGCGACGAGAAACAATGAAACTGCGACGGTGACGAACGTTTTTGCGTCTGTGGGTGATACGCCGAAAAGGAGTCCGCCGATCAATCTGGTTAAGGCAAACGCGCCGGCGATTCCGGCGACTTCGCCGATCAGCACGAAGGTCATTCCCTGTTTGAGCACGAGTCCGACGACATCCGTCACTTGCGCACCGAGCACGACACGAATCCCAAGTTCACGCGTGCGTTGCGCGACGGAGTAGGAAATCACTCCGTACAGACCAGCCAACGCGAGCACCAACGCGACGGCTGCAAACACCGAAAGCACCGCGGACGCAAACCGCTGTTGCCTGATGGAGCTCGAAATTAGTTTGTCGAGCGTGGTGACACGTTGTAGCGGCAGCTCATGGTCCAACTCGAACACCTTCGCGCGAATGGCAGGAACGATCGCTGAGGGATTGCCTGCGGTGCGTACGACCAGCGTCATGAACGGGTCGGGCGCCTGGGCAAACGGCTCGTACACGTGTGGCCGTGTTTCCTGCGCGAGTCCTTTTTGCTTCACATCGCCGACGACGCCTACGATCTCGCGAAAACTCTCGGGCCCGGTAGTGACGTTGATCCGTTTCCCGATCGCACTCTCACCGGGAAACACACGTTGGGCCAACTCAGCGCTAACTATCGCGACTCGCGGCGACTGGAGATCGTCTCGATCGTCGAACACGCGACCCGCAAGCAGCGGAATTCGCATCGCGCCGAAATAAGCTCCCGAGACTGCGGAATAATTTGTCTGTGGTAACTGGTTATCAGGCTCGCGTGGCCGCCCTTCGACGTAAAACCCCGCCGGAAGGTCGTGTGCGATGGGTAAAATCCGCGCGACTCCTGTCGCCTGCACGCCCGGCAGAGCGGCAACCTGCTGCTCGAGTTGTTTACTGAAAGACGCGACACGCGCTGCATCCGCGTACTTCTTTTCAGAGAGCTGCAACGTGACCGCGAGCGCGTTGCGATCGTCGAAGCCGGGGTTGATTTGACGGAGTTGCCAGATCGTCCGCAGCAGCAACCCACTGCCAACCAGCAGCACAACCGCGATCGCGACTTCAGCAGCAATGAGCAAACTACCGATGCGTCCGCCCGCTACACCGCGATTCCCCTCACTCCCACCGTCCTTCAGATTCTGATTCGCGTTGGTGTTTGCCAACTGGAGCGCGGGAGCGAGACCGAAGATCACTCCCGTAATCACCGTGATCGCGAGCGTGAACAGTAGCGCGCGATTGTCGATCGTCACCGCATCGAGACGTGGCAGATCAGCCGGCGTGACTGCCAGCAACACTTTGAGGCCCCAAACAGCCAACGGCCAACCTGCAATAGCGCCCAGCAGTGCAAGCAACAAGCTCTCGGTCACGAGTTGGCGAACAATGCGTAGCCGCCCGGCGCCCAACGCCACACGAATTGCCATCTCTTTCTGGCGCGTGGCAGCGCGTGCGAGCAGAAGGTTTGTAACGTTTGCACAAGCGATTAAGAGGACCAGCCCGACCGCACTGAAGAGCAGCCACAGAATCCTGCGCGCATCACCAACAGCGAAGTCGAGCACCGGCGCGACTTTGACCGTCCAGCCTTCATTCGCCGCTGGATGCTCCTGCGACAAGCGCCCGGCAATCGCAGTCATCTCAGCTTGCGCCTGGTCCAACGTGACGCCAGGCCTGAGTCGCGCGATGGCTTCAGTGTAACGCGCGTGATGCAGGTTTCTTTCGTTCTCCGTGAACGCGATTGGCGTCCAGATCTCTCGCTCTCTCTGATCCGCCAAACGAAAGCCGTCCGGCATTACACCGACGACAGTAAAGTCCTCGCCACTCAACTTCAGACTCCGGCCTACGACCCCCGGGTCAGACGCAAAGCGCCGCTGCCAAAGCCCGGCGCCGATAATCACAACCTTCTCGCGTCCAGGCTGATCCTCTTCCGCTAAAAAGTCTCGACCCACAACTGGCCGCACACCAAGCGTCTTGAACAATCCCGCTGAGATCCGGCCGGCGAGCAGTCGCTCCGGATCACCATCACCGGTCAAGTTGTACGACACCGTGCGATACGCCGCGATGTCCGAAAACACCGTGTTCTGTCGTTGCCATTCGAGAAAATTCCCCGGCGCGATCTGCGCATCGGGTTGTTTCAAAGCATTCGCTTCACGCAAGGCCACGAGCCGCTCCGCCTGCGGAAAATCGAGCGGCCGCAGCAACACGCCATACACCACACTGAAGATCGCGGTGTTCGCACCAATCCCCAGCGCCAGCGTGATCACCGCCACCGCAGTGAACCCCGGTCGCCGTGCAAGCGCACGAAATGCGTAGCGAACGTCCTTAATCATCCGTGTAACAATCCGTGTAATCCGTGGCTCTAACTGATCTGCTTATTCTTCAGCAGCACCGACAGCACTCGCCCTCGTTCGTAATCCGATTTGATCGTTTCCACCGCTTTCAGAAACGCACTCTTCAAACGCGTGTCGCCGGTGTAAACGTTCGACACCGCGATCAGAAACGTCGCCTTCTCATAATCCGAAGACATTCCCGCGGCGGAATCGAGCAACAGCCGCAACACTTCCTCACCCTGGTTTCCCGTCTTCACCAGCGCCGTCAGCACACCACGCCGCTCGTAATCAGACTCAATGCTCGCAACTGTCTGGAAGAAGACGTCGCGCAGCGTCGGATCGTCGAGATACGAAGCAGCGACTTTCTTGAGCACACCCGCCTTCTCGTAATCCGAAGAGATGTTTTTTGTCGACGTCGCAATCAACACCAGCAGCGCGCGGCTCGGAGTGCCCTGCTTCAACACAGTCTGGAGCACGCGACTGCGTTCGTAATCCGAATTGATAGTCGCAACAGCATCGAAAAACGGCTGTATCGCAGCCTCTTTGCCGGTCAGCATCGGCGCGACTCCGATCAACAACTGCGCCACCTCGTAATCTGAAGCGATGTTTCGCATCTGTCGCAGCACGTCGCGCAACTGAGTGGCATTGAGATTTGCCTGTTTGATTAATTCCTCGTAGTAGCGACGCTTCGCATAGTCGCCGGAGATCTGCTCGATTTCCGCGAGCACTCCGGAAACGCCACGCTGCGAGAGAATTCTTTGCACTCTCTTGTCGGCGTCGATTCCACCCTGGCGAACGGCATCGAGGACAAACTTCGCCAGCCAGGTCTTCGCCTTCGCGTCCATCGACTGCGCAGCACCGTTAACAAAAAAGGCGCGTGTGATTTGCCCGCTCGCATCTCGTCTGACTTCGTAGCGATACGATTGGCTGTCGCGGTGCTCTTCGATGATGACCCACCCGCCTTCGGTAACGCTCTTGATGTCGCTGTAGTCGTCGGTGAACTCAGCCTTGCCGCGGATCTCGAGACGGCGTCTGAGCCCGTCGTCCGAATGTTCCCATCTCATCGTGCTCTGCGATTCGTCGCGGCTCTTCTGCGCGTAAGCCGGCAGCGGCGCAGAAAGCAGTAACGCCATGCATGAGGCGAGCAGGCAGAGGACTCGTGCCTTGATTGAGTGTTTGAGCAACTTCATGATTTCAACCTCCAATTTAGCCACAGATAACACAGATAAAAATCCGGATTTAATCCGCGTCATCTGCGGCTATTTCTTATTTGTAGCTTGTATGTTGATCGTAATTTTCAGCTTCCGACCGATCATTCCCGGTCCGTAATTAACCCCACACGCAACACGATCCACTTCTGCGGTGGCGCTGTAGTAAATAAACTCTTCACCTTTCGGCGAGCGGCTGCGGTCCATCTCGTTGACCGCGAGCGAAACCGCCACGCGCTTGTCTTTGACGACTAGGATGCCCTCGAGCTCGAGCGAGTCGCGGTCTCTTCCACGCGCGATTCGTTCGCTCTTGAATTCAATCTCGGGAAACTTCTCCGCGTCGAGAAAATCCGCGGACCGCAAATGCGCGTCGCGGCGCTTGTTCCCCGTATCGATACTGTTTGCCTTGATCGTTGCCGTGACGGATGAGCGGCGCACATCATCCTCATCAAGCACAATCGCTCCTTCGAGTACGTTGAAACGGCCGTTAACGTTGTACCAAAGATTCCTGACGGTGAATTCAACCGTTGAATACGCCGGATCGAACTGCCAAACACGCTGCTCGTGGGCAACAATCGTGGCCATGTTGTAATCCTCTCAAAAGTGATTTACTCGTATCGCAACGCTTTCAGCGGGTCGACTCGCGTGGCGCGCCGCGCGGGTACATAGCACGCAATCAGCGTTACGAGAAACAAACCAACCGACACGGCAGTAAACGTCGCCGCATCAGTCGCGGTCACTTCAAAGAGCAACGAAGAAACCAGTCGTGTTAATGCGAACGAAGCAGCAAGCCCCGCAGCAACACCAATAACCCCCAGCACAATTCCCTTCTTCACCACCAGCTTGAGCACGTCGAAACGCCCGGCGCCGAGCGCCATTCGCACGCCGATCTCGTGTGTGCGCTGCAAGACGGAATACGACATCACGCCGTAGATCCCGACCGCCGCCATCACGAGCGCGACGAATGAAAAGACTGTCAACAGCGACGCGCTGAACCGCGATCTCGCGACCGAGGTCGATAACAGACTCTCCATCGTGGCGACTTCGCCGATCGGCTGTTGTGGATCAAGACTGCGAATAACGTTGCGTGCGGCCGGCGCGATCGCGTTTGCATCACCTCGCGTGCGGAGCATCAAAGTCATTCCCGTGTAGACCAGCTCGGAGTGCGGCCAGTAAACCATCGGCTCGATTGGAAGATCGAGCCCGAGGTGTTTGTGGTTTGCGACGACGCCGATGATCTCCGTCGGCACGTTCTCTTGTTTCATGTAAATCGTGAGTCGCTTGCCGAGCGGGTTCAGACCACCGAGGTTCTGGCGCACAAACTCCTCGTTCACCAGCACAACGTGCCGCATCTCGGTCGCTTCCTGCTCGGTATACATCCGGCCCTGTTTTAGTGGAATCTGCATCGTCGCAAAATAGTCGGCATCGGTGACGCAGACGCCTGTTTTCAGCTCCTGACCAGGCGGCAATTTTTGTCCATCGACTTCGACGTTCGTACCGGGGTAAAGACCAGTAAACGGCGCGGAGTTAATCGCACCTGCTGCCTCAACACCGGGAATCGCTCGCATCTGTTCGAGTGCCTTTTTGAAGAACTCGATCCGCTTCGGCTCCTCTTCATACTTTGCGAACGGCAGGGTGACGCGCATCGTCAGGAGGTTGTTTGCATTGAATCCCGGATCGACAGATTCAAGACGCCGGAGACTTCTAATAAAAAGCCCGGCGCCGACGAGTAACACCATCGCGAGCGCAACCTGCGTCACGACGAAAAGACTTCTGACGCGATGGCTACCTGAAGTGCCGCCGACATTCTTTCCACCTTCTTTGAGTGAGCCATGAAGATCGAAGCGCGTCGCTTCGAGCGCGGGTACGAGTCCGAAAACGATTCCCGTGATGACCGACAGACCGAGCGTAAACGCGAGCACCGGCAGATTGACGCCAACAGTCTTTAAATTAATGAGCGCAGGCGGACTCAGCGCGACCAGCGCCTTCGTTCCCCACCACGCGACCAGCACGCCCAGTGTTCCACCGACGAGCGAAAGCATGACGCTCTCTGTCAGCAACTGCCGCGCGATCCGCCAACGACTCGCACCGAGTCCTGCGCGAACCGCAATCTCCTTTCGTCGCGCGCTAGCGCGGGCCAACAGCAGGTTCGCAACGTTTGCGCACGCAATCAGCAGCACAAACCCGACGGCGCCCAGCAGGATTAAAAGCGGCCGGCGGATCTCACCTGTGAATTGCGTACGCAAAGGCACGACGTTCACGCCCCAGGTGGCATTGAACTCCGGATACTGTTGCGCCAGACGGGCACCGATCGTGTCCATCTCTCGCTTTGCCTGGTCCATCGAGACGCCAGGCTTCAAGCGTGCAACAGCGGAAGCAAACCGCCCGCGGCGTTGTCGCAAATCGTTTGTGAGCTGAAAAGGTAGCCAGATCTCGGCGGGCCTGCTGGCCTGTGTCCCTTTTTGAATGTGCCAACCGAAGTTTGCAGGCAGTACACCGATGATCGTCGTCGGCTTTTCGTTGAGTGTGATCTGGCGGCCGACGATGTTCGTGTCACCACCGAATCGTCTTTGCCAAAGTGCATAACTGATGACGACGCGCGGCTGACCGTCACTTCCGTCGTCAGCGACAAAAGTCCGACCAAGCAGAGCGTTGGTTCCGAGTACAGAGAAAAGATTGGTGGTGGCGAATTGGACCGGCACTTCTTCAGGTTCGCCGTCGCTCGTGAGATTGAACGTGCGATCGAAAAACACGGCCATGTCAGTGAAGACCTGGTTCTGTTCTTTCCAATCGGAGAAGTTACCGAGGTTAATGACGTTCTGATCCGTCCGGCCCCCCTGCCTCTTCTCCCAAACCAAAACAATTCGTTCCGGATCCGAATACGGAAAGGTGCGCAGCAACACCGCATTGACAACACTAAAGATGACCGTATTCGCACCAATACCCAACGTCAACGCCAGCAGCGCGATGAGCGTCATCATCGGACTCTTGAACAACATCCGAACCCCGAACCGTATATCAGCCAATAGCGTCGTCATTTTGTGTTCCTTTTGTGCCTTTTTGTGGCCCTATTCGTACCGTAGCGCTTCCATAGGATCGACCTTGGTCGCACGCAAAGCGGGCACATAGCACGCCAGCAATGCAACCGCTGCAAGAAGCACCCCCACGGCCGTGAACGTCAACGGATCTTTTGCCGTAACTCCAAACAACATACTCGCTATCAGACGCGTCAGTGCAAACGCTCCCGAGAGCCCAATCACCAGTCCCAACCCGATCAACAGCGATCCCTGTTTGACAATCATTAGCAACACGTCGCGAGACTGCGCACCGAGCGCGAGCCGTATTCCAATCTCGTTCCTGCGTTGGGCCACCGAATAACTCATCACGCCATACAAACCCACCACCGTCAGCACCAGTGCTACCCCCGCGAAAATCGTAAGCAACGTCGTGCTAAATCGTGGGGCAGCCACCGAGGTGGATAAATACTCCTCCATCGTCTTTACACCAAACACCGGGATATCCTGGTCCATCGCCGACACTTGTTTCGTGGCCGCGGAGATAAGATTGTGTGGATCATCCCCCGTCTTTATTACCATCACCATCTGGTCGAAAGGCACCTGCGTCTGCGGCACGTAATAGGCCTGCTTTGGCGCAGTGTCGAGACTACGATTCCTGACGTCGCCAACAACGCCGATAATTTCCCGCATCGTCGTCTTTTCACCTTCGATGGTATTGATACCGGGTTTGATACGTTTGCCGATCGGATCTTCGTTCGGGAAAAACTGGCGAGCGAGCGTCTCGGTGATAATCACCACTGGAGTTGATCCATGCCGATCGCGGTCGTCAAAATCGCGGCCCTTAATTATGGGAATCCCCATAGCACGGAAATAGCCGACACCCGCCGCAAAGAAATCGCCGGACGGATGATCCTTCGGCGCCATGGGCCGGCCTTCGATCTCAAACGAGATAACGAACCGGTCACCACTCAACGGCAGTGGCAGTACCGAACTCGCCGATTGCACTCCGGGCAGCGATTCGAGCCGCGACTTTAAATCAATGAAGAACCGCGCCTGCTTCTCATAATTGTATTTTTCAGGAAGGCCAACGTTGAAGGTAAGAACATTCTGGGGCTGCAAACCGCTATTCATTTTTTGTAAACGCCAGAGACTCTTAATCAACAGCCCGGCGCCCACCAGGAGCACGACGGCAATCGCGAGCTCACTCACCACCAACGCACTGCGAACCTTGTTGCGCCGCGCGCCTTCACTGGTACCGCGTCCCCCTTCCTTCAGCGCGTCGATTAGCTCACGCTTCGCTGAATGAAATGCCGGCGCTAATCCAAAGATCACGCCTGTTAAAATCGAGACACCAAGCGTGAATCCCAGCACGCGCAGATCGATTCCAACATTGACCGCGCGGGGAATGTCTTCTTTGCCGAGCGCAATCAAGAGATCGGACCACCAAACTGCCAGTAGCAATCCGACTGCCCCACCCAATAACGACAGCAACACACTCTCGGTCAACAACTGCCTGATGACGCGCATGCGGCTCGCGCCCATGGCCGCGCGGATTGCCATCTCTTTATGACGGCTCGTGGCACGCGCCAGCAGCAGGTTCGCAACGTTCGCGCAAGCTATCAACAGCACGCAAGCAACGGCGCCAAGAAGAATGAGCAGCGTGGGTCGAATATCTCCGACCAGTGCCGTCAGAGCAGAATCAACGCGCAAGCTGCGATGTGTATTTGTATCGGGATATTGCTGTTCCAGGCGCGACGCTGTCGCCGTGACTTCAGCCTGCGCCTGTTCCTGAGTAACGCCGGGTTTAAGGCGCCCGATCACTTGCAGGAAGTGAGCGCCCCGCTGGGCGGTCACTGGTGTCTCGCCTGACGCATCGCCGGCGATCGTGGTCCATAACTCCACCGGGTCGTTTTGAATCGGAAACTCGAAACCCGCGGGCATGACGCCAACAACAGTAAAACTGATCCCATTGAGCGTGATCGCCTGATTCACTATCGCCGGATCAGAGTTGAAGCGCTTCTGGAAGAGCGGTTGACTCAGAATGACTACGCGGCCACTTTCCGACGGCTTATCGTCGTCAGGAAGAAATGTGCGGCCCAGTATTGGCTGCACGCGCAATAGCGGAAAGAGATCTGACGTGACGACCGAGCCTTGCAATCTTGCGGGTTCACCGCGCCCGCTCAGGATGAAGTCGCTGCTGTGAAAGCACGCTACTCGCTCGAGCACTGTATTCTGCGCGCGTATGTCGAAGAAGTTTGGATAAGAATGGGTTCCGCGTTCCAAACCGCGCTGACGATCTGTTTCAAAGAGAGAGACGAGCGATTCTGACTCCGGGAACGGCAGCGGCCGCAGCAACACAGCATTGACAACACTGAAGATCGCCGTGTTAGCCCCGATGCCGAGCGCGAGCGCGATCGTTGCGACAATGCTGACACTCGGCGACTTGAGCAGCATGCGGATTCCGAAGCGGATGTCTTGAAGTAAGTTGTTCATGTTAGTGCTCTGTACTTTGTACTTTTGTTTCTTATGTGCCTTTTTGTGGCTTCATTCGTAACGCAGCGCGTCCAGCGGATCGACTTTTGTTGCGCGCCACGCCGGGATGTAGCACGCTATCAAGGCCACTACTGCCAGTAACACCGCAACCGCCGCAAACGTGAACGGATCTTTTGCCGTCACGCCAAATAGCAGGCTCTCAATCAAACGCGTCAATGCGTACGCGCCCGCCAGGCCGATCACGAGCCCTAACAGAATCAACGTCGATCCCTGCTTCACTACCATCAACAGCACGTCGCGAGATTGAGCACCAAGCGCGAGCCGTATCCCGATCTCATTCGTCCGCTGCGCCACCGAATAACTCATGACGCCATACAACCCCACGATCGTTAACACCAGTGCCACACCGGCAAAGATCGTGAGCAAAGTCGTGCTGAAACGTGGCGCCGCCACCGAGGCCGACATGTACTCTTCCATCGACTTGACCGCAAACAACGGAATGTCCGGGTCCATCGCAGCCACTTGTTTCGTCATCGCCGGGATGAAGCTGCGAGGTTCGCTGTTTGTCTTCACTATCGCCACCATCTGAGAGAACGGCACCTGCGTGGCCGGCACGTAGTAGGCGGCGCGCGGCGCACGACTGAGATTGCTGTTCCTAATGTCTCCGACGACGCCGATGATCTCACGCATCATCGGGTCTTCACCTGGGATCGAGGACATGCCGGCCTTCACATGCTTCCCGATTGGTTCTTCATTCGGGAAGTATTGCCGGGCGAACGTTTCGGTGATGATTATCACGGGATTTGAGCCGTGCTTGTCGCGATCGTCAAAGTCGCGGCCTTTGATCACAGGAATTCCCATCGCGCGGAAATAACCGACTCCGGTGCAAAAGAAATCCGCATTAGGATGGTCTTTAGGCGGCAGCGGCCGGCCTTCGATTTCGAAAGAGATGCTCCAGTGGTTGCCGCTGAGCGGTAGTGGAAATATCGTGCTGGCGGCTTGCACGCCCGGTGTCGATTCGAGACGGCTCCTCAAGTCAATGAAGAACCGGGACTGGGCATCCTTTTTGTATTTGATGTCCGGAAGCGTCACGATGCCAGTAAGAACATTCTCAGGACGAAAACCGCTGTTGACGTTCTGCAGGCGCCAGAGACTCTTAACCAACAGGCCCGCACCGATCAGCAACACGACGGCGATGGCAAGCTCAGTCACCGCCAGCACACTGCGAACGCGGTTGCGCCGTATTCCTGCGCTTGTGCCGCGTCCACTCTCTTTCAGTGATTCGACCAGCTCAGTCTTCGACGAATGAAACGCTGGTGCTAATCCGAAGATCAGTCCGGTGAGCAATGAGACGCCGAGTGTAAATCCGAGCACACGCCAGTCAATTCCGACGTGGGAAGCACGTGGAATATCTTCCTTCCCGAGTGCGAGGAAGAGATCGGACCACCATACGGCGAGCGCCAGTCCGACCGCCCCGCCGAGCAACGACAACATGACGCTTTCAGTAAGCAACTGCCGGACGACACGCATACGACTGGCGCCCAGCGCCGATCGAATCGCCATCTCTTTGTGACGGCCGGTCGCACGTGCGAGCAGCAGGTTTGCCACGTTCGCACAAGCGATCAACAATACGCACGCCACAGCGCCGAGAAGTATGAGCAGCGCCGGACGAACGTCTTCGACCAACGTATTGTGAGCTGGGTCGAGCCGTACACTTTTGTGAGTGTTTGTGTCTGGATACTGCTGTTCGAGACGCGCACCTATCGCCGTCAGGTCAGCTTGCGCCTGTTCTTGCGTGACGCCTGGTTTAAGACGTCCCATCACTTGCAGGAAGTGCGCGGCGCGGTTGTTTGTGACGGGAGATTTCCCGCCGCCATCGAAGGCGATCGTGGTCCATATTTCGACTGGATCATTCTGAATCGGAAACTCGAAATCCGGCGGCATCACGCCAACCACCGTAAAGCTGACTCCGTCAAGCGTGATCGCCTGATTGATCACGGAAGGGTCGGAATTGAACCGTTTTTGAAAAAGCGCGTGGCTGAGAATGGCGACGCTGCCCGTCTCGGCTGGCTTGTCGTCTTCGGGAAGAAAGTTGCGGCCAAGCATTGGGGCCACCCCGAGCAGCGGAAAGAGATCCGCAGTGACAACTGTGCCTCGCAATCGTGCGGGTTCGCCACGGCCGGTCATGATGTTGTCGCTGCTGTGGTAACAGGCGACGCGCTCGAAAGTCGTATTCTGTGAGCGTATATCAAAAACGTTTGGATACGAAGATGACCCCCACTTGTAACCGAGCTGAGTGTCCGTTTCCCACAGCGTGACAAGTGACTCGGGATTTGGAAACGGCAACGGACGCAGCAACACTGCGTTGACGACACTGAAGATCGCGGTGTTAGCCCCTATGCCGAGCGCGAGTGCGATAGTTGCGACAATACTGACGCTCGGCGACTTGAGCAGCATGCGGATTCCAAAGCGAATGTCTTGAAGTAAATTGTTCATGACCTTTGCGTTCCTTATGTGCCTTTTTGTGGCTTCATTCCTCTCTTAACGCGATCATCGGATCGACCTTCGCGGCTCGTCGCGCCGGAAAATAACCCGCAAGCGCTGCGACGAATGCCAGCAACAAAGTCGCGAGCGCGATCGTCAATGGGTCGTTTGGTTTCAATTCGTAAAGCAACGTTGCGGCGGTCTTCGTTACTAACAACGACGCAACGATGCCCACGATTAACCCGATGACGACGAGCGTTAACGATTCACGCAACACGAGCCACAACACACTGCGAGTGCGCGCGCCGAGTGCCATGCGAATGCCAATCTCGTTTGTGCGCCGTGCCACGCCGTACGACATGACTCCGTAAAGTCCAACACACGCGAGCAGCAACGCGAGCAGTCCAAAGAACGACGCAAGCCGCGCCACAAGTTTCTGCTGCACCAGCGAACGTCCGATGTGATCTGAAAGCGTTACAACGTCGTCGACGGGAAGGTTGCGGTTGATCTGTTTGAGCGTCTCGCGAATCTGCGGCACGATGGCATTCGGCGATCCTGAAAAACGCACGACCAGATTGCCGAGCGCAAGCGGTTCCTGTTGATGCAGGCAAAAAGCGATCGGTCGAATCTTCTCCGTTAAAGCACCATACTTGGCGTCTTTAACCACGCCGATGACTTCGATCTGTTCGGTGGATTGTGGGCCTTCGATACCAAACCTCTTCCCAACCGCCGAGCCGTTCGGGAAGAACCTTTGCGCCATCGACTCACTGATCACCGCCACCTTTTGCGACTTGGCCGTGTCTTGTGGACCAAACCCGCGACCAAGCACCACCGGAATTCCCATCGCGGCAAAGAAATCCTGGCCCACGACATTGTTTCTGATTGAGCGGTTCTCATCCGTGAGCGAGTTTGGTTCGCGCGTGTAAGCAGGTGTATTCCAAAAGCCCTGATTGAAAACGAAAAACGCAAACGACGCGGCTTGCACGCCGGGAACTGCACGCACCTTGTCTTCGACGTCGCGCAGCAACGCAGGGAGTCTCGGATCCTCGACCTTGTAACCAGTGGCGGAGGTATCAACCTGCAACAGCATCGCGTTTTCTTGGTTGAACCCGCTCGGAATGCTTTGCAGATTGATGAGCGTGCGAACGAAAAGACCTGCACCGACAAGCAGCAGCAGTGAAAGCGCCACCTGCGCAACTACAAACGTCTTGCCGAGTGGATTTCGTAGTCCCGATGTAGTCCTGCCGCCTTTGAGCGAGGTGTTGGGTTCGATGCGAGCAGCGCGCAACGCCGGAGCAGTTCCGAAAACAATCGCACAGATGGCCGAAACTCCGATCGTAAATCCGAGCAGGCGCAGGTTTGGAGTGGCGTTGAGTGGAACTGCCTCTGGTCCATTAGACGCCATCATTAACAGCAGACGCGTGCCCCAAAACGAAAGAGCTACTCCGGCAAGTCCTCCTAACAGCGCCAGCAACGCGCTCTCGGTGAACAACTGACGCATCAGGCGCAGGCGTCCCGCGCCCACAGCCGCGCGCACCGCGAATTCCCTCTGACGCGCCGCCCCATGGGCCAGAAGCAAGTTGGCAACGTTGGCACTCGCTATCAGCAGCACCAGCGCAACCACACCCATCAGAACTTTCAAGGAGAGCGAGAACTGTTGGCGCAGTGTCGACAGACCTCGACTCAGCGGTGTGAGTTCAATGCTCGCCTTTTCCGTATTCTGTAGCTGCTTTGCCGTCGGTTGCGCGCCCGCGCGTGCTTGCAGCGATTGTTTGAAAAGAACGTTGACGACCGAACCCGCCTGTGCTGGCGCAACGCCGTCCTTTAGGCGTCCGAAAAGATAGAGCGATTGGAAGTCCTGGTTATCTCTTCCGTTAAAGTGTGCGGGCGGGATGTGTTTTTCCATCGCGAGCGGCACCCACACGTCAGGAGCAGCGCCCACGGTGGTGCCAAAAAACTCCTTAGGAGCGACGCCGACGATCGTGTACGTTGCGTCGTCGATGGTTATTGTCTTGCCGACGGCGGAAGGGTCGCCGCCCATTCTGCGTTCCCACCACGCGTGACTCACGACTGCGACCGGATGTGCACCGACAACCTGATCGTCGGCTTCAGTTAAAACACGGCCGAGACCAGCGTTGACTCCCAGCACCGGAAAGTAGTTACCGGTCACGAGCTGCACCTGCATCTGCTCGATGTCGTTGCCGCCGTTGACGAATCCATGCACGGTCCAGGTGATGCTCATATGGCCGGCGACTCCGGAGAACACGTCGGTGCGATCCTTGACCTGGCGATAAAAAGGATAGGAGAAGAGGTCCCAACTCGAATCGGGAAAGCCGTTGGTGACTCCCATTTCCTCGCCTTTGCCGAACAGCACCAACTGCTCGGGCCGCTCGACGGGCAGCGACTTGATCATCACCGCATCGATCAAACTGAAGATGGCGGTATTCGCGCCGATTCCCAGCGCGAGCGAGAGCACCGCGATCAGCGTGAAGCCCGGCTTCTTCGCCAGCATGCGCAATCCGTATCGAATGTCCTGAAACATCCTTACCTCCGACCTGATTTGTTCCTTTTGTGCATTTTTGTTGCTCTATTCGTATCTCAGCGCGACCAACGGATCGACACGCGTGGCGCGTCGAGCCGGGATGTAACAAGCCAGGAATGCGACCAGAAACAGGATCGCGGCGACGCTGGCGAAAGTAACGGCGTCTGTCGGCGTGACTCCGAAGAGCAACGTCCGCATCAGGCGCGTCAGGAAAAATGCGCCGGCCAATCCGATCGCGATTCCGATCAGCGCGAGCGACATTCCACTCCGCAGCACCATCTTCAGCACGTCTCGCAACTGCGCGCCGAGCGCCATACGCAGCCCAATCTCCGGCGTTCGTTGCGCCACCGAATGAGCCATCACTCCGTAAATGCCCACCGCCGCGAGCATCAGCGCGACGAAGGCGAACGTCGCGAGCAGCACAACGTTCAGGCGCTGCGGCGCGACCGATAGATCGAGACGGCGATTCATCGTGACGACGTCCTCGATCAGGATTTCTTTCTCGGCGTTCTTCAGTTCGCGTTGCACGGGCGCCGCAAGACTGTTTGGATCTCCGGCCGTGCGCACCAAAAGAGTCATCTCGCTCCACGGCCGCTTCGCGTGCGGCTCGTAGGTCGCAAAATCCGGCTCCGCATCGAGTCCCGTGTGATTGACGTTGCCGACGACGCCGACGATCGTCACCCACGGCTCGTTCTCAGGTGGTCCAATCTTGATTCGTTTGCCAATGGCCTCGCCGTCAGGCCAGTAGCGGTCTCGCATCTTCTGGTTGATGATGACAACGTCAGGTTTACCGCCTGTATCGCGGTCATCAAACTCACGGCCCTGAAGCAACGGAATGCCCATCGCGCGAAAGTAATTCGGCAGGATGCGGCGATAGCTGACGCCCGGCGACTCACCGGCGGCGAACGTGTGGCCCTCGATCGTTAACTCGCCGTGTGGATCTCCGCCGCTAATCGGGAGCCGGTTGACCGCGCTGACGGCTTTTACACCCGGAAGAGTTGAAAGTCTTTCAGGCACATTCCTGAAGAACTCGACGACCTGCGCGTCCTGTGAATATTTTTCCTCGGGCAAGGAAACGTGAAGCGTCAACAGATGATCAGCCTGAAAACCCGGATTGACGTTCGTGAGCAGCCAGAAACTCTTGATCAAAAGACCCGCGCCGACAAACAACATCAACGACAGCGCGACTTCCCCCACCACCAACACGCGGCGCAGACGACTGCCGGAACTAAGACTCCCCTTTCCTCCCGTTTTGAGTCCTTCGTTGACGTTCGTCCGCGCCGCTTGTATCGCCGGCATTAGACCGAAGATGATGCCGGTCAACACCGACACGCTGAACGTGAAACCAAACACCGCCGCGTTGACGCCGATCTCCGACGCGCGTGGAAATCCTTCCGGCAAATACAACAGCAGCCACGTGACGGTCCATGTGGCGAGTAAAAATCCGATCCCACCTCCGATTAACGAAAGCAGAACACTTTCGACCAGCGACTGCCGGATCACGCGCCAGCGACTCGCTCCGAGAGCAACGCGGATCGCCATCTCCCGGCCGCGCGCCGCAGTGCGTGCGAGTTGCAGGTTTGCGACGTTCGCACAGCCAATCAACAACAGAAACAACACAGCCGCGAGTAACACATACAACGCAGGTTTGAGATTGCCTGTGATCCGTTCGTGCAACGGCGTGATGGTGACCACATGTCCGGGATCTTCATTCGCGTGTTCTTGTTGAATGCCGCTGAAGATCGTGCCCAGCTCGCGCGCTGCCTCAGGTTGCGAGATGCCGGGTTTGAGTCGCCCCAGACCAAACACAAAATGCACAGCGCGATTCTGAAAGTATCGTTCTGCGGAATCAGGACCGAACGGCAGCCAGAGGTCCATCCGATCGTCGGGAAACTGAAAACCAGCCGGCATCACACCGACCACTGCAAACCCGTGATTATCGAGATTGATGCCCTGGCCATTCAGCGATTGATTCGCGAAATGTCGCCGCCAGAATCGATCGCTCACGACGACTACGCGATTCGCGCCCGGCTTTTCGTCTTCGGCCAGAAACGTGCGGCCTTGCGCTGCGTGCGCTCGCAACATCGGGAAGAGATTCGCCGACACACCCAGCGCCTGAATGCGCGACGGCTCACCGTTAACCGTGAGAACGGAGGAAGAGAAAGTCACACCCGCGATCTCTTCGAACGATTTGTTACGTTGCCGCAAGTCGAGCCAGCTCAGGTAAGAAAGCTCAAACGGTTCTGGTCCCTGCTGTGGATTGACTTCATTGATCACCATCAGGCGTTCTGGTTCCGGAAACCCCAATGGCCGCAACAACACGCTATTGACGACGCTGAAGATCGCAGTTGTCGCGGCAATCGAGAGCGCGAGCATGATCACTGCGATCGCCGTGAACCCGGGATGCTTCGCCAGACTTCTGAAACCATAACGGAGGTCTTTAATCAAAGCTCTCTCCTTTGTCGTCTTTTTTGTGCCTTTTTGTGGCTTTATTCGTAACGCAATGCCACCAACGGATCGACGCGCGTTGCCCTTCGCGCCGGCAAATAACACGCGAGCACGCCAACTCCCATCAGCACCAAACCCACCACAGCAAACGTCGTCTTGTCCGTTGTTGAAACTCCAAACAACAAACTCGACATCAAACGCGTCAGCGCAAACGCGCCGCCCAGACCAATGACCAAACCCAACAGCACGAGTCTCATTCCCTGGCCCATGAACAGTCGCAACACATCGCGTCGACCGGCGCCGAGCGCCATACGAATTCCGACTTCATGTGTGCGTTGCGAGACTGAGTAGGAAAGAACTCCGTAAACACCCGTCGCCGCCAATATGAGCGCCAGTGCCGCAAACACTGAAAACAAAACTGCATTGAACCGGCGCGGCGAAGCCTCGCGCCCGAGAATGTCATCCAGAGTCATGATTTCTTCTACGGGCAGGTCTTTATCGATCTCGTGCACGGCGCGCACGACGGCACTACTCAGCGACTCCGGATCGCTTGTAGACGCGCGAATCGACAAGGTTGAAGTTCGTTGTGCGTTACGGCCGAATGGCGTGTAGATCTTGATCAGCGGCTTCGAGTCCGAGCCGTAGATCCCGACTTGCTTAACGACGCCGATGATTTCGTGTTGGGTGGGACTGTCGTACGCGATGTGTTTGCCAACTGCGCTCTGATTCGGCCAGAAACGCCGTGCGAGCGTCTCGTCGACGAGCACGACGGGCTTTCCCTGTTCGTCCTCGTCTCGTGTAAACGTGCGGCCCTCGATGATCGGAACACCCATCGTCTGAAAGTAATCGGCAGAGACGATTGACCAATCGACGTTGATCAGCACCTCGCCAGGTGCGCGTTCATAGCCCTCCGCTGCGATGTCCGTCTGCCAATCGCGAAAACCGGGCAGCGTGGTCGTAAGTGTGGCTGACTTGACACCCGGCACTGTCTTCACGTTCTCGAGCACCTGGTGAAGCAGCCGGCTGAGTTCACCCTCCTCCTGGTATCGGCCACGCGACACCTTGAGGTCCATCGTGAGCACACCTTCGGGATCGAAGTTGTAATTAGTTTGCAGGAGCACGAACATGCTCTTCACGAGCAGACCCGCGCCCATGAGGAGCGCCACCGAAAGCGCGACTTCAGCCACGACCAACATCCCGCGCAGTCGCTTGCCGTGCGCGTCGGTGGTGGTTGCACTGCTGTCTTTCAGCGTCTCCTGTAGATCAGTCTTCGAAGAACGCAAAGCGGGCATCACGCCGAAAATCAAACCTGTGAGCAGCGAAACGAGGAAGCTGAAACCGAGTACCTTCGCGTCGAGTTGCAATCCGGCCATGCGAGGCACGGTCTCGTGTGCGACGCGCGCCAGCAACGAGATGGTCCATGTCGCGAGGACCACGCCGAGCACACCGCCTGCGATCGCGAGCAGGAGACTCTCGACCAGCATCTGCCTGAAGATGCGAAATCGCGAAGCGCCGAGCGCCGCACGCAGCGCAAACTCCTTTCGTCGCGCCGCGGCGCGGGCGAGCAGGAGATTTGCGACGTTCGCACACGCGATCAACAACACCAGCGCGACCGCGCCAAAGAGTATCTTCAAAGCCGTGCTTACATTGCCCGTAATGCTTTCCTGAAGAGAGAGAACATTGATGTTCTCGCCGCCGGAGTTCGAGATGGGATGTGCGCGCAATAGGTCTTGCGCGATGCGGTTCATGTCCGAGCGCGCCTGTTCGATCGTCACGCCCGGCTTCAAACGTGCGACGACGTTTCCAGCGATGCGCACGTCGCGTCCCTTCCAGTTCATGGGCCCGATCAGCATCCACAGGGGTGGCGGTCCATGATGAACGAAGCTCTCGGGCATGACGCCGATGATCGTGTGTGGTTTGTCGTCGAGCAGGATGTCTTTGCCGATAATGTTTGGATCGGCGCCGTAGCGTTGCTGCCACGTGCCGTAACTGATCACGGTGAGGGGATGAGCTCCGGGTTTGTCGTCCTCCGCAGTGAAGTCGCGCCCCAGCATTGGAGCAGCGCCCATCACTTTGAAGTACTCGGAGCTGACCATGCGCGAGTTGACGCTCTCGGGCCTGTCGGTGCCCGTGATGTTGACCGACCAGCCGCGGATCGTCGAGATCGATTCAAACACCTGGTTGCGCGCGCGCCAGTCGACAAAGTTCGGATACGAGACCATGCGGTTCTTGATCTCGGGTCCCGACTCATTCATGAACACGATGCGATCGGGTTCCGCGTACGGCAGCGGTCGTAGCAAAACGGCATTGATAACACTGAACATCGCGGTATTCACACCGATACCCACCGCGAGCATCAGCACGGATAAAACCGTGAAGCCGGGATTCTTGCGCAACCACCGCAGTCCGTAGATGAGGTCCTGAAGCATTCCTTTTGTTCCTTTTGTGGCCCTATTCGTACCGTAGCGCGACGAGTGGATCGACCTTCGTCGCTCTTCGCGCCGGGATGTAGCAGGCGATCAGAGCCACAACTGTCAGCAACACGGCGATCGTGGCATACGTCAACGGATCAGAAACCTTCACGTTGAACAACATCTTCGACAACCCGACCCAACTCTCGAGATATTTCGTCAACACGTAAGCACCGACCAACCCGAGAATTACGCCGAGCACAGCCAGCACCATTCCCTGTCGCACGATCATCTTCATGACGTTCGCACGATTCGCGCCGAGCGCCATGCGAATCCCAATCTCATGCGTCCGTTGAGAAACCGTGTAAGCAAGAACACCGAAGAGTCCGATGGCGGCAAGTTGTTGGGCCAACAACGCAAACAGCGTTACCAGCTTCGCAAACAAACGCTCCATGCGAAGTATCTCGTTGGCCTGTTCGACCTGCGTCTTCACGTTAAGAACCGGGAGGTTGGGATCGACCTGACGCACAGCATCACGCACGCTGGCCACCATTGCCGAAGGATCACCAGCCGTCCGCACTTCGAAAATCGCAGCGCTCAAAGCGCCGATACGTTCCTGTCGAAACGAGGTATACATCGTGGGCGGCACGTCCTCGCGTTGACTGGAATATTTCGCATCGCGACAGATCCCGACGATTTCGATGTCATCAGGCTTCTTTGGATCGTAGGTGAAGCGTCGTCCGATGGCGTTCTGATTCGGAAAGAACTTATTCGCAAATGTTTGATTGACGACCGTGACTTTAGGCGAGTTTGAATTGTCCTGTGCACTCAACGTGCGACCCGCGAGCAGCGGAATACCGATCGCATCCAGGAAGTTCTCACGAACGACGTGACGATAAGCTTCACCACTCTCCGGGATGCTTCCCTCGGCGTCGGGTGTGGCGTTCAGAGCTTCACGCAGGTAGATGCTACTCGAGTGAATATTCTGCGAGAGCAGAGCCATACGCGAGAACGTCACCGCTTGCACGCCCGGCACACTCTCCAGTCGCTCGCTGAGCTGTGGATAGAGCTGCCGCAGCTTTTCGTCTTTGTATCCGATGAGGCTCGGCTGGATCTCAAACAGCAGCAGGTTCTGCGTATTGAAACCCGGATCCACTCGTTGCAGATTGACCAACGTGCGGACAAACAAACCCGCACCGACGAGCAGTATCAACGACAACGCGACCTGGACCACCACTAACCCGCGGCCCAGCAGCGAACGATGAGCAGCGCTCGACGTGCGTCCGCTTTCTCTGAGCGATGGTGTCAGATCGACTCTGGTGGTTCGCCACGCCGGAGCGAGTCCGAAGACGACGCCTGTCAACAATGACAGCGCGAAAGTGAAACCGAGCACACGCCAATCGAGTCGGGGATCGAGTGCCGCCATACCACGCCCGCCCCAGAGACTAACGCCGATCAGTCCGTCCTTGATCCAGACTGCGAAGAGGATCCCGAGCAAGCCGCCCAAAAACGCAAGCAGCACACTCTCAGTCAGCAATTGCCTTATGAGCCGCGAGCGACTCGCTCCCAGCGCAAGACGCAAACCGATCTCTTTTTGTCTTCCCGCTGCGCGCGACAGGAGCAGGTTCGCAACGTTCGCGCATGCAATGAGCAGCACCAACCCCACAACACCGAGCAGCAAGTACAACGAAGGCGCGTACCAGGTTCGGCGGTACAACTCGCCTTGTCCACCCGGATCTGCGTAGAGTCGTGGATACTGTTTGGGATCTAAATCACCGATGGCATTCCCGCCGGCCGCTTTCGCCGCTGCCTGGCGCGCGGCGCGATGTTCGATTACTGATTGAAGAAAAGTATTTTCAAGTTGTGACTGGACCTGCTGCGGCGTCACGCCGGGATTCATGCGGCCCATCAGACGCAACCACCAGACGCCGGCGCCATTCAAGTTGGAGCGTTGCTTGTCAGCATAAAGCTGCGGTTCTAAAGCGACGGGTATGGTGACGTCCTGAGTCGATCCGACTCCCGCCGTGCCGTCAAACCCCTTCGCGCTGACGCCGACGATGGTGAACGCGACGTTGTTGAGATTGATCTGTTTGCCGGCGATTGCGGGATCACCGTTGAAGCGTTTCTGCCAGTAACGATGACTGAGAACAGCAACCGGCGTTGCATTCGCTTGGTCGTCTTCATCAGTGAGCAAGCGGCCTGTGGCGGGCTGAACCCCGAGCGCAGTGTAGTAATTGCCGCTGACCGCCTGGCCGATTGCAAGATCTGCTTGTCCATCGACGCTGATGTTGAAACTCATGCTGCCGAACGCGAACACGTCCGACAATGGACCAGGCTGTTCGCGCAAATGCTTGTAGGTTTGATAGGGAAACGACGTCTTCACCTGCAATCCAGTCGCTTCGTCCTTATGACCACTGCCGCTGTAACTGCCGACACTGAAGTCCTGCGGCGCCATGAATTTAAGCAGGACCAGGCGCTCGGGCTCCTTCACCGGCAGCATCTTCAGCAACATCGCATCGACGATGCTGAAGAGCGCAGTGTTCGCGCCGATGCCGAGTGCAAGCGAAAGCAAAGCAACAGCCGTGAGGGCCTTTTGCTTGAGCAACATGCGAAATCCGTAGCGGAGATCTTGCAATAATGTATGCATAGTTATTATCTCGCTGAACATCAACGTTCATGTTGGATGAGGTCAGTACAGGGAGCGATAGCGACCTGGTCCACTCGGCTGTGTTAGGTGATAAGTGGACCAGGTCGCTATCGCTCCCTGTACTGACCTCATCCAATCATGAAGCATTAAGTTCACGGAAACTCCTTAATCACTCGTATCTAAGGGCCTCGAGCGGATCGATCTTCGTCGCTCGCCGCGCCGGTAGATACGACGCGAGCAGAGCAGTGATCGACAGGATCGCCGCCGTCAACACAAAAATCGCCGGGTCTTTTGGTTGCACGCCGTAAAGCAGCTTGCTCATCAAACTCGTCAATGCGTAAGACGCTGACAGTCCCAGCGCAACGCCGATGATCGCCAGCACGATCGCTTGCCTGATCACCATCGTGAGCACATCGCCCGTCTGCGCGCCCAGCGCCATGCGAATCCCGATTTCATGAGTCCGCAGCGTCACCGAATAAGAGATGACGCCATAAATCCCGACACACGCGAGGATCAGCGCAACCACGGCAAACAGCGCGATCAACGTCGTTCGAAAGCGTGGCTGCGCGACCGCGTTCGACAGCCGATCTTCCATTGTGGCGATATTCGTTAACGGCAGATCGGGATCGATCTTCCTGACTTCGTTTCGCATGGCAGCAGTCAGGCTGAGTGGATCCGCGAGGTCCGTCTTGATAACGATTGAACCCCAGGTCGGCTCCTGTGCGATGGGGTAATAGATCGCCGGCTGGACGTCATCTGCGAGCCCGTTGTATTTCACGTCGCCGACGACGCCGACGATCGTGCTCCACGAGGGTTCTCGCTCGCTGCCGGTATTGATGCGCCGCCCGATCGGATCTTGTCCGGGGAAATAACCTTTCTGAAGCGTTTCGTTAATCAACGCCACGCGCGGTGCGTCTGCCGAGTCCGTAGCAGAAAAAACGCGTCCGCTTTTCAATGGAATCCCGAGCACGCGAAAGTAATCGGGGCTGACCATTGTGAAGTAAGCAATCTGTGTCGAGGAGGCGGAGTCGGGTTGCCCCTCGAGGATGAAGCCGCTGGAGAAATCGGTTTCATCAGGCGGCAAGCTATTGCTGATTGCGACGCCCTGTACACCGGGTAGTGACTGCGTCTGAGTGAGCAGGCGTTCCGCGAATTCGCGAACTGAACTCAATTCCCTATACCGCTGGCCACGCAAGCTGTACTGCATGGTCAAGACGCGTTCGGAATTGATTCCGGGATCGACGTGTTGGAGACGCCAGAGACTCTTGATCAGCAGTCCCGCACCGGTGACGAGCATGACTGCGAGAGCGAGTTCGGTAACCACAAGTACGCCACGCCCGCGACGCCTCGCCGAGCTCTCGGTTGAGCCTCGGCCGCCGTCTCTGAGCACATCGTTGAGACTTGCGCGCGAGTTTTGCCATGCTGGGACCAACCCGAAAACAACACCGGTCACAATCGAAACGATCGCGGTCCACAAGAGCACAAAACCATCGACTCGGATCTGATCGACTCGCGGGAGAGTATCTGGTGCGAATTTCACCAGCAGTGAAACACCCCAGACCGCGCCGAGCGCGCCTGCGACACCTCCGGCGATGGCAAGCAGTAAGCTCTCCGTCAACAATCGCTGAACGAGTCGCGTCCTGCTCGCTCCGAGAGCGCTGCGAATCGAGATCTCTTTCGCACGCGCAGCCGAGCGCACTAAGGTCAGGTTCGCGACGTTCACCGCTGCAATCAGCAGCACGAGCGTGACCGCAACCAGTAAAGCTACGAGCGCTGGTCTAACTTCGCCGACAATGAAGTCATTAACTGAAAGCAGATTGACGGTGAAGTTGTTGTTTTCGAAGGTCGACTTCGCGTTTTTGGTATCAGCTAATGCCCGGGCGATATTGACGTCGGGCTTAAGTCGTGCGACACCGGTGAGAAAGTATGGTCCTCGTCTGGTGGGTTGCTGGACTCGCAACGCTCTCCACATTTGCACTTCCGGGCGTGGAAAATTCAGGTGCGGCGGCATTACACCGACGATGTTGGTGCTTACGCCGTTGAGATTGATCGTGCGTCCGACGACGTTCGGATCGGCGGCAAATTGCGTTCGCCAAAACTGATCGCCGATGATGACAGTCGCGGGTCCATTGGCGGCTTCGTCGGTTGCTTGAAAGTCACGTCCAAGCTGAACGCTGACGCCGAGTACTGCGAGAAAGTTTGACGTTACGTTCACGCCGCGGACTTGCATCGGCACTTCGCCGTTACTGTAATTCAGAGAGGCATTTTGAAACGCTGCAATTCCCTCGAAAGAGTGAGACTGCGCTCGCAAATCGAGGAGATCGGCCACTGCGAGCGGCGTGCGATCTCCACCAGCCGCCGCCGCTCCGTGGTTCCAAATCATTACCAGTCGATTTGATTCCCTGAACGGAAGTGGTCGCAGCAACACCGCATTCACAACCGAAAAGATCGCCGTGTTTGCACCAATCCCAAGCGCCAACGTAACGATCGCGATCAACGTAAAACCCGGCTGCTTGAGCAACGTCCTGAACGCATAACGCATGTCTTGTAAAACAGTGCTCATTTGTGTGCCTTATGTGCCTTTTTGTGGCTCTCTATTCATATCGCAGCGCCACGAGCGGATCGACTTTCGTCGCTCGCCGCGCAGGTATGTAGCACGCGATCAGCGCGACGATCGTCAGCAGCACCGTAATCAACGCCAGTGTCAGTGGATCCGTTGCACTAACTTCAAACAAAAGCGTCGACATCAAACGCGTCAGAGCAATCGCCGCCGCAAGCCCCGCTGCAACGCCGATCAAAACCGGAAACATCCCTTGCCGGATCACGAGCCACAACACGTCCCGCCCCCGCGCCCCGAGCGCCATCCTCAGACCAATCTCATGAGTCCGTTGCGTCACTGCTGTCACCATGACGCCGTAAATACCGATCGCTGCCAGCAACAATCCGAGCGCCGCAAACAACCCGAGCAGCCAAAGACTGAATTTCGCCTCTGACAGCGCCCGGCCCAGAAGTTCATTCACCGTCCGCACCGCAGTGATCGGCTGATCCGGATCAAGTGCGCGGACCTGCTCTCTGATCGCCGGGACGACCGTTTCAGGCGGCACGCTCGTTTGGACTGCCAGCGAGAGAACATTGGACCATCCTTCGCGCCGATACTGAGTCAGAGGCGCATAGACCATTAACGGCGACTCCTCGTTCAGGCTCCTGCCTTTAACATCGGAAACGACGCCGACGACGGTGCGTCGAATGAAACGGTTGTCAGGAGTTTGCGCCTCGGCGGGAAGCAACTGTTCCGGTGGTCCCATCCAAATCGTCCTGCCGACGGGATTCTGGTTTGGGAAAAATCGCTTTGCGACTGTCTCGCTGAGTATGGCGACCGGTTGGGAATTACCTTTATCGCCGGCGTTAAAGGGACGACCCTGCCGCACCGTAATACCGAGAGTGCGAAAGTAGTCGCTACTCACTAGTCCAAAATCAAGACTAGGAACGTCAGTGATCGACGCCGGCGCCGGTTGGCCCTCAACACTGAAAAACTTTCCCCACCCGATTCCGCCGCCCAACGGCAGATTTGTACTGAACGACGCCGCCTGAACGCCGGGAATCGTCGAGACGCGCGTGAGCAACTCGTCATAAAACGCGAGACCCGCAGGCTCGCTGGGATCCTGTGCAGTCAGTGGAGACGGATACTTTGCCTCAGGCAGAGGTACGCGCATCGTGACTACGTTGCGCGCGCTTAAGCCGACATCTACCTGCCGCAGCTTGATGAACGTGCGCAACATCAGACCCGATCCGACGAGCAGCACGAGCGCTAATGCGACTTCGGCGACGACGAGCAAGCGACGCAAGCGACCTTGCCTGCGACTCCCAAGACCCGCGACACCACCTTCGTTTATCGAATCGCGCAAATCAGTTCGCGCCGCCTGGAACGCCGGCAACAAACCAAAGATCACGATTGTGAGAAGTGCGAGTGCGAAAGTGAACACCAGCACTCTCGCGTTCACGTCGATCGCATTTGCGCGCGGCAAAGTGGCGGGCAGTAGCGACGAAATCAGTTGAATGCCCCACGTGGCCAGAAGCACGGCGCATACGCCGCCGATCAGACCGAGTGGCAGGCACTCGATGATCACCTGGCGAATAATGCGCGCGCGGCTCGCACCCAAACTCGCCCTGATAGCGAGCTCTTTACTGCGAGACGACGCCCGCGCCAGTAGAAGATTTGCAACGTTGACGCACGCGACGAGCAACACGAAACCTACCGCGCCGAGCAGGACCAGCAATGCTTTGCGCGAGTCGCCGACGATCTGTTCCTGAAGCGGAACGATCAATGGACCGAGGCCTTTGTACGCCGGCTCGATCTCTTCGATTCGACGGGCGATCGCGCTGACGTCTGATTGCGCTTGAGCCGTCGTGACGCCGGGTTTCAAGCGACCAACGAGCGTGATGAAGTAGTTGTTGCGCGTCGCCATGTTGTCGTCTTTGGCGAAGGCCATGGGCGTCCAGAGTTCGACTTCCGGAAGGTTGTCAAAGAACGGCATGCCACGCGGCATCACACCCGCGACAGTGAAACTCTCGCCGCCCAGTCTGATGTTTTGCCCGACAATATTCGCGTTGCCGCCGAAGTGTCGTTGCCACAACTTATCGCTGAGCAAGGCGACGCGATGTTTGCCAAACTGTTCTTCTTCGGGCGTGAAGAGCCGGCCCAACGCAGGTGAGACTTGCAGCACCTGGAATAAGTTTGCGGTGACGCGTGCACCCTGGATTCGCTCAGGCGCTTCCGCGCCGGCTGAAAGGTTGAAGTCGCCGTAGTAAAAAGCGCCGAGTCCTTCAAACACCTGATTGTGATTCCGCCACTCCTTATAATCAGGCACTGAACTGCCACCCCTGGCCTGGTCGTGCGACCAGAGAAACACGAGCCGCTCCGGCTGCGGATACGGCAACGGCCGCAACAGCACCGCATCGACGACGCTGAAGATCGCAGTGTTCGCACCAATCCCGAGCGCGAGCGTGATGACTGCAATTAGCGTAAACACGGGATTGCGAACCATCATCCGCACGCCAAACCGCAGATCATTGAATAACGAAGTCATTATTTTTCCGCTTCCTCAATTCTCGCTTGGATGAGGTCAGTACAGGGAGCGGTAGCGACCTGGTCCCTCGCGAACCAGGTCGCTACCGCTCCCTGTACTGACCTCATCCAAGCACATGGCCTTATTCATACCGCAGCGCCTCGAGTGGCTCGACGCGGCTTGCGCGCCACGCGGGGAACAAACACGCCAGCAACGCCGCTGCGAGCAGCAACAACGAGATCGCACTGAACGCGCGCACGTCGAAAGCCTGAACCCCAAACAACGTCGACTGCATCGCACGGCCAACGAAATACGCGCCGGCAAGTCCGATAACCGTGCCGCCGATCGCGAGAATCGTTCCTTCTTTCAAGACCTGATTGATGACTCTCGAGCGCTGCGCGCCGAGCGCCATGCGCACCCCAAACTCGTGCGTGCGCTGCGCCACAGCGAACGCCATCACACCGTAAATCCCGACCGCCGCGAGCATCAGTCCGAGCGCTCCAAAACTCGCAAACAACACGACGCTGAAACGATCGATCGCCAGCGACTCGCTCACGATCTCGTCGACGGTTTTCAAACCAGCTACCGGCAAATCCGGATCGACGGAATTCACCGCCTCGGTAACACTCTTGATAACGGTCTCGGCGGCGCCGCTCGTCTTCAACACCATCGAAGCCCGTGCAAATGGAGCTTGTGCAAACGGAATGTTGATCTCCGGAACGTCCTCACGCCATCCAGCGCCGCGCAGGTTGTGATACACACCGACGATCTGCCACTCGAGCGCCTTCGTAGGATCAGCAGCCAAAAATCGAAATGAGATTCGCTGTGTTAGCGGATCGACGCCCGCAAAATACTGTTTCACGAAGTGCTCGTTGACGGTTGCCACTCGCACACTGTTGGCTGTGTCGGATTCATTGATGTTGCGACCGCTGATCATCCGAATTCCGAGTGTGTCGACGTAGTCCGGCGTGACCATCTGTATCGCCGTGCGCAGCCGCGCATCGGGATTCACAGGTTGGCCCACGATGTTGAAGCGCGTGCCGAACTCTGTCCCTTGACCGGGTAGGCCCGTGGTCACGGCAGCCTTCGTCACACCTGGAACAGCACGGACTTTTTCGAGCATCTGTCCGTAGTACGATCGGATCTGATCTGGGCTATTAAGACGTTGAAGAGGTACCGGCAACCGGAACGTGAGTACCTTGTCTGTCTCAATGCCGAGATCGATTCGCGTCAGGTTCCAGAAGCCGCGCAACGCGAGCCCACCCGTCGCCAGCAGCGTCAACGCGAGCGCAAACTCCGCAACTACAAGCGCGCGCAGAGCGTTGCGTCGCACCCCGCCACCGCCGGTGCGTCCTCCGAGTTTCAAAACGTCATTCAGATCGACGCGCGTCGCCTGCCACGCGGGCGCAGTTCCAAACAACAATCCCGCAACAGTGGTGACGGCGATCGTGAAGAGCAAAACCGGAATGCTGATTCTTATGTTCGCTTCCGACGGGATCATCGTACCCACCGGCGGCATCACTAACGTGATCGCGTCGACGATGGCTACCGCGAGAAACACGCCAAGCGCGCCGCCGACAAGCGCAAGCACCAAACTCTCCGTGAGAAATTGTGTGAACAGGCGCGGGCGCGACGCACCGAGCGCGGCCCTGACCGCAACTTCTTTTTGCCGCGACGTGCCGCGCGCCAACAGCAGGTTTGCGACGTTGACGCAGCCAATCAACAGCAGAAATCCCACCGCGCCGAGCAGCAACCAGAGATTGCGGCGCGTGGATGACGTAACGAAGTTAAGATGCAGAGGCTCGATGCTGACTTCGCGGTTAGCCGTCTTCGGAAACTCGCTGTTTCGTTGAGCAGCAATCCCGCTCATCTCTGCCTGTGCCTGACCGATCGAGACACCGTCCTTCAACCGCGCCATCACGAGAAAGAAGTTTGAATCGCGCTGGGCCGAGTCAGGACTGAACGCGAGTGGTACGAACACCTGCGCGTTAAGTCGATCGTAGTTGCCCGGCTGGAGCACACCGACGACCGTGTACGGCTCGCTGTTCATACGGATGTCTTTGCCGACGAGATCGCGATTCGAGTTGAAGTGCCTGCTCCAGAATCGATGGCTGAGGATCACGACATGGTCTCTGCCCGGCTCGCCTTCTTCGGCGAGGAAGTCGCGACCGAGCAGCATCGGCAAACCTTCCATCGTGAAAAAGCCGGGAGTGCGACGCGAGGCGGCGACCTGTTCCGGTCGATCATCAGTTGCGACGTTAAACGACGCGCCGCCCCATGCATTCATCGCCTGGAACGAGTTGCTGCGTCGACGCCACTCGAGAAAGTCGTTTGCCGGCACGGAGTTTCGACCATTCGGCACCTTGGCCCACACCATCACGAGCTGATCCGGATTCGGGTAAGGCATCGGCTCGAACACCGCATACACGACACTGAAGATCGCCGTCGTCGCGCCGATGCCGAGTGCGAGCGTCAACACCGCGGTCAGCGTGAATGCTTTGTTCTTCAACAAAGTGCGGATCGCGAAACTGATGTTTTGCTTAAGACTTCCAAGCATGACTACTGCCCCCACGCGTCATTGGACAGGATGTTCAGGATTGTTTCAGGATAAATCCTGTCAATCTTTCTTCAATCGTGAAAATCCTGTCTCCATTTACTGATCGCGTAACGCATCTAAAGGATCCACCTTCGTCGCGCGTCGCGCGGGCGTGTAACACGCGAGCAGCGATACGATCACCAGCATCAACGGAATCGAAGTGAACACGATCGGATCCGTCGCACTCACCTCAAACAGCAAACTCTTGATCGTTCGCGTCAACGCCAACGCACCTACAACACCGACTACGACCCCCACGGCCGTCAACAACATTCCCTGTCGCAGCATCGTGCGTCGCAAAGCACCCGGTTGCGCTCCGAGCGCGAGCTTGATTCCGAACTCTTTCGTGCGACTGCCAACGTAGACTGACATCGTGCTGTAGATGCCGACGGCTGCGAGCGTCAGAGCGATGATCGCGAACGCTGTCAGCAGGATGTTGGTCAAACGTTGCGTGCTGAGCGTGTCGCCAATGATCTCGTTCATCGTTCGGACCATGTACAACGGCATGTCCGGATCAACCTGCTTTATGGCAGCTCTGAATGTTGGAATCACCGCGCTCGGTGGACCATCAGTTCGCACCACAAACGACGCGCGCGTATCGGGCGATTGGGTCATCGGGTAATACATGTGTGGCCGCTTCTCTTCCGCGAGGCTGATGTGCTTGACTCCGCCGGCGATGCCGACAATTGTCAGCCACTGGTTGTTTCCGCCTGTCTTGATTCGTTTGCCAAGCGCATCACCGGCCGGCCAGTAACGACGTGCGAGCGGTTCATCGATGATGGTGATGAGTAATGAATTGCTAAGGTCGGAATTCTGAAAGTCGCGGCCCTGAAGTAGCGGAATGCCTAAAGTCTGGAGCGTTCCCGGTGTAATACTCACCTGCTCCGCCTGCTCGATTTGCGAAACGGCGCCGCCTTCTGGTGGCTCCTGTCCTTCGACGATGAACCCATCGACGCTGCCGCCGTCAGCAAACGGAAGATTACTCGTCAGACCGACAGACGTGATGCCAGGCGAGTTTCGCAGTCGCTCCAACGCGCTATCGTAGAAGCGCAGTGCTTTCTCTTGATTGTCGTACTTTGTGAGTGGCAGATTCGCCACCATCGTCAAAGTGTTTTCCGCGTTGAATCCGAGATCAACCGACTCGAGCCGGTGAAAACTCTTCAACAACAATCCCGCGCCGATCAAAAGGATCAACGACAGTGCAAACTGCACGGCCACCAGCGCGCTGTTCAATCGCCGGTGAGAGACGGTGCCGCGCACACCATCTCGCATGCTTGCTGAAATTCCCATCGCATAAGCACGGAGTGCAGGCATGAAGCCAAACAACAAACCCGTCAGCACGCTGAGTCCGGCAGTGAACGCCAGAACGCGACTACTCAAACTCACTTCTTCCATGCGCACGATGCCTGTCACCGGGAGCCTGTCGATCATGCGAATGCCGGCAGCAGCAAGCGCGACACCGACGACGGCGCCAATCAACGAAAGCAGCACGCTTTCGGTCAACAGTTGTCGTGCAATTCGCCGCGGAGTGGCGCCGAGCGACACGCGCACCGCGATCTCTCGCGTTCGTGAAGTCGCGCGGGCCAACAACAGGTTGGCAACATTGGCGCAGGCAATGAGCAGCACGAACGCGACGGCGGCAAGCAACACGAGCAATGGTTTCTGCGTCCTGCCCAGCATGGCTTCACTCATCGACTTCATGAGCGTCCTTGGACCATTGCCCTCGTTGACGCCGACAAATTCCGCCTGGTTTGGATGTTGGCGTCCAAAGTTCTGAAGTATCTCGGTCGTGTCGGTCTGAGCTTGCGCGATCTGCACGCCTGGTTTCAGGCGTGCGACGACGGCGAAGTAATATGGCGCGGTGCGCGTCGTGTCGAGTGCCATCGGTCGCCATAGATCGATCTCGAACCTTGGAAACTTAAACTCCGCCGGCATCACGCCGACGATCTGTGTCGGCGTGTTGTTCAAGCTCAACATCCTGCCGACGATGTTTGGATCGGCACCAAAGCGTCGCTGCCAGAACGCGTGACTGATCACACAGACCGAGTTCTTTCCGGCAGTGTCCTCACCTTCAACAAACCCACGTCCCAGCGTTGGATTGACGCCGAAGACTTTGAAGAAGTCGGTGGTGACGGTGGTTATCGGCAAGCGCTCCGGCTCGCCCACGCCTGTAAGATTGGTCTCGCTGGTGTTGTAAAGCGCAATCGTTTCGAAAGAGCGATTCTGATC
>Ga0105237_10001367_pt1 | contig 32226 bp, 27 predicted proteins | sample KBSC24metaG_FD_81520 | JGI IMG/M metagenome (GOLD analysis project Ga0105237, IMG submission 81520) | Corn rhizosphere microbial communities from Kellogg Biological Station, Michigan, USA - KBS C2-4 metaG | ecosystem: Host-associated > Plants > Roots > Rhizosphere > Soil | place: Michigan, USA... | reverse complement strand
CGATCCGAAGATCGTCAAACCTCGCCCATAGAGCGTGACAGATTTCTGGTGATTGAGTCCGAGATGCTTTCGCATCTTGATCTGCACGCCTGCCGCATACAGCCGATCGACGTTGTATGGTCCGGTAAACTCCGCTCCGAGCCGGTTCGCGTCGAAGCGATATTCAAGCGGTTCTGTGAGCAGACGCACTGGTAGCCCGCGAGCTCGTGCTCTGAGTAGCGCATCGCAGATGCCAACGTCGGTGAGCCGATACATCGTGAGGTCGATCTTCTGTGTCTCCTGATCGAGGAGCGCGATTGTCCGCGTGCCGTAATCCTCTGCGAGGTTCTGGTTCGGCACGAAGTTCATCGCGGGATCGATCGGAAAGGTCGGGTATTTCCGCGTGAGCGGCCCGTTGATGTTCGCATAGTGTCCGTAGGCGGTCGTGTTCGTCCACGTATCGTCATAACGAGTCTTGAAGCTGTTCACTACTGACGGGTCATCGCTGAAGTACCATGCACCATCGACATAATTGTCGTACGGTGCATAAGGCGCGACGTCCGCATCACCGAAGTTCGAACCCGTGAAGACGACTTTGTTTTGACCCGCGAGCAGCATCTCCTTGATGTGGATGATGCCGTCGCCGAGTTTGTAACGCATGGGAATGCCAGCCGCCTTGAACTTGTCGAGCAAGGGCTGGTTCATCGGGAATTTCACATTCGCGCGCGGCTCGACAATCAATCTGACCGGCACGCCTGCGTTGTATCTCGCGATGACCTCGTCGGTGAGTCCCGGCAACTCGATCATGTAAAAAGCCATGTCGATGCCGACGTTCTCGTTGCGTACGAGATCGATCAAACCCGCGTAGCAGTTTTCAAACGACGGGTCGCACAGCCGTTCCTGAGCCGAAGTCGTTTTAGAGATAAAAAGGCAAAAAGCCAGAACGAACCAGAAGGTAAACCCCGCACGTTTTCTTGTGATCATGACGGTAATTCCACTTCGAATACTGAAATTCTTCCCTGCTACAGACAAGCGAGCGTTGACTGTATTGAGTTGGCATGGAAAAAACTTTTCGAGATTGTCTCGAAGAGTTGGCGATAACGCTTATTTACGAAAACCGGGTTCTTCGGTGACTCGCCTGGCTTGTTGGAAGTGACGGTGTTCGTGAACGACGATGATGCGATAGGCGTCGATCAAACTGTAGGTGACCACTGCCAAAGCAGGTGAGGTGATCACGATCTTCTCGACGTCGAGATGTTCAGTGGCCTTCATTTTGTCGACTATCGCGCGTTGCTGGGCGACAAAGTCGTCGATTATGGATGGCCGGATATCGCTCTCCGCAGGCGCGAAATTTTTCGGAGCTTTCATTTTCCGAGTCGAGGCCGGGTCTAACGACTTGATCAACAAACCTCCACCCAGTCCGGGAAGCAACGGCATTCGTTCCCAAAACGTCGGCTTCCTGCCCGCGAGAACACGCTCAATGATCGGGAGGTAACCTTTGTTTGAGGTGAGAAGATGCTCGAAACACTGAGCGACACTCCAACGCTCCGCCCTCGGTTTCCAGTTGAGTTGTGAGGCGGTTAGATGACCAAACGTCGATTTCGCGTCGGTTGCGACAAGGTTCGCTTCAGTTATGAGAGTCGGTAAATCGGCGTTCCTGTAATCCATGTTGTAAAGCCTTGTGTCCCTCTGTGTCATCTGTGTTTAAAACTAACCACAGATGACACAGAGGTTGCACAGAGGAATCTACGAGGAACCGTCCGCGGCGAATTGCTTCAACGCGTGACTTCCCTGCGGACGATCCGAATCGCCGTGTCCGCGTTGACGCTCGAGAACCGCACCTGCGCCGTAGTCGACGACGCGCCAGCAGCACTGATTGCCACACCCGCGAGCGACTCTACGGTCAGCTTCGTATCAGCGTATTGCCACGCCTTCTCGAATTCGCCCTGGACTGACCGTGCCGCCGCGTCTTTACCCTGCCTTCTCAAACTCTCGGCAAGGCCAAACAATGCACGTCCGCTGCGGTGGTGTCGTTCAAGCTCAGCACGAAATACTTTCTCCGCACCCGAGTTGTCGCCGGCCAACAGCAAAACAGCGCCGAGCACTTCTCGTACGGGCAAGTCCCAATCCGAAGGTTCCGCGTAGTCCGTCGCATCTTCAGCAGCGGCCGCTTTGTGCAAGAGATCGATGCCGGCTTGTTTGTTTCCACGAGCGAGCGCGATCTTGCCTTCGAGTTCCAATTCACCGACCTTCAACACGTGTGCAGCCGCGTTGTTGAAGAGTCGTACTTCGTCAGTCATCGCTTGATCGAGAGCGCGCATCGCGGTTAATTCCGCTTCAGCATTCGCCGTCTGTTTCGAAGCGACGTATGCACTGCCACGTGCGAAATGCCAGAACGACGTCGTAATCTTCAACGCTTCATCTGGTTTGGGTTCCTTCAGCACGTCATCCCAACGTCCAAAGCGAACCAGCGAAATAATCGGGTACGGCCGAAACATCTCGAGCATCGGCATCGCTTTGAGTTGCGGGTCAACGCTCGCTTGAAGTTCGCGCGCGGATTTGATCGAGTCAGCATAACGTCCCTTGAACGCGCTTGCTGCCGCCAGGAAGTGGACGTTGTGATGGTAGTAGATCATCGGGTAAAGACCCTTGTTACCGCTCTGGGCCATGTACTCACGATCCACCGCGATCGCCTCGACGTTTGCTTGCGCCGCCTCATAGTAATCGCCTGTGCGAATGTAAATGTGCGACGGCATGTGAACGAGGTGACCTGCCTTGGGCGCAATCTTTCCGAGACGTGCCGAGCTCGGCAATGCTCGTTCGGGATTAGTCGACGCTTCAACAGCGTGAATGTAGTAGTGATTCGCTCCGCTGTGATTTGGATTGCGACGCAGGACGCCTTCGAGCACGGAAACAATCTCCAACGTGCCTTCGTTGGGTTTACCGTCGAGCGTCCAAAGCTTCCACGGGTGCAGGTTCATCATGCTTTCTGCGTAAAGCGTGGCCGCATCCAGATCGTCGGGATAAGTTTTTGCGAGCTCGCCCATTGCGTTCTTGTAGTCAACGGCAAGCTTCTTTTGATCTGCCGAAACGTCGGCCGAGTAACGTTTGGACAGCGCGTTGATGTAAGCGCGATCCTGCTCAGACGCTTTCGGAGCCAGCGCGATCGCTTTTTGCAGATTCGAATAAGCTTCCAGGAGCGCAGGGCCGGCCGCCGGAACGTTGTAGTTCGAACCGAGCGAGATAGCGACGCCCCAGTAAGCCATCGCGAGCTGTGGGTCGAGTTGTGCGGCCTGTTTGAAGGAATGCACAGCCTCTTCGTGATTGAAAGCGTAGATGTATGCCAGACCTTGATTGAAAAACTTCTGGGCTTCGGGGTTGTTAGTTGAAACCGGGTGATTGATGTCGCCTAAGCCTGAGACCAGTGCCACAGGCGCCGGCGCTTTGGCTGGCGCGTGACCGTTGTGTTGGCCAAGTGCAACGATGGGAAACAGCAGCAGAAATACAAAGAACAGACGTTTCATCTCTAAATCTCCTGCACCGGCGAACCATGCCGGAATGGCTGTCACGATCTAAAGTCTACAATCCCTAACGCGTAACACGGCGCCGAAACGGTCCACTTTTTTATTCGGCCCCGTACTTCATTTGCGTCACCTTTGCCTTGCCTTTGGCGTAAACAGTGACGACGAAGAGATCGTCAAACTTTCGCTCGTCGATTGTTGGAACAACGTCGCCGCCGAGCATTTTGATCACGTCGGGAATCGAGTTGCTGTGACCGACAAGGAGGACGTTCTCGCCCGCTCCTTCGAGAATCTTGTTGACGACGTCGGCTGTCGATTCTTCAGCGATCTGACGTGGGTTGCTCGGATTTGACTTAAGGGAAATCGTGGTTGCGGTCAGGCCGAGTTTGGCGGCGAGCGGCTCGGCAGTTTGCTTTGTTCTCGCGAACTGAGATGTATAGATCGCTTTGATGCCCGCGCCAGAGAGTAGTCGCGCCAGTTCCTGCGAACGCGCAACTCCCTCTTTCTTCAGCGGCGGATCCTGGCGGGGCTCGTCTTCTTTCTCCGCGTGCCGGATGAGAAAGATGGTTTTCGGTTTGAATTCATTTTGTGCAAACGCTTGCTGCACGAGCGCTGCACAGATGAGTAGCGGAAAGAGAATTAAGATTCTTCTATTAATTTTCATTTGTGCCTTTTTGTGGCCGTTTCCATCCAGGTGGCGCTTCAGCCCACTCTTTGTCTGGGCTAACCGGCTCGGGCTGATCCTTTCCCAGGCGATCCGGTTTGATCTCTGCGACGATGAAGTTCTCGGGCGGCACAGGTGCGCCGGCTAAACGTCTCAACAGCGCTAACTGTCCGGCGTGTGTCATCGCGTCTGAAAAAGGTCCTTGTAGTAGACGCTCCTCAGTCATGGCTTCCAACAACGGATCGCCATCGCGAAGGTGCTGGGCCAACATGCCAAGCATCTCGTGAAAACGTTCGATCTCCTGGTCGAGTGTTTCCAACGGTTCGGGCCAATACCGACCGCCGATGAAGTTCGTGCGTGCGTAACCCAGCACGCTCGTCATGTGACGCACGAGTTCCGCGGGCGTCCGCACTCCATCCATCGCCCGAAACGAGCCGAAATCGCGGGGCGCGTCGCGCAGTGCTTTTTGTGTGCGGTATGCAAGCGCCGCGAGGAAATGGTTCAGGAGTTTCCGTCTGGGTTCCATCGAGAGAGTACTCTACCCCTTCACAATGCTTTTTGCATTGGCACCAGTGGGAGCTTTACGCCGTCTGTTAATTCGAGATCGAAAACACCACGTTCTGAAAAACCGCAAGACTTATAGAACTCGACGCCGGGCAGGGTTGACATGAGTTCAAGTCCGCGAAAGCCGTGAGCCCTTGCTTCGTCTTCACATCGCGCGAGGAGGGCGCGTGCGACTCCCTTACGTGCGTGGTCGGGATGAATGAAGAAAGCACGGATCTTCGCGGAGTCTTTCTCGGGATCGATATAACCCGTGTCTCTGGATGAATACTGATCACCGCCGTAAAGAGTTTTCCTCATGCTCCAACCGCCGCAGCCGGCCAGCACGCCAGAGATCTCGGCAACGAAGTATGTGCCATCTTCGATAAGCGTTGTGTCGACGCCGAACACGCCTGCGATGGCCGCCTCGATTTGGGCGTCGTCGTAATGTGCGCGACTCAGAATCCGCGCCGACTCCGCGATCAACTGCTTCATCGATCCGCGGTCATCCATTGTTGCGCGACGAATGATCATGGATTTGTGTACACAAAAGACACGAAGAACTTAATAGCTCAACCCGTAGCCATACTTAAACAACGGATCGTAATTCTTGTCGCCGACGTTGATGGGTATCTGGTCCATCGAGCGCGGCCACGAGAACGAGAGCCGGCCCACTGGCTTGAAGTCGCCGAAGAGCACGTCCGCGACTCCGTGGCCCTCAGTTCCCGGCAACCACGCCGCGACAAACGCGTCTGCTTTATCAATCACTTTGTCGATGATCATCGGGCGTCCGGAGAGCAATACAACCACCACCGGCATTCCCGATTGTTTCATCTGATCGACGACGGCGACGTCTCCATCCTCCAGCACGAGACTGGCCCGATCGCCAATCATCTCCGCGTACGGAGTCTCACCGATTACAACGATTCCGAGGTCAGCACCCGCGGCGTTCGAGCCATCGACAGAAAACGACACCTTCGTTTGCGGCGAGACTGTCTCCTGGATGGCTTTTAGAATCGTCGTGCCGCCAGTGGTGTTAGGTCCACTTCGTCCCTGCCAACTGATGGTCCAACCACCACACTGATTCCCGATATCGTCAGCACTCTTGCCTGCGACGTGGATGTGCTTCACTCCTTTCGACACCGGCAGAGTTTGTTTCTCGTTCTTCAGCAGCACCAACGACGCGCGCACACATTCCCGCGCAACGCGGCGATGCTCGGCTGAGCCAAACTTCTCGTGCAGCCTCCTATCGGCTAATAGCGATCGTCCCGGTTCCATCAACCCCATCGCAAACTTCACGCGAAGAATCCGCGTAACCGCATCGTCGATACGCGACATCGCAACACGATTCTCACGGACCAGCGCGAGCAGAAAACTGTACAACTCGCGATAAAGTGTCGAAACCATGAACATGTCCATTCCGGCGTTTACCGAAGTCTCAATCTGCGTCTTGTAATCGCCGGGCATCTCGTTGATCGCGTCGTAGTCGGAAATCAGGAATCCGTCGAACTTCAGCTCGCCTTTCAGGATCTCGCTCAACAGACGTTTACTGCCGGAACACTTCACGCCGTTCCAGCTACTATACGAAGGCATGATTGTACCGACACCCGCCTTGATCGCGCTCAAATAACCCGCCATGTGTATGTCGCGCAGTTGCTGTTCGGTCGCACGCACGTCGCCGCGATCCAGTATCTGCACGTCGCCCTTGAGTTTCTTGCCGGTGCCGTACGTCGTGCCGCCGTCGCCGATGAAGTGTTTCGCGCAAGCGAGTATGCGCAGCGGATCGCTGAGGTCGTTGCCTTGATACCCGCGCACCGCAGCTTCGCCGAGCATTCGAGCCAATTCAGGCACTTCACCAAAGCCCTCGTAAGTCCTGCCCCAACGCTCGTCGCGCGGAACGGTGACGCACGGCGCGAACGTCCAATTGATACCGGTCGCACGTGTCTCGATGGCCGTGATGCGCGCGGCTTGTTCGACTAATTCAGGACTTCGCGTGCAGCCGAGACCGATGTTATGTGGAAAGATGATGGCGCCGAGTACGTTGCTGTGTCCGTGTACGGCGTCGATACCGTAAAGGATCGGGATGCGCAGACGAGTGCTTTGCGTGCGCGATTGAAAACTATCGTATAGGTTGGTCCAGTCGATCAGGCGGTTACCAGTTTTCGGATCCGAGCTGCCACCGCTGAGCAGTGAACCGAGGAATAACTTTTCGATGTCGCTGACGTCTTTGAGGGAACGCTGGTCGGGTTGGACCATCTGCCCGACTTTCTCTTCCAGCGTCATTTGAGATAGCAGCGCCCGAACTTTCCCATCGTGCGCCTTGAGACTTCGCGGTACGGGAAGGCTCGCCGAGGCCACCAGCGATCCGGCAACAGTCAGCGCCGATGCCTCAATAAACTCTCGTCTGCTTATTTTCATGTTGATCCTGTCGCTACGAAACGCCGAAGGCGTTAGCTAATCTCAGCCCAGGTGAAAAACGCCGAAGGCGTTGGCTAATTTCAGCCCAGGTGAAAAACGCCGAAGGCGTTGGCTAATTTCAGCCCAGGGTTGGAACGCAGTGACAACCCTGGGGTTAAGTCATGTATTGCGGACCAACCCTGAAAGGGTTGGCGGCGCACAGGCCTAACGCTTTCAGCGTTTGTTTCTTTTCGTTCTTATCACCCAGGGTTGTCGCTGCGCTCCAACCCTGGGCTGAAATTAGCCAACGCCTTCGGCGTTTTTCAAATATTCAGAAGCTTAGAATATACAGTCAACCTCAAATGCAGCTCCGTTAACCGGAAATACTCAAACACTGTTCCACGATCTCGGTTGCTGCGTTCGGTCGTCCCATGTTGCGGGCGTTTGCCTGCATCGATGCAAAGCGCTTCGGATCGGCCAGGAGGCGATCGAGTTTATATGACAACACGGGCAGGTTGTTGCAACGGATCCCGACTGCACGTTCGAGCAGGTGATCGGAGTTACGCTCCTCCTGGCCAGGAATCGGATTCACGATCACAAACACCAGCCCTTTCGCCAATGCTTCAGAGGTGGTCAGCCCACCCGGTTTGCCGAGCACGATATCCGACGCGGTCATCAGCTCGTCCATCTCCCTCGTGTAGCCGAACGGCTTCAGCAGAACCGTCGCATCGGGCTTAGCACGTGCAGCCATTCGGGAGAGCCGTTTCTTCAACTCCTCATTACGACCGCAGATCGCAACGACCTGCACGCGATGTTGCACCGACAGCAACGACGCGATCAGCGCATCAACCGATCCAACACCAAATCCACCTGCGGACAGCAGGATCGTCGTGCGGTCCGGCTCCAACCCGTGTTTCGCTCGCATCGCCTGCTTGTCTTTGTGCTTTGCGAAAACCGGATCGATCGGAATGCCGCTGACAGTAATCTTCGACGCGGGAATTCCAATCGCCTCGAGATATGCGCGCGCTTCGTCAAGCGCGACAAAATAATGTTCGTAGTGATGGACCAGCCACATCGCGTGCACGTCGAAATCCGTGACGATTATCACCTGTCGACTGGCAAGACGTTCTTTCGCCTTCAACCACGACACGATCTCCGCCGGAAGAAAATGCGTGCAGACGATCAGATCCGGATGGTAATCGCGCAGCAGCTTGACCAGCGGGCGCGTGTTCAGCTTGTCGAGCGCGAGACGGCGACGTTCGTTCTTCCACGGCTTGTCGAGCTTGTCGTACATCCATCCCGGCACCTCCGGAAGTTTGTTGACGAGATCGATGTAGGCTTTTGAGTAGAAATGACGAAAGACTTTGTTCGTGTAGTTGAGAATGTCGAGGTGCTGAACTTCCCTGCCCTCGCCATTCCCAACTTCTCTAAACGCTTTCTCGATCGCATCTGCCGCACGCCCGTGCCCCGCGCCAGCCGATGCCGAAAGGAGGAGAACCTTTTTGAGCATTAGTTATGGTCGCGTCGGTTTTGCCGGCGAAGTCGTCGGTCTTGCGGGCGCCGGAGTGGTTCTCGCAGGCGCCGGAGCTGATCCAGCCGGATGCGTTCGGTTGTACTCGTTGATGAACTCCTGCGTGATGTCGAGGGTCGGTGCCGCATAGATAATCGGCACACGGTTCGAGTCCAGCACCAGCGTGATCCCCTTCGTCTGTGCAAACGCAATCACTGCGTTACCAAGATCGTTCTGCAAAGGCTCCATAATGGCAAGCACTTCCTTTTGGTAACTTGTCCGCGCGTCCTCGGCTTTGCGCTTGATTTGTAGTTCGAGACTGTTTGCTTCATCCACCTGGCGCGACGTTGTGGCTGCGTCCTGGATGGCTTGTTTCTTTTGCAGATCTGTGCGCAATGCGTTGAGTCGATCGCCCATGCCGCGAATCTCAGCTTGCAGTGGTTGAAACTTCACCTCGAGCTGTTTCATTGCGGTCGTCACCCGCGCGATGCCCGCCTTATCGTCATCAAACCGGGACGAATCGATTATTCCGATGTTGGCTGGAGCAGCCGGCTGCGTAACGGTTTCAGCCGAAGAGGCGCCCATTGTCAGCAGTGTCTGTACCAGGATCGTAAATGCCGCCACTGCGATTGCGGCTAGAGTTGTGCGAAATACTTTCATGCTTCTGCTCCTTAAATAATTTGACTGCTGTCGGGGTTACTCGGGTATTAAGCCATAAAAGGTCAGAAAAAGCACAAATTGGTCTTTGTACTTTTTGCCTTTTATGGTCCAATAAGCGCCTTACGTTTGGATCGGAGGATCAAGAATGCGACCACGACTGATAATTCTGGTAACGGCAGTTCTGCTTCTCGGTGCGGTAATACTCATTCCGGAAATTATCGAGGCCAAGCGCGCCATTCCCGTTCAGGGAAAAGGCCAGGCCATGACCTCGGGCGAATCCGTTCGCAACGACACCTCAGCGCCTGTGCGCGAGATGAAACAGCAGCCCGTGTTCAAGGAGCGGAAAGAAGCAAACAAGAACCCCAGGATTCAACATCCGCACAAAGACTCTGCCGATCCGGTGGTCCAATCCACGATCGCAACCGAGTTCTTTGACGCCGCCATGCCCGCTGCTATGCAGAACTTCAACGGGATGCAATTCCCTGGAGTCGCCTGCAACTGCGCTCCGCCGGATACAAACGGCGAAGTCGGAGCGACGCAGTACGTGCAAATGGTGAACGAAGGCTTTCAGGTGTTCAATAAGACCACCGGCGCTTCCCTTCTCGGCCCATCGGGCATCTCCACGATCTGGACCGGCTTTGGCGGCGTCTGTGAGTTCAACGGCAGCGGCGATCCCGTGGTCATGTACGATCAACTCGCCGACCGCTGGATCATCACCCAGTTCGCAGGCGTCTCGGTGCCGACCGACGAGTGCGTGGCTGTTTCCACCACCGGCGATGCTACGGGCTCATATCATCGTTACGACTTCCATCTCGGTTCGAACTTCTTCGACTACCCGCACCTGAGTGTTTGGCCCGACGGCTACTACATGAGCATGAATGTGTTCAACTCCACCGGAACGTCGTTTCTTGGACCACAACCATTCGTCTTCGATCGCGCAAAAATGCTGAGCGGTCTGCCGGCCACATTCATCACTCCCGGGATCACTGGTGGACCGGGTGAAGAGTCTTACCTGCCGGCGGATCTTGATGGTTCGACTTCGCCACCACCTGGTGCGCCCGCAACGTTTGTGGAGTTCCCGAGCGGTGGTAATTACAAGATCTTTCACTTCGATGCAGACTTCGTGACACCGGGGAATTCGAGTTTCACGGTCTTTGCAAATGTTCCGGCCGCCGGATTCACAGCACTCTGTCCGGCCACTCGCTCGTGTGTGCCGCAATCGAGCACGACGTCACGTCTGGACGGAATTGGCGATCGGCTGATGTTCAGAGTCGCGTACCGGAACTTTGGCACGCACGAGTCTGTAGTCGGCAACTACAGTGTTGACTCGGGAGGTACCGCGGGAATTCGTTGGTTCGAGTTGCGCAACGTGACTGCTGGTCCAGTGACGGTGGCGCAGGAGAGTACTTACCAGCCGGATACGACGTGGCGTTGGATGGGAAGCGCCGCGATGGACCGCGACGGTAACATCGCGATCGGTTACAGCGCGTCGAGTGCGGCAATCTTTCCGCAGTTGCGATACGCGGGCCGGCTTGCATCCGATCCCTTGAACGTTCTGGGTCAGGGTGAGGCGACGCTGTTTTCGGGCACTGGCAGTCAAACTGGTACGAGTAGTCGTTGGGGTGATTACAGTTCGCTGACGGTCGATCCGGCTGACGATTGCACGTTCTGGTTTACGAGCGAGTACTACAGCACGACGAGTAGCTTCAACTGGCGCACGCGAATCGGATCGTTCAAGTTCCCGACCTGCGGTGGTGGTACACCAACACCGACTCCGACGCCAACTCCAACAGTGACGCCAACGCCGCCGCCGACACCAACTCCGACCCCTACGCCGCCGCCGAACGCGCCGACGAATCTGGTTGGAAATGTCATTTCTACGACTCAGGCCAACCTGTCGTGGACGGATAACTCAGGAAACGAGCAGGGCTTCAGCATCGAGCGGTGCACCGGTAATGGTTGTTCAAACTTTGCGCAGATAGCAACAGTGGGTGCGAACGTCACTAACTTCTCGAATACGGGGTTATCACGAAACACGTGGTATCGCTATCGTGTTCGAGCATTCAACGGAGGCGGCAATTCGGCGTTCTCAAATATCGTGACGGTACGAACACCCAACCGATAATCAGCGCCACAAAAAGGCACAAAATGCATACAAACATTTTGTGCCTTTTGTGTACTCAGTTGATCGTGAAATTGATGTCGTCGCTGGTCTCAGACAGTTTCCTGTCTGAGCTATTGAACGCCTCAACTTTGTAACGATAGGTTCCCTTCTCCAGCGGCTTATTCACCTTGAACGATGCATCGTCAACCCTTTGGTTGATGTAGGGCGGTGTGATCTGGTGGTTGTCAGGATAAAGCGTGAACTTATAGTACGCGGCATCCGGATATGCCTTCCACTTGAGTTCCAAACCCTCGGCGCTCACGGTTGAACCGGGCTTCGGATTCTCCACTTGCAGATCGCCTTTGAACAAGTGCGTTGGCCTGACGAAGAGCGTCTTACCCGCCTCGACGTTGTATTTGGTCGCGGCGATCCCGGCGATGCCCGTCGTCGCAAAGACGTATGAGTCAGTGTCAAACACCTGCACCGTCAATCCCTCGTACTCCCTGGGTTCGACATTGGTGATCACGAAATCACCATCCTTGTCTGTTTTTGCGGTGTATATTTTTCCACCGCAGCCGCTCAGGAAGCGACTGAACGTTTCGCACAACTTCACATCGATATTCGCGACGGGCGCGTTGTTGTAGAGAACCTTGCCTTGAACGTTGCCAGTGCCGGGTGCAGGCTTCACCTTCTCCACACCGTCAACCGGCTCGTCGGCCTGCGCCGACGCAGAACCTTTCTTTTTTGCACAACCTGTAAACCCAAACATCGCGATCAAACAAACAGAAACAATGACGAGTCTTTTGAGCATCGCAAAAAAGTACCTTTCGTTTTACTATTGGTCAGCGGATTGTACCACTATGAAAAAGATAGCTGCGTTATCCCTGGTCCTTTTCTTTGCCGGCCAGGCGGCGGACTCCTCGTTCGAAACATTCTGGCAGGATTTTAAGACCGCGGTCAGCAAACACGACGTCGAGACGATCGCGCGACTCTCGAAGTTTCCGATCGGAATGTCGTATGGCATACCCACCGTAAAAACGAAAGCGCAACTCACGAAGCGCTACAAACAGGTCTTCAATGATCAGTCTGACGCAGCAGCTTGCTTCGCTAAAGCCAGGCCCGAGCTGGACGCGCAGAATCCTAAACACTCCAGCGTAGCGTGTCCCGACGCGGCTGGGAACGAAGTCGTCATTTATCACTTCGAAAAAACCAGAACGGGTTGGAAATTCACCGGCCTCGATAATATCAACGAATAGAGAGCCACAAAAAGGCACAAGAGAAGACACAAAAAAGCGCTGCTAGGTGTTGTCGGCGGGTTGCGTGGATAGCGCTGGGTCTGGTCTTGTTTGGGTGATTTGGGGACTCAGAAATAAGGTTGCGACGATGAAGGCCGAGGCGAAAAAGTAAGGTGATGATACGCCCAGTGTGTCGAAGGTCCAGCCGAAAAAGAGCGGGGCGATGATTCGAGCCGCGCCACCATACGTCTGTTGCATCCCCATGTAGAGTCCGCGTTCCCTTGGACTGATGACGCGCGACAGCAGCGCCGTCACGCAGGGAAATGTGAACGCGGTGCCTAGTGGAATCAGTGCCACTGCAATCCCGAGCATCCAGATGTTTCGTGCGAGTGGCATTCCCATCACGCCGATACCGAGCAGCAGCAACCCGACGCGCGAGAGTTTCGCTTCGCCAAGCCAGTCGACCATCCGCCCAAGCAATAGCACACGTGTAAACACGGAGATCGAGCCGACGTACATGAAGAAGTAACCGATGGTCTGCTCCGTCACTTGAAAGCGAGCGTTGAGAAACAGCGCCAATACGGAAAAGCTCCCTTGATACGCGCCCATCGCGATCGCATAGATCCAGATCAGACGTGATGAAGTCTCTTTCGAATGCGAGATGACGCGCCACAGAGCCTCGCGCGAGCTGCGTCTGACTTCACCTTCCACGGGCGCATGCTCGGTCAGATCCCTCGATTCCGTCAGATAACGTGCGGCGAAAGCGATGTTCAGCAGACAAAGCGCGGCGGCGAAAATTCCAGGCGCCGCATGGCCCATTTCCAGTGTCAACGGACCCGGCATCAGATCGCGTTTGCCTAAGGTGATCGCGAATGAACCCAGGACAGGACCAAGCGTCACTCCGAGATTCGTTGTTGCTGAAAGCCATCCCAATGCACGCGCGCGATCCTCTGGTGCGGTTGAGTCTGCAACGTAAGCCTGGATCACGCCGACTGTTCCGCCGCCCGCCCCCTGAACGATTCGCGACAGGAACAGAAGGAAAAGCGAGTCAGCGAAACCGAAAATCAGATACGCGACAGCCGAGGCGCTCAAAGCAATCAACAGCGTCGGTCGACGTCCGACGCGATCCGAAAACTTCCCCCACAATGGGGCGCTCAAAAGCTGTGCGAGCGTGAACGAGGCAATGATAAATCCGGCGATGATGCCGATGCCGAGGTGAAATCCATGAATATCGATCCCCGCTCCGCCCAGCGACTTCACGTAAAACGGCAACAGCGGAAAGATCATCAGCACTCCCAACATGTCGATAAACGCAGTCGCCATTAGTATCAGGAGTTTCGCCGGAATCTTTCGCACTTCGCGCCACAGCACGTAAAGCAACCCAATCGCGATCACAACGAGCACGATGCGTACGATTGGTGATTGAAATGAATGCGCGAGACTCTGTTGCAGGAGCATTGAAGGGATAATAGCTACAAAAAGGTGCAAAGGCTAAACAGCGCGGGCTAAACAGCGCGAGCGATCAGGTAGGTGATGGTGCGGTGCTCGTTGCCCTGAAGACGTTTTGACCAGGAGGTGTTTAGTTCGGGCCATTCGGATGCAGTGAGAATTCCGTGTTCGATGGTTTCAAATCCGGCCGCGGCGTATTTCGGGATCAACTCGTTGTCAATAAATTCATGTGAGAGTGGTGTGAGTCCGAGTCGTTCGATCTCGGATCGATCGCGTTCGGGGTCGAGACCGATCACGACTTCCAACAACGCACCGGCCGAACAGATGCGCCGCAAGTTCTGCAACCCCGCGGCGTCGCCCGTCGCAATTGCTCGCAACAGGCTGCCCCACGGAAAGTGCACGTGAAGCTCGTTTGCGACTCCGTCCAGCTCCGGCGGCAGATCCTCAACCGCGGCCTGAATGAACAGAAGGTTAGGAGCGCCGCCCTTCGCCGGTTTCCTGTGGATCTTCTCTGAGATCTTCTCGAGCGGATGCGTGTTCGGGTCGATCCCGATGTAGAACCTGTTCGGATTCTCGCGCGCAGACTGGTATACAAAGCGCCCGTCGCCCGTCCCGATGTCGATGATCACCCCTTCGCTGATATGGTCGGATGAGTTCGTCGAAGGTGCTTTTATCCAGTTATCAGGTGGTACTGCCACGAATCATTTTAATCATAGCCAAAAGCTTACACCGCGCACGGGAATTATAAAAGCGACTTGATCCAGCCGCCGTCGACCTGCATCGACGTCCCCGTGATGTAGCTCGCGCGTTCTGAAACCAGGAACGTTGCCAACGCCGCGAACTCGCGCGGTTCGCCGAGGCGGCCCATCGGAATCTCTTTCTCCCACTTTGCGCGGAATTCGGCCGGAGTAATTCCCTGCTTCTCGGCCATCATGTTCGCCAGGTCTTCGAGCCGGTCTGTGCGCGTGTACCCGGGCATGATGTTGTTGACCGTTATCCCTTCGGCTGCGACTTCATTGGCGAGCGTGCGAGCAAATCCGGTGAGTCCGGCGCGAAGACTGTTCGATAACATCAAGTTGTCGACCGGCTGCTTAACGGCGATCGAAGTGACGTTGAGGATTCGTCCCCAACGTCTTTCCTTCATCCCGGGCAGGACCTGACGCGCGAATTCGACGGCGCTGAACAACGTCAACCGCAGCGCGTCTTCCCACTGCTCGCGTGTGATCTGGTCGAACGTTCCCGCGGGTGGTCCACCCGCGTTTGTGACGAGAATGTCGATGCGGCCGAAACGTTCGGTACCGGCGTCGACGACGCGCTTGATGTCGTCGGCGACGGTGACGTCAGCCGGCACTGCGAGCACGTGTGCACCACTCGCATCGGCAATCGTCGACGCAACTTCGGCCAGCGTCTTCGGTTCGCGCGCGCAGAGCACGAGCGAAGCGCCTTCAGCAGCGAGTTCTTCGGCAACTGCACGTCCGAGTCCCTGGCTGCTGGCGGCTACGAGCGCGACTTTGTTTTTGAGTCCGAGGTCCATACTACTTTTGCCTCAGATAGGCGTCGGTTTTGTCGAGCCAGTCTTGTCGCGGCGGGCTGAAGATGTCGACGTCGAGCGTGTCTTCGAGTGCTTCCGCCTTGTGTTGGACCATCGAAGGAATGTGCAGTACGTCGCCGACGAGGACGTCGATCACCTGCGCTTCGTCTTCGCCGATCCAGAATCGCAAGCCGCCTTCGAGGATGTAAGTAAGCTGCTCGTTCTCATGCGAATGTCGCGGCACGATTGCGCCCTTCTTCAAATACACGTGTGCGAGCATCATGCGATCGGCGGTTATCAACCGCCGCTCAAACATGTCACTTACCTTCTCCTTCGGCATATCGTCCCAACGGTAGAAGGTTACGTTTTGTTTGTTCATGAACACAGATTACACAGAATCTGTGTAATCTGTGTACTAGTTTTTACTAGGTTCGTTGCGGGCTTTGAGGATCTTGCGCAGCTTCATGCGCGCTTTGTGTAGCTGCGACTTCGACGTACCAACCGCCACGCCGAGCATCTTTGCGATCTCTTCGTGTTCGTGACCTTCGACGTCGTGCAATACAAACACTGTTCGATATCCCGGAGGTAATTGTGTTAACGCGTTGTCGAGTGCGATGCGGTCCATGATCGGCATGGAATTCGGATTCTCCGTGCCCGTGACGACCTGCACCGGCGTCTCACCTTCTTCTGTCGTCTTCTCGAGTTTCACGCTCCGCTTCCGGAAGTGCATCAAGCACTGATTGACCGTCAAACGATGCAGCCAGGTGGTGAATGCCGAGTCGCCTCTGAAGCTGCCGATCTTGCGGAACAACTGAATGAACGCCTCCTGCGCGAGATCCTCCGCCTCCGCCGCATTCTGGGTCATGCGAAGGCACAGGGAGTAGACGCGCCGGTTATGGCGTTCGTAAATCTTTTCAAACGCCTCCACGTCGCCTTTTCCGGCCGCGATTGCGAGTGCGAGATCCGAGTTCGGCGCCGGTTCAGATTTCTTTGGAGCTACCAGGCCCCCGTGCAGAATTGGGAAGACTTCTGTATTAGTCATGCGGAGGAACTGAGCAAACGGGGGGCCACGAAAACAGTGAGAAAAAGCCCAATAATCACGAATTTGCGTCGTGACGTTTGAGAATTTTCGACCAAACCGGGTCCGGGCAACGGAAACCGTGTACTACGCAACGAGCCAGGAAAAACACTCAAAACAATTGCAAAACAACTATAACGAAGTCGATAGAAAAAGAATGCAGGAGTAGTAGACAGGTGCAGTTCAATCCTGCACCTGTCTACTGCTCCTGCTCCAAGACTGTTCGAAAGACGAACCTACTTGTCTTCACTACGGTCGCGTAGGCGTAGCCTGCGACGACGAGGGCGCCGGCTGATTCAACCCGCGATTAATAATCATCTTCACGTCCACGCGCCGATTCTGCAAACGTCCCTCGGCGGTCGTGTTGTCAGCTACTGATTCCGTCTTGCCGTAACCCATCGGGGTCACGAACCGGCGCAGCGGAATTTTGTGCTGAACTGCGAGATACTGGACCACTGCATCAGCGCGCGCGCGGCTGAGACGGAAATTCTTCGCGTCACTGCCGGTTGAATCGGTGTGGCCCGCAACTTCGATCATGTACGCTCTCGCAGCCAGTGCCTTGGTGGCCAGGGTGTCGAGTTGTGTCTTTGCTTCCGGCGAAAGCACGGCGCTGTTCGTACGGAAGTTGACCGATACTGTTTCCTGCACGTCGTAGTCGTCAAGGGATGAAACGCGTTCGTTCACGGCCTTGACTTCGGCGCGTGCTTCGGCTGCCACTGCATAGAGCTCATCCATCTGACCGGCCACGCGCTCCATATTGGCTTCTACCGGGCCTACGCGTACATCGGTGGTTTGTGCGGCGCGCATGTCAGATTCTCTAAAGCGAATCTTGTCCGCGACCAACTGGCCCTGCGCATCGCCACGTCCTTCGACTTCTACGATCAATCCTCGCAGGATGTCAGTAACCGGGTATTTCTTACCACTGCGGAGAAAACCGCCATTTGTCTTAATGCTCGTATTGTCGGTTATGAGAACTTGATAGTCTGCCCGAGACGCATCGCGAATCGTGAAAACATCTGCATCACGGTTGATAACGACGCCTCTGAACTTCATCTTTGAGCCGCTCGGCACAGACCGCATATTGATGCTTCGTTCTCGGGTCGCTTGTGTGGCTTGTGTGTTAGTCACCTGGCCCATCACCGCAGGCGCCACTGACACTAACACTGCCAGAACACACCCCACAGTCAATGGGTACAATCTTTTAAAGCTCATAGTTTTGCTCCTTCATTTGCATTATCAAGGAATGCAGTATGGCGCACTCCGGGGCGCGTCTTTTGTCGTCGGGGCAACTTGTGTGTGGGGGTCGCCAAAAAAGATAACAAAAGCAGCGCGAAAATTAAAGCCTTGTTTCTGAAGCGTGTACGATAGCGCAGGTTCGCTTGTGGTTTATTGCGATTTCATTGGAATAAAAACGCATTATCGTGAGCTTAGTTGATGAAGCGCTATATGCGCCGATGTAGCGGACGTTCTTGGACGAGGTCAGTACCGTAACGCGGTAGCGTCGGGTCGTGACGCATCTGGACCGTCAAGGCAAATGCGGACCCGACGCTACCGCGTTACGGTACTGACCTCGTCCAAGATCCAAGCGTGTTTCAAAACAGGCGGCGCTGTTTGTCGTCGAAGACGGTGCGGCCGTTGAGTGAGGGAGAGATAAGGTGTTCGTGCTGAATTAGTTCGTCGAAGTTCACTTGTGGCTTGAGTGTTCGTTCAACTGAGTTAACAAAGCGTTCGAGGCGCCGGAAGCCGTCGAGCTTCTCGGTGTGGCCGACCTTCGCGGCGTCGAGCGAGGACCGAAGAAAGTTCAACGACTCATCATACGTCTTCAAGGGAACGGGATGGGGGTGACCATCCTTGCCTCCGTGCGCGAAAGCAAAGCGTGCAGGATCATTGAACCGACTCGGCGCGCCATGGACCACCTCTGCGACGAGCGCCAGAGACTGTAGCGTTCGTGGTCCAAGCTTCTCCAGTAGCAGCAGGTCCGCAAAATCCTTCAGACCTCGTTCATACGCGACCGCAAGCACTGCTCCAAGCCGTTTCAGATCGACGTCTTTCGCGTGAACTTCGTGATGTGCCGGCAGGTGCAAGTGACGAGCTTCGGTCAGCGTCTTGTAAGGATGCTCGTGCGCGATCTCCAACATCGCAGACTGCGCTTTGCCGGCTTTGGCGTCGACGAGGTTCATGATCGTGCCCTGGTTCTCGCCGAAGATTGCTGTATGTGGGTCAGCAACGAAGTCTTGAACCGACGCGGAGTGCCAGTGATATCGACGCGCCAGGCCGTTTGGCGCATTCAAACCCTGTTGCACGACTGCCCATTCGCCTTGTGAAGTGAGGACAAAACTATGCAGGTAGATTTGAAAACCATCGGCGATCGCGTTGTTGTCGACTCGCGCGGTCAATCTGCTGGTCCGTACGAGCGCGTCGCCGTCGAACCCGCGCTTGTCCGCAAGCAGACGCAGTTCGTTTGGTGTGTTTCGCGAGAAGCGTCCGCGTCCGCCACAAACATAAATGCCGAGCTCGTTCGCACGCGGCGCCAGACCGCGCTTCAATGCGCCCATTACTGACGTCGTGATGCCGGAAGAGTGCCAATCCATTCCCATCACTGCACCGAGTGCCTGAAACCAGAATGGATCGCTGAGGCGTGAGAGAAACGCTGATGTTCCGTAGTCGTGAACGATCGTTTCTGTGATTGCGGAACCGAGTTTCGTCATTCGTTCGGCAAGCCACGAAGGCACGCGCCCGCCGTGAAGTGGTAGATCCGCAATTCCAGAACGCTTCATGGGCAGATTGTAAACAAAGCGCACCAAAGCAACAAAAAATGATTTTGGTCTTTTGTGCCTTTTTGTGGCACTGTTTAGGCTAAAATATCGTATTCGATTCATGACTGACGCGGACGAGCCGACAGACAAGCTCAAGGACGAGCAACTAGCAAAGAAAAGGCGAGAAGAGGCGCTGCCTGAACGCCTGCTCCGTCGCGTGCTCGAAGGTATGGGCAGCGTCGTCGATCGAAGGCTGGGGCGCACTGTCGAGCCGAAGAGCGGGCTTACGACGTCCAAGCTCATCGAGCGTATGAAACGATTGATCGATGAACGCGTGCGAGATGAAGGTAAAAAAGGAAGAATCGCTCCGCATCACCTCTTGCTCAAAGTGGAATGGGGCACTCACTCAGAGGCGCCACCCGAAATTCTCGACGATCTGAAAAACGAGTGTCTCGCCGCTGCGATCGATCACATCAACGATCATCGTTATCGCACTCTTGCGCCAGTGGATGTTGAAGCGGTAGTCGACATCTTCACCACCGGAATCTCTGTCGATCCCACATTTGGCGAGTTCGAAGAAGATCTAAGGCGCCAGGACGAGGAGGCGCGCGCCGCGAGGCTGGGTGTTCCGATTCCCGGTGCAGCACCTCCGATGCCCGACATCCAGGTGATTGCGCGCATTACGCTCCCCCAGGGAACACGCGAGATACCGCTGGTCTTCAAACCGGGCGGCAAACGGCTCAACGTCGGGCGCGCTTCCGACAATGAATTGACGTTGAATGACGCAAGCGTATCGAAGATACATGCAGCGCTGTTGATGACCGGAGAAGGGACGCTTCTCGTCGCCGATACGGGATCGACAAACGGCACATACATCAACGGGCGCCGCATCGCTTACGGCGAATCTCGATTGATCGAAGACGGCGACGTGATTGGATTTGGAGATGTTGAAGTACGCTTGCGCAAAAGTGAGTAGTTAACTGGATGAACCTCGTCACGATACTTTTAATCTTCCTCCAAACTCCATCACCCTCCCCGATTCCAACGCCTCACGTCCCTGAAAGAACGCCCGCGCTGTTCACGATTGTTTATGTCGGCGGGTTTGCCTTCGTACTTCTGCTGCTCCTGCTTGGCCTGATTCGTAATCGCAAGCAAACATCAACCGCCGCAATTCCCGAAGACTTGCCGAAGGCGGTGCGGAAGCGACTCGGATCCACGTCAACCAATCGTGGCCTGCGCGCACTGCGCTGGTTGTTCTTTCTGTTTGCGATCGTGCTGTTTTCCTTTCACATCTATTGGGCACAGTACGCTTCAGAGAAGAACGAAAAGTTTCAGGAGTTGAGCTACAAAGATCTGCGCGGGCGTCGACTGTCAGAATCGACGCTGCGCGGCTGGATCTTCGATCGCAGCGGCCGCGTGGACCAGCCGCTCGCGTATTACAAACGCGACTCGAGTGGAAACATCCGGCGTGAGTATCCGATGGACAAAGCGTTCGCGCACTTGTTCGGATCGGATCGCGGCGATCCGGGATTGGAGCGTGCCCTGTTTGGAGTTGAGAGCGGCGTCCTGCCAGAAGCGCTAAAGGTGGTCGAAGGCGCGCCCGTGGAATACAAAGGCAACAAAGACGTTCGCTTAACAATTGATCGCAACTTGCAGCAGGCGGCAGTCGAACAGTTGAAGGGCAAGCACGGCGCAGTAGTTATCCTCAATCCGCAAACCGGAGACGTGCTGGCTCTGTACAGTGAACCGTCTTACAGCTTGTACGAAGTCGACGACGAAGCGACGTGGCTTCGGCTCGAAGCGAATGAACGAGACAAGCCGCTGGTGAGTCGAGCTCTCGGCGCGTATTACATCCCTGGTTCAACGTTCAAAACAGTGACGATGACGGCGGCGTTCCTGGCTGGCGAACAGGACACGGAGTTTACGTGCAGCGGCGGTGGTTACTATGCGGCGCCCCGTGCGAATGTGATTTTTGACGATGGTGGACCAGGCGAAGTACACGGCCGCATCTCGATCGATCATGCGTACGAGGTTTCGTGTAACCAGTATTTCGCGCAGATGGGGGTGAAGCTCGGTCCTGAACGACTCAAGCGCGCGGCGCAGTTACTCGGCATCGGTGCTTACGATACGCCTGCGGAGGCGTTGCGTGGTCGAAAGCAGACTGAGATCTGGAACGCCAGCACTGATGCGGTGAAGCGTGCGCTCGCGCCGAGAGAAGCCACGATCGTAACCGGCAAACAGGTGACCAGGTACGACCTCGCGCTCATGGGATACGGTCAGGGGTTCGCCGGGCAGATGACTCCTTTTCAGATGGCGCTGGCGGCGGCCACGATCGGAAACATGGAAGGCAAGTTGATGAAGCCGCGTATCGAGATGAACGTGGCGCCGCAGGTCTTCAACCAGGTGCTCCCGCCCGCGACTGCGGCGCGACTGCGTTCCATCATGGGGCTTGTGACCGGTGGTCCGAGTGGTACCGCGCGTGGTGTGTTTGGTCCAGTGAAGGCGGCTGGAATCAACACTGGAGGTAAAACCGGAACGGCGCAGAAGATAGTCCCGGTTTACGATCAAAAGACGGGCGCGCCAAAGACGAGACACAAAATTGAGAAAGACAATCGGGGCAATATTATTCGCGAGTACGACGAAGTGATCATGGACAATGAAAATCCGAGAATCGACGGTTGGTTCCTGTGCATCGCGCCGCTCGAGCGACCGCAACTCGCGATGGCGATTGTCGTCGAGGGTGGAGGTTACGGATCGCGATCCGCGGCGCCGATCGCCGCCGCGCTCGTGTTGAAAGCGAGGGACCTTGGGTATTTCAAATAATGCTTAACAGGATTTACAGGATGAACAAGATTAATCCTGTAAATCCTGAAAACATCTTGTGAATCCTGTCTAAATTGAATGAAGAACCGGGCGTCATCACATTTAATCCTGATCCTGCTGATACTCGTCCTCGAGATCATCGGGTACATCGCGGTCCATCGCGCCGGGTTGCTGCGTGGCTATGAGACTTCGACGATCGGCGCCGTCCGCGATTTGATGATGTTCTTCCCTTTGATGCTCCTCGCCATCTGGCTCTCGCGCACGAAGAGATTCGCCGGTAACTGGGTGCTCTTCACCACCGCAATTCTGCTCTTCGCATTCGGAATGCTCGTCCAGTATCGCCTCTACAGCGATCCGGAATACAACGCACGCAACAAGTCCGTTGCGCGCGAAGAAAAGATGGAAGCGCTTCGCATGCGCTACATCATGGAAAACTACGATCCTGTGAAAAAGCAGTTGATGGGCCTCCCACCAACACCTGCTCAACCGATCGACATCGATCAGCTCCCGAGAAAGGAGTCGAACTACTCTCTCTGGAACGCGATGACTTCGAGTTATACCTGGATCCCGATCTTGTCGTTCATCGCATTTGCCATCGCTTACTCGTTCAGCATGCGCGACGGCTTTCTCTTATGGCTACAGCGCAACAGCTTCATCATCGTCTTATTCACACTCCTGCCACTCGGAATCGCCGTCATCACGTCGAGCGCCGGAAAAGCACTTGGAAACATGACGCCATGGGAACCCTCGAAGATCCCTTTTCTCGTCGGCTTCGCAGGCATCCTGACGGCGCGTTACAAAGACCTGGCTGAAACTTACTGGGGCATTCCGCGTGCGCGCGACATAGTACCGCTGCTCGTAATGGCGGTAATGCCGTTCGTTCCCTTCTTCGCGTTAAAAGACTTCGGACAGATGCTGATCTTCAGCGGCGCTTATACAACGCTCTACCTCGTCGCCGTTCGTCGCGGGCCGCAGTTATTACTGTTCGTCGGCTCGGTTCTGCTCGTGATCGGAATCCTCGTCGTCGGCGCACTCCCGAGAGACATTCAGGAGCAAGTGCCACTGCTTCCGACCATCGCACGACCGATCAGCGCCGCGCTTCCCTCTCGCATACAGCAACGATTTCATCTATGGCTCGACGGCTTCGATCCACCGTCGCCGGAAGTTTCATGGTGGAAACGCGAATACGACGAAGCGTTGAGCAAAGATCCGAGGCTCAAAGAACTCGCGGAGCAGAGTCCTGCGATGCAGAAGACGGTGAACGTCGACATCTGGTTTGACAAGCTCGCTTTTCAACCCGCGCAGGCGCAGTACGGCATCGCCTCGGGCAAAACAAGCGGACGTGGATTTGGCCTCGGCTTTCCCGAAGTCATCCCGATCGCTGACTCCGACTACATTTACGCTGCGATTGCGGAAGAGACGGGCGTTCTCGGCGGCTCGGCCATCATCCTTGCACTCGTAATTTTCGTGGTCGCTGGAGTTCGCACTTCGCTTGAGGCGCGTGATATGTTTACGAAGTTGTGCGCGGCTGGTCTAACAGCGTTTATCGGCTTTCAAGCCCTGGTGAATATTGGCGGTATCCTGCGAGCTTTACCGATGACTGGAATCACGCTTCCATTTGTCAGCCATGGTGGGTTCAGTCTGATCACGAGCTTCGCGATGTTGGGGATGTTAATGGCATTTTCAAACCGAAATGCCCGCGATCGGGTCGTACTGGAGAGGCCCGTCGCTAAAAGCTCTTCTCCCCTTAAGCTGGAGGCAGTTGAATGAGTGAAGACACCAAAATCTTCCAGGTGCAATCCTCAGCACTTACGGACCGCGGGCTGAACGATCGGCGACCGCTCAACGAAGACGCATTTTTACATGACCGCCAACGCTCGATCTTTGCTGTCGCGGACGGTGTGGGCGGCGCAGAAGCCGGCGAGGTCGCGTCGCAAACTGCAATCGAAGTGCTCGACGAAGCGTTTCGACACCAGGTTGACGGTACTGATGTTGAAGACCTGATGGAACTCGCGATCCAGCGGGCCAACGCCTCCATTCACCAGATGGCTCAGGAACACGCGAAGTTCTCGATGATGGCGACAACCATCGTCGCGTTGCACCTCAAAAACAACGTCGCCACGTTTGGGCACGTCGGCGACTCTCGTCTCTACAGGCTCACGCCTGACGGTCAACTGCATCGCGAAACTGAAGATCACTCGATCGTCGAAGAGGAAGTTCGCGCCGGAAGAATGACACCCGAGCAGGCCGCGAATCATCCGAGCAAGAACGTGATCAGTCGCGCACTCGGCGCCGAAGAAGGCGTCGAGGTCGACATGAAGACGATGGATGTTGAGGACGGTACGGAGTTTCTGCTCTGCACCGACGGTATCACGCGTCATGTTTCCGACAACGAGATTCGCCATCTCATGGTCGTCAGCAACAGCCCTGAAGACGTTTGCAATGAGTTGAAGCAACGTTGCTACGATCGCGGCGCCGAAGACAATCTGACTGTAGTCGTGGTGCGCGTCGGAGAACGTATCAAGGCAGACGAACGCGAAGCCGACCTCGAACCGACGATCTCGCCGGAGACGCCTCCGGTCTACGCAACGGGCAACGGTTCACCAGCGGAGTCGACCTTCGTGCCGGCCTCGCGAATCGCTTTTCCCGCGCCGCCGGCTGCCGGCGCCGTCGCGACACGCGAGCCGCTCAACGTTGCTGCGCCGGAGATGAAACATGACAAGAGTCCCACAGGGCGCGTGTTTTACGCGCTGCTCGTGTTGTTGCTAATCGCGGGAGCTTTCTATGCGGGTGCGCGTTTCAAGGAACGCATTCCCTTCCTGGCGTCAAAACAACCTCAAACCATCGTGACTAATATTCCAGTGACCACGGCGCCCCCGGAGGAGCCGTTTGTTAAGTTTGAGAGAATGCGGCGCCAGGTAGATAAGGATCCTCGCGCGTGGTTGGCGAGCGACATCGGCAAAGAGCTGGTGAGTTCCGGAGTTCAGAATCCTCTCGACTCTCCGAATGCTGAGTTTTTGTATCTTTATGGTCGCGCAAATCTTCTGACTGGAAACACTGACGAAGCAGGAAAAGCGTTCGACGCCGCCATCAGTAAAGCGGACGCGAATCCCTCGCCCGCTAACGCAACGATCAAGAGAGATGCGGTGCTCGGTCTTGCCGCCATAAGCGTCAGAACTCAAAAGGATCGATGGAAAGTGCTCAACCATTACGAGGAGTTGACGAAGCCTCCAGCGAACACAAACGCCCCTTAAACCCTGATCTGTTTGTAGTGCATCTAAGGTGCGAATCAGGGTGAACTAATGGCGCAACTGAAACTCCAACAGAGCAGGCTCGATGGCCGGTACGACATCCTTGAATGCCTCGGACACGGCAGCTATGCGGAGATTTACGTAGCAAACGACAACGCCGCTGCCGAAGGCGCTCCTCGCACAATCGTCATCAAAGCTCTCAATCTCTACCTCCAAGACACTCCCGACGCCGAACTCGAGCGCACCTTAGTCACCAACTTTCAGAACGAGGCAGTCGCGCTCGATCGCGTTCGTCACCCAAACGTGATAAATCGACTCGGTCACGGCACCGCGATCGATCTCACAGGCATGACATTTCACTACATCGTGCTCGAGTATCTTCCGGGCGGCGACATGCTTGCGCTCACTAAAACGCGGCCTTTGTCGATTCAGAGAGCGCTCTTCTATCTCGAACAGGTCTGTTCGGGTCTGGCACACGCGCACAAGTGCGGCGTGATCCACCGCGACATCAAACCGCAAAATCTTCTGCTCACTGCCGACAAAGAAGTCGTGAAGATCGCAGACTTCGGCGTCGCGCGGCTCGACGCGACTGACGGTGCGATTACGCGCGTCGGAACGAATATCTATTCGGCGCCCGAACACAATCCGCTCATGCAGACAGGGCAACTCGACAGCGGCGGGTTGCGATTGCCGCACGTTCAGTTGAGTCCTTCTGCTGACATTTATTCGCTCGCGAAGACGACCTACGCGTTGCTCGCCGGTGAATCACCGCGCAGGTTCGCGCAACATGCGTTGACCGATCTGCCGTTGCACATTCGTGAGGCTTCGTGGGCGCATTCGGTTTTGCGCGTGCTCGAGAAAGCGACGCAGAGTCGTCCTGAAGAACGTTACCAGACGGTTGAAGAGTTCTGGGACGATCTCGCCGATGCGAGTCTGCCGCCGACGCGACCTCTGCAAATGGTGCCCGCAACGGTCGTGCAAACACGGCGCAAACCAAGCGCGGATCTCTCGATCGAACCCGAAGATTTCACTGAAGCAGCGCCACCACGGCCACAGTTTTCCGTTCCGGATCAGCGGCCCGTTGCGGAGTTGGATACAGGCAAACGCCCGCGCATCGTCGTGCCGATCAGTCTCGAGGCCGAACGAGCGCGCCAGGAGCTCGAAACCCAGAAAGAGCGTCTAGCGCAAAGAACGTCAGTGCTGCCTGCAAGTCGAACGCGGCGTGCCCTGGTTGCGTTGGGTTTGATTCTCGCTTTTACAGGAATGCTTCTCGCGACGCACAAGTACGTGACGACGCGCTGGAATCCCCTGGGTGCTATTCAGCGCGCTGCGGAACCTCAGATAATCGGTCGCCAGGGCATCACAACCACTGACGTAAATCTGCGACCAGGGGCGAATGCCACGAACGTACCGATCGGTCTGGCAGAGTCAGGTTCTAAAGTGAAGGTTTTATCTATCGATAATAACTGGTATGAAATTCAGATAGTGGAACACGGCCGGCCCAAGATCGATCCGTATTCTTCCGACCGTGGCTGGATTAACAAGCGATTTGTAGAGTTTGATTGAGTTGGAGTGCGGAGAAGGAGTGACAGCTTGGGGCTGCTTGAATCGATTAGAAAATGGATAGATGGTGAAACAGGCGAGGATCTACTCGAAGCCGCCGACGAGCATGCGAAACCACGACGCGTTTGGGAAGAGTTTCTGGTGAAGATCGCGCGCGAAGTCGAAGCGGCAATGCAGCGCGAGATGTTCACGCCCCCGGGTGGTCCAACCTATATTCCCCGCGAATACATCGTTTACCTCAGCGCGGACGACGACAAAGACTGGCAAGGCGACAAGCGTCGCGGACTCGAGCAGGGATTGTTTCACGTTCTCTCCGAGCGTGCGCGCGAGCTGAGTGGACAGACGCAGCTCGCCGTAAAGTCATTCGCCGTCGAACTTCGTGTGGACGGTACGTTGAACAAAGGCGAGTTTCGCGTGCAGGCAGTTTGGGATGAAACTGAAAGCGGTCACACGATGGTAACGCCGCGCGTCGACCCTTCGCGGACTGCGCCTGCGTTTAATCCGGGAGACACGATCGTCGAGCATGCTTCGGAAACAAGCGAGAGCGAACAGACTATCGTGCGGCCGAAGGCGACGGCGCTTTTTTCAGTTGAGATCTGGCGCAGCGGTGTGCGCGAGTCTGTCGTACCGATCATGAAGAATGAGATCACGATCGGTCGTGGTTCGAGGAGTATTACAGTTGACCTGCCGATCAAAGGCGATCCGGAAGTCAGCCGCGTGCACGCGGTGCTGTCGCGTGATAATGAAGGGCGGTATTGGTTAATCGCGAAGGGCCGGAATCCTACGTTAGTCAACGGCAAGGAACTCACGCGCGAAGAGCCGACCGAGGTCGGGCCCGATCAGAAGATCGCGATCTGCAACTTCGTCATTCGCATCCAGCCAAGGTAGGGCCACAAAAAGGCACAAAAGGCACACAAAATAGCTATGTCTTAATCAGTTGTGCTTGTCTTAATTTGTGCTTGCTTGTGGTTTTTATTTTTGTGCTTTTTGTGCCTTTTCGAGGCTAAGATCGGCGATCAGATCGGTGAGTAATGTTGAGACGTGGTCGCCGTCGAGGTAGCCTTTGCCGAGCATCCTGGTGATGCGGCGCTCTTTGGCTTCGCCGTTCACTTCTTTCAGAATGGCCTTCGCAAACGCAGCCACGACTTTTCCATCAAACTGTTTCCCACTGCTCTCGCGCAGATCGCGCACGACGTCTTCAAACGATCGACGCCTGCGGTAGGGGCGGTCCGTCGTCATCGCGTCGAATGAGTCGGCGAGCGAAACGATCTTCGCACCTATCGGAATCTGCTCGTCCTTCAATCCCTCCGGATAACCACGACCGTCGAGTCGCTCGTGATGATATTTCGCCATCAGAGGTATGTCGGCGTACGGATGTTTGATCGGCGCAAGTATCTCGTAACCCGCCGACGGATGACGATTCAACTCACTGGAAAGCTTCGCGTCGATATTGTAAGGAGCGTTGATGATGTTGCGGTCGACGATCAATTTGCCGACGTCGTGTAAGTAACCCGCGATCTGAATTCCTTCAACCTCTTCTTCACTCCAACCCATCTCACGCGCGATGATCTCGCTGTACTTACCGACACGTTCTGAGTGTCCCTGCGTGTACTTGTCTTTGATATCGATCGCCGCTGCGAAAGCTTTGATCGTATCGCGGTAGGTCTTACGCATCTCCTCATAGAGCCTGCGGTTCTCTTCGGCGCGCTGTTCGACCTGTTCGAGCAGACGATGCGTGTGAATGCCGACGCCTATGTGACGAACCATCGCGCGAATCGTCTCGAAGTCTTCATTCGAAAACTCTTCGCCACTTGCTTTTCCTCCGAGTAGGACCAGGCCCGTGACTTCCCCGCGAACGATCATCGGCAGCACCAGCTCGATCTCGTTTTCCCCGAGCTTGTCGCGATATCGATTTAGAAAACCATTCGTCGTCTCAGTATTCTTCACCAGCGACTCGACCGCCTCGCAACTAAGAAAAGCGTGTTTCTCAGTGTCGCTAAGCTCAAAGCCATTCAACGATTGATCGCTCAGCCCCCAGAGCGCGACGCAACGAAGTGAACCATCGCCAGAACACTCGACGACCGCGCCACGTCGCAGCGCGAGCGTCCCCAGCAGCAGGTGCATGGACGTCCGCACCATCTCTGTGAAATCGCCGGTGCCGGCAATCTCCTGGCCCAAGTCAGCCAGGGCGCCGAAGGTATGAATGAGTTTCTGTTTCGACGGCTCCATGTTTAATGGACTACGGGGGTAGTAGTCTCTAAACGGGAGAGATTCATCAGTGCCTCGCTTTCATCCTTTGCGAGGACAACATGGCGGGTCAGGCCGAGCATTTCAAACAATTCAACTGTTGGGAGGTTTACTTCAGAGAAAACAATGCGAGCGCCGTTCTTCTCGGCGACGTCGATTATTCCCAGGAGGATTGAAATACCGATACTGTTGACTAACTTGGTGTCGCTGAAGTCGATCACCAGCGCGCGGCAACCACAGTCGAGTTGCCGGCGACATTCACGCTCAATCTTTTCACCGGTCAGCTTATTCAGGTAATCGCTAGCGTATACAACAGCCGTGGTGCCAACACAGTGCGAGCGTACTAGCCTGCCACTTGGTGTATCCACTCGATAGCTCCCCTACTGAATGGCTTTAGGCGAGGATGACCAGGTCGCTCCCGCTCCCTGTACTTACCTCATCCAAGCAAGGTGCTCTTTTGCCGCATTACGAAGAACCAGCGCGCAGATACTTTGTCATGCGCAAACTGGTGCCATCATCGACCCGTTCAAACTCCACCTCATCCATGAGTGTTCGGATGAGTTTAAGTCCCCAACCGCGTCTTGCTTCCGCCGCTTCCTTGTCTTCTGTTCCGCTATTCGCGCCGTTTAGATTGGCTGGCACGATGCCGCGACTCGAAATGGTGATGACTAATCTATCACTTTCCACGCGAAAACGCTGATAAATTTTTCGATCCGGGCTGAAACTATGCTCGGACGCGTTGATGCACGCCTCGACAATGGCAGTCTTGATCTGGTTAATTGCCTCCGGCCGGAACGTCAAACGACGTGCGATCTGTTCGGCTGTGTTGGCCGCGATCAGTTCGTTGTCCTCGCCCATCGGGACGACGATCAGAAACTCGTCACTGTCTGATGTTTGCATGACAGGACTCGCAACTGTCTCTCTCACGCGTGAAGCCAGCAGGCCCAACTGCTGACGGCTCGAGCCAAAAGCGTGCCGGCGCTTGAGAAACCTGCTTGCGTCTTCGGAGAAGCCCTCGTTTGAGATTAACCAAACCTGAAGGCGCGTGAAGCCAAGCCTGTTGGACATGTTTTCGAATCTCTCGTACCACGCGCGTACGACGTCGACGTCGACTTCAAGCTTCGACTCGACCTCCGCCGCCAGCCAAACGACCTGCTGTGCGTCTGAGTAAGTTCCCTCTTCAAACGTGTGCGCGACAAAACAGCGGTCTTCGTCGCAGATCTGCTTCATGTCGCTATTGAAAGAGAGACAACTGGCGAGGTGGATCGTTTGTGGAAGTTTGATCGACTCGGTCTCAGCCGCGAGTCCGGCAACGATGGCTTCGTTTTCAGCGCCTTTGTATTTACCACTAAAACCCTGGTAATCGAACAGTATTGAAGGTACTTGCTGGCAATTGAATCGAGAGATCAATTCCCTCAGGCCCGTGTTTGCGATCTGCTTGTAGTGCCGCGCCATCGTGTGTGGCGCACGCTTGAGAGCGTCTGCGAGCGCGTCGGCGACGACGAGCGCGCGCGGCTCGTTGAGCACGTCAAGTCGATATCTGATCTTTAGATAATCTTTCCATGCCTGTGGTCCAACGCCGGCTTCGACAGTCGCGCCATCCCAGTTCACGAACTCCTGAACGTGCAGACGGTGCAGGATCTCCTCGAGCTCGTTTGGAGCGACGTGCAAACGCTTTCGCCAGACTTCGAACGACGACGTTCGCTCCTCGCCCGCCGCTGCTTCCCAAAGCAGGCGGATCAAGAGATTTCGCGTGTCGAGTCTTGGTGACGTCTCTTCGAGTAGATCGGCGAAGTGGCGGTGAATGTGACCGCCGAAAAGCTCGTCGACGTAGAGACGTTCGACGTCGAGATACGTAAGCAGCGACGTGCGTTTTTCGCGTGCCGCTTGCAGGAAACTGCTGATGAAAAACGGGCTGCCGGCGAACTGCTGGACGAGCAGATCGCGTGCTGCTTCGCTTGTCGCAACCTGCTGTCGCTTGGCGACATGCTCTACCAGCAGAGGGGCTTCATTCGTATCGAGCTGTTCGAGACGCAGCAGGTCGAGACGTTCAAAGTCGCTCTTTGCATCGTGCGCGGCCTCGAGGATCTGTCGACGCAAGCCAGCGAGCACGAACGAAAACTCGCCGCGTCCGAACACTCTGAGTATTTCGGTTCCCAACACCACGGCGCCATTGAGATACTCGGCGAGCTGTGCTCCGTCGAGCATGACGAAGGCTCGTCCACGTCCGGCGGGGATGCGCTGCGGCGCCGCGAGGCAGAATCGCACGAGTGACTTATCGTCGTTGCTGAAGCGAACGCGTGTGTACGACTCGACGAGTTGCTCGATCCATTCGAAGTCGGCGGGAGGCGCGAGTTCGAGTAGATCCTGGAGAGTCAAAGGCGCGTGTGCGACGATCGGTTCGTCCCTGCGAAACGCGATGTACTGCTGGACGAAGGTGTTTAGAAACTCGATCGCCGCGCTGACCGCGGTCGTTTCGGTGCGCGTGATTCCGAAGTAGATGGGGATGACGTCTGAACGTCGATTGAAGATTTGATCGTAAGCCTGGCGCAGTAGTTCAGAGACACCTGCCGAAGGTTCCATCAACAGAAGCAGACCTCGACCCGCATTTGCAGGCTCGGCCTGGGCCATGATCCGTTCGAGTTCGCTCGCACGGCCGACAAAGTCCTGCTGCGTCACCCGCCCGAGAACACGGCGTAAGCTTTCGTTGGAACTCCGGCTACTCATCCTCTACAACCTACTTCTTCTTTGCGCCTTTGCGCCTTTGCGTGAGAATCCCTCGCAAAGACGCAAAGACGCAAAGGATGACGGCTGCTAGCTCTCGTCGTAAAACTGAACTCGATTCTTTCCCATTTCTTCTTTGCGCCTTTGCGCCTTTGCGTGAGAATCCCTCGCAAAGACGCAAAGACGCAAAGGAT
>Ga0105237_10001362_pt1 | contig 32328 bp, 31 predicted proteins | sample KBSC24metaG_FD_81520 | JGI IMG/M metagenome (GOLD analysis project Ga0105237, IMG submission 81520) | Corn rhizosphere microbial communities from Kellogg Biological Station, Michigan, USA - KBS C2-4 metaG | ecosystem: Host-associated > Plants > Roots > Rhizosphere > Soil | place: Michigan, USA... | reverse complement strand
CGGAAGGGATTGGCTCCCGGCCTGATTGACTCGGCTCGCGTTCCAGTGGCATGCACTTCATGCACAATCAGAAACGTTTGAAGCGAAGCCGAGCCAAACGATATGACTGCCACTACGCACCACGGTTTTTTGGCTTCTGATGCGGGCGCTGACTAAGGGTGGAGCAGAACACTCACGAGCTTTTCTCCCGAGAGGAGCAAGTGGTTGTCGGCTCCGACCGGACCTTTGGATGGGTGATGGCTGCCGCGCTCGCGCTCGTCACCCTGTTCAACAGCTGGCATTCTGGCCGCCTGTGGCCATGGACGTTGGCCCTTGCCGCGGTGTTCGCGATCATTACCGCAATCCGTCCCGCCACACTGCACCCGCTGAACCGTGCCTGGACGAAGCTTGGTCTGCTCCTGCACAAGATTGCCAATCCCATCGTGATGGGGCTGATCTTCTACGGTACGATCCTGCCAACCGGCCTCGTCATGCGCTGGAGCGGCAAGGATCCGCTGCGGCTGAAGCGTGACGCGAGCACCGAGAGCTACTGGATTCGCCGCACGCCCGGCCCTGCGCCCGAAACCATGCGAGATCAGTTCTGATGATCGATTTGTTCCCCGAAATCCGGCGCGTCCTTCGCGCGGCGCCACCTATCAACACGCTGCCTTGAGACATGCGCGTTCTCGGCATCTCGGCCTTCTATCACGACAGCGCGGCGGCTCTGATTGAAGACGGCCGCGTCATTGCTGCGGCGCAAGAGGAACGCTTCACCCGAAAAAAGCACGACGCATCGTTTCCGCACCATGCCATCGCGTACTGTCTGGAGGTGGCAGGCGCGAGGCTTTCCGACATCGATCAGGTCGCCTTCTACGACAAGCCGTTCCTCAAGTTCGAGCGGCTGCTCGAGACCTACGTCGCCCTCGCGCCGCACGGTTTCCGCTCCTTCCAGATGGCCCTGCCGCTCTGGCTGAAGGAGAAACTGTTCCAGAAGAGCCTGCTGCAGAAACATCTCGCCAAATTCGATGCTGACTTTCCCGTCGACCGGCTCCTGTTCACCGAGCACCATCTGAGCCATGCGGCAAGTGCGTTTTTCCCGTCCCCATTCGAGAAGGCCGCCGTGCTCACGATGGACGGCGTCGGTGAATGGGCGACCACCTCGGCGGCAATGGGGGACGGCAACCGTCTCGAGATATTCCAGGAGATTCACTTTCCCCACTCGCTCGGCCTGCTCTACTCCGCCTTCACGTACTACACCGGCTTCAAGGTCAATTCGGGCGAATACAAGCTGATGGGGCTTGCTCCCTATGGCGAGCCGAAATACGCGCAGCTCATCCTCGATTCACTGATCGATCTGAAGGCGGACGGCTCGTTTCGCCTCGACATGTCGTATTTCGATTATTGCACCGGGCTGACGATGACCAATGACCGGTTCGCCAAATTGTTTGGGCAGCCGGTGCGTTCGCCGAACGAACTGCTCACGCCGTTCCACATGGATATCGCAGCCTCCATCCAGGCAGTCCTGGAGGAGGCGGTACTTCGCTTGACCCGCAGCCTTGCGCTTCAGACCGGCGCACGCAATCTGTGTCTTGCCGGCGGCGTTGCGCTCAATTGCGTCGCCAACGGCAAGGTGTTGCATGACGGCAGATTCGATTCGATCTGGATTCAGCCGGCCGCCGGTGACGCCGGCGGTGCAGTTGGAGCTGCACTCGCTGCCTACCATCAGTTCAGACAACAACCGCGCCATATCGCGGCCGGCGACGGCATGTCCGGCGCTTTTCTGGGACCCGAATTCTCGCAAGAGGTGATCGAGCAGCGGCTGCGCGCCGCCGGCGGCCGCTTCGATGTACTCAGCGAAGATGCAATGATCGAGACGGCGGCGGCGGCGCTGGCCGACCAGCTCGCGGTCGGCTGGTTTCAGGGCAGGATGGAATTCGGCCCGCGCTCGCTCGGCGCACGCTCTATCCTGGGCGATCCGCGGTCGCCCTCGATGCAGAAGAACCTCAATCTCAAGGTGAAGTTTCGAGAGAGCTTCCGGCCGTTTGCGCCGGCGGTCACGCGCGAGGACGTTGCGGATTGGTTCGAGCTCGACGGCGACAGTCCGTACATGCTCCTGGTTGCCGGCGTCAGGGGGGACCGGCGTCACATGATGAGCGCGGACGAGCAAGCATTGTTCGGCATCGACAAGCTCAACGTGGTGCGCTCGACGATCCCCGCCGTGACGCATGTCGACTATTCCGCCCGAATCCAAACGGTGAGCGCCGACACCAATTTGCGCTTCCATCGCTTACTGTCTCGTTTCAAGGCGCTCACCGGTTGCCCGGTGCTGGTCAACACCAGCTTCAACGTTCGCGGCGAACCGATCGTCTGCACACCAGAGGATGCCTTCCGCTGTTTCATGGGTAACGAGCTCGACATGCTGGTGGTCGGCAACTGCATCCTGAGAAAAGAACAGCAGGATCCCGCACTCAAGCGTGACTACAGTGCAGCCTTCTCGCCGGACTGAACGTCCGGCATGGCATGGTGGCTCGGATTGCCACGCCTCGGCGAAGCCCTAGGACTCACCAGCCGCCGACCCATTCCTCCCTGCCCCTCTTTTCGTCCAACGCATCAGGGGCTCCAGCCATGGCCTCCTGGCCATGCGCTCCGTTATGACCTGTGCCCACACATCCATTGCGCCCATCAGTGACCCTTCCCCACCGGGTTATGTGCGCCCCTCCACAGCCGAAGCATCAACACGATGTGGGTTTCAGGCGCTTCCGGAAGAAGGCGAGAATCTCGTCCCGGGCAGCGAGCGTTGGCTGCCCCACCTCATCGACAAGATGAACCGTTACGACACTGTGGGGCGTCTTCACGAACTGCTCGAAGAACGGCGGCTTGGGTCCGGTATTCGCGGCAGTGTCGGGCAAGACGCGACCAATGAAGCGATCGCCGAGCGCGGCCTGGTAGGCCGCAAACCGTTCGGCGCGGCAGAATGAATCGCCCGCAAACCGGTAGGCAAGGACAGTCAGATCTTCTCGTTCCAGCCGCGAACGGACTTGTGCCAGTTCCTCGGCGGAGCTCTCGATGCCTCCGGGATCGTCCAACGGGAGCGACGGCTGGGAGACGACAGGAGCCAGCAGCACCGGCTCCAGCATCATGTTCAGCGCGAAGTTGCCGGTAAAGCACATGCCGATAGCGCCGACACCCGGCCCGCCGCTCTCGTCATGGGCCAGCCTGGCGAGCGCCCGCAACCAGTTGGACACGGGGCTCGATGATCCGCCGCCAAGTGCGCGGAATTCCGCACTGACGCACGCGCGCCGAAAGACGCCGACAGCGGTCTCGGCGTCCGGAACATCGCCGTCCTTTCCAAACAGCGAAGGCATGTAGACCCGGAAGCCGGCATCACGAACCCAGCGAGCGAAACGCGCGACGTGAGGGCTGATACCCGGCATCTCGGTCATGACGATGACGGCCGGCCCCCCGCCCGCCATGTAGACCGGTTTTGTCGCCCCCTCCAACGTGAGGACCCGCTGGTCGAAATCCGATAGATCGTCAGGCTTCAGCAGCGCATCGCTCATGTTGTCCTCCGGAAAAGGTTGCACAGACGGTATTTCCCGGGCATTTATTCCGACAAGTGTCAAAACTGACATTAATCGGGTCTATTTTGCCATGCTGCTCGTTGACGTTCTCGTCCTGGAAGGCGCCTCCGCGGCCAGCGTCGCCATCACCTTCGAATTGATCGCAGTAGCCAACGGCATTCGTGCAAGGGCCGGACGACCGTCCTGCTTCGACGTCAGAATTTCCGGTTCCGGAGCGAGATGGGCCACGAGGCTCGCAAGGCTTTCCTCGAAGGAAGTCGCCAGCAGACCCGCGGATGTGGTGATCGTCCCCGGCCTGGCCTGGATGGATGAGCAACTCATTCGCGAAGGATTGCAGCGGCGGGACGCCGAAACGGCGAGAAAGGCTCTGCAGGCGGCCTTTCGATCCGGAGCCGAAATTGCCAGCTCCTGTTCGGCCGTATTTCTGGTCGCGAGCGCCGGGCTGCTGGATGCCCGCCGTGCAACCACGACCTGGTGGCTCGCGCCGCTCTTTCGGAATCTATTTCCGAAAGTGATGCTCGACACGGACGCGATGGTGCTGACCGACGGGAGCGTAACGACCGCCGGCGCGGCAATGGCTCAACTGGACCTCATGCTCTCGATCATTGCGCGCCATGCCGGACCCGACCTCGCGGACAGCTGCGCACGGTTTCTGTTGCTGGACCAGCGGCCGTCGCAGTCCCGCTACATGGCGCTATCCTTTCTTGCCGCCGCGGACGAACGGGTTTCTCGCGCCGAGCGCTGGGCACGAGCGCGACTGCATCGGACCTTTTCAATTTCCGAGCTCGCGAAGGCCGTGGGACTGGGTGCGCGCACGTTTGCGCGCCGATGTGAGCGCGCCACCGGGCTTTCGCCGGTGAGATTTGTCCAGAAGTTGCGCATCGACAAGGCGATGGAGCTTCTGGAGACAACGCGGCTCAGCCTCGACGAGATCGCGGAGAGGGTTGGGTATGCCGACCCCTCCATGCTTCGCAAGCTGCTGCATCGGGAGAGGACGCCCGGTGCGCGGGCCTCCCGTGCCGGCCGCAAGCGAGAGAAGAGCGCCGCGCCCTCCAGAACGTCTGCGAAAAGGCCACCTGCACCGCACCGGAGACCACCGGTCGGCGCTGGCAGGAAGGGATCGAAGACAGCTTGAACGATCCTTCACCGTCCGCATCCCAACGGCGGAGTCTCTCAGGGCGCGACCAGTTTCTTGCGAATGGCATAGCGGACCAGTTCGGCCGTCGACGACATCCCGAGCTTGCGCATGGCCGACGCACGATGGGTCTCGACGGTCTTCACGCTCAGCTTCAAAATGGTGCTCATGGATCTGTTGGTATGCCCTTCCGCAATCAATTGGACCACGCTCTGCTCACGCGACGTTAGCAGCATGTCCGACTTGCCATGCTTGTTGAGCTGGTAGTCGTGGAGCAGCTTCTCCACCAGGGCGCTGGTGAAGTAGGGCCTGCCGTCGAGCAACGCCTCGATTGCGGAAATCAGGTGCTTCTTGGCATCCGACTTGAACAAGAAGCCGCGAACTCCGGCCAGAACGGCTTCAGTCAGCAGTTCCTCGTCCTCGTGCATCGTCAGGATCAGCACTTCCGTGCGCAGATCAAGTGCCCTGAGCCGGCGGCTGACCTCCAGCCCGTTCATGAGTGGCATCGAATAGTCGACGATTACGATGTCCGAGCTCGTCTCCACGGCCAGACCGACGGCTTGCTCACCATTGGTCGCCTCGCCGGCGACGATCCAGTTGGACTGCGTTTCGACAATCGCGCGAAGCCCTGAACGTACGACTGCATGATCATCCGCAATCAAGATGCGTTTCATGGCGTCGTTCTCGTTTTCCGGCCGCAATCAATGGAGACGGCCGGCAACCGCAAGGTCGAACGATCATGCCGATCATGGCTCGAAGCGCCATCCTGCAAAACCCTGAGCTGCGTCGGCGAATGTACCGACGTGGCCGCCTTCAAGGAGATCCCGCGGACCGACGCGCTGTCATGCCTCAACCAGCTGCGCGCGAACGGCATACCGGACCAGACCTGCGGTTGAGTTCACCTCCAGTTTGCGCATCGCAGCCGCCCGATGTGCCTCGGTTGTCTTGACGCTGAGGTTCAAGATCGCGCTGATGCCCTTGTTGCTGTAGCCTTCAGCTACCAGCTTGACGACGAGCTGCTCGCGTGGCGTAAGCCCGCGACGCCGATCTGCTTCGCTGCCCGCGCCGTGATCCAGTTCGTTCCGACAGCTTTCGCTGCAGAACCGCTTATGCACCAAAAGTGCGTCGACGGCCGCCAGCAGCATTCTGTTCGCGTCCGATTTCGCCAGAAACGCGCGTGCGCCGGCCTCGAACGCCTGCTGCGCAAGCAGACCGGACTTGTGCACCGTGAAGATCAAGACTTCCGTCTGCAACGGATAGTCCCTGATCCGCCGCGCAACCTCCACTCCCGTCATTCGCGGCATGGAGAAGTCGACGATAGCCACATGCGGCCGGCTTTCGATAGCCGCGGTCAGCGCCTTGCTGCCGTCGTTCGCCTCGGCAACCACCTCCCAATCCGCCCGCTGTTCGAGCACCGCTCGCAAGCCCAATCGCACCGCTTCGTGATCATCCGCGATAAGAAAGCGTTTCATGGCAGAGCACTCCAATGTCGCTATACGGCAGCCATTCCACCCGCCACCGATAACCTTCTTCTTCTTGCCTCAGTGGGTGCCAGCTTGGGCCCTCCCGAAGCCCGCGGCCTTTCGCCGGCCACGCTTGTTCGTCGCCAGCCCATGCGGAAATTCCGCGCGCAGGACGGTGCCGGAGAGCTGTATTGCCGGATCGGAGTGGATATCCAATGACCCTCCGATCTGTTCGAGACGTGCCCTCATCGCGGGAATTCCGACGCCGATGGATATGGTTTTCGCGCCTTGCTTCGCGTAGTCGGCGCGCATCCCCCGCCCATTGTCAGTGACCGTCAGTCGAAAATGACGGCCGATCGCATCGATAACGATGCTCACTTCCGTCGCTTGCGCATGGCGGAATATGTTCGTGAGGGCTTCCTGGACGATCCGCAGCAAGGCGCGTTGCTTTTCGTAAGGTAGCCTGTCGACGTCAGGCACGATCCTGGTCGTGACCCGCAACGAGGTGCGGGCCGCAAATCCATCGGCATAGTGCTCGATCGCGGCCTTGAGTCTGTCGATCGTCAGATTCTGGGGGTGTAGCAGATAGGAAAAGGCACGGATTTCCCTGAGTGCCTCGTCGATAGACGCGTCGATCTCATCGCAAAGCCGTTCGGCACCGACCGGGTCGCTGATGTTACGCCGGAGCCGCATGAGACCGAGACTCGCGGCAATCAAATGCTGACATGTCGAATCATGGAGATCGGAAGCAATCCGCTGCTGGATATCCTCCTGAATGGACGCCAAATTGGCCCCGACGTGCAGATCATCGACTCCTTCGGTCGCGGCTTCGAATGCACCATGACGCATGGTACGATGGCTGCCCATCAGCCGGATCGCGCCAGTTGTTACGGGATCCACAACGGGAACGATGGTCGTCTCCATATTTTGCCGCCGGACGCCAAATGCGAGACGATGGCGAATCCTCACTTCAGTTCCTTCCGCAACACAGGCGCGGAGGGCCTCATAGATGGATCTCGCGTCATCCCTGCTCATGCAACTGGAGACGTCCATCTCCCGGATGTCATCGGATGAGATGCCGAGATGCTGCTCGAAGGCCGGATTGATCCCCTCATAGACGAAGCGTCCGCCAGGCGAAGGGCGCACTACGAAGAGAAAGTCGGCCGAGCACATCCAGTACAGCCGGTCGCTGGCTTCTTCGAAACCGAGCCGGAACGACCCTGTGCCGCCGGTTCGAATTGGCTCGGGAGCGGGAAAGCTATGAGGCTTCACGGTACGCGCTCACTCTGCTGCGGCAACGCCCGACATTGAAGCTCGATATCGAGAGTCACCGTCCTGCCCCGCAGGCGAGGCATCACCCTGGATCAGAGTACAGACGCCCGTGGGGTCCGCAGATTATACACCGTTAGGTTGATCGCGCCATAAGTAGTCGTAGCGCGAGATTGGAATCTCGAATTCGTGAGGGGAGACCTGAAGGGACCAAATGCGGTTCGTGCCAGACCATTCGGCACTGGACTCAAAAGAGATGCAACAAATGCTAAAGTGCCACCTACAACCTTTACGAGCGACCAAATTATACAACAGCTTTATCGACACGTAAGCAACGCGCTCCGAGAATCATGCATATCGTTCTCGGATCGAGATCGGTCGACATGTACCACCAGGCGCTAGCGGGTTCCCGTTCCGCTCGCGCTGGACTTCTTCTTCTTTCCTGCCTTCGCGCTCGGAGAGGGCTGTTGAGGCGGCGCGATCACCAGCGGATGAGACGGCACCTGGAGGCGGTTAATGCCGACGTCGTCCCTGAGTGCATCGGTATCCAGGCGTTGGCTTCGGTCCACAGAATCGCGCGGGTCTGCGGCAGCGGCAGACGGCGCCGCTAGACCAACGGCGACTCCCATCAGCACCCACGCGCATTTCATCATCTTGCAGGCCCCTCAAAAAGCGAAGTCAAGTCGAGGACCGATCCTGAGGTCCCTGTAGCGCCGCACCGCAACATTCGATGTACGCGCCTCGTACAACACACTGGTCGTCAGCGACACGTTGCTGGTAAAATTGTACTTCACACCCAGGTCCGCCGAGTAGATCTGGTCCTGCCGCCCCCGGTTCAGCCCGTCGGTGAACCAGAAGGCTTCGAACAGCGGCGTGCTCACGATCGACCATTTCGGATCGAGCTTGACCTCGATGCCGAGCAACGCGTCGAAGCGCCAGCGGCGAGCTTCCGCGAGGTCGGAAAACCGGTAGGTCACAAGCAACAGCGGCGAGAGTGTCACATTATTCATGCGGAAGTCCCGCGCCACCGAGCCCATCACGTCATGCGAGGTGAAGGCAAGGTCCCGGTAGACACCGTCGAAATCATATCGGTTCTCGTAGATGGCGGAGAAGCGCCAGCCGTCCCAATTCTCCGTCAGGCGCGCTCCCACGCGTGCGACTGCAGCGTTGCCATCCTTCTCCCTCGCAAACGCCTCGTATTGGGCGCGAGCGTAGAGCCGGTAAGAAAGGTCATTTGTCAGATTCCCGTCCAGCCTGACGCTCACGTCAGGCTCGTAGTAGAAATCCGATTTGCGGTTGTCCCGGCTGAACAAGGCATTGTCGGTGAAAGTCGGTGCAACGGAGCCGACGACGCTCCACGACGGAGCGGAGTAATACGGCACAGGACTGCTTGCCTTCAGCTCGGTCAGATCAACATCCGCGGCCCACGCGGTGCTTGCTCCAAACAATCCAACGACCGGTAACAGAACGATAGATCCACGCATGGCATGCCCCGATGGCTTCTGCGTACACCAGGAATCGCCTCAGATTGGGCAGCGATTGTGGCGTGTTAATGATATGATTTTAAATCAGGGATTGAACCGACAGATTGCCATTTCCTAAAATGCCGGAAGCTCCCGACGCTGCGGAACAGACGCCGGGGAACTCACTCTGCATCTGACCCGATCGGTTGCGTTGCCCCAAGAAAAGCGGAACGCGCGCTGGCCTCACGGCCAAGCCCACTCGATCCGCCTAGTAGTCCACCGCGTCCCTGGTAATCGGACAGGTCATGCAATGACCGCCTCCTCGGCCCCGCCCGAGCTCTGCACCGACGATGGTGATCACCTCGATCCCTTCCTTGCGTAGCAAGGTGTTGGTGTAGGTATTGCGGTCATAGGCAAACACCACGCCCGGGGACGCGCAAACCAGATTGGCGCCGCTGTCCCACTGCGTCCGCTCGCGCATATAGGCGTTGCCGCCGGTCTCGACCACGCGCAGCTTCTTCAGGCCAAGGGCCTCAGCCACCACATCCACGAACGGCTTTTCGTCCTTGCGCAGTTCGAGGCCGGCGGAATTGTCGGCCGGCCGGTAGGAAAAGGCCGCGATGTTGTTGACGATGTCGGGATAGAGCAGAACGCAATCCCGGTCGGCGAACGTGAAGACCGTATCCAGATGCATTGCGGCGCGGAGCTTCGGCATCGCAGCCACGATCACACGCTCGGCCGCCTTTTTCCTGAACAGGGCTGCGGCGACCTGGCTGATCGCCTGCCGCGAGGTGCGCTCGCTCAACCCGATCAGGACGTTGCCCTTGCCGATCGGCATCACGTCGCCGCCTTCCAGCGTCGCGAGACCGTGGTCCCGCGTCGGATCGCCCCACCAGACATTGACCTTGCCGGCGAAATCCGGATGGAACTTGTAGATGGCGGTGGCGAGGATCGGCTCTTCATGCCGCGCCGGCCAATAGAGCGAATTCAGCGTGACCCCGCCGTAGATCCAGCATGTCGTGTCCCGCGTATAAAGGGTGTTGGGGAGCGGCGGCAGCAGATACTCGGTCATGCCGGCGGCCTCGCGGACGAGCTTGAGCATCTCGCCGCCATGGGCGTCCGGGAAGTCATGGGTCGAAACGCCACCGATCAGCGTTTCGGCCAGTTCGCGCGGCGTGAGGCTCTCGAGGTAGCCCCGCAGCTCGTCGACGAGACCGAGACCGACCTGATCGGGAACAACCTGGTTGTCGAGGATCCACTTCCTGGCCTCGGGGATCGCGACCGTCTCGGTCAGCAGGTTGTGCATCTCGACGACTTCGATCCCGCGATCGCGCATCTTCTGCACGAAATCGAAGTGATCGCGCTTGGCGTTTTCGACCCACAGGACGTCGTCAAATAGCAGCGTGTCGCAATTGGAGGGCGTGAGGCGCTGATGGGCGCGGCCGGGTGAGCAGACCATGACCTTGCGGAGCTGACCGACCTCCGAATGAACGCCAAAGGGACTATTGGATTCCGATGCCTGCTTTGCCATGGGACTGCCCTTGAGGGTTGCCTTGCCTAGATCGTGATATAGCCGGTGGCCAATCCGTGAATCCCGACAGCAGCGCCGACGGCGGCTGCGATGAAGATGCCCCACTCGACGGCCGTGAAGACCCTCGCCTTCTGTTCCAGGCGCGCCCAGAAATAGAGTGCCGTGCCGGGCGCGTAGAGGATCAAGGACAGCAGCAGAAACTTCATTCCGGCCGAATAGATCAGGAACAGCGTGTAGATGACGGCGATGCCAGCAAAAATCGTGTCGCGCGTTCGCTCGCTGCTGCTCTTCTCATAGGTCTCGCCCCGCCTGACGAGCAGGAGCCCGTAGGCTGCGACGAGGAAGAACGGAATGAGTGACATCACGCTCGTCAGATTGAGCATCAACGCGAACGCATCCTGCGACCAATAGGTGCTGATGACGAAGAGCTGGACGATCACATTGGTGAGCCAGAGCGCCGCGGCGGGCACCTTGTTCGCATTTTCCTTGCCGAACAATGCCGGCATATCCCTGGTCCGACCGGCGGCGGAAAGCACCTCGGCACAGATCAGCGACCAGGCGAGATAGGCCCCCAACACCGAAACCAGAAGTCCAATGCTGACGAAGATCGCGCCCCAATGCCCGACCACCGCCTCCAGGACCGTCGCCATGGACGGCTGCCGCATGCCGGCGATCTCGGCGCGGAGCAGCACGGCATATGGCAGCATGGTGACGAGCACCATCAGGCTCGTGACGATCGCAAACCCGAGCAGGGTCGCAGCGCCGACATGCGCGCGCTCCTTGGCGTAGCGTGAATAGACGCTGGCGCCCTCGATGCCGAGAAAGACAAACACCGTGACCAGCATGGTGGCGCGGATCTGCTCGAACAGGCCCTTGTCCGGCATGCCCACGCCGCCCCAGAAATTGCCGCGGAACATGTCGGCGTTGAACGAGACGATCAGGATCACGATGAAGACCAGGATCGGTACGATCTTGGCGACAGTGACGATGGTGTTGATCGCGGCCGCCTGCTGCACGCCGCGCAGGATCATGAAGTGGAACAGCCAAATTCCGATCGAGGCGACGATGATTGCGGTGACCGTGTTCCCGTCGCCAAAGACCGGAAAGAAGGCGCCCAAGGTCGACTTGATGAGGACCCAATAGGATACGTTGCCGATGCAGCTGCCGATCCAGTATCCGAATGCCGACAAGAAGCCGGGATAGTCGCCAAATCCTTCCTTCGCATAGGCATAGACGCCGGCATCGAGCTCGGGCTTTCGCTCGGCCAGTGCCTGGAACACCCGCGCGAGGGTGTACATGCCGCCGCCGGCAATGCACCATGCGAAGATCGCGCCGAACGGACCAGTGGCGATGCCGAAAGTTCGCGGCAGCGAGAATATCCCCGAGCCGACCATCGAGCCGACCACCATCGCGGTCAATGCGAACAGGGAGAGCTTCTGGATTGACGGCGTCCCAGTCATGTGAAGACCTCGCGACACGCGGGTGCGCAACATCCCGGCCGAGCGACTTTGCCGGCGGTCGCACGATGCGCCTTGGGCGACACCTGGAATATCGGGTGATTACCTAGTCGAGCGTCGGGATTTCCCTCGCCGGAAACAGCCACTCACGACGACGGTGGCGCGGAGGCCATGGCCGGTCCCTTCTCCCCGAACCAGGTCACGTACAATGTCGGCAGCAAGACAAGCGTCAGCACGGTCGCGACCAGCAGGCCGCCCATGATTGCAACCGCCATCGGCCCCCAGAATACGGTTGGAGCAATCGGGATCATGCCGAGAACGGTCGACACCGCCGTCAGCATGATGGGACGGAAACGGGAGCTGCTGGCATCCACCGCCGCGTCCCATGGGCTCTTGCCGTGCGCGCGCTCCGCATCGATCTGGCTGATCAGGATCACCGCGTTCTTGCAGATCATGCCGAGCAAGGCGAGAACGCCGAGAATGGTGACAAAGCCCATCGGCCTGCCGGACAGCAACAGCGCGGCCACGACACCGATCATCCCGAGCGGAGCCACGCTGACGACCATGACCAGTCGCGAAAAGCTCTGCAGCTGGACCATCAGAACCGTGAACATGACGAACAGCATCATGGGAACCACGGCGAGCACGGACGCCTGCGATTTCCGGCTCTCTTCCACGGTCCCGCCGACGGCCACATTGTAGGACACGGGAAGCGTCTTCCTCAGCGTTTCGATCGCGGGCGACAGAGCATCCACCATCGTATCGGGCAGCGTTCCACCACCGATATCGGCACGCACCGTCAGGGTCGGGATGCGGTCGCGTCGCCAGATCAGCGGATGCTCCTGATGATATCCGAACGTCGCAAACTGGCTGAGCGACACCGTCTGTCCACCAGGTAGCGGCACCTGGAGCGTGCGCAGGTTGGACAGCGAAATGCGCTGTTCGTCGATTGCCCGGGCCACCACGTTGACCAGATAGATGTCGTCGCGGACCTGGGTGACGACTGCGCCGGATATCACGGTGTTCAATACGCTCGATATCGCCTGCGAGCTCAGGCCGAGACGGCGCGCTTCATCCTGATCGACGTAGATCCGCAGCTGGCGCTCCGGCTCCATCCAGTCGAAGTTGATGCCCTTGGCCCTGGGATCCGAGGCCAGGATCTGTCCAACCTTGAGTGCAATCGCACGCACCTGCTCGACGTCAGGTCCGCTGACGCGATATTGCAGCGGCCATCCGACAGGCGGGCCGAGGCCCAGAGGCGAAACCGACGAGACGGCCGCCGGAAACTCCTCCGCGAGACGACGTTCCAACCCCACCTGCAGGCGCTCGCGCGCTGCGACGTCCTTTGCCACGACAACCGCCTGCGTGAAGGAATCGTTCGGAAGCTCCACGCTCAGTGGGAGATAGAAGCGGATCGCGCCGCGTCCCACATTGGTGCTCCAATGACGGACGTCCGGATCGGCCGCCAATGCTGCATCCAGGCGCTTGGCTGCCATCTCGCTCGCATGGATCGATGCGTTCTGCGGCAGGCTGAGGTCCACGAGCAATTCGGGCCGATCGGACGACGGAAAGAACTGCTGCGGGATCAACGGAAGCGCGAGAACGGACGCGACAAAGAGCGCCAGCGAGATCGCGATCGTCAGCCACCTGGCGCGCATCGCCAGCGTCAGAAAACTCCGATAGAAACGGAACATCGCGCCGGGCTCGGCAGCGCCCTTCCGCACCGGCGGGACAAGAATGACGACACCCAGCAATGGCGTGAAGACCACGGCAACGAGCCACGACACCAGGAGTGCGATCGCGACCACCGCAAACAGCGAGAAGGTATATTCGCCGGCCGAGCTCGCGGCAAACCCGACCGGGATGAAGCCCGCAATCGTCACCAGCGTTCCCGCAAGCATGGCAAAGGCATGGCTGCGGTAGGCAAACGTCGCCGCGTCGACCTTGCTGTCGCCTTGCGCCAGCCGATTGAGCGTTGCGTCGGTGGTCGTCATCGCATCGTCGACCAGCAGTGCGAGCGCGATGATCAGCGCTCCCAGCGATATCCGCTGCATGTCGACGCGAGCGATCTCCATGATCGGAAACACGATGGCCAGCGTCAACGGGATGGCAAGCGCGATGATCAGGCCGGGGCGGATTCCGAGGCTGATGAAACTCACCACCAGGATGATGGCGATCGCCTGAAGGAGCGAGGTCATGAATTCGCCGATCGCGCCTCCGACCACGACTGCCTGATCGGCAACGAGGATCGGCTCGATTCCGATCGGGAGGTCGGCGGTGATCTCCGCCATCACCTTCTTGACGTTTCTGCCGAGCGCAAGAATGTCGCCGCCCTCGCGCATCGCGATGGCAAGCCCGATTGCAGGCTGGCCGTTGACCCGGAACATCGGTTGCGGCGGATCCACGTAGCCGCGCCGCACCTGCGCGATGTCGCTCAAGCGAATCGTGCGTCCTGCCGCGACGAAATTGACGCCGGCGATGTCCTGCTCCGACTGAAAACCGCCTGACACCCGCACGGAGATGCTTTCCTTGCCGGTCTGGATCACGCCCGCCGGGCGGACGATATTTTGCGATTGCAGCGCGGCGAGCAGAGCCGCCCGATCGACGCCCAGGGTCGCAAGTTCCTGCTTGGAGAATTCGACGAAGATCACCTCGTCCTGCGCACCCAGGAGCTCGATCTTCGACACGTCATGGACCTGAAGCAATCGGGAACGGATGTGCTCGACGTAATCTCGCAACTCCCGCTGCGTGAAGCCGTCGCTGGTGAAGCCGTAGACGATGCCGAACGTGTCGCCGAAGTCGTCATTGAAGCCCGGACCGACGACCCCGGCAGGCAGGGTGTGCCGCATGTCGCCGATGCTCTTTCTCACCTCATACCAGGTGTCGGAAACCTGCCTCGCGTTCGCACTTCCCTTCAGGTTGACGAAAATGGTGACGAGACCCGCCCGGGTGAAGCTGCGCAGGAAGTCCAAATGGGGCGTCTCCTGCAATTGGCGCTCGAGCCGCTCCGTCACCTGCTTCATCGTCTCTTCGGTCGTTGCCCCCGGCCAGGCCGCCTGAACGACCATGGTCTTGATGATGAAGGAGGGATCCTCGTTTCGGCCAAGCCGGAAATACGCCAGTCCCCCGGCGATCACGGCAACCATCATCACATAGACGACGAGCGAGCGATGCCTGAGGGCCCAGTCGGAGAGATTGAGCCCGGTCATGGCTCTGACCCGAGCACCCGCACCTTCTGGCCCGGGTGAAGCGCCTGCACGCCCGCGGTGACGACGATTTCTCCGGCGTCCAACCCCTGCGAAACGATGACCTGTGCCTGGTCGAAACGCAGGATATCAACGTTGCGCGCCGAAACGACGTTCGTCGACGGATCGACAACCCACACGGCCGGCTGTTGATTGATCCGCGTCAACGCGGTTGCCGGTATGTCGATCACCGGCCCGGAACTGGTTTCGACGCGGCCGTTGACGGTCGCGCCGAGCCGCATCGCCGCCGGCGGCTCCGTCAAGCCGACCTTGACCTCGAAGGTGCGGGTGACCGGATCGGCTTGTGCCGCGATCTGACGAATGCGGCCTCGCGCCGTAATCTTCGGATCATCCGTCAGGCTGACGGTGACCTGCACGTCGGCTGGGGCCGATCTGACCATCTGAGCAGGAACATCGAAGATGGCGTCGCGGCCGTCCTGTCTGGCGATCCGCGCGATCATTTGTCCGGCCTGAACGACCTCGCCGGCCGACGGCCCCGTCGCGGTGATCTTGCCCGGCGCGTCGGCCCGCAGTTCGGTGAAACTGACGAGATCGTGCGCAGAACTCAATTGCGCCTCCGCCGCCTCGACCTGCGACTGCGCGGTCTGTCGTGCTTGCGTCGCCGCCTCGAAATTGGCGCGCGTGGTCCACCCTTGTGCCAACAGCGTCTCCTGGCGCTCGTAATGGTTGCGTGCCTGCGTCAACTGGCCCTGTGCAGCGGAAAGAGCAGCCTTCGCCTGCCGCAATGTGCTCAGCTCGTTCTGGGGCTCCAGTTGCGCCAGCAACTGCCCGGCCTCGACCCTGTCACCGAGCCTGGCCTCGTTCGCAAGCAGACGCCCGGAGATCCGGAAAGCGACGCTGACTTCGTCCTCCGCCTCGATGCGCCCCGTGAAGGTCAGCGGCATCAGGCTCTCACGCTTCTCGATCGTCGTGGTCCGGACCGGACGCGGAGACGACTTCGTTGTTTCCACCTGACGATCACACGCAGCCAGGATCGACGCGGATGCAACTACCATCAGCGTCAGTGCGATGGCTTGCCGAGGTGTCGTTCGGCGACCGCGCATAGCCAAGCTCCTCAAATTCCTGAGACGTTGCCGAGCAGGTCAGCCTTTCCCGAGGTTGCGATTTCGCGGCATCGCCCCTCGGTATTCTTGCCCAGGGGATCGGCCGCACACATTGGCAAATCTACTCGGTGCGGCCGGATGCAATCGCTGTTACGCGCGGCGCAAACGCAGGCAAAAACCTGACGAGGCGCAACAACCGTCCGACAGCGCTCTGGGGAATTCCCGACGCCTGATCAGGCAATCACCCAATATCGCCGGTCTCATCAAGAGCGCACTGTTCCAGGCTCAGACGAAGCGATCGAGCGCGGCGGCTTGACGAATGAGAGGGCCCTCAGGAAAACGGGACGCGCATACGGGCGTCGGAGTCGGGGCGTCATGGCGAAGCGCGGCGTCCCGAGCGGCATGGTTCCTCTGCCTTTGGCTCGTGCTTGCCGGCGCCTCTCTCGATGACATTCCTGCCGCAACAATCGCCGTCGCGACGGCAACCTGGACGAGCCTGCGTTTGCTGGAGCCTGGCACGTCGCGGCGCTCACCTCGCGCGATCCTCCGACTGGCGCTTCTGTTCCTGTACCAGTCCATTGTGGCCGGAGTGGACGTCGCAAGGCGCGCACTCGATCCCGGCCTGCCGCTGCGCCCTGGATTCGTCGCGTATCCAACCCGCCTTCCGCGTGGCCTGCGTCGCAACGTGTTCGCTACACTCACCAGCCTGTTGCCAGGCACCGTGCCGGCCGGAGAGGAGGAGGCGCAACTCCTCTATCACTGCCTCGACGTCGATCAGCCCGTGATCGCCGAACTCGATCAGGAGGAGGCGGCCTTGGCTCGAGCGCTTTACAATGACTGAGTTCCTGACGGTCGCGGTCGGCTTCATTCTGGCCATGCTGGCGCTTGGACTGTTGTCGATCCTGCGTGGCCCTGGCGACGCTGATCGAGTCATGGCGACGCAACTGATCGGGACCGGAGGCATTGCGACACTGCTGCTGCTCGGAACCGCAGCGAGCATACCCGCAGCGATCGACGTGGCTTTGACCCTGGCGCTGCTCGCCACCTTCACCTCCATCGCGTTCGTCAAGAAGGGGCTTTCCCGCTTCGCGGCCGATGGAACCGCATCAACGGAGGACGAATGAGCCTCGCACGCGACGTGATGACGATTGCGGCAGTGTCGGCCGGCGCGTTCTTTTTTCTGGCCGGCACGGTCGGCCTGCTTCGCTTTCCCGATACCCTGACGCGCCTGCACGCGCTGACCAAGGCGGACAATCTCGGCCTCGGTCTGGTTGTGCTCGGACTGCTCCCGCAGGCAGCGAGTCTTCGCGACGGGCTGAAGCTGGTTGGTATCTGGCTGCTCGGCCTGCTCGCGGGCGCCACCGTCTCGCAACTGATTGCGCGCGCGGCGCGCCATGGCCAGTTGAACCGATGAGCATTGAGACGGTCTTCGAAATCGTTCTTGTCGCGGTCGTGCTGACCCTCGGCGTCTGGACGATCGTCGTGCCCGAGACGTTTTCGGCCACGGTCGGGTTCGTCGCCTATGGACTGCTGGTGGCACTCATCTGGGTACGCCTCGATGCTGCCGACGTCGCACTGACCGAGGCCGCAATCGGCGGCGGGCTCGGTGGCGTCTTGCTGCTGGGTGCGGCGGCGCGGTTGCGGGATGCCGACATGATGGCAGACGCAAGGCCAGGCAAACTGCTGCGAGCCGGCGCCGCAGCGCTGTCCGTATTGACGGCTGCGGTGCTGGCCGGGGTGGTCCTGCTGCTACCCGATCCTGCGCCGACGCTTGCCCCGGCTGCTGTTGCAAATGCCTGGGCGACGGGCCTGTCAAACCCCGTTACCAACGTGCTCATGGCGTTCCGCGCCATGGATACCATGCTCGAGAAGGTCGTGCTGTTGCTGGCCATCATCGGCGTTTGGTCGCTTGCGCCTGACAGCGCGTGGGGCGGCCGTCCCGGGCCGCGCCACCAGGCCGATCCACGTGGCGTTCTCGCCTTTCTTGCGCGGCTGCTGCCGCCGGTTGGCATCGTCATCGGGATCTATATCCTCTGGACCGGTTCTGACCATCCCGGCGGAGCTTTTCAGGGCGGCGCGATTCTCGCGTCGATGTGGCTGCTGGCCATCATGGCCGGATTGGCGGACACGCCACTCGTGAGCCATCGATCGGTACGGTTCATCCTCGTTGCCGGGCCTGGTCTGTTCCTGCTCGTCGGCCTTGCCGGCCTTCTGTTTGGCGCCGCATTCCTGTCCTATCCGCCGGCGCTGGCCAAGCCGCTGATACTTGGCATCGAAATCGCAATGACCCTGACGATCGCAGCGACGCTCGGACTGCTGCTAGCCGGTGCGCCGGAACGGAGCACGGAGCCGTGAGCGGCGTGACGGTGTTCGGATTGTGCGCTGCTGCCGCAGTCGGACTCGGGCTCTACGGCCTGATCACGAACCCCCAGCCCCTCCGCAAGATCATCGCCTTCAATCTGCTCGGCAGCGGCGTATTCCTCCTGTTCGGCGTCGTTGGACGGCGCGGTGCGGCGGCAGGGATGGGCAACGATCCCGTGCCGCAAGCCTTGGTGATCACCGGCGTCGTCGTCGCGTTTTCCGCAACGGCTTTGGCAATTGCACTGTTGCTGCGGCTGTTCCAGACGAGCGCCTCCGTGGCGCGGAGCGGTCGCGCCTCGCCGGGCGATGACCCAGATCAGGCTGGTGGCTGATGCTGCCCCCTGCCCCTGCGCTGGACGCGGCAACAACCCCAAGCGGCTTCCTGCTGGTGCTGTCGATTGCCATACCCATCGCGGGTGTTCTGCTGGCCTTCGTCCTGGGCGACCGATACGTCAGGCTGGTCGCATTCGCGATGGTCCCGCTGGAGCTGGCGATCACCGTGACGATTGTGGCAGCAGTGCCGCACAGCACGGGCCCTCTCGTTTACCTGCTCGGCGCCTGGCCGCCGCCGCTGGGGGTGGCGCTACGCGCGGACGGATTGGCGGCCGTGATGCTTGCGGCAACCGCAGTCGTGATCTCCGCAGTCGCCGTCTATGCCGGTGCTGAATTCTCCGTCACGACGACCAAGGCCCGCGCGCCATTCGTGTTCTGGATCCTGCTGCTGGCGGTCTGGGCCGCGCTGAACGCAATCTTTGTCGGTGGAGACCTCTTCACGCTTTATGTTGCCCTGGAATTGCTGACATTCGCCGCGGTGCCGCTGGTCTCGCTGGATGGCCGCCCGGAGACCCTGCGAGCGGCGATACGGTACCTGCTCTTCGCGTTGCTCGGCTCCGTGCTCTATTTGCTGGGCACGGCACTGCTCTATGGTCTCCATGCCACCCTGGATATCGTGCTGTTGTCGCATCGGATTGGAGCAGAGCCGGCCTCGCTCGTCGCGGCGGCATTGATGACATCAGGTCTTCTGGCCAAGACCGCGCTCTTTCCGTTGCATCTCTGGCTGCCGCCGGCCCACGCGGGCGCGCCAGCTGCCGCCAGTGCGATCCTGTCTGGCCTCGTCGTGAAGGGATCTTTCTTCATCATCGTGCGGCTCTGGTTCCAGGTGATGCCCGGGCTGCCCGGTTTCGCCGCCACGCAACTGCTCGCTGCGCTGGGAGCGGCGGCGATCGTGTTTGGAAGCGTTCTCGCCTTGCGCCAGGAGCGACTGAAGCTCCTGATCGCATATTCAACGCTGGCCCAGATCGGGTATCTCTTCCTGATGTTTCCGCTCGCGTTCAATGGCTCGGGCCACCTGGAGAGTGGCGAGGCCCTGGCAGGCGGCCTGCTACAGGCTGCCTCTCATGCCACTGCGAAGGCGGCGATGTTCATGGCCGCCGGATCGATCTACGCCGGGCTCGGCCACGATCGCATCACGGGGCTCGGCGGTATCGCGCGGGTCCTGCCCTTGAGCGTGCTGACGTTCGCCTTCGCCGGCATCGCGCTGATCGGCGTGCAGCCGAGTGGCGCATCCCTGGCGAAAGACCTGTTGCTTCAGGCCGCGGCCGAGAGGCAGCAATGGTGGTGGGCGGTCGTGCTCCAGGCCGGCGGGGTATTCACTGCCGCCTATGTTTTGTTGGTTCTGGCTCATGCGCTGGCCCCTCCGGACAAGCCCGTTGTATTGACGGGCCCGGCACCGCGCCTCGGGGACGTGGCGGCGCTCGTCCTGGCGCTCTGCTCGTTATTGCTCGGCCTCGTGCCTTGGGAACCGTATCTGCCTGTCCCGTACATTTCGCCGCCCGATCTCTCCGGTCTCGGAACGCTCTCCAAATCGCTGTTGCCTGTCCTGGGAGGCGTGGTGCTGGCAATCCTGCTCAGCCCCTGGCCGCACCCGTTTGCGTCTTCGGTGCGCTGGAAGGTCGCAATCGGCGTGCTCAATCGATTCCGACGGGGCTGCTGCGCGTTCAGTAGCTATGTTGAAAGGGGCAACGGTGTTCTCTGCGAGTGGCCGGCGGCAAGCACCTGCCTTCTGATGCTGGCGCTGCTGTTCAGCGTGTTGATGCTAGTGGCCGCGTGAGGCGCGAGCTCATGCATCGGAACAGGTCAGACCCAGGTATTCCCTGTCGCCATGATCAGGAACAATCATCCCGACGCCTGAGGGTTTTCTCCGATGCCGCGCCGGTGAACCGACGGCTAATCTCTGACAGCGCGTCCCGCCAGCGTACCAGGCTTGGCCGACGGGGTGCGATCCAGCGGGAGGTCTTCATGTCAGACTTAGTGGCGATCGTTTATCCATCCGAGGCAAAGGCTGAGGAAGTGCGCCAACGGCTGCTCAAGCTGCAGAAGGAATATCTGATCACGATCAGCGATGCCGTGATCGCCGTGAAGACGGATTCCGGCGGCATCAAACTCAATCAACTCGTCAATACGACGTCGATGGGGGCGGTGACCGGCGGTTTCTGGGGGCTTCTGATCGGCATGATCTTCCTCAATCCGATCCTCGGTGTCGCCGTCGGCGCGGCCTCCGGCGCGCTCGGCGGCGCCTTGTCCGATTTCGGCATCGATGACTCCTTCATGAAGGAGTTGTCAGCGTCACTCCACACCGGCAATGCCGCGCTGTTCGTCCTGATCAAGAATATGACTGCAGACAAAGTCCTGAAGGAGATCAAGGACGCCGGAGGGACCGTGCTGAAGACGTCCCTGGATGACACCAGGGAGCAGGCCCTGCGCGACGCGCTGGCAAGCGCCGCGGAGCGACCGGCGGCCTGAGGGCCGCCTTTCGTTCGGTCGCTCAGCGCCGGCTGCCGGCCAGACGCAGCAGCATCATGAACAGGTTGATGAAGTTGAGATAGAGCGACAGCGCTGAAATCACCGACTTGCGGCCGGCCGACGTTTCATCGTCCCCGCTGTCGTACATTGCCTTGATCCGCTGGGTGTCGTAGGCCGTGAGCCCCGCAAAGACGCCGACGCCCACGATCGAGATCAACCAGTCGAGCCCGCTTGATTGCAGGAAGAGGTTCACCAGGCTCGCAATGATGACCCCGATCAGGCCCATGAACAGGAAAGTGCCGAGGCCGGACAGGTCACGCCTTGTGGTGTAGCCGAACACGCTGAGCGCCCCGAACATGGCGGCCGCGATGAAGAACACGCGCGTGATCGAGGCGCTGGTGTAGATGTGCAGCAGTATCGAGAGCGAGACACCGACCAGCGCGGCATAGATGAAGAACAGGAGCCGCGCCGTCGCCGCCGACAGCGTATTGATGCGCGCACTTAGGAAAAAGACCAGCGCGAGCGGCGCCAGTATGAAGACCCACATCAACGGACTCTGCAGCAATGCGGGACCGGTAAGCTGGTAGGTCAGCCACGCCACAACGGCGGTCAAGCCGACGCCGGCGGCCATGTAGTTGTAGATGCGCAGCATGTAGCCGCGCAATCCAGCGTCCATCGCGATTGCGTCAGAGGTCGCCAGGTTCTGATCGTAGTTTGACATCGCTTGCCTCCTCGCGGAGCCGTTGGGAGGCAACAACCCTATCCCTCTGCCCTCGCACGGATATCGGACAATCACCTGATATCCCGGGGGCAAGATCACCCTACTCGGCCTGCAAATTCGGCACGCCTGCCCTTCAGCTTGCGGCGATTTTCCGCCTTACAGAATCGCAAGATGGAGCTGCCGCTTGCGTTCGTCTTTCTGATTACGACCCTTACGCATTTGTCACTGGAAGCGGGTCGATTTCCGGCCTAATCGGCCGACATGCGCTACTTCTTTCACATCGTCGACAAATACGGCCTCTCGCCGGACGAGAGCGGATGCGAGCACGTTGACCAGGACGCGGCGATGCTGCATGCCCGGCGCATTGCAGAAGAGCTTGCCAAGGCCGGGGAATTCGTCCGGTCGAGCTTCGTGTTTGTGGCCGATACCGCTCCCGGACTTTCGTCCGGTCGCAACTGAGGAAAGACGAGGCTGGCCGGACCAGGTCCAGCCTACTGGTTTCCTGCCACTGCTCTCTACATAGAATCACTGATGTTCGAGCAGAAGGGCTGCTCCTAAGGTCTTTGCCAAGGGGTGGCCGGCGCTGCACCGTCGCAACGGCTTGTCGCGCCTGCCCGATCTCCGATTGGAAGGCCAGCTTGCACCATGGCGCCTCCATCGAGCCAGGCCGATCAAGGGCTCTCCCGGAATGCGCTCATCGCGCTCGTGATCGGGTCGATGGTCGGTTCCGGTATCTTTGCATTGCCTGCAGCGTTCGGACGGACCACGGGCGCGCTCGGAGCGATAATCGCCTGGGCCATCGCGGGCACGGGCATGCTGATGCTCGCCTTCGTGTTCCAGACCTTGTCACAACGCAAGCCGAACCTCGATGCCGGCATCTATGCCTATGCCAGGGCCGGATTTGGCGACTATATCGGCTTTGCTTCGGCGGTCGGATACTGGATCGGTTGCTGCCTTGCAGATGTCGCCTGCCTCGTCTTGATCAAGGCGACGCTCGGACAGTTTTTCCCGATCTTCGGCGATGGCACAACGCCGGTGGCGATCGCTTCGGCGACCGTCCTGCTCTGGGGCGTGCACATTCTGCTGCTGCGCGGCATCACGGGAGCAGCCGCGCTCAATACGATCGCGACCTACGCCAAGATCATCCCGATCCTATTGTTCATTGTCGTCGCCATCATCGCCTTCGACGGCACGCTCTTCTCCATGAATTTCTGGGGGACGGAGCAGCCGGACGTCTCGAAGGTGGTCGCGCAGGTTCGCGGCACGATGCTGCTGACGGTGTTCGTGTTCGTCGGAATTGAAGGCGCGAGTGTCTACTCCCGCTACGCCCGGAACCGCGCCGACGTCGGATTCGCAACCCTTGCCGGCTTTCTGACGGTTCTGTGCCTCCTCGTCCTCGTGACGCTCCTGTCGTACGGCGTGCTGCCACGAGCGGAGCTGGCGGATCTACCGACACCATCCATGGCGGGCGTGATGGAAGCGGTCGTCGGCCGCTGGGGCAGCGTGTTCATCAGTGTGGCACTGCTGATCTCGGTCCTCGGCAACTACTTGTCCTGGTCGCTGTTGGCGGCCGAGATCCTACATTCCGCCGCGATCCACCGCACGATGCCCTCCTTTCTCGCCACGGTGAACGTGCACAAGGTCCCTGCCGGCGCACTCTGGCTCACCAACTGCGTCATCCAGAGTTTTCTGCTCGTCACCTGGTTTGCGGAATACGCATTCACGCTTGCCTTGAAGATGACGAGCGCGATGACGCTGATCCCATATTTCTTTGTTGCGGCGTACGGCCTGAAGCTCGCCTGGACCAGCGAGGCCTATCACGCCGGCGAGCACGCCCGCATTGTCGACTGGATCCGCTCGGCCATCGCGACACTTTACGCGGCCGGCATGATCTACGCAGGCGGGCCCAAGTTTCTCTTGCTGTCGTCGATCCTCTATGCACCCGGCACGGTGCTGTTCCTACTCGCAAAGCGCGAGCGCAAGGAAGCGATCTTCAGGCCGTTCGAAATCATCCTTTTTGCAGCGATCACGATCGCCGCATGCGCCGGCGTCTACGCGCTGGCCACCGGAGCCATCTCGATTTGAGTCCTTGTCCCTGGTTACATGGAGGCGGATATGAGCACCCGGGCCATCTGTGGCGCCTTGATCCTCGGCGGATTGGTGGCGGTCTCCGCATGTCCAACCCTGTCGCCGGCCCAGCCGACCGAGACCGGCGTGTCTGCCCAAAAAGATGCCGGCGCGCCGGCACCGAAGAGCGCAGCGCCCAATACCAATACGAACCCGACGAAGCACCGTTACTGGCGTCACCGCGGCGGAAAGCATCCGCACTATGGCAGCCGGCGCGTGCGGACCTAGGTGCAAAAGGACGATCGTCGACTCCAGCGATTGGACCGATCCATGAGCGAGTCCAGGACAGGACCGGAGAAGCTCCACGAGGTCGTTCTACGCGACGATTCCACCGGCCGACCGGAGAACGACGCACGACGCAGCATGCTCGCGACCGGTCTCACGCTGCTCGCTGCGTGCGTTTGCCTGTTCCTGGCGTGGCAGACGGTGTCCAGTCTCCTGCTCATCTTCGCAGGCGTGTTGTTCGCCGCATTTCTGGACGCGTGCGCGAGGGCTCTGGCGCCGGTCCTTCCGCTCAATCGCGCCTGGCGACTGACGCTGGTCCTGTTGCTGTTCTCCGCTCTGTCGGGGTTTGGAATCGTCTGGGGTGCGGGCAAGCTGCCGGAGCAGACGCGCCTCCTGCTGAAGGTCATGGACAGCCAGATCGACGTCCTGCAGGAGCATCTCCTGTCATATGGCGTTGACCTCCTCGGCCCGGAATGGGGCCGCGACTTCGCGCAATGGCTGTTCTCGGATCAGGGCCGATTTCTCAGCCACGCTCAATTTCTGCTCGGCGGAGCCTCAACTCTTCTGACCGGCGCGCTGGTGATCCTGTTCCTCGGGATCCTCTTTGCCTTCGATCCGAACAGCCATCGCGATAGCCTCGTCATGCTGGTGAAGCAGTCCTATCGCGCGCGGACAAGAGCCGTCATGGACGAGATAGGCACCGTCATGCGGCTGTGGCTGGTCGGACAGTTCATCCGCATCATCCTCATGACGCTGTGGGTCTGGGTCGCACTCTACCTCATCGGGCTGCCCGGTCCTTTCGTGCTCGGATTGCAGGCGGGACTGTCCAATTTCATTCCCTATCTCGGACCCATCGTGGCCGCAATTCCGATCGCGCTCGTCGCAATGCCGCTCGGCAGTTCCCTGCTGATCTGGGCCGTCCTGATCTACACGATCATCCAGTCGGTCGAAGGCTATGTGATCGGCCCGCTGATCCAGCGTCAGGCGGTCGAGATCCCTCCTGCCTGGACGCTGGTCGCGATTGTCATGCTGGGCGCGCTGTTCGGCGTCCTGGGCATCGCACTGGCGATGCCACTGGTCGCGATCGGCCGTGTCGCAATCATCCGATTCTACGTCGAGGACTACCTTGGCGATGACCTCAAGCAGACGTTCAACGGCGGTAGATCGAGAGTGGATCGGCCATGAGCAAGATCGATGTACAACGAAACGTGGGTACCGAGCCTCCCTCGTATCGTTCCGGAATGGCTCATTTCCTGTGGCAGCAGCTTCCTTACATCGTGGCGCTGGTGCTCGCTATCGGAGGCGTCGCCTATACCAACGTCTCCCACCAGCCTCTCGTCGGCTATTGGGAATTCCTGGCGCTTGCCATCTGCGTCGTCTGCGTCGTTACCAAATGGCCGGAAACCCAGGGCAAAGAGACCCAGCTCCGATTGATCTGGACCCAGGCGCTGCACTGGATTGCCGTCCTGGTCACGATGAACATCATACTGGTCTCGGGCGTCCAGCAGTTGCTTCCGACACCGGCAACCGGCCTGGTCCTGCTGACGTTGCTCGCACTCGGCACGTTCCTTGCCGGCGTCAGCCTGTTATCGCTGCAAATCTCGTTCCTCGGCCTGGCGATGGGCGTCGCCGTCCCGGCGATATCCTGGCTGAAGCAGTCCGTCTTCTTCTTCCTGCTGGGCGCAGTGCTGCTGATCGGCCTCGGCATCACGTTCTGGCTCCGCCAGGACGGCCGACCGAGGATTGCGCCCTCCGACACCAACAGCCAAGTGGAGGCCTGAATGCGAATGACACGACTTGTTGCAGTCTTCGGCACATCCGCGCTGCTATGCATCGCCAACCTGCCCGCGCGCGCCGAAACGTTCAGGGTCGGCCGGCTCCTCTGCTTGAGCACCCCGCGCGTCGGGCTTGTGCTCGGATCAGCGCAGTCACTGCGCTGCACATTCTTCGCGAGAAACCCGCCGAGGCAGTTCATCTATGAGGGACGGATCCGGCGCGTTGGCCTTGATCTCGGCGTGACCAGTGCAGGCTCCCTGTCCTGGGCCGTGCTCGCCAAGAACTCGCGGATCGGGTCCGCCACCCTGCGCGGCAACTATGTCGGCGCGAGCGGCAGCCTCGCATTCGGCCCCGGTCTCGGCGCCAACGTCCTGATCGGCGGCTCGCGCAGGAGTGTGATGTTGCAGCCGCTGTCGATCGAGCGGTCGATCGGGATCAATCTCGCGGCCGGCGTCACCAATCTGACGCTGGGCCCGCGCGGCAGCCGATAGCTCGCAACAGCGATTTCACGCGCGATCGCTGGAGTCCGGTTGGGCCCACGCGAACATTCCCACCCCGTCGCTCAGGGTTTCGTCGGATGTCGACCGCGCGGGCTCGAAGCTACCATCCCAAGCGTGCCGATCATCGCGCGGATCAGGAGGATGGCATGACGGTCTATGACAGCCGGTCGGACATCGGGGTTCTGGGCTCGCCTCCGCTGTGGGTCTGCGCTCTCCTTGGCATCGTGATGATCGTCGCCGGCATCGCGGCTCTCAGCGACGTGGTCTTCGCGACGATCATCAGCGTCAAGCTGATCGGGCTGACGGCTATCGCGGCTGGCGCATTCGAGATCGCCCATGCCTTCTGGACCAAAGGATGGGGCGGTTTTCTGTGGCAGATTGTTCTCGGCGCGCTCTATCTCGCCTTCGGGCTTGTGCTGCTCACCCAGCCGGCTTCCGGTGCCCTGATCCTCACCTATTTCCTCGGCGCGGTGCTGTTCGCCTCGGGCGTCATTCGATGCGTGCTGAGCTTCGCCCATTGGCGACAGAACGGATGGATGATGCTGATCTCCGGCATCTTCGGACTGCTCGCGGGCGTGCTGATCCTGTTCGGCTTTCCGACCATCAGCGTCTGGGCCCTCGGATTCCTGCTTGGCGTCGACCTGATCTCGCACGGCCTGGCGTGGCTGCTTTATGCGCTTCAATCCGTGCGGCGAGCTGCGTAACGAACGAAGGAGAAGATGATGATGGACACTCCCACCCGTCGAGCTTTCCTTGGCTTCGCTCAGAATGCCGTTGCTGCCGCGGCGATCGGCGCTATCGGAGTTCGTCTGATTGAGACTGCAGAAGCGATGCCGATTGCCCACGATCTTGGCCAAGCCAGCGAGCCGTCGGACCTCCTGACGCAAGCTCAGTGGTGGGGACCCCCAGCCGGTCCCGGTTGGGGACCTGGTCCGGGCTGGGCTCGTCCGCGACCGCGCTGGCAAGCGGGGTGGTGGGGACCGCCCGCTCCCGCCTGGGGCCCTGCCCCCGGTTGGGGACGACCGCCGCTACTCTGGCAAGCGCAGTGGGGACCGCAGTGGGGACCGCCGCCTCGTCCAGGCTGGGGCCGCCCACCGCCGCGCAGGCGCCGATGGGTTTGCTGGTGGCATCGCGGTCGTCGTCGTTGCGGATGGCGGTGGCGCTAGGAAGCCCCTCTCAACTTGCGCAATCCGCTGGCAGCAGATTTGACACGAAGGCGATGCAGGCCCGACCCGGGCGATGGAGGCGATCGTGCGCCACGCGAATCAATGGCTCCTGTGGGCCGCTCTGATAGCTCTTCTCGTGGTGGCAGCCGCCTTCTGCGTGTCGGTATGGCAGGCAACTCCATCGATGCCGCTCTACCGCAACATCATCCTCGGAGGGGCCGTCATCCTGATGTTGGTGTTCGGCTGCGGCCTGATTGCGCTGATGTTCTATAGCCGTCGCAAGGGTTATGACGAACCCGCGCGCAACGATCGGATACGGCGGGAGTAACGAGGCGCTGGTGGAGCACAGACCCGGCCCGGCTCTCAAGTCTGGAGCAAGGAGCGGACAATGAACCTTGCTGGCGTCCCGATCAGGCTGCTGGCGGCAACACTCGTGACGATCATCGCCGGTGGGACCGCCCGGACCCAACCCGCCGCGGCCGGAGCCCCTGCGGTCGGCGTCGTGGAAGCGACCAGGCGGCCGATCACCGAGACCAGCGAATTTCTTGGACGGATCGAGGCGATCAATCGGGTCAACGTCGTCGCGCGCGTGACGGCATTTCTGGACAAGCGCCTGTTCGACGAGGGCGCCGAGATCAAGGAAGGCGATGAGCTCTATCGGCTCGAACGTGGTCCCTTCGAAGCGGATCTCGCATCGAAACAGGCGCAGGTCGCGCAGCTCCAGGCAACGCTCGAAAATGCCAAATTGACGACCGAACGCGCGCGGACCCTGCTCGGGGGCCCTGCCGGGCAACAATCCACCTACGATGCAGCGATCGCCAACCAGCTCAGCTTCGAAGCCCAGGTGCAAGCCGCGCAAGCCCTGGTCCAGGCCTCCCAGATCAATCTCGGTTACACGATGATCAACGCGCCGATTGCCGGCAAGATCGGACGCACGGCGGTGACGGAAGGCAACGTCGTCGGTCCGAGCTCGGGCGTGCTGACCACCATCGTCAGCCAGGACCCGATGTATGTCACCTTCCCGGTGCCGCTCCGCCAGGGGCTCGAGCTGCGGGAACGATACGGACCACAAGGCGGCCTGGACGCGGTGGTGATCAGGCTGCGACTGCCCGATGGCCGCATGTACGGCCACTCCGGCAAGCTGAATTTCGTCGACAACACCATCGCCCAGGGCACCGATACCATCACCGTACGCGGGGAGATCGGCAATCCGATCCTGCGGGCTTCTTCGGCGGCTGGTGTCATCGTCCACGAACTCACCGACGGCGAGTTCGTCACCGTCGTGCTGGAGGGCGTCCAACCGATCGAGGTGCTGGCAATCCCGCGCGCCGCTGTGCTCTCCGATCAGCAGGGCGACTATGTGCTGGCTGTCGGCGCCGACAACAAGGCCGAGCAGCGCCGCGTCCAGCTCGGACAATCGACCACGACCATCGCCGCCGTGATCGCCGGACTTGCGGCCGGCGACAAGGTCATCGCGGAGGGCTTGCAGCGCGTTCGTCCCGGCCAGACCGTTTCGCCGGGACCGGCAAGTCCGCTGATCCTGTCGAGCATGAAGGCTGCCGCAGACGGCACGGCTCCGCAAGCGGATCACGGCGCCTCCGGCACGAGCCGCCCGCTGGACCGCAAACCATGATATCTGCCGTCTTCATCGATCGTCCGCGGCTTTCGATGGTGATCGCCTTCATCATCACCATCGCCGGCGCGCTGGCGTTGATGCAGATTCCGGTGGCGCAATTTCCGGACATCGTGCCGCCGCAGGTCACGGTCTCCGGCACCTTCCCCGGTGCATCCGCCGAGGTGGTCGAGAGCAGCGTCGCCCAACCCCTCGAGGCGCAGATCATCGGCGTCGATCGCGCGCTCTACATGAAATCGACCAGCGCCAATGACGGCAGCTACACGCTGACGGTTTCGTTCGCGCTCGGCACCAACCCCGACATCAATACCGTCAACGTCAACAACCGCGTGCAGAGCGCTCTGTCGCAATTACCGACCGAAGTGCAGCAGCAGGGGGTGACGGTGCACAAGCGGTCCTCGTCGATCCTGCAATTCCTGGTGCTCTACAGCGCCAATGGCCAGCAGGATCCGCTGTTCATCACCAACTACGCGATCATCAACGTGCTCGATGCGATCGCCAGTACGCCCGGCGTCGGCCAGGCGAACCTGTTCGCCAAGATGAACTACTCGATGCGGATCTGGTTCGATACGCAGCGGCTCACCAGCCTCGATCTCACGCCATCGGACGTCATTGCCGCGATCCGCACGCAAAGCGTCCAAGCGCCTGTGGGTCGCATCGGAGCACGTCCGATCAGCGACGACCAGCAGCTCCAGTTCAATGTGCAGACCCTGGGCAGGCTCGCCACCGTCGACCAATTCGCCAATATCGTGCTGCGTGCCAACCCGGACGGCTCGTCACTGCTCGTGAAGGACGTTGCCCGTGTCGAGATGGGTGCGCAAAATCTCGACAGCGAAGCGCGGATCGACGGCCGCGCGGCCGTGCCGGTCGCGATCTATCTGGCGCCGGGCGCCAATGCGATGACCACCGCACAGGCCGTGGCGGCGACGATGCAGCGGCTGTCGCTGCGTTTCCCCACCGGCCTGAGCTATCTCGTGCAATACGATTCCACGAGCTTCGTGCGCGACACGATCACGGAGGTCTTGCGGACGCTGGGCGAGGCCTTCATTCTGGTCGTGATCGTGGTGTACCTGTTCCTCGGCAATCTGCGCGCCACGGTGATCCCGGCCGTTGCCGTTCCGGTGAGCCTGATCGGCACGTTCGCCGTCCTGCTGGTGCTGGGCTATTCGGCCAACACGGTGTCCCTGCTGGCCATGGTGCTCGCCATCGGGATCGTGGTGGACGACGCCATCGTCGTCGTCGAAAACGTCGAGCGGGTGATGGAGGAGGAGCCGGGCCTTTCCCCCGCCGAGGCCAGCAAGAAGGCCATGACCCAGATCACCGCGCCGATCATCGCGATCACCCTGGTGCTGCTCTCGGTCTTCGTACCGATCGCATTCATTCCTGGCATTTCCGGAACGCTGTTTCGCCAGTTTGCGGTGACGATCAGCGCCGCGATGATGATCTCGGCGTTGAACGCGCTGACGCTGTCGCCCGCCTTGTGCGCGCTGTTCCTGCGCCACACCGGCCCCAGGCGCGGCATCATGGGGCGCGTCCTCGGCTTCGTCGACTGGCTGCGCGACCGCTACAGCGGCGGCGTCCGCCGGCTTTTGCGCGTAGCGGGCCTCTCACTGCCGCTCGTCGCCGTCCTTGCCGCCGGTATCTTCGGCATGTCGCTGATCACGCCAACCGGTTTCCTCCCCGAGGAAGACCAGGGCGCCTTCTTCACCTCGGTGCAACTGCCAGACGGCGCATCGGTGGCGCGAACCAGCGAGGTCACCCAACAGATCGAGGATATCCTGAAACAGATCCCCGCCGTCGATCACGTCCTCGCCATCGTAGGCTTTTCCCTGCTCGACGGCGCATCCGAGCCGAACAGCGCATTGGTGGTCACGCGCCTGAAGCCGTTTTCCGATCGCAAGGCGGCAGCCGATTCCGTGCAGGCGCTGATCCGGCAAACCTTCGCAGCCGGCGCACAGATTCGACAGGCCAACGTGTTGCCGTTCAACCTGCCGCCGATCATTGGGCTCTCCACCGGAGGCGGGTTCGAATACCAGCTTCAGGCGCTGGAAGGACAGAGCCCGGCCGCGATCTCCAGCGTCACGGGGGCGCTGATCGGTGCAGCCAACGCCGATCCACGGCTTGCGCGTGTCTTTTCGACCTTCACTGCGACCAATCCGTCCGTCTATCTCGACATCGACCGCCGCAAGGCGCAGGCGCTCGGCGTGACGGTCAGCGACATCTTCACCGCCTTGCAGGCGACGCTCGGCGGCATCTATGTCAACAACTTCAACCTGTTCGGCCGCACCTGGCAGGTCAACGTTCAGGGCGAAGCGTTCGATCGCGCCGATATTTCGGACATCTGGCGGATCTATCTGCGCAACGGCGCCGGCCAGATGGTTCCGATCAGGTCGCTCGCCGGGATCAAGATCGTGACCGGGCCTCAAGTGATCACCCGCTACAACAATTATCGCTCGGTGACGGTGAACGGTAGTCCGGCGCCAGGCGTCTCGTCTGGCACCGCGATCGCGGCGATGGCGGAGATCTCCAACGCCGTGCTGCCCGCGGGTTACAGTTTCGAATGGACCGGCACGGCCTATCAGGAGCAACAGGCGAGCGGACAGACCGGAACGGTGCTCGCGCTCGCCGTGCTGTTCGCCTATCTGTTCCTCGTGGCGCTGTATGAGAGCACGGTGATTCCGATCCCGGTGCTGCTGTCCGTCGGCGTCGGCGTGCTCGGCTCCTATGTCGGCATCAAGATCGCCGGCCTCAATCTCGATCTGTATGGCCAGATTGGCCTTGTGGTGCTGATCGCGCTTGCCGCCAAGAACGGCATCCTGATCGTGGAATT
>Ga0105237_10001358_pt1 | contig 32392 bp, 28 predicted proteins | sample KBSC24metaG_FD_81520 | JGI IMG/M metagenome (GOLD analysis project Ga0105237, IMG submission 81520) | Corn rhizosphere microbial communities from Kellogg Biological Station, Michigan, USA - KBS C2-4 metaG | ecosystem: Host-associated > Plants > Roots > Rhizosphere > Soil | place: Michigan, USA... | reverse complement strand
TCCGTTCGTCTCCCTGCGGTCCGGGCCTTGCACCACCCTGCTGCGCAGTACCGGCTTTAGGCGCGACGTCGCTTTCGATCACCTCAGACGATTTCGGCTTCGGCACACGCTTCCAACTGATGATGTCAAAACTCGAGCCACTGTCGAGTCGCATCATGATGTTGTCGTTTCCACTGCGATCGGCTGTAAGACGAAGATTAGAACTCGCTTTCAATTGCCCTGTGGCTTGCGGCGGAATGTCCTTATCTTCGTCAGCCAACTTCTGCGACTCTTTCAGCACGTCTTCCGGCATGACGTTGCGCGACTCGATCCAACCTTCAGTCAAATCTTCGTCACGAGCTTTAACTCTGAGCCATCTTTCTTTTCGCGTGTTGTCGCTGGGATCGTTGACGTCGGTGGATTCGAGTATATCCACGGTGTCGCCGCGGTTTACCTGTAAAAGATCGGCGGCGACGACCGCTGTCGAGCTGCGGATCTGTGCGCGGCCGGCGACGATGACGCCCGTGCTGTTTCTCTTTGCCAGCGTCCGGCAACCCATCAACAGCAAAAGAAGCGCGAAAACAAATGTCGTTTTGGTAAATCTCATGTCAGTGTCGATAACCAAGCGAGCGGAGCAACTCTTTCTGATCCTCGTTGAGTTCGGGGCTAACTCGTAGCTGAGAAGTCTTGCCGCTCGAATCCAGTTGCAGGCCATACGCTGGAAGAAGCTGTTCGAGTTCTATCTCTTTACTGCTTTCAACGTACGACTTCACGAAATCTTTACTCGCCGGAGACAAACCCAGCAGCCTGATTATAGCTTCATTTCCGTCTGTCTTGTCAGTGACGCCACCATTAAAAAGGTCTCGGTAGCGGTCCGCAAGAGTTGTTTTACCGGAGGATTCTCTGCGAACCATTAAGTCGTACAAGAACGCGACCAGGATTCCTTTGACGTACACCTGAGTGCCCGCGCTTGTCCAACGTCTCTCCGACTCTTCGATCAACGAAAGCTTATCGGGATGAGCACTATATACATCGTAAACGCCGGACAAGGTCGTCAGGAATCCTTCGAAGTTAATGACCTTTAACTCGAGCGCCGTGCGTAAGGCCGTGTAAAGCGTGAAGCCTTCGAAGAACCAGTCGTAGTCGCCTTCCAACTTCAAAGAGTTGGGTACCCAAAGGTGCAACAGTTCGTGCGTGAAGATCACGCGGACCTGTCCGAGCGAGTTCTTGCTGCGGGCAGCGGGATCCATGAGCACCACGACTGAAGATCCTCTCGTCTCAGCCTTCCAGATCGAGTTACCCAACGCAACCGGAGACGCAGCGATCATGATCACCGACTTACCCGGCAATCTGAATCCAGTGAGCGCCAAGTACCTCTCCATCACTTCCGTCGCGGCGTTCAGAGCATCGTCTTCGTTGAAACGCCACGATCCGTTGACGACTGTTTGAAGCATCATTCCGCCAACACTCTTTGATGCTTTGCGAAACGCGCGTCCGAGGAAGAAGACAGACTTCTCCGGCGCCGGCACTTCGTAGCGCCCGCTCGCGTCAGGCGTGCTTGACGATTCAACGCTCCATCCGGCAGGCACTACAAACTGGGCAGAAACACTTGCCGTGTCGACAGCTAAAGTGTCAGCAAACATCAGAAAGCCGCGATCCTCAGCAAGCCAACTGGCGTGCGGAACATCAGATACCGGCGGATTTGAAAGTCTTACCAGGTAAACGATTCTGCTGGCATCAATCTCGGATTGGAACTCGCCGGTCGCACTCTTCTTCGCACGCGCGTCCTGACCTGTGGGTGTAAACGCTTGAAATTCGTCAACACGCTCCGCCAGCCCCAACGCGCCCGCGTATGCATTTCGAAACGACCATGAACGAGCCGGCGCCGACAACTCCGCATCAACTCTAATCAGACCCGTTGTCGAAATCGAAATCGTGACCCGATCCCGACCATCCGCGTTAACGGAAACACAAGCGACACAGATTAAGACACAAAGTATTTGGACCAATTTTAGCAGCGCGGGAGAATTGCGTTTTTCGGCTGGGTCTAGGTAGAATTCCAAGGCTCCCTGAATCTAACACATCCCACAGTGACCGGCATGTTGATGCGCGCATTACAGAATCAGAGCAACGCCCTGGCGCGTTGGCTCAGTCTGTTGCTCGTAGTCCTCATCCTGTATGGGACGACGGTGGAGGCCGCTCACCGTCACGGCCGCGTTCTGTCGAACCACCAGGCGGCATCCCGGGTCGAACCGGATCAACCAAACTCACCGCTCAGCAGCAAAACGGGGTGCAGCGACTGTCTGATCTGCCAGTTACATCAGCACTTCGCCACCACGCTCATTGCTTATCGACTCGTCGATGCTCCGGCTCAGTTACACATCCGAGTTACCACGGCCGCCCCGCGAGACGTCCATTTCCAATCAACAGCACCTAAAGCCGGACGCGCCCCTCCTTTTATCTCCTAACAAACAACCGTCAAACAACAGGCGCTCTTAGCAAGCGTCTGCACTTGTACCTTTTAGGAGATAGAAATGTATATCAATCGAAAACGAGGCATTTTAAATGCCTGTCTGCGCGCTGCGCTGTCAACTATCTTGCTCAGCTTCTTCAGTTCACACGCGCTCGCGCAAACAACATCGACGTTGCGCGGCACCGTAACACTGGGCGCTACCGGCAAACCGATCCACAACGCTCTGATCACGATTCTTCAGTTGAAGCGGACCGTCGACACCGACGACCAGGGTCAATACGAGTTTCAGGGCGTGCCGCCAGGAAAGTACGACGTCGTTGCGCACCTCGACAGAGTTCCGGACCTCGTTCGTACGGTAGACGTGACCGGTGAGACCACCGTCGACTTTCAGTTTGAACTCACAGGCGTGCGCGAGGAAGTCACGGTAACAGCAACAGGCAGCGAGCAGGCCGTCAGCAGCTCGATTCAATCTGTCGAAGTGCTCGGTTCGATCGAGCTCGCGAAGAAGAGTCCGGTGTCACTCGGCGAGGCGCTGGACGGCGAACTCGGAATCGCGAAACGCAGTTTTGGACCGGGAACCGCGCGTCCAGTCATTCGCGGTTTCGACGGCGACCGTGTGCTCGTCCTGCAGGATGGCAATCGCATCGGAGGTCTTGGTTTCGAGTCGGGCGATCATGCCGAACCTGTCGACGTTCTAACCGTCGAGAGAGTTGAAGTCGTCAAAGGTCCCGCATCACTCCTCTACGGAAGTAACGCCATCGGCGGTGTGGTAAACACGATCTCCGGCCACGACTCACCGCACAAAGGTCTCAACGGCTACTTAACTGGCATCGGCAGCACGAACGGTGACCAGGGCGGAGGAAGCGGCGGTATCGAGTTTGGCACCAATCGATGGTTGACGTGGGCGAACCTCGGCGGCCAGAGATCAGGCGACTACGACACTCCGATCGGCCGCGTCGACAATTCATTTTCAAGAGAAGCAAGTGCAGCAGCCGGCTTTGGCTACTATCTCGACAAGGGCTTCTTTAGTTTCAACTACAACTTCAACAAGAGACGCTACGGTATTCCGTTCGATCCCGCCGAAAGTGATCCGGAGATCGTCGAACTGAACCCACGCCGTAACAGCGTCGAGTTTCGCGGTGGTTTTCGCGAGCTGAAATCATTCATCACTGCCGGAACTTTCTCCGCGCAATACAACGACTACCAACACACGGAAATCAATTCGCTAACGGGCGAAACGAATACAGCGTTTACGAACAATACTTTTCTTTACCAGGGCCTCTTTGATCAACAAAAGATCGGCAAATACTCCGGACGCTTTGGTTTCTGGGGAATGCACCGTGATTTCGCAGCCACGGGCGAAGAAGCCCTGGCGCCCCCGACGACGCAAAATGCCTTTGCCGTATTCGGTGTTCAGTCGTTGGACTTCGAACGCGTGTCTCTCCAGTTCGGCGGCAGGCTCGAAAACAATCGCTACAACCCGGAGCCATCTGAAACGCGCGGTAGTCTTCCGGATAGAGGCTTCACGGGTTTTTCCGGCGCTGCGGGAATACGTGTCTCGACGTGGAAGGACGGATCCTTCGTTGCGAATTACTCTCATTCTTACAGAGCGCCGTCGTTGGAAGAGTTGTACAACCTTGGACCACACCCTGGAAACGCGGCGTTTGAAATCGGTGATCCGAACCTGGACCGGGAGCTGGGAGATGGTCTGGATTTCGGAGTTCGGCATTCGTCGAAGCGTGTGCGTTTTGAAGCGAACGGTTTTTACTACCACATCAAAGACTTCATCTTCCTGGCCCCAACGGGAGAAGTCGAAGACGGGCTTAAGGTGTCGGAGTACGATCAGGCAACGGCACGCTACACGGGAGCCGAAGCGCGCTTTGATACAGCGCTGCATCCCGCTTTATGGCTGAATCTCGGGCTCGATTACGTGAATGCGGAGCTGACGTCGGACAGTACTCCCCTGCCGCGAATTCCGCCGTTGCGTGGTCGTATCGGGCTCGAGTTCAGACATAAAGGGCTGCTGCTGAACCCGGAAATCGTGATGGCGAACCATCAGGACCGTGTCTTTCCGACCGAGACGACCACCGCGGGTTATGCATTGTTCAACATCGCTGGCTCATATTTGTTCGCGCAGAAGCATGCCGCGCACATCATTTCGTTCAATTTCTTCAACGCAGGAGACACGCTCTATCGCAATCATCTATCGTTTATCAAAGACTTTGCGCCGGAAATGGGCCGCGGGTTCCGTGTGACCTACACGCTGCGGTTTTTATGATCTCTTGTGCATTTTTGTGAACTAACCTCTAAATCGTGGCGTATGGCAACTAGCACTAGGCAGATTAGTTTGACAGGTTATGCCGGCACTCCTAGAATAAACCGAGGATTTAGCCGTGAGTCTGGTCAAGATTGTCATCATCACCATCATCGTTATCTTGAGTATGCTCCTGCTCGGCGGTTTTTTTATCTAGCCGAACGGCTGATGCGGCTTAAGATCGTCCTTTTCCTTCTACTCGTCTGTCTTTACATCAACACCCCTGTAACCCTGGCCCAGCAGACCGATGAAGACGAGGTCGTGCGCGTCAATACCGACCTGCTCCTCTTTCCGATTCGAGTACGAGACAAGAAAGGCCAGGCAGTTGCCGGCTTAACCGATCAGGATCTTCTGCTCAAGGATCAGGATCAGGTGACGACGGGCGTGTATTTTTCTCCGGGCGCTGATCGCGTTGCGTTGTTGTTTGCGCTGGACCAGTCAGGCAGTCTGCGCGAGATCATCTCGCAACAGCAGGAAGCAGCGCTTGGTCTTTTCTCGAGATTTGGTGAACGGTCCAGCGTCGCCGTGCTTCGTTTCTCCGATACGTCCTCGCTTGCAACCCCGTTTACAAAGGATCTAGCGGCAGCGAGATCGGCGTTTAGATTCGGAGCGGCGCACAACCAACGCACCGCCATCTTCGACGCTGCCGCAGATGCAATCAAAGCGTTCGACGATTTGCCACGCATGCGAGCAGAGCGCCGTATCGTGGTGCTCATCAGCGATGGTCTCGACAATCTCAGCAGGACCAGCGCGGAGAGCGTTATCAACACCGCCGTCGAAAAACGTGTCTCGTTCTACGTGATTCACCTGCCGCTCTTCGAACCACGCGATGGACGGCTCGCCGTGCGTCCGCCCTCCAAAGGCTTCAAAGATCTCGCCGAGAAAACTGGTGGAAAATATTTTCTCGTTGGCGACGCGAAGTCAGCGCTGTTGCCAAAGCAGAACGATCTGACACCGATCTTTCAGGCAATCGAAGAGGATTTGAAAAGCCAGTACCTTTTGGGTTTTTATATGTCTGAATCATCGCGTGACAACCGCAGACATACTTTTTCGGTGACAATGAAGCCTGAAGGGATCGAATACTCTGTGGGTCGCTTCGGCTACTCGCGCACGCAAAAATTCTTTATCAATCTGCCGGCAGGTAAGAAAACGCTTCCATAATGACTGACTACAACGACCTTCAACTTCGACCAATTCGACGAGCATTGCTCAGTGTTTCTGACAAGAACGGAATTGTAGATTTAGCCCGCGAGCTCGGCCGCTTCGACGTGGAGATCATCAGCACGGGTGGAACCGCAAAGACGCTGCGTGACGCGGGCCTCCAGGTGCGCGACATCTCGGAGATCACCGGTTTTCCGGAAATGATGGACGGGCGCGTGAAAACGCTGCATCCGCGCGTGCATGGTGGTCTGCTCGCCATTCGCGACAACGCGGACCACGTCGCCGCACTGCAACAGCACGGAATTGAGCCGATCGATCTGGTGGTCGTAAATCTTTACCCGTTTGCGGAAACGATCAAACGTGAAGGAGTCACGCGAGAAGAGGCGATCGAACAGATCGACATCGGTGGTCCGGCGATGATCCGTTCCGCCGCCAAGAACTCGCAGGACGTCGCAGTTGTTGTTTCCCCAGAGCAGTATGCGGGCGTTCTGGATGAACTCAAAACTCATAGTGGTGCGCTGTCACTCAACACCAGACGACAGCTAGCTCAAGCTGCATTCGAGCAAACTGCACAATACGACGCGATGGTGAGTTCTTACCTCTCGGGCTCGAGCGGTTCGTTGCCGGATCGTTTGACCTGGACCATGAAAAAAGTTTCGGACCTGCGCTATGGCGAGAATCCGCATCAGAAAGCCGCGCTCTATCACCTCTATGGGCAAACGTCAGGCGCCGGCATCGCCAACGCCGAGATTCTTTCCGGCAAGGAAATGTCGTTCAACAATTACGTAGACGCAGAAGCGGCGTGGCAACTCGTCTGCGACTTCGAACAGACCGCGTGCGCAATCATCAAGCACACAAACCCTGCCGGCGCTGCCCTGGGAAACAACCCTGCCGAGGCTTACCAAAAAGCGCTGGCGACTGATCCGGTGTCGGCGTTCGGCGGCATCGTCGCGTTCAATCGCACGGTCGATGCTGCGGCGGCGCAGGAAGTCACGAAGATATTTACGGAAGTCGTGATCGCGCCTGAGTACCATCCGGAAGCGCTCGAACTGTTGCGCGCGAAGAAGAACCTGCGTGTGATTCGCATGAAGTCAATGGAACAATCGCGGAAAGTTGAGGTCAAAGAGATCGGCGGCGGGATGCTGGTCCAAACTTCTGACGATCATAAGCTCAGTCGCGACGAGCTCAAGGTGGTGACTGAAAGGCAACCTACAGAAGAAGAGATTCGCGCGCTGCTGTTCGCGTGGACCGTCTGCAAGCACACGAAATCGAATGCGATCGTTTATGCGCGTGAGGGCCAGACGGTCGGGGTCGGGGCGGGACAGATGTCGCGCGTCGACTCGGTGAAGATCGGCGCGATGCGGGCACAGTTGCCGTTGGCTGGTTCGGTGCTGGCGTCTGACGCGTTTTTCCCGTTTCGAGATGGAATAGACCAGGCCGCGCAGCACGGAATCACGGCGGTGATTCAACCGGGCGGCTCAGTCCGCGACGACGAGGTCATCGCCGCGGCCAACGAACACGGCCTGGCGATGGTGTTTACGGGTGTCAGACATTTCAGGCATTGATCGTATGTAGATCCGTGAAATCCGTGGCATACTCTCCGAACATTCAAGCAAGAAGTGAGTACTAAAGATGGCTGAAAACGAAGATCTAATTAACAATATCCCCTCCATCCGTTGCCGCTACTGCGGACAACGAAATCAGATCCGGCCGGAGAACGGCGACGCGCGCTGTGGCCGTTGCCGCCTGCCCTTGTCAGACGAGCCACACAAAAAATTCGCGCACCTGAACAAGGACCAATACATTCACCCGGACGACCGTCGCGCCCTCGCAGCGCTACGCGCGATTCCGGGGATTGACTCAGCCCTGAAGAAACTTCTTGCCGTCACAGGCGAATCCGCGATACGCGTCATCTTCACCGCGAGTGCCGTGAAGGTCACCCCAACGCAGTGTCCCGATCTTTACGCAAAACTCCAGATCGCCTGCACGACTCTGGGCGTCGATATGCCGGAGTTGTTCGTGCAGCAGAATCCAGTCGTCAACGCCTTCACCGGCGGTGTCGAACGTCCTGTCATCGTGCTCTATTCGCAGCTCATCGAGAGACTCAGCGACGACGAGGTTCTGGCGGTCGTCGCACACGAAGTCGGCCACATTCACTCCGAACACGTGCTTTACCTGACAGCCGCTCGCCTGATCGAGTTCCTGGCGAAGACGGCTGTATTGGCGTCGCCATTGACTTTCATCATTAAAGAGCTGCTGACAATGAGCATGCGTGCCGCGTTACTGGCCTGGGCCAGGCGTGCTGAATTGTCGTGCGATCGCGCGGCCTTGCTCGTCACTCAAGACGCAAACGTCATCGGCCGTACGATGATGAAGTTGAGCGGCGGAACTTTCGCTTCGCGAGTTGATTACGATCAATTTCTCGCACAGGCGCGCGACTTTCAGAAAAACTACGACGAGAAAGCTTTGGACCGCTTCTGGGCCGACGCGATTACTTCCGGGTTGAGCCACCCGTTTCCAGTCTGGCGCGTGTCGGAGATACTGCAATGGGTAGAGAGCGGCGAGTACAAAGCACTGATCACGGCGCCCGAAAGCGCCGCCGCTTAAGACTTCCTCTGCGACCTCTGCGTATCTCTGCGTGCTCTGCGTTGCAAACTGATCACAACGCAGAGAGCGCAGAGATACGCAGAGAGCCGCAGAGAAAAATTTATGCTCAAAGACAAAAATGGAATCATCTTCGGAGTCGCAAACAAGCGCTCCATCGCCTGGGCCACTGCCCAGGCGCTGCATGAGGCAGGCGCGAATCTCATCTTTACTTATCAGGGTGAACGCCTCAAAGAGAACGTCGAGAGCCTTACAAAAGACGTTATGCCTGACGCGCTGCTTCTCTCGTGCGACGTAGCGAAGCAGGAAGAAGTCGACGCGACGTTTCGAGAGGTGGGCCAGAAGTTTGGACGCCTCGATTTTCTGATTCACAGCATCGCCTTCGCACCGCGCGAAGCGCTCGGCGGCGAATACCTCGACACCACACGCGAGGCCTTTCTAACCGCGCTCGAGATCAGCGCGTATTCCCTGCCACAACTTGCGCGCGCCGCTGCGCCTCTCATGACCGAAGGCGGCAGTATCGTCACGATGAGTTATTACGGAGCGGAGAAAGTCGTCGCGGGTTACAACGTCATGGGCGTTGCAAAAGCCGCGCTCGAAGCAAGCACACGTTATCTCGCAAAAGATCTTGGACCACGAAACATCCGCATCAACGCGATCAGCGCCGGTCCGATTCAGACCCTTTCGGCGCGAGGCGTCGCGGATTTCAGCACCATGCTGAAGCATCACGCGGAGCGCGCTCCACTCGGCAGAAACGTCGAGGCACGCGAGGTGGGTAATACGGCGGTTTTTCTATGCAGTTCGATGTCTTCAGGAATCACCGGTGAAGTAATCTACGTCGATTGCGGTTATAACATCATGGGTATATGAAGAAGCACGAAAAACGGACCGGTCGCGGAGTTCCAGGAGCCACTCAGGACGAGCAATTGCTCGAGAGTCCACGGGCCGATGAGTTTACGCACACCGATCCGTGGCGCGTATTCCGTATCATGGGCGAGTTTGTCGAAGGCTTCGACGAACTCGCGACGCTGAGTCGCGGCATCGCGATCTTCGGCTCCGCCCGTACTCATCCGGACCATCCGGATTACAAAGCCGCTCAGGAAACTGGCGCGCTGTTCGCCGCGCAAGGCTTTGCTGTCATCACCGGCGGCGGGCCTGGAATAATGGAGGCCGCGAATCGCGGCGCCTTCGATGCAGGCGGACTCTCAATCGGCTGCAACATCGAATTGCCATTCGAACAAAAAGCAAATCCGTACCAGACGCTGAGCCTCACATTCAAATACTTCTTCGTGCGCAAGATGATGTTTGTGAAGTACAGCCTGGCGTTCGTGATCTTCCCAGGCGGCTTTGGAACACTTGACGAACTGTTTGAAGCGCTCACGCTGATCCAGACGAAGAAGATCCGCAACTTCCCGATCGTTCTTTTCGGTCACAGGTATTGGAGCGGAATGCTGGCGTGGTTACGTGAGGAAGTCTTACCAAGCGGAAAGATCGCCGAGCACGATATGCAGATGTTTCACATCACGGATTCGCCGGCGGAGGTGGTGGAGATCGTGATGAGAGCCCAAAGCTCGCTTAAAGAACTGGACACCGGGATCTCAGACGAGATCAGGATCCCGAGCTAGCGCGCGCGTTGGATTGCATCAACCACGCCAGATATGGCGCCGAGCCTGCCGTCACCGGAACCGCGATGATCTCGGGCGTGTCGTAACTGTGAAGAGCGCGCACTTCCCTCTCCAGCTCATCGAATTTCGTTTTTTTAGTCTTCGCAAGTAATAAAACTTCGGACTGCCGCTCGATCTTTCCCTGCCAACGATAAACTGACTCTACCCCCGGCAAAATCTGAACACACGCGGCGAGGTTCGCACCTACCAGCATGTCCGCAAGTCGCGCTGCTTCTTCACCGTTCGCAGCCGTCATGAAAACCACGATTGCATCGTCAGACATAGAACTACTCCTCTTCCTCCTCGACTACTCCGCCAGTCAAAGGCGATGTGTCAGATTCAAAAAATGCAGTGTAGACTTCCATTGCGCGATCGACGTCTCGCTCGTCGACGAAAATCTCAGCACCTTCGGCAGTCGCCGACAACAGTGGCGACAAAGTATCGTTCCAACCCGACTTAACAACGGAGCGGATGTCGTTCTGCGTGAAAATATCGTGCACCATCTCAGCTTCCGCGGGCGAACCCAATTTGTAGAGCGACACGAACCGCGCTTCGCTATTATCGCGCAGCGTATTCTCCGGCGTCAGGCGCTCGACGAGCTGTGAGTTGTCGTCAGGACAGGTTGTAATACCAGGTTCGTATTCAGACTCGCAAACAGGACAGAACATTTTATCTCCTCATCTCCCCGGAAATGGAATCTCATCAAAATGCGTCATGAGTTTGAAGGCGTGAAAACGATCGTTGATCTCAGCGTGAGTCAGACGCTTGACGCGCTCTGTCCCAAACTCTTCGACGTTAAACGAAGCCATCACGGATCCGAAAATCATCGCGCGGCGCATCGCACCTTCGTCGAGCTTCTCCTGACTCGACAGGTAACCCATGAACCCTCCGGCAAACGTATCACCAGCGCCCGTTGGATCAAAAACAGCCTCGAGCGGGTAAGCTGGAATCGCAAAGTAATTGTCGGACGTAAACAGCGCCGCGCCATACTCGCCACGCTTGATGATCAACGCTCTCGGTCCCCAACTCAAAATCTCGCGCGCTGCCTTGATCAGGTTTGGAATACCAGTGAGCTGTCGCGCCTCGGCGTCGTTGATGATCACCACGTCCACGCCTTTGATCGTTCGGACCAGCGAATCGCGCGTATGCTCGATCCAAAGGTTCATCGTGTCGAGAGCGACGAGCTCCGCGTCTGGCATCTGCTCTCGCACGCCGCGCTGGAGATCCGGTTGAATGTTGCCGAGAAACAAGAGTCGGGATTTTTTCGACTCGTCAGATAGTTTCGGTTGAAAATCAGCAAAGACGTTCAGATGCGTGTAGAGAGTTTCGGCGACATTCAAGTCGAATTGATAACGACCCGCCCAGCGAAAGGTCTTACCGTCTTTGATCCTTTCGAGATCGCGCGTGACGATTCTGCGGCTGTCAAACACCTCTTGATCGGTGAAATCACCGCCGACTACACCGACAATACCAACGTCCGTAAAGAAGCTCGCCGAGATCGAGAAATGCGAGGCCGAGCCGCCAAGCATCTTGTCACATTTACCGAAAGGAGTTTCGACTGCGTCATAAGCAACCGATCCGACAACTAGAAGCGACATGTGTTTTCTTGTGCCTTACTGTGACTTTGGAGCGTCCAACAAGCGCAATTCCTCCTTCGCCTGTTTCGAGAAAGGGCTCTCGGGATACTCGTTGATCAACCTGGTCAGGTAGCCGCGGCCCATCTCGCGGAACTGTTCGGAAGTCAAAGTGCGTTTTTCACCGCCGTCAAAACTGACGTACAGGTCCGGATTCTGTTTGCCCTTCTTGTCCGCCAGCCACAGACTGCTCTGGCCGGCCATCAGTAGAACCTCCTCGATCCTCGCAAAGTTTGGATTGCCCGCAAGGATTTCCTCACAACGTTTCAACGCAGCAACATAGGCCTTCTTCAACTTGAAATAGTTCCTCGCGACTTCGAGATTGTGTTGCGAGTCTCGTTCGAGATCGGGATCGCGAATCAGTGCTGGATCCTGGCCGCTTCTGACCCCCTGCGCGGGAGTGGACGGTGTCGCCACAAAGAGCACAAACAGGAGCACTAAAAAGCACATACAAAATCTCATATCTTCACCTCACGACTGGTACTTTTTGATGATCGCTTCGAGCTTCTTTGTTGTCGCTTCCGGCCAGAGACTTGAGGCCGTGAAGATAGCATGCTGCAAGGCCGAGCCACACTTGCAGTCGCGATCACCCTGCTGCAATCGTTTCAAAGCTTCACGAAGAATTATTTGCGCGTTGCGCACGTTCTTGTTCAGGTACTCAACCACGGTCTCGACGCTGACGGCGTCGTGCCCTGGATGCCAGCAGTCGTAATCAGTCACCAGCGCGAGCGTCGCATAACAGATCTCCGCTTCACGCGCCAGCTTCGCCTCCTGGAGGTTCGTCATGCCGATAATGTCCATCCCCCACGAGCGATACACATTCGACTCCGCGACGCTTGAAAACGCCGGCCCCTCCATGCACAGGTACGTTCCGCCACGATGAACTTTCACGTCCGCGGCGCCACATGATTCTTCGAGAACGTCTCCGAGTCTCTTACAAACCGGATGCGCAAAAGAGACATGCGCGACGATTCCCTCACCGAAGAACGTCGACTCCCTCACTCGCCCTCTTGTACGATCGAAAAACTGATCGGGAATTACCATGTCGAGCGGCGCATGCTTCTCCTGCAACGAACCAACTGCTGAGGCCGAGAGAATACTCTCGACTCCCAGGAGCTTCATCGCATAGATGTTCGCGCGAAACGGAACCTCAGTCGGCGTCAGACGGTGACCACGTCCGTGACGCGGAAGAAAAGCAACTCGCTCACCCTCGAGCGTTCCGACGATGAACGCGTCCGATGGCGGTCCGAAAGGCGTGTCGACCTTGACCTCTTCGACTCCCGTCAACTCGGGCATCTGGTAGAGACCACTGCCGCCGATGATGCCGACGCGAACTGCTGACGATGTACTCATGAAAGCTCCCCGCGATAGGGTACTGGATTCAATTCCTTTTCTCCCTGTTGCAGACGACACAGCGGCTCATCCGGATCGTGGTAGAACAAACAGATCCAATTCTCTCGCGCTGCGTGCGGCAGGAGTCTCTTCTTCGCTTCGAGAGTCTCTACCGGATAAAGGTCGTAACCCATGATCCACGGCAGCCGGACATGCGCGCGTAAAGGTACGAGATCGGCAAAACCAAACAGCGTTTTGCCGTCGCGCTCGAGACGCCAGCACTGCATCGAGCGATTGTGTCCGGCGATCGTTTCCATCCTGAGTCCTGGAACGACCTCGTATTCAGCGTCCTGAGGTTGCAGTTGACCGGCGTCAGCTAGCGGCTTCCAGTTCTCAGGCAAATAGCTCGCGCGATCTCGCTCTGTCGGGTGTTCCGCGTGGTCCAACTCAGCGCGTGAAACGAAATAACGAGCGTTCGGAAACGCAGCGACGGGTTTACCCGACGGATCGAGTTTGGTGTTACCGCCAGCGTGATCGAAGTGCAGATGCGTATTGACGACGATCGTGATTTCGTCTGCGGCAACTCCAGTCTGCATCTGAAGCGTTTCACTCAAAGGTCGTGTGCGGTCTATGCCGTACATCGACGTCTGCCTCGTGGTCCACTTATCGCCGATACCTGTTTCGATGAGAACCTTCTCCGCACCCGTATCGATGAACACACAATTCATGTTCATGCGAATGCGATTGTCATCGTCCGGCGGACACACCTGCGACCAGAGCTTGCGCGGGACCACTCCGAACATCGCACCTCCGTCGAGACGGAATTCGGTGTCCTGAATGACCTCAACGCGATAGTCGCCAAATTGCATTTTCTCTGCGGCCCTCTGCGTATCTCTGCGTCCTCTGCGTTTAGATAACTTTAGCGCAGAGCGCAGAGATACGCAGAGGGCGGCAGAGAGATCGTCTCTACTGGGGCTTCTTGTTAGCGTCAGGTTTAGGTGCTGGTGCCTGTTGCGCCGGAGGAGGAAATCCTGGCGGCAATCCCTGCGGCTGCTGCTCGGGAGGCTTCACCTGGTAGTTGTCGGCCACCTTCACCTGCGAACGGCTCACGATCTCATCGAGAACCTTCTTGGCCTTCTCCTGTTCAAGCGCAGCCCTGGCCTTGTCGCGTGAACTTTGCGGTGGTCCGAACGGATTACCACCCTGATCGCTGATCAGGATGTGACGTGCGTGAACCTTCTCTTCCGACTTGCCGTCTTTGGTTTCGGTCTTTCGCTCTTCGAGTTTGATTATGTGAAAACCAAACTGGCTCTGGACCACGTCACTGATCTCACCCGGCTTTAGCGCATACGCAGCCTTCTCGAATTCCGGGACCATCTGGCCATGTCCGAACCAACCGAGATCGCCGCCCTTGTCCTTACTGCCGTCGGTTGAAAACTCCTGTGCGAGTTTTCCGAAATCCTCGCCGGCACGCGCACGCTTCAGCACTTCCTCTGCCTTCACGCGGTTCTTCTTGTCAGTGTCGAGCTCGGGATGGCTCTCGAGGTACGCATTGACTTCCTCGTCAGTCGCTTTCATCTTGGCCTGCAAGTTGTCGACCGCATACTTCTGCGCCAACACACGTGCGTGCTGCAACACCATCTGCAGTCTGACTTCCGGCTTCTTGTCCATGCCCTGTTCGATGGCTTTCTTCTCGCCGATATAGATGCGGCCAAGTCGCTGCTTGAGCATCTTCATCTGCTCTTCGGAAATGTCCTGTGCTGCAAACTGCGGATCCTTCGCCTTTGCGTCCGCGATGATTTGATCGAACTTGTGTTGATTGAGAGGTTGTTTGAAATACTCGTCGACCTCAGCGTCGGTGATGTCGGGTCCATTCTCGCCCTGTTTCTCAAAATAAAACTGAGCAAGGACGCTGGCTTTCTGGAATTCAAGCTGGCGCTTCATTTCCGGCGCGTTGGAAACACCATGCGACTCCGCCTCTTCAGCGACCGCCAGCAAGCGCCGCACGTCCTGTGCAAAATCCTTGCGCGCGGCCTCATCAGCCGCGAGACGCGCACGCATTTGAGGGGGCTGGTCTTCGGCGATCAATTGCATGTCTGCCGCAGATAACTCGACCGGCCCCGTCTTTCGTGCCTTGACCTGCCAGAAGATCAAACCTGCTGAAAAAATAACTGCAACGGCAGCCGCGATGAGAGCTTTTCGTGTAGAAGTCAAAATACTGTCCTTTCCTAAAACCTATTTTTGCTGCACCAGCTCGAGCAGCACCCCATTAGCAGACGACGGATGAACAAATGCCACTAAACAACCACCCGCACCGACGCGTGGTTTTTCGTCAATCAGCCGCAGTCCTTTGTTTTTCAACTCAGCGAGTGAAGCGTGGATGTCCGCAACCTCGACTGCAATATGATGCATTCCCGGGCCGCGGTTAGCCAAAAACTTTCCCACAGGAGTTTCCGGAGAGAGCGGCTCGAGCAACTCCACATGCGTGTCGCCAACGGCCAGCATGCAGACTTTCACGCCTTGTTCGGTAACTTCTTGTGTCGCGTCTACTTTGAGGCCAAGCACATCCCGCCAAACTGCCAAACCCTCTTCGATGCTGTTAGTCGCGATTCCGATGTGATCAACTTTCAGCAGCTTGAATAATCTCCTCCACGGCAGAATAAGGGTCTCGACGGCGGGTTGCAACTTCGTCCGCAAGCCGGTTAAGCATAGCAACCGACGAATCGGATTCCAAAACGCGCGCCAGCAGACTTTCGCGCAGAAGCTCGACGATTCGCCAGCGGGCGATGGCGCGGCGGCGGTCGCTGCTTACACGCCCTCCGAGCTGCGCCTGGCAATAGCTGTCAATCGCCTGTGCAAGTTCTTTGACGCCCTTGCTTTCGGTCGCCACCGTCTTGACTATTGGCGGCTCCCAGCCGTCGTCTCGCGAAGCGAGCGACAACAGCGATTCCAGCTCTTTTTCGGTCGAGTAAACACCTTCTTTGTCGGCTTTGTTGATGACGAAGATGTCGCCGATCTCCATGATTCCGGCTTTGATGGCTTGAATATCGTCACCCATCCCAGGCACCAGCACGACGACAGAAACATCAGCGGCTTTGACGATCTCGACTTCGTCCTGCCCGACGCCGACAGTTTCGACGACGATCTTCGCGTAACCCGCCGCATCGAGAATCGCAACGGCATCCACCGTAGCTCGCGCAAGACCGCCGAGATTTCCGCGCGTGGCCATTGAACGGATGAAGACACCCTCGTCCAGGCCCAGCGTCTGCATACGTATTCGATCGCCGAGAATCGCGCCTCCTGAAAACGGGCTCGACGGATCGACGGCGACGATGCCAACGCGCTCGCCACGCTCGCGGTAAAGCATTGCGAGTTTGTCGACCAGCGATGACTTGCCCGCGCCCGGTGCGCCAGTGATCCCGATCACCAATGCGCCGCGCGAGAGTTGGTAGATCTCTTTCATCAACGCCGCGGCGCCGGCAGAACCATCCTCAATCTTCGAAATGGCGCGCGCCACCGCCGCCGCCTCTCCGCTGCTCACACGTTCACTCAGACTGTTATTTCCAGCGGGCATTCCCTGTGTGCTTCTTTGTGCCTTTTTGTGGCTAAACCTGTTTCAGAATTTCACGCGCGATAATGATGCGCTGGATCTCCGACGTCCCTTCGCCGATCGTGCAGAGCTTCGAGTCGCGCCAGTATTTCTCAGGCGGATAGTCTTTCGTGTAACCGTATCCACCGTGTACCTGGATCGCTTCTTCACAAACATTCACGCTGATCTCCGAAGCAAATAGCTTCGCCATCGACGACTCTTTGGTCGTCTTCTTCCCCTCGTCTTTCATCCACGCCGCGCGATACATCAACAGTCTCGCCGCATCGATCTGCATAGCCATGTTGGCCAGCTTGAACTGAATCGCCTGAAACTCAGATATCGGCTTCCCAAACTGTTGCCGCTCTTTCGCGTACCTCACCGCCGACTCATACGCCCCCTGCGCGATTCCGACTGCCAACGCCGCAATCGAGATACGACCGCCGTCGAGTACCTCCATCGCGTTCACAAATCCCATCCCTTCCTCGCCGAGCAAGTGTTCGTCAGACAGGAAGCAATCTTCGAAAACAACGCTCGCGGTTTCTGAGGCGCGCAAGCCGAGCTTGTTCTCTTTCTTCGAAGGCGAGAACCCGTTCATTCCCTTTTCAAAAATGAAAGCCGATATGCCTTTGCTTCTTTTCGACCTGTCCGTCACGGCCATCGCGACGCAAGTGTCGGCGTGGATCGCATGAGTTATGAAATTCTTCGAGCCGTTGACGATCCAGCCACCGTCTTTGCGCACTGCGGTCGATTTCGTTCCCGAAGCGTCTGATCCGGCGCTCGGTTCGGTGAGTCCCCATGCACCCAGGTGCTCACCACTCGCCAGTGGTGTCAGATACTTTTTTCGCTGCGCTTCAGTGCCGTACTGATAAATGTGGTTCGAGCAAAGTGAGTTGTGTGCCGCGATTGAGATTCCCACGGATCCGTCGACGCGCGAGAGCTCCTCGATGATCGTCGCGTATTCGACGTAGCCCATTCCCGCGCCACCATACTCTTCCGGGAATAGCACGCCGAGCAGACCGAGCTCTGCGAGTTTTGGTTGTAGCTCGATCGGAAAGTGCTGAGACTCATCCCACTCCATGACATGCGGCGCGATCTCCGACTCCGCGAATTCGCGCACACTCATCTTGATCTGTTGCTGTTCTTCGGTTAACTCAAAATGCATAGTGCTAGTTTTTTAACAGAGTTCGTATGCAACTCGCAAAGGCAGTTAGCCGCAGATAAACGCTGATGACGCAGATCTGATCTGCGTCATCCGCGTTTATCTGCGGCTAATTTTCTTCGTTTTCATTATTCTCGCGACTTCGGAAGGTGATAGGACCCGATAATAACCAGACTTAAGGTTCTCATCAGTCAGAAATCCGATGCGTGTGCGGCGCAGCTTCAAGACTGAGTGACCGATCAATTCAAACATCCGGCGCACCTGTTGGTTTCGTCCCTGGTGAAGCAGGACTTCGAACCACGCATTGGTCTGCGTCTCATGCAGTTTGGTGATCTTGGCGGGCGCGGTGCGTGTGCCGTCGTCGAGTGTAATTCCGCGTCGCAGTCGCTGGATTCCGGTCTCCGTGGGAACGCCTTTCACCTTGACCTCATAAACTTTTTCGACGCGATTGCGAGCGGATGTCACGAAGTTGGTGAACTCACCGTCGTTCGTGAGCAGCAGGAGTCCTTCCGTGTTGAAGTCGAGCCGCCCGACGGGGTGAAGCTTGCCGAGCGATGGCGGCAGAAGTTCCGTTACGAGCGGACGGTGTTCCGGATCCGAAACGCTCGACAGATAACCTTTTGGTTTGTTGAGAAGAACATAGACGTTTTCGCGAGACTTGAGCTGAGGATTGATGAGCTTGCCGTTTACCTTGATGTGATCTTTGTCAGGGTCGGCCTTGGTGCCGAGTTCTTTGATGACTTCGCCATTGACGGTAACTTTACCAGCAGCGATCAGTTCTTCCGCATGTCTGCGCGAGGCAATTCCCGCCGCGGCGATGAGTTTTTGCAGACGCTGTTCCATGAAAAAGAATTTTCCTCGCAAAGGCGCAAAGACGCAAAATAAGCAGTGGTTCTTCTTTGCGTCTTTGCGCCTTTGCGAGGAAAACTTAAGCTCCACCACTCAGATCGTGAAAATCCTCTACGCTGGGAAGTTCCGAAAGGTCCTTAAGCCCGAACTGTAACAAAAACTCTTTCGACGTTCCGTACATCATCGGACGGCCAATCGTGTCCTTCCGTCCTTTCGCGACGATCAGTTTCTTATCGAGCAACGTTTTGATTGCCGAGGGCGATTGGACGCCGCGTATCTCGAGGATCTCCGGAACCGTCACAGGTTGTCGGTAAGCAATCACGGCGAGCGTTTCGAGCGAGGCGATGGTGAGCTTCGCACTCGGTCGCGTTCTCAAGAACGCACGGACGTGTTCGTGATACTCGGGTCGCGTTGCAAACTGCCAGCCACCAGCCACCTCGCGTAGTTGTAGTCCGCTATTCCGCGAATTGAATTCCTGGGCCAACGACGTAACAGTCTCGTTGATGACCTCTTTATCTTCCTTGAGAACATCGGCAATAGTTTTCACGCTGAGCGGTTCATCCGAAACGAAGATCAGCGCTTCGATCACAGCGGCGCGTTCAGCCTGACTCTGCGGTGAGCTCAAAGGCGCATCATCAGCACCCTCTTCCTCGCCGCCGGTCGACGTGTGCTCCGCCTCCGCGACCATGGCCGCAAGCTCGCGGCTCGCTTCCTCATTCAAGGCCGCTTCGTCCAGTTCCTGGTTGACACTCTCTTCGTTAGCTGCCATCTGCTTCGCCTGTCGCACGCGCGATGATGTCGCCGAACGTTTCGCGCTGAAATAGTTTGACTTCCGTAGTTCTTACCAACTCCAGTACTGACAAAAACGCGAGCACCAGTTCGCGCCGGGATTTTGCGCGTTCAAAAAACACACGCAGGTTGAGTTCGCCTGCCGACAACACCATGTTTCGCAGTCGCTCGAGCATCTCGGCCATCGAGATCTCTTCCCGCTCGATCTCGAGTAGCGCCTCTTCCTTGTGTCGCGCGAGGATGTCCTGAAAAACCTTCAGCAGATCGAACAGACCTACCGCGACTTCCGGATTGTTTTTGTCTGTCTCCAGCTCTGCCCGCTTGAACACCGCCTGCTCGACGGTCGCCTTCGACCACAGCATCTGGGCCGCAGCTTTGTATTTCTGATACTCGAGTAACTGGTTTACCAGATCGGTGCGCGGATCCTCTTCTTCCTCCTGCGCCGCCAGCGGATCGCGCGGCAGGAGCATCTTTGTCTTCAACTCGATCAGCGTCGCGGCCATCACGAGGAAATCACCGGCGACCGCAATGTCCATCTCCTGCATGACGCGAAGGTAACGCAGATACTCGTCGGTGATACGCGCTACGGGAATGTCGTAGATGCTGACCTGCTCCTGCCGGATGAGGTGCAGCAAAAGATCGAGTGGACCTTCAAACTCGCCGAGCAGGATCTTCAGATCGTCCGTGACGTCGTCCGAAACGATTTGCGGCACAGCTCCGGCGACCTTCAGCGGAGTCGCACGTTCTTCCGCCGCTTCCATTACCCTCTCGGGAGTGTCTTCGTTCATCTACTGATGAGTTCGGTAAGCGCTACAAGTATAAGAGAAAAACCACGAGCCGCATGATCGGCGACATTATCGCGTCAAACACACCCAGGTACATCAGCACCATCAGGATCAGGAATCCATACTGCTCGAGTGTCGCCAGCAGGGGCTGCATACTTTCAGGCAGAAACGTCTCCAGCACCTTGCTTCCGTCGAGTGGCGGAAAAGGAAGCAGGTTAAACACCGCGAGGGAGATGTTCATCATCAGCATGCTTTCGAGCAAGAGAGCCACCGGTTCCTGCATGTCTGTCGGAATCAACTCAAACGAACCCGTGACGCGGAATATCTTGATGATGATGAAAGCGATCGTCGCGATCAGCAGGTTCGCCAATATTCCGGCGATCGACACCATCACATTCGCCAGGTCCTTCTGACGCCAGCGAAGCGGGTTGACCGGCGTAGGTTTACCCCATCCGAGCAGAAACAGCCGCATGCCTCCCGCGGCCAGGATGAAGTTCACGATTGGAATCAGCAGCGTGCCTATCGGGTCGATGTGTGCAATGGGGTTGAGCGTAACGCGTCCCAGAAGCCTGGCCGTGTCGTCACCAAACTTGTAAGACATCCAGGCGTGCGCCGCCTCATGTGCCGAAATCGCGAGCAGCAGCACGACCAGGTAGATGACGAGATGTGGAATCAGTTGTTCTGGATTCAATTGATCACTCGCGTTACTAAGATGCAGGAACTTAGCATTCCGGCTCTTCTCTGTGCAACCTCTGTCTCTGTGGTTTAACGACTGCATCACCACAGAGCACAGGGGACACAGACGTTGCACAGAGAAACGTTAACCGGGCAACAGAGTTCCCTTGATCTGCGTTGGTAAAGTGTAAACCGAATCGATGGAGACGACTGCCATTTCTCCGGAGTTGCTGAACGCCAGACCGACAAGATTGACGCCCGCGACGATCACTTTCGCATCGCTCCCGTCCGCAGAAATGCGAACGATACCGCGACGGCCATGCAGCGCCGCAGCGACGTACAAATTTCCGTCTCTATCAAACGCCAAACCCTGCGGACGCCCGAGTCCTTTGAAGAAAATGTCCGTCTCACCCTCGGGATTTACTCGCCAGATGCAGTCAAAGCTCGTCACCGTCGGACCGGCGATGTATAAAGAATCGTCTGGTCCAAACGCCACGTGAAACGCTGAAACCGACGGCTCAACCTGAGTCCACGCACGCTCTTCCCCGATGCCGTTAACCTTGAAGATCGTTCCGGTTCGATCTCCGATGTGCATCAAGCCGTGTTTGCTAAAAGCTATCCCGGTTGCAACGCCGAGATTGCGCGCGAAGACGACGGCTTCTTTGAACGGATTCATCTTGTAGACGACTCCCTCGAGCCTGCTCGTGACGAACATCTCACCGTCGGGACTAAACGCGATGCCGGTCGGGTTAGGAATATCGCCGGAATACTCTGAAACATCGCCACTGATGTCGATGCGAAAAAGGGTGACGGGTAATTCTTCGCCACGCGATCCGGAACGAGTCACAAAAAGCGCGCCGTCGTCTGGATCGAATGCCGGATTCGCAACCGGATGAAGATCGCCGGCAAGCTTTCGGCCGACCGTCAGTTCAGCAGGTTCGCTTGGCTCATCTCCACTCCATAATATGACTTCGACCTTCCCGCCTTTAGTTTCCGGAATCTGTGCGAGTACGCGGCGCGGTCCAACAGCTACAATCTGTGCGGGCGAGCCTCCGACCGTGACTGCACACTTCGACGGCTCACGCGTATCGAGTCCCGTGCAGTCGATGACGATCTCGCCGCCCGCGAGTCCGTACGGAGGGTCAATTTTGAGGATTTTTCCGGCAGCGCGCATGAAAGCTGTTCATGATACGACACTTGTGTCTTTTGTGCCTCTCGTGCGGTGTCTTTGAAGGTTCGCATGTTATAATTCGCCCCCGTATAGGAAGGAAAAGGCCATCACCAGCGTTCTCGGCAATACTCTGGGGTTAAAACCAAATCAATTACGGCGCATCGAAAAGCTGTACACTCGCCGCATACCTCCCGACCAGATCGTTACTCCTGAATTCGCCCGGCAGTTGAGCGAACTCTCTCACGAAACGCACCGCCAGGTCGGAGCACTCATCGATCGTCAGGGACACATCCAGTATGTGATGGTGGGCGACAATCGTCGCATCGAATTACCAGACTTCAAGCGCGTTCGCGTCGCTTCGGGAAGGTTTCGTGGACTGCGCTGCGTACACACACATCTGCGAGGCGAACCGCTCACGCAGGACGACTTAACCGACCTCGCACTGCTGCGACTGGATCTCATGGCGGCAATCGACGTCGATTCTGATTCCGGTCTGCCCGGCCTCGTTCGGGCCGCACACCTGCTGCCGCTCCATGCAGGTGAACTCGACAATGGAACGACACCCGAGCTCTACGCCTTCCTCGAACCGAAGATACCGTCACAGCTCGATCATGATTTCCGCGCGCTGATCGACTCGCTCGAAGAAGAGATGGCGAGGAATCGCCGTGCTGCGCGACGTGCGGAAGTACGCGACCGTGCGATCCTGGTTGGCGTCGCGACCGGATCGCTCGCCGATGCTGAAGAATCGATGGCGGAACTTGCCGAGCTCGCTGCGTCCGCGGGTATGGTCGTCCAGGACACGATCATTCAACGACGGCAGGCAATCGATCCACGCACAGTGCTCGGACGTGGCAAGCTCGACGAACTCATCATCCGTGCACTCCAGCTCGGAGCGGACATGCTCGTCTTCGATAGCGAACTGTCGCCGGCGCAAGTGAGGTCGTTGTCCGAAGCGACGGATCTGAAAGTCATCGATCGATCGCAGTTGATCCTCGACATCTTCGCGCAACGTGCACAGTCGAAAGAAGGAAAGATCCAAGTCGAGCTGGCGCAGTTGAAATATTTGTTGCCGCGTCTGATCGCGGGTCAGGATTCGGCGTTTTCGCGTTTGGCCGGTGGGATCGGTGGTCGAGGTCCTGGTGAAACAAAGCTCGAAACCGATCGTCGTCGCGTTCGCGATCGCATCAACCGTCTCGACCGAGAGATCGAAGCGCAGCGTCATCGTCGTCAGGAACGTCGCAAAGGTCGGACAAGACAGGGCCTGCCGGTGATCTCGATAGTCGGTTATACGAACGCTGGAAAATCCACGCTTCTGAACTCGCTGACCAAAAGCGACGTGCACGCAGAGCAACGCATGTTTGCGACTCTCGATCCGACGTCGCGAAGGCTGCGTCTGCCACGCGAACAGGAAGTCATCATCAACGACACGGTCGGTTTTATTCGCGCATTGCCGCCCGATCTGCTTTCCGCGTTTCGCGCAACACTCGAAGAGATCGGCGACAGCAGACTGCTGATACACGCCGTCGACGTGTCGAACCCACGCTGGGTGCAGCAGGTTCAATCTGTTAAGAGAATTCTGGCCGAACTAAACCTCGCAGATATTCCATCGATACTGGCGTTAAACAAAGCTGATTTGATGGAGCCCGACGCTTTGGAAGCAGCGGTGCGTCAGGCTCGTCAAGTTGATAGTGGTGAAACGGTCGTGATTTCAGCAATCAAGCCGGCCACTCTGGATGCTTTACTGGAAAAGGCAGGCGCGATCCTGGCCCGCAATCTCGCAGCAAGATCAGACGAGGACGTCGAGCATAGATCCGCGCCGCTCTCACGCATCGCGTAATGGGACTGCGTCCACGATTCAAGACTCCTTTTAGCCAGGCGCGCGATAAGCTAATCGCATATGCACTTCGCCCGCTCATGGTGTTCAAGCCAAGGACTCGATTCCTCATCGGTTGCGGTGTCCTGGTTCTCCTGACGACTCTACTGCTGCTGACCAACCCTTTGTCGGGGCTCGCGGGAAGCTATCAACTGGGCGAGGTGCTTAACCGCTCGATCGTCGCACCGGCGGATCTCACCGCGATCGATTCCGTCGAAACAGAAAGACGCAAAGCAGCCGCAAGAGAATCGGCGCGCGTTGTTTTCAATTTTGATTCGAGTCGCGCCGAAACGTCGGTTCAGAGTTTTCGTTCGGCGTGGGAAGATCTCGAGGACCAAACGAACGAAAACAAGCCGGCCGTCTGGAATGGTGAGGGGGGTCAGGCAGTAGCGCAGGCGATCATCTCGCATAAGTTCAATGAGGCTGACCTTGACCGCCTGGCCACAATCATTCGCGAGATCGGCACGAAGTACATTTACGACGACGGCGATGCGAACCGTTTGCAGCAGGAGATCGTCCTCGTCGACATTCGCAACCCTGAGTCGCCGATGATTGTCTCGGCGCCACGACTGGGAATGGTCCCACTCTCGACGGCGCGCCGGAGTCTTGAGTCGAGAATCGTCAATCTTCCTGGTTGGTCGGCCGAACAGAAATCCGCACTGACTTCAGCACTCGCGCCGCTGATCCGTCCAAACGTCGTGCTGGACCAAACGGCTACTGCCGCGGCGAGGGAAACAGAGGCCAGTCGCGTCGCGCCGATGGTGATCACGCTGAAGCGCAACCAGGTGCTGGCGCGCGAAGGCGATACGATCACGCCAACTATTCTCGCCCAGATCAATGCAATCACAACCACGGGCCGCACAGGCAAGCCGTGGCACAACTTCTTTGGATTGTTGCTCGTCATCATCGGCGTCTACTGGGCGGCGTGGAAATTCGCGGAACACAGAGGCACCGGCACTGCGCTGAGTCTGGGTAAACATAAAGCGTTCGCCCTGGTCGGCTCGGCCATCCTCATCCAGACGGCGCTGATGAAGATCGGGTTCACATTCGGCGAAAGCGTCACCACGAGAATGCAGGCGCCGTTCAACGATCCCGCTATCTGGAACTTCGCGATTCCGTTCGCGGCTGGGGCGCTGCTCGTGGCGATGTTGGTCGACACGGAACTCGCATTTCTGACGGGCATGATTACGGCGCTGTTCGCGGGGATGCTCGCGCCGATGGGAATGCAGAAGGCATTGTTTGCGATGGTGTCGTGTTCGACGGCGATTTACGGTATCGGGCGCTATCGTGAGCGGCAGTCGGTAACACTCGCCGGGCTTCTTGTTGGCGCGGTGAATGTGGTGATGGCTTTGGCCCTCATCGCTTACTCTGAACAACCGCTGACGTTCAAAATATTTCTGATGGCGGCTGGCGCCGGAATTGCCGGTGGACTATTGACGGCAGTGTTCGCCGCTGGTGGATTGCCGATCAACGAATCGCTCTTCGGAATTCTTACCGACGTCAAACTACTCGAACTCTCAAACGCCGATCTCCCAGTGCTGGGCCAACTCGCTATGCGCGCGCCTGGTACCAATCAACACTCTCACGCGGTGGGACAGTTGGCAGAAGACGCGTGTCGTGCGGTTGGCGCAAATCCTCTGCTCGCACGCATCGGCGCGCTTTATCACGACATCGGGAAACTCGCAGCGCCCGAATACTTCGTCGAGAACCAACAGGGCGATAACCCGCACGACCGGCTACGCCCATACCAGAGCGCCAAGATCATTACGAGCCACGTGACGTACGGCGCGAAACTGGCGAAAGAGATCGGACTGCCGAAAAAGATCGCCGACTTCATTCCGCAACATCACGGTACGAGAACTCTGCACTACTTCCTCCGCAAAGCTCAGGCGCAGGCCAAGCCAAACGAGAAGATCGACGAGAAAGACTTTCGTTATCCGGGTCCCAAGCCACAGTTCAAGGAAGCGGCGATCATGATGCTCGCCGACTCATGTGAAGCAGCAGCACGATCGCTGGCGCGACCTGACCCGGAAAACATTCGCGCCATCGTCGTCAAGATCGTCGATGCGATCATCAGCGACGGCCAGCTCGATGAATGCGACGTGACTTTGCAGGAGTTGACGATCATTCGTGAAGCGATGATCAGCGCGCTCACCGCGATCTATCACGCGCGTATTGACTATCCAGGATTCAATCCACCTCTCACCGGACCCCTGCCGCCACTGCCCGCGGGCAATCTCGACAGCGAAGAGCGCGGCATCAGCTACAGCAAACCCTCTGAAGTGCCGATCAGTCGTGGAGGCGAAGTCGAAGACGAAGCGCTGCCACGAAAAGCCGGCAGAAGGTAGCCACAAAAAGGCACAAAAGGCACACACAAAATAAAACAATTTACGTTGGTCCAACTTCCCTCTTGTGTGCTTTTTGTGCCTTTTTGCGGCTAAAACTTGGGGTGGAGTTTGGAGTACGTGGTTTCGAGGGACTCGGGGAGGACGCGGGTGTGGTTGACCGTCGTCATGAAGTTCGTGTCGCCGGACCAGCGTGGCAGCAGGTGAATGTGCATGTGGTCGGTGATGCCGGCCCCGCCTGCGGCGCCGAGGTTCATACCCATGTTGAAGCCTGCCGGTGAGTAAGCCTCACGCAGCGCGGTCTGCGATCGTTTCGCAAGATCCATGAGCTCGTCCGTCACCTCTTTCGGCACTGAATCAAACTCGCCTGTGTGCAGGTAAGGAACGATCATCAGATGTCCAGTGATGTACGGATAAATATTGAGGACGATGAACCCGTGCTGCGCGCGGTGAAGTACGAAGTTCGTCTCGTCGTGCTCGGGATCGCTCGCAATGCTGCAAAGAACGCAGCCCGGAGCTTGTGAGTCAACGCCCGACGCGATGTATTTCGCACGCCAGGGACTCCACAATCTCTCCAATGCGGCACCTCGACTTGTTTTGAAACTTAAAGAATGGGCGGCTGGCGGTTGTCGTCACCCATTGGCCGTGAGGAGTTTCCGCCTGATCCGTGTGAGCGTGGACTGTCGTCGTTAATGAGTTCTTTCAACTCCTTGCCGGGTTTGAAGTACGGAACTCGCTTCGCGGGAATACTCACCGGATCGCCCGTCTTCGGATTCCTGCCGCGGCGCGCACCCCGCTCTCGCACGCGAAAACTACCAAAGCCACGCAACTCAATCTTCTCGCCCTGATTGAGCGTTTCAATGATGCTTTCAAAGACAATTTCGACCAAACGTTCGGCGTCCTTCTTTGTGAGTTCAGCCGCCCGAGCAACGTCCTCGACGAGTTCTGCTTTTGTCATGCATCACCTCGATTGAATTTTTATAACGTCTTGATAATGGCGAGGTTATGTAGCCCGTACACTATCAGAAAATGAACGGGTGGGGCAAGAATAATCCCACAGATTACACAGAATGAATCTGTGCAATCTGCGTAATCTGCGGACCTTTACTATTCGTTGTCGGGTTTATTGAGACTGAAGTCTGCCAGCTCGCCCAGCGAGGCCATGCCGCCGCCAGCCTCGGACGAGTAGATCTTCGTATCGACAATCGGTTCGTCCTTGCCGACGGCTCTCGCCGACAGTCCGATCTTCTTGGTCTCGGGATCGATGCGCAGGATCTTGAAGTCCATATCCTGCCCGAGTTGCACTACGTCTTCCGGCTTCACCACTCGCTCTTCCGACAGCTCGGAAATGTGACAAAGACCTTCGAGGTTGTCGTCGAGCTCGATGAAAGCACCGAAGTTCGCGAATCTTGCGACCTTGCCGTGAACCACGTCACCCGGTTTGTGATCGGTAGTGAACTTCTCCCAGGCATTGGGTTCGAGGTCCTTGATCGAAAGCGACAAGCGACGATTCTCGCTGTCGATACTGGTGATGACCGCGTCGATCTCCTGTCCTTTCTTCAACACTTCGCTCGGATGCTTGATTCTCCTGGACCACGAAATGTCTGAAACGTGAACCAGTCCGTCCACGCCGTCTTCGATCTCGATGAAGGCTCCGAAGTCGGTCAGGTTTCTGACGCGCCCGTGAACGCGGGTGCCGACCTGGTAACGCTCGTGCAGCGTTTGCCACGGATTCTCCTGCACCTGCTTCATGCCGAGGCTGATGCGTCGCGCTCTTGGATCCACGCTGAGCACTTCGACCTCCACCATGTCTCCGGGATTGACCACCTTGCTCGGATGCTTGACCCGTTTGGACCAGCTCATCTCCGAAACATGGACCAGACCTTCGACGCCGTTCTCAAGTTCCACGAAGGCGCCGTAATCAGCCACACTGGCAACACGTCCACTCACGCGCGTGCCGACTGGAAAACGTTCTTCGACGCTGGACCACGGATCCGGCAGGAGTTGTTTGTAGCCGAGCGACACGCGCTCGCGCTCGCGATCGAACTTCAGAACTTTGACTTGAATGTTGTCGCCGACGCGGAACAACTCGTTCGGGTTCTGCAATCGTCCCCACGACATGTCAGTGACGTGCAACAAGCCGTCGACGCCGCCAAGATCGACGAACGCGCCATAGTCAGTGAGGTTCTTGATCTGACCTTCGACGACGATGTCTTCTTCAATCTGCTGGAGAGTCTGATCTTTTCTGCCGGTGTTCTCCTGTTCGATAACAGACTTCCGCGAGAGCACGACGTTCGAGCGCTTGCGGTTGAGCTTGATCACCTTCGCTTCGATGATTTGATTGCGCAGACTGTCGAGGTTTCTCACTGGACGCACATCAACTTGCGAACCGGGCAGGAAAGCGGCGATGCCGTCGATGTCGACACGCAATCCGCCTTTGATGCGATCGATCACGCGGCCCTTGACGTTGGTGCCGTCGCGGTAAGCCTTCTCGAGATCGTCCCAGGCCTTCATGCGCACCGCATCGGCGCGCGAGAGGACGGGAAGTCCGTCGGCGGTCTCCATGCTCTTGACGAGCACTTCTACTTCGTCGCCGGCTTTAACCGTGAGTTGACCATTCTCGGTAAACTCGGCTGGGTTAACAATGCCTTCCGACTTGTAACCAAAGTCGATGACGACGCCGCGTTCGCTCAAGCCTACGACGGTGCCACGAACAACTTCGCCTTCTTCGAGAGTCGCCTGTTCCTGTTCAAATTGATCCAGGAGTTGACCGAAATCGACGTCGCCGCCAGCGCGCGATTCTTCGGACTCTTCAGGTTCGGGTGTGTGTTGTGCTGGTGCTGGTGCTGGTTGAGAAGCCATGACGTTTTCTTGCGGCGCAGCCTGCGACTCGCCGGAGGGTTTGTTGTTGTCGACCTCGCTGTTATTCAGCTTGGGTTGTTCACTAGACATGCATACTCCTGTAGCGCCCGGTAACTTTTAGCGCGTGGAAGATCTTATCGCGCCTCACAAGCTGGAACAATCAGCACAGGTGTTCGCTGACTGTCAGACAGTGTACAGCGGCCTTTAGCTGGATTGACCTTGGCGTTGTCGGGAGTTGAAGGCTGGCGAGGAAGCGAGCCGTTTGGATTTGAAATGTCGAATTAATGTGTTTCGATTACCGCCCTGCCGTAGTTACCCCGCTTGGTCCGACAAACACCCGCCGCCTTATTTACCGGGTAGGGCGGCAATGTACACGCCGAAAAATCGGATGTCAAGGTGAGACGGGAGGATGTTCGATCTTCGGTATAGGTCCTATAGGTCTTATAGGACCTATTCCTGAATTACTGCGCGGACGACAGGCTATCGTTTCCACGTGGAACGACGTACACACCAGCCGAATGTGAACCGACGAACAGCACATTCTGATCGTTCGCATCAAACGCCAGCGCCCAGATTCTCTGACTCGGTAAACGACGACCTTTCGGATCGATTCGCGCCCACGAGTCGCCTGCGTTCGTGCTCCTGTAGACGCCGCCACCAACTTCAGTGACTTGATACGCGTTGCCCACAAAGATCTCATTGCCATTGCGCGGGTTTATCAGAATGCTGGTGAAGTCGCCGAACGGAAGATTAGCGCCGCGAACTCTCCACGTTGCGCCACCATCATGAGAACTGAAGAGTGCCTGCTTCGTGCCGACGTAGACGTAATCGGGTCGCTGCGGATCCTGAGCGATCATGTTCACCGGAACGTCCTTTGGAACGCCGTCAATCCTGCGCCACGTCTCTCCATTATCGCGCGACACGAGCACGCCCGAACTCGGCGTTCCCACCCAGATTGTTTCCGGTTGGCGAGACGTAGTGGAGATAGTCGTCACGCCCGTATCGAGATTTCCAAACTGAAGCCTTTCCCAACCCTTTGTCGGATCGACGCTGCGATAGAGGCCGCTGCTGGTTCCCGCGAGAAATGCGGGCTGCTGAGTCTCAGCATCGATGGTATGGACCAGTGCGTTGACCGCGTCCGTCAGGATCAGATCTGTTCTCTCGGTCGCTTCTGAACCGCTGCCCTTTGCGATGCCGAGTGCGGCGAGTGTTATTGCGTCGAGCCTGCCGGTTACTGGCAGGTGTCGATCACCCTGAAACTTCTTGAGCGCCGCCGTAGTTGCTGGACCAGGCTTGCCGTCAGGTTCACCGAGGTGGTAACCCGCTTCATTCAACGCTTGCTGTACGCGAAGCATCGAGTCGTCGGGTTTCGATCCTCTACGCGCGCGCGGTGCAACTGCTGCCGGTTTTGCCGCGCCCTTTCCCTTTGCGGGCGCCGCTTTCTTTTTCTCCGTGGCCCATACCGGCGACCACGATGCTCCACGATCTATGGAGCGATAGATTCCGAGGTTTGTACCGAGGTAGATGATATCCGCATCGCGCGTGTCCTGGAGGATCGCGTACGTAATGAGACGCGACGGCATGCTGCGCATCGAAGGACGCCAGCTCTCACCGTTGTCGTTGCTGACAAACAGAAATCCACCACCCGTCGCTGTGTTTATCGTGGAAGCATAAATTCGATTCGGTGTGTCGCGGTCGGCGAGAATCGCATTAGCGAAACGGCCGCTGTATCCGGCATTCATCGGAGTGAAAGATTTTCCACCATCATTCGAGACCATGATGCCGTAGTTATTCGTTCCGATGTAGACCATGTCTGGACGCGACGGATGAACCGCGATCGAATTGATTTCGAGTTGTCGCGAGGTGGTCACCATCCACGAGTCGGGGTCGCCACCTTTGTCGGAGCGCCAGAAGCCTTCCGTCGTGCCGGCGAAGACGGTGCCTGCAACGGACGGGTGCTGAAGGATGGCTCGCGTCCTCCGCGATTGAGAAGGAATGCCCTGCACCTTGCGCCAGCTCTCACCCGCGGTCTTACTCTCGTAGATACCGCTGCACGCAGAAGCGATGATGTGGTCCGGATCGCGCGGATCGATGTCGATTGCAAAGATGTCGGAGTCGTCGATCATTCCGTTTCGGATCGACTTCCACGTTTGACCACCGTCGAGTGACTTGTAAGGAAGATAGAAAGTGCCGGCATAAATCGTGTCGGTCGTGCGCGGATCGATGGCAAGCGATTCGACGTGATTGAGTCCGGGAAACTGCGCGGTTGGAAGTTGTTTCCAGGTCTCACCGGAATCTTCTGAACGGAAGATGGTGGTGAATGTTCCGGCAATCAAAGTATCCGGATTTGATTCTGATTGCGCGAGTGAATGAATCGCCTGGTCTTTCAACTGCGCGCTTTCGCGCCAGGTGACGCCGCCGTCGGTCGACTTGAAGAATCCTCCGGGCTGGTTATGCCGGTGGCCTCCTACGTACAACACGCGCGGATTGCGCGAATCGACGATGATGTGATCGACGAAGAGATGTGGCTTGCCAAAGTTATAAAGGAGTTGCCACTGCTTACCGCCGTCTGCCGATGTGTAAAGCTGCCCGTCGAGAGTTCCGAAGTAGAAGCGGTCGGGATTTGACGGATCGACGACGAGTCCTCGGACGTCACCTCCCGGAGGTCCGGTTGTCCGCCAGTCGTTCGAATACAGTGCAGGATCGGTTGAATCTCCAGCGGCAAATGTGACTGCAGTGTTTGGAGCGAGAGTCGAACCAAGCGCAAATAGAGCAATCAACAGGGGGAGAAGCGTAACAAGTCGTTTCATCGTTAATCTCATCCGGGGTGTACATCGTCAGGAGCACATCGCTCACCGTGCTGCCTAGTTTATTACAGATTCGTTGCTTTGTATCTCAAAAGCTGAAGCGACAGTTTAGGATGCCGCCAAAACACGAGCCAGTTGCAAAAAAAGCGAAGGCGCCCAAGCAGCGAGAAGGGTTGCCTCAAAAGTCGAGAGTCATTGTTGGAGACGGTCATCTATGAGGCGTCGTTCGCTGTCAAGAGTTTTTTGAACACACTCTGAGCGTGACGCCGCAGCGCCTCTTTGGTTTAGTTTGTCGCTCTTTGACATGAGACTGTTAGTTTTTAGTTT